>Ga0164243_10006332_pt1 | contig 17931 bp, 15 predicted proteins | sample OricompcompostOP_FD_108781 | JGI IMG/M metagenome (GOLD analysis project Ga0164243, IMG submission 108781) | Organic Plus compost microbial communities from Emeryville, California, USA - Original compost - Organic plus compost (OP) | ecosystem: Engineered > Solid waste > Mixed feedstock >... | reverse complement strand
TGAAGCGGACCTTCGACGACGTGGTGCTGCAGCACACCGACCCGGCGAAGGCGGCGGAGATCTTCGCCAACCCCTTCTACCAGGCGATGAGTTCGACCTTCGCCGGTACGCAGGAGTACATGGCGCTGGCGAAGATAGGTCAGCTGCACGCCCGGGGCGAGTGGGACCTCATCGTGGTGGACACCCCGCCGTCCCGTTCGGCGCTGGACTTCCTGGACGCGCCGGCCCGCCTCTCCCGGTTCCTCGACGGGCGGATGCTGCGGATGCTGCTCGCCCCGGCCCGCACCGGCGGCCGGAGCATGTTCAGCCTGGTCACCGCGTCGTTCGGCATGTTCTCGAAGGTCGTGCAGAAGGTGCTCGGCGCCCAACTGCTCACGGACCTCTCCGGGTTCGTGGCCGCTCTCGACTCGATGTTCGGCGGCTTCCGGCAGCGCGCCGAGCAGACGTACCGCATCCTCCAGGCACGGGAGACGGCGTTCCTGCTGGTCGCGGCGCCGGAGCCGGACGCGGTCCGGGAGGCCGCCTACTTCGCGGGGCGGCTGCGCGACGAGCGGATGCCGCTGGCCGGGCTGGTGCTCAACCGGGTGCACCGGCCGGCGGTGCCGGAGCTGGACGCCGCTACCAGCCGGGCCGCCGCGGACCGCCTGGCCGAGATCGGTGGGCACGAGGGCACCGTCGACGTGCTGCGGGCGCACGCCGCGCTCGCGCGGCAGGCGGTACGCGAGCGCGAGGTCGCCGCGCGGTTCACGGAGGCGTTCCCCGAGGTGCCGACCGTGTCGGTGACGGCGCAGCCCGCCGACGTCCACGACGTCGACGGGCTGCGGACGATCGGCGCGGCGATCAGCCGGTCGTGACCAGGATCCGGTCCTTGCCGGCCTTCTCCTTGGCGTTCTTCTTCATGGCCGCCTCGAACATCTTGCGCCAGCTCGTCACCTGGGGGTGACGGCGCAGCAGCGCCCGCCGCTCGCGTTCGGTCATGCCACCCCACACGCCGAACTCGATGCGGTTGTCGAGCGCGTCGGCCAGGCACTCGTACCGAACTGGGCAGCTCCGGCAGATCCGCTTCGCCACGTTCTGTTCGGCGCCCTGAACGAACAGCGCGTCCGGGTCCCCGTTCTGACACGCCGCCAGCGACGGCCAGTCAGCGATCATGCCCATGTGTACACGTCCCCCCTTGCAGTACCTACCGACCTCGTCACGCGTCAGCCGGCAATCCCCCCGATCGCCCGCCCGGCCTTCCCCAAGGCGGTACGGACGACATGTGGCGCTGTCGCCGTCCCCCATCATGCTCTGTAGTCACCCGATTACGCAACGTTGTCGGCCAAATCCATCATTCCGGACACTCCCGGCTTCTCGAGCCGTTGACCGCCGCATACCCGGCCGCAGTACGTGAAAACGCAGCGGTGCCCCCTCCGTACGAGGGAGACTCGGCGCCAGGTCCCACGCAACCACGCACCAGGGGTCGTGCGTTTAGCACAACGAGGGCAGCGCGCGCAGGAAATGGGGAAAAGACGCCCCAGCGCCCCTCGTTCTCTGTTCGCGTACCCTGTCGAGGTGACCTGGATGCGGAAACGTGACCACAATGTGCTGACCAACGCCGCATCGCTACTCATCTGTGGCCTGCTGGCCGGTGTGGTGGTCGCAGCGGCGGCCTTCCCCGCAGTGGCGATGTCCGGGCTGGCCGCGAAGGCCGGCGCCGAAACCTTCGGCGCGTTGCCGAAGGAACTGACGGTGTCGCGGGCACCGCAGATCACCACGTTGTACGCGTCGGACGGCAAGACGGTGGTCGCCACGCTGTACGACGAGTTCCGCAAGGACGTGAAGCTGGCCGACATCTCGCCGCACATGCAGAAGGCCATCATCGCGGCGGAGGACCACGACTTCTACAAGCACAACGGCGTCGACATCAACGGTGTCGCCCGCGCCTTCATCAACAACCAGTCCGGCGCGAGCTCCCAGCAGGGCGCCTCCACGCTCACCATGCAGTACGTCCGGCTGGCCATCGCGTACACGGCCACCCATCCGGCCGACGTGGTCGCCGCGACCGAGGACACCAGCGCCCGCAAGCTGCGCGAGATGCGCTACGCCATCCAGATCGACAAGGAGCTCTCGAAGGACGAGATCCTCGAGCGCTACCTGAACATCGCCTCCTTCGGCAACGGCGCGTACGGCATCTACGCCGCCAGCCGGGTCTACTTCCAGAAGAGCCCGAAGAACCTCACGATCCCGGAGGCCGCGCTGCTCGCCGGCCTCGTGAAGGCGCCCACGACCAACGACCCGACCACCGAGAGCGGCGAGAAGCTCGCGCTGGACCGGCGCAACTACGTCATCGACAACATGGTCAAGATCGGCGCCATCACCAAGGAGGAGGGGGAGGCCGCCAAGGCCACCCCGCTGAACGTCGCGGGCAAGCGCCAGCCGAACGGCTGCGTCGCCACCAACGAGAAGGGCTGGGGCTTCTTCTGCGACTACTTCTACCGCTGGTGGTTGCAGCAGGAGACGTTCGGCTCCACGTCGTACGACCGGGAGCGGCGCCTCAAGAGCGGTGGCTACTCCATCATCACCACCCTCGACGCGCAGGCGCAGCGGGGCGCGGACAAGGCCGTCCGCAGGGCGAAGAGCGTGAACAGCAAGGAAGCGGCCATGGTGGCGGTCGTCGAGCCCGGCTCCGGCCGGGTGCGGGCGCTCGCCGTGAACCGGAACTTCAAGCTGGACGACCCGAAGAACCCGGCCAACAAGCCGCACAGCGATCCCAAGCAGCGGAAGAAGGGCAAGCGCGGCAACTACCCGAACACGGTGAACCCGCTGCTCACCGGCGGTGACGGGATCGTCGGCTACCAGGCGGGCTCGACGTTCAAGATCTTCACGATCGTGGCCGCCCTGGAGAAGGGCATCCCGCTCAGCTACACGATGAACGCCCCGCAGACCTTCCGGTCGGAGTACATCGTCGAGCAGGGCAGCCCCGCCGCGTGCCCGGGCACCCACTTCTACTGCCCCACCAACTCCGGTAAGAAGGCCGGCGGCGTCCAGAACATGTGGAGCGCGTTCGGCGCCTCCATCAACACCTACTTCGTGCCCCTGCAGCAGCAGATAGGCGCGGAGAACGTGATCGACGTGGCCAAGCGGCTCGGCATCCAGTTCCGGGTCAGCAAGGAGAACCAGTGGGCCAACAACAAGGAATACGCCCACGACTGGGGTTCCTTCACCCTCGGCGTCTCGGCGACCACGCCGCTGGAGCTGGCCAACGCGTACGCCACCCTGGCCGCCGACGGCAAGTACTGCGAGCCGATCCCGGTGCAGGAGATCCGCGACCTGGACGGCAAGAAGCTGGACATCGCCAACCCGCGCTGCGAGAAGCGGGTCAGCACCGAGGTCGCCCGGGCCGCCGTCGACGCCGCCCGGTGCCCCGTCGGCGACAACTCGGCGACCACGAAGTGCGGCGGCAGCCGGACGGCGCCGCGGGTCAAGTCGGAGGTCAAGGCGCCGGTGGCCGGCAAGTCCGGCACCACCGACTCCGAGAAGACCGCCGCGCTGGTCGCCATGACCAAGCAGTACGCGGTCGCCGGCATCATGGCCGACCCGGACTGGGCGCAGACGAACGTCAAGATGAAGCACAACGAGCCCGACGGCATCAACCCGCCGGTCTGGGAGACGCTGCGCGACGCCATGAAGGGCAAACCCCGGATCGACTTCGAGCCACCCGGCAAGAAGATCTCCGAGGGTGACCAGCGCTCCATCCCGGACGTGAAGTGCCAGTCGGTCGACACCGCCCGCTCCCGCATCCGGGGCGCCGGCTTCCAGGCGGTCGTCTCCGACGTGCGGGTCGCCTCCAGCTGCCCGGCCGGCACCGCCGCCGGCACCAGCCCCAGCGGCCGCACCATCAAGGGCGGCGTGGTGACGATCCAGATCAGCAGCGGCAACGGCGGCGGCGACCAGCCGGACAACGGCACCTCCGGGCAGCCGCCGACTCCCGACCGACCCGGACGACCCGGCGGCGGCCGTCCCGGCGGCGGCTGATCCCACGGGGCCCGGCCCGCACCACGGCCGGGCCCGCACCCCGCACGACACAGGACGGGCGGGCACCCCGCGAGGGTGCCCGCCCGTCGTCGCGTACGGCCGAAGGAGCGGCGCCTCAGACGCCGAGCTGCCGGCGTACCTCCGCGGCCACCCGGCCGCCCTCGGCCCGGCCGGCCACCGCGGCCTGGACCGCCTTCATGGCCGGGCCCATCTGCGCCTTGCCGGTGAAGCCGCCCGCGGCGAGCGCCTCGGAGACCACCTGGCCGAGCTCCTCGTCGGAGAGCTGCTTCGGCAGGTAGCGCTCCAGCACCTCGCCCTCCGCGGTCTCCTTGGCGGCCTGCTCGCCGCGACCCGCGTCGGCGAACGCGGCCGCCGCCTCCCGGCGCTTCTTCGCCTCCTTGGTCAGCACCGCGAGCACCTCGTCGTCGGTGAGCTCCCGCTTGGCCTTGCCGGCCACCTCGGCGTTGCCCACCGCCGCCAGCGCCATCCGCAGGGTGGACGTGGTCAGCTCGTCGCGCGCCTTCAGCGCGGCCCGCATGTCCGCGGTGAGGCGGTCCTTCAGCGTGCTCATGGACGGTCAAACTACCCTGAACGCCATGCGAAAGCGCACAGTATTCCGGCTCGCGGCCACCACCGCCGCGGTGGGCGCGGCCACCCTGGCGTACGCGTCGCTCGTCGAGCGCAACATGTTCACCCTGCGCCGGTACGACGTGCCGGTGCTGCCGACCGATGCGGAGCCCCTCCGGGTCCTGCACCTGTCGGACCTGCACATGATGCCCGACCAGGCGCGCAAGCAGCGCTGGGTGGCGTCGCTGGCCGCGCTCGACCCCGACCTGGTCGTCGTGACCGGCGACAACATGGCGCACCCCGAGGCGGTGCCCGGCGTGCTGCGCGCCCTCCAGCCGCTGCTCGACTACCCGGGAGCCTTCGTCTTCGGCTCCAACGACTACACCGGCCCGGTCTGGAAGAACCCGTTCACCTACTTCCTGCCCGACCGCGAGTACGTCGAGGGCGTCGAGCTGCCGTACGAGGAACTGCGCGACGTCCTCACCGGTGCGGGCTGGATCGACCTCAACAACGCCCGGGCCACCGTCAAGGCCGGCGGACGGGTCATCGACCTGGTCGGCGTGGACGATCCGCACATCGAGCGGGACGACTACGCGGCCGTCGCCGGGCGGGTCGCCGCGTCGGCCGAGGTGTCGATCGCGCTCACGCACTCCCCCGAGCCGCGGGTGCTCGACCAGATGTCCGCCGACGGCTTCGGCCTGCTGCTGGCCGGCCACACCCACGGCGGGCAGGTCTGCGTACCGGGGGTCGGGGCGCTGGTCACCAACTGCGGGCTGCCCCGGTCGATGGCCCGGGGGCTGCACCGCTGGCCGGGGTCCGACTCCTGGCTGCACGTCTCCGCCGGCCTCGGCACCCACCCGACCGCGCCGGTCCGGTTCGCCTGCCCACCGGAGGCGAGCATCCTGACCCTGATCGCGCGCTGATCCCGGGCGGAGCGCTGCGGCCTGGCCGGTGAGGCCACAACTTCCTGGATGTTGTGGCCTCCCCCGACCCGGGATGCCCCCACATCCTGGATGTTGTCTGGATCTTGAGCGCGCCGGCGCCGAGGGGCGGGGGTACCCAGTTTGACCGCCGGAGCGGGTGGGCTACTATTTGTCGGCACGCCTCGGGGTGTGGCGCAGTTTGGTAGCGCGCTTCGTTCGGGACGAAGAGGTCGTCGGTTCAAATCCGGCCACCCCGACCAGAGGTAACAGCAGGTCAAAGGCCCCTCCACGGAGGGGCCTTGATCTATTTCCGGGTCAGGTCGCGACCGGCTTGAACGAGCCGGCCCCCGCGAGCGCGGCATCCTCCCCGACGAGCGGCCGGAACGCCGGAGGGGGTGGCGCACGTCATGCCATCCCGGGCAGGGGATCGGCCGTCGCGTGGTCTCGGCGGACGCTTCCGCTCGCGTCGCCGCCCAACCCCTCGGGCGCTTCCGGGTACGGCTGCCGTCCTACGCGGTCAGCCGAGCCAGCGGCCGTCGCGCATGAGGACCCGTCCCCGGAGTTCGTTGGCCTCCCGCCAGGCCTGGATGCGCCGGGGGCGGATCAGGAAGTACTGGTAGGGCTCGTCGAGCGTACGCGGGTCGAAACCCGTCTTGGTCGCGAACGCGTCGCCGGTGTCCGGGCCCAGGTCGGCGACGTCCACCGGTTCGGCCGTGCCGTCGACGATGACGACGTCGCGGGTCGGCCCGAGGCTGAGCCGCACCCGATCGTCCGCCAGCAGGTTGCGGCTGGTGCGCGAGGCGCGCGGGGTCGAGATGAGGAAGGCGGCCCCGTCCCAGAGGAACGAGAGCGGGACGAGGTGAACGCCGCCCGGGGAGCCCGACGTCGCGACCCAGAGGTCGACGTCGTTCTCCAGCTTCGCGCGGGTGTCCCGCAGCCGTTCGTCGAGCGTACGCGGGGGCGCGGGCGTGGGGTCGGCCGTCTCGGGGGTGGCGGGTTCGGTGGATGCCATGATCGTCAGGCTAGCGGCGGCCCGCCGGGCGGCCTTCTCGAATCCTGACGAATGCCCACCGGTCCCGCCCCGTGCGGCGACGTGTCCGTCGGACCGTACGTCTCAACGGACCTCCTGGATCCGGACCAGGTTGCCGGCCGGGTCGCGGAAGGCGCAGTCGCGGATGCCGTACGGCTGCTCGGTCGGCTCCTGGACGACCTCCGCCCCGCGCGACCGCACCGTCTCGAAGGTGTCGTCGAGGTCGCGGGAGGCCAGCAGGACCCAGCCGTACGTGCCCTTGGCCATCATCGCGGTGATGGTGCGGCGCTCCTCGTCGGTGATCCCCGGGTCCGCGGCCGGCGGCGCCAGGAGGATGGAGGTGTCGGGCTGGTTCGTGGGGCCCACGGTGATCCACCGCATGGTGCCCTGGCCGACGTCGCTGCGTACCTCGAAGCCGAGGGCGTCCCGGTAGAAGGCCAGGGAGGCGTCCGGGTCGAGGTGCGGCAGGTAGGTCGTGTGGATGGTGACGTCCATGACGACGATGCTAGGTGCGGGCGCCTGACCTGCGGGCGCGACAGCCCGAGCCGGGATCTCGTCGGCCGGCGGGGCTAGCATCCGACGTCATGCTGCGTAGTTGGGGACCGCCGGTGCTGCTGCTGGCGTGCGGCGTGCTCGTGGCGGTCCGCGACCGGCCGTCGTGGGTCGGCGTCGGCTGGCTGGTGCTCCTGGCGGCGCTGGCCGTGCTGCTGTCGCCGCTGGTCTTCCCGCGATCCGTCACGGCGGACGAGGCGCAGCGGCGCAGCGCGGCGGACGGCCGGCCGGTCATCTACTGGCGGCCGGGCTGCCGCTACTGCCTCCGTCTGCGGTTCCGGCTCGGCCGTGCCGCGCGGCGCGCGTACTGGGTCGACATCTGGCGCGACCCGGCCGGGGCGGCGGCCGTGCGAGCCGTCACGGGCGGGGACGAGACGGTGCCGACGATGGTGGCGGGCGGCGAGCCCGTCGTGAACCCGGACCCGGATCTCGTACGGCGGCGGCTGGCCGCATAGCACCGCCACGAGAGCCGGGCGAAAACCCCGGTCTCACCCCCGCCGGCCGGCGTCAACCCGCTGGCTGGTTGGCGGGCAGCGGGGCCGCCGGTCGGGGCCAGCGCCACTCCACGGCGAGCTGCGCCACGAGCGCCAGCACCAGCAGCGCCAGGGCGACGACCGCGGGCAGCAGCCGGGCCGGCGCGATCAACAGCAGGAGTACGGCGGCGCCCGCGAGCGGCGCCAACGTGGCGTGCATGGTGGCCAGCCGCAGGCAGAGCGCCCGGCCGACGAGGTACAGCGCGCCGCCGGCGTAGAGCGCGACCGTCCCGGGGAGCCCCAGCGGCCGCTGGTGTGCGTCGGGCTCGTGGATCAGCGTGGCGAGCACCTGCTCGATGCCGAACGCCACGTACATGATCCCGGCCACCATCGGGAAGTGCGCGAGGCTGTACGCGTCGCTCGCGATGGTGGCCCGCCGCGCCGCGGACGCCCCCTCCAGGCTCCGCTCGATGACCGACGCGAACCGGTCGAAGTACAGCCGCCACAGGCTGGCCGCCGCCGCGAACCCGAGCAGTGCCGCCAACAGCACCAGCCAGCCGCGCAGCTCCGCGCCCGCCCCGATGCCGATCGAGATCAGGGACTCGCCGACGGCGATGATGAGCACCAGCCGGTGCCGCTCGGTGAAGTGGCTGACGCTCCGCAGCGGCCAGGGGCTGAACCCGGAGGCGATGCGCGCGCCACCGACGTCGACGGCGAACGCCACCGTCTAGAGCACCGTCTGCGTGGCGCCGCCGACCAGCGCGCCGGTGACGAGCGGGATCCACCCCAGCACCACCGGGATCGCGGTGAGCCGGAGCGTACGCGTGAGCTGCCGGTCCCGGGACACGGCGAGGAAGAGCGCGAGGTGCAGGGTCCGCACCGCCATGTAGGACGCGGCGAGGACGAGCGCCGTCGGCACCGGACCGGACCCCCGCCAGGCGCCGGGGATGGCCAGCGCCGCCACGAACATCGCCGCCATGGCGGCCAGGGTGCCGGTGCGGACCAGGCCGACGTCCGCGCGCACCTGGTTGCCGAGCCAGGCGTACGAGGACCAGGAGAACCAGAGCAGCAGGAAGAGCAGCAGGCCACGGGTCAGGGTGACGGCCGAGGGCTCGTCCTCCATGAACTCGACGATCCGGGTGAGCGCGAAGACGAACACCAGGTCGAAGAAGATCTCGAAGCTGGTCGTCCGGTGCCGTTCCGCGGTCGTCTCGTACCGGCCCCGGAAGATGCGCACCCTGCCATCTTCGTGCGCCCCTGCCGGCACGGCCGGGCGGTTTGCGTGAACTGCGCCGTTCAGTCGTGCCGCTCGGCGCGCTCGATCTCGGCGAGGGCGGCGGCCAGGTAGCCGTCGAGGGGGCGGCCCGGGGCGGTGGCCCGGTCGGCGACGAGGAGGGGCGCGTGCCGGGCGACCGCCGGCGGGTCGGGGGGCGACTCGTCGCCGGCCGGGTCGTACACCCCGAGGGCGCCCGCGAGCAGGACGAGCAGCACGTGCGGGTCCACGTCCGGGAGCCACTGGAGGCCGTCGCGGGCGACGCGTTCCAGCACCCGGCGGACGTCGTCGCCGTCGAGGCCGTCGGGGTGGGTCTCCTCGAGCAGCAGCCGGACCACCCCGCCGAGGACGAGGCCGGACTGGTCGGCCGCCGCGAGCCGGGCCACGGCCTCGTCGTACGCCCGCCCGTCGCGTCGCCGGACGGCGGCGACGGCCTCGGCGGCGCTCACCGCGATCTCGCGGGCGGGGGCGGGCAGGTGGCGCCAGGTGGTGGTCACGGCGCCAGCATTCCAGACGGGTCGGACAGCGGCCGGGAGTGGGCTTCGTCACCACGCGGGACCACGCTGGGCGTGGCGGGCGGGAATCCGGTCGCCGGCCGTCACACCCTCGGCAGAGAATGCCTCGCATGATCCGCCGCGCCCTGCCCCGCCGTCCCGAAGCCCGCCGGATCCTGATCGGCACCCTGCTCTCGGCAATCGGGCGTGGCCTCACCCTGCCGTTTCTCTTCATCTACCTCACCGACGTGCGGGGCCTCACCGACGCACGGGCCGGCCTGGTGATCGGCTGGTACGGCGCGGTCACCCTCGTCCTGTCGCCGCTGGGTGGCAGCCTCATCGACCGGTTCGGCGCGCGACGGGTGGTGATCCCCTGCCTGGTGATCGAGGCGGCGGGCACCGGCTCGCTCGCGCTCGTCCACTCGACCACCTCGGCGTTCCTGGTGATGACGGTGATCGCGGTCGGCAGCTCGGCCATCTGGTCGGGGCAGAACACGATCCTCGCCACGCTGACCGACGACGGCGAGCGGCAGCGGGTGTTCGGCCTGAACTTCGCCCTGCTCAACCTGGGCATCGGTGTCGGCGGTCTGATCTCCGGCGCGATCATCGACACCGAGCGGCCGGTGACCTTCCAGGCGATCTACGTGCTGGACGCGGTGAGCTACCTGACGCCGGCCATCATCCTGCTGACCCTGCCCGCCGTGGGGCGCCGGATCGCCGCCGCGTCGAGCGGGGACGCGCCGTCGACCGGTGGCTACTTCGCCGTCCTGCGGGACCGCCCGTTCCGGCGCCTGGTGATCTTCGGCCTGGTCCTCACCACGTGCGGCTACGCGCAGATCGAGGTGGGCTTCGCCGCGTACGCCGTCCGGGTCGCCGAGGTGAGCCCCCGCGTGGTGGCCTGGGCGCTCACCGCCAACACCGTGATGATCGTGCTGGCCCAGCTCGTGGTGATCCGGCGGTTGGAGGGGCGCAGCCGCACCGGTGCGCTCGCCGTCGTGGGCGCCGTGTTCGCCGCCGCCTGGCTGGTGCTGGGCGCCGCCGGTGTCGTGGCCACGGGCAACGCGATCGTCGCCGCGCTCTGCGTGGTGGCCTGCTCCGCGATCTTCGGTTTCGGCGAGACGATGCTCTCGCCGATGATGCCGGCGCTGACGAACGCGCTCGCCACCGACGAGCTGCGCGGCCGGTACAACGCCATGAGCTCCATGATCTTCGGCATCAGCGGGGTGATCGGCCCGGTGACCGCCGGCCCGCTGATCGGCGCCGCCGACGGCAAGGTGTGGGTGGTGGCGGTCGTCGGCGGGTGCCTGATCGCCTCGCTGGTGGCGCTGTCCCTGCGCCGCCTGCTCACCCCGATCCAGGACGGCCGCGTCCTGGCCACCCCGGTCGCGGAGCCCGCTCCGGCCCACGCCTGACCCGTCGGCCGGCTCGACAGGATCGCGCTGCATCGTGGTCGTGGTGGCCTCGCCGGCACGCGGAGGCCAGCGCGTCCACGATCGAGCGTGATCTCCGCCGGGACCGGCACGGGCGGCGGCGAGCGGCGCCCGGAGACGCATCGGGCCCCGGAGCGGGTGCTCCGGGGCCCGACCGTGGGACGACCGAGCCGTCAGGCGGACTCGGCGGTGGTGCGGATCCGGTCCAGCGCCGGGGCGGAGACCGGGGACTCGGCGGTCAGGTACGCCACGAACGCGTCCAGGTCGATCTGCCCGGTGACCAGGTTCGTGCCGGCGGTGAGGGTGCTGAAGCCGTCACCGCCGCCGGCCAGGAAGTTGTTCACCGTCACCCGGTAGGTGGCGGCCGGGTCGACCGTCGTGCCGCCGATGGCGAGGCTGCCCCGGACCACCCGGGTACCACCGCACGGGTCGGCGGCCGGGGCGGTGGCGCCGTTCGGGTCGACGACGTACCGGACGGTGGACGACGGGTAGAGGACCCGGTTCACCACGAACTGCTGCTCCAGCACGCAGTACAGCTGCGCGCCGGTGAGGTCGAGCGTCACCAGGTTGTTGGCGAACGGCTGGACGGTGAACGCCTCCTCGTACGTGACCGGGCCGGCGTCCAGGTCGGCTCGCACGCCGCCGGGGTTCATGAACGCGGCGACGGCGTTCTGCTCGTCGTCGGTGGCGGCGAGCTGCGCGTCCGCGATCACGTTGCCCAACGGCGACTCGCCCATCGTCGTACCGAAGAGGGTCTCCTGGCTCCGCGTGATCGCCTCGGTGGTCTCGCCGACCTGACGGTCGGCGACCGGGCCGAGCACGGTGGTGTAGCGGTCGATCAGGGCGGTCTGCGCCGGGTCCTTGGCCACGTCCCGGGTGACGACCACGTTCTCGGCCGACGCGCTGAGGACGTCACCGCTGCGCCGGTCGATCTTCAGGTCGATGTCGGTGACGAGGCGGCCGAACGAGCTGGCGCTCGTGACCAGCTTGCCGTTGATCTCGCAGTTGTACGCCTGGTGGGTGTGGCCGCTGACCACGACGTCGATCGACGGGTCCATGCGGTTGGCGATGTCCACGATGGGGCCGGTCATGCCGACGCAGTCGTTGATGCCACCGCCGGCGGCCTGGGTGCCGCCCTCGTGCAGCAGGACGACGATCGACTGCACACCCTGACGGCGCAGCTCCCGGGCGTACCGGTTGGCGGTCTCCGCCTCGTCGGCGAAGCTCAGGCCGGCGACGCCCTCCTGGCTGACGATCTGCGGGGTGCCCTCCAGCGTCATCCCGATGAAGCCGATCCTGACGCCCTGCACCTCGTGGATGGCGTACGGCGCGAGCAGCGGCTGGCCGGTCGCGGTCCGGAACGCGTTCGCCGAGAGGTACTGGAACCCGGCGCCCTCGTACGGGGTGCCGTCGGCGCAGCCGTCCACCGGGTGGCAGCCGCCGTTCTGGATCCGCAGCAGCTCGTTGGCGCCCTCGTCGAACTCGTGGTTGCCGACGCTCGCGTAGTCGAGCCCGGCCATCGACAGGGCCTCGATCGTCGGCTCGTCGTGGAACGCGGCGGAGAGCAGCGGGGACGCACCGATCAGGTCGCCGGCGGCGACGGTGATGGTGTTCTTGTTCGTGGCCGCCCTGCGCAGCTCGGCCAGGTGGGTGGCGAGGTACTCGACACCGCCCGCGCTCTGCCCGGCGATGGTGCCGCTGGAGCCGCTCGGCGGTTCGAGGTTGCCGTGGAAGTCGTTCAGTGCGAGCAGGGTGACGTCGACGGGCTTGGGCCCCGCCTCCGCCTGGTCGGGGGTGCTGGTGACCGCGCCGAACGCGGCCACCGCGAGCGCGGTCAGGCCGACGGCGGCCCGACGCATCCCGGGGATGGACATGGAACTCCTCGTGAGACTCGGTGGGGGGCGGCACCGGGCCGTGGGTCGCCCGGACGCCGACCGGCACCGTCGGAAGGGTCGGTGCGGCGGCAGCGCTCGGGGGTACGCTGCCCCGTCCGGCACAGCCTCTCATCCCGGACGCCCCGGGTCGACCGGGCGTCGGACCTGCGGATACGCGATCGGCCCGATCGCCGCTTGCTCAGAACCCGCAGGTGTGCCCCGCCGAGTGGCTGACCTGCACGGTGTGCGTGACACAGCCGCCGCCCTCGACGAGGTGCAGCAGGAACGCCGTGGGCTCGGCCACCCAGCCGATCTGCTCGTCCGGGCTCATCGTCAACGACGCCTGCCGCCAGGTGCTCGGCGCGGTCGTGACGACCGTTCCGGCGAATCCCGCCGTGAGCGGCCGGTGCAGGTGACCGGCGCCGATCCGGAGCACGTGGGGGTGCCGGCCGATCACGTCGGCGAAACCGTCGGCGTCGGCCAGCCCGATCGCGTCGGCGGCGGGGACACCCGCGGCCACCGGGGGGTGATGCAGGAAGACCAGGGCCGGCACGTCCGGTCGGCCGGCCAGGACGCCGTCCAGCCAGCCCAGTTGCTCTTCACCGAGCCGCCCGCCGCTCGCCCCGGGCACCAGGGAGTCGAGGACGACCACCGTCGCGGCCGAGTGGTCGACGAGGTAGTACGCCGAGAAGCCGTCGCCCAGCCACGGGGTGCCGCCGAACGTGTCGAGCAGCGACTCCCGGTCGTCGTGGTTGCCGGTGACCAGGTGTACGGGCAGGGGAAACCGCCCGATGACCTCGCGCAGCGCGAGGTACTCGTCGGGACGGCCGTGGTCGACGAGGTCCCCGGTGATCACCACGCAGTCGGGGCGGGGGGTCAACGCGAGCACCCGGCCGAGCGCCCGGTGCAGCCCGGCGGCCGGTTCGGCGGCGAGCGGGCCGGTGGTCAGGTGCGGGTCGCTCAGCTGGGCGATGCGCATGGGACGCCTCCTCGCGGCCGGGGTATTCACGCTATCGCCGCCGCGACCCGCCCGGGGCCCGCTGTATCCACCGGCCGCGTCCACAGCCTGTGGATAGCACGTGTGTACGAAGAGCCTGCGCGAGCCTGAGCGGAAGGGCTCCCGTCACGCCATGAGTACGCTTGATCGCAGGCGCGGCAGCGGCCGGCCCCCACCCCTACCTGGAACGACGAGCGAGTGGATCACGAGCGGATCATCCGTGACGTCACGGCCAGCCTTCCCGCGGCCTCGACCGCCCTGGAGGCGTGCCAACGCGCCGTCACCGCCCTCGCGAGGCACACCCCGGCCACGATCTCCGTACTCCTACAGGTCCACGACCGGCTGCGCTGCGTGGCCGCCACCGGCGCCTGGCAGGTCTTCGCGACCGTGCCGCCGAAGACCGGGATCGTCGGCCGGGTGCACGCCTCCGGGGAGACCGCCGTCGTGCCCGACGTCGCCGCGGACCCCGACTACCTGCCGGTCCGCCCGGACGTGGTCACCGAGATCTGCGTACCGGTGGTGGACCCCGCCGGGCGGCCGGTCGGCGTGCTCGACCTCCAGTGGAGCGCACCTGTCGACCTGACCCCGTGGCGGGTCACCGCGGAACGGCTGGCCGGGCGGCTCGGCGCCCGGATCATGGCACTCGGCGGCCCTCCGGCGGAGAGCCGCAGCGAGAAACTGCTCCGGCACGCCGCCGCGCTCTCGGCCGCCCCGACCGAAGGCGAACTCGTCGCGGCGGCGGTGTGCGCCGCGCGCGACGTCGCCACCCTCTCCGCCGGCGTGCTGGTGCTGGCGGATCGTGACAGGCACCGCCTCGGCACGCCGCCGCACGGTCAGTTCGGCGGCGTGGCCGGGATCGCGGATCAGGCCGACGGCGCGGTGCCCGGTGAGCTGGAGTCGCGGATCCGCGCCGAGTTGACCGAGGCGGGTCCGGGCGCGCTGCGGGCCATCGTCGAGCGGGTCCACCGGTACGGCGCGGGCTACACGCTCGGCGAGGCCGGCCAGCCGCCGACGGCGGAGTACCAGCCGCTGGCCCACGCCGGCGTACGCACCCTCGTGGCCGTGCCCCTCGGCCCGCCCGACCGCGGCGGGGTGCTGCTCGTCGCCGACGAGCGGCTGCTGTACCCCGACCCGACCACGGTCAGCCTCATGGAACTCCTCGCCGGCCACGCCTGGAACAGCCTGGACCGGCTGCGCACCCTCGACCGGCTGCGCGAGCAGGCCATCTCGGACCCGCTCACCGGGCTCCGGCACACCGGGCCGTTCGGCAAGCGGATCGCGGCGGCCACCCCGGGCCGCACGGCCCTGCTCGCGATCGACGTGGACGGCTTCAAGACGGTCAACGACACGTACGGCCACCAGGCCGGCGACCAGTTGCTCATCGGCCTCGCCCGGGCGCTGGAGGGCGCGCTGCGGCAGGGCGACGAGCTGTACCGGGTCGGCGGCGACGAGTTCGTCGCCGTGATCGAGGTGAAGCGCCCGGAGGAGGCGGTCCGGATCGCCGAGCGGTTGACTGACGCAGCCCGCCGTACCGGCCGCACGATCAGCGTCGGGGTGGCGCTCCCCCGTCCCGGCGAATCCGCGGAACTCGCACTGCGCCGCGCCGACCAGGCCCTCTACGCCGTGAAGCGCCACGGCCGCGACGGAGTCCGCCTAGCCCCCGCGTAACCCCCCACCCCCGCCCTGACCCCCGCGCCCCGCCCCTGACCCCCGCGATCTTGCACTTTCGGCCCTCGTTATGCACCATTCGCACCCTTTGCCGGGGCACAAACTGCAAGATCGACGCTGGGAGCGGGGGCGCGGGGAGCGCGCGGGGAGCGCGCAGGGGCGCGCGGGGGGGGTTAGCGGGTCAGCTCTTGGGCTAGGAGTTCGGCGATCTGGGCCGTGTTCAGGGCGGCGCCCTTGCGGAGGTTGTCGCCGGTGATGAAGAGGTCCAGGGCGCGTGGGTCGTCCAGGGCCCTACGGATCCGGCCCACCCAGGACGGGTCGGTGCCCACGGCGTCGATCGGCATGGGGAACTCGCCGGCGGCCGGGTCGTCGACGAGGATCACGCCGGGCGCGTTGCGCAGCACCTCGCGGGCGCCCTCGGCGTCGACCTCGGTGGCGAACACCGCGTGCACGGCCACCGAGTGCCCGGTCACGACCGGCACCCGCACGCAGGTGGCGGAGACCTTCAGGTCGGGCAGGCCGAGGATCTTCCGGGACTCGTTGCGGACCTTCATCTCCTCCGACGACCAGCCGCCGTCCAGGGCCGAGCCGGCCCATGGCACCACGTTCAGGGCGAGCGGCGCCGGGAACGGCCCGAGGTCGTCGCCGACCGCCTGGCGTACGTCGCCGGGCCGCGAGCCGAGCACGCGGTCCCCCGCGACCTTGCCGAGCTGCGCGTGCAGGGCGTCCACACCTGCCTGGCCGGCGCCGGAGACCGCCTGGTACGAGGAGACGACCAGCTCGCGCAGGCCGTACTCGCGGTGCAGCGGTGCGATCGCCACGATCATCGCGAGGGTCGTGCAGTTGGCGTTGGCGATGATGCCCTTCGGCCGGTTGCGTACCTGCTCGGGGTTGATCTCCGGCACCACCAGCGGCACGTCTCGGTCCATCCGGAAGGCGCCGGAGTTGTCCACCACGACGGCGCCACGGTCGACCGCGACCGGCGCCCACTGCGCGGACACCTCGTCGGGCACGTCGAACATCGCGACGTCGACCCCGTCGAAGGCCTCCGGGGTGACCGCCTGGACGGTCAGCTCGTCGCCCCGGCAGCGGACCCGCCGCCCGACCGAACGCTCGGAGGCGAGCAGGCGGATCTCGCCCCAGACGTTGCGGCGCCCGGTGAGCAGCTCGCACATGACGGTGCCGACAGCGCCGGTCGCCCCGACCACGGCGAGGGTGGGCAGCTCGCCCATGAGCTACCGCCCGGTGCCCGCGTAGACCACGGCCTCGGTGTCGCCGCCGAGGTCGAAGGCGTCGTGGATGGCACGGACCGCCGCGTCGAGGTCGGTGTCCCGGCAGACCACGGAGACCCGGATCTCGGAGGTGGAGATCATCTCGATGTTCACGCCGGCCGCGCCGAGGGCCGCGAAGAAGCCGGCCGCGACGCCCGGGTGCGAGCGCATCCCGGCGCCGATGAGCGACACCTTGCCGACGTGGTCGTCGTAGAGCAGGCCCTTGAACTTGACCGACTCCTGGATCTTGCTGAGCGCGGCCATCGCCGTCGGGCCGTCGGCCTTGGGCAGGGTGAAGGAGATGTCCGTCCGCCCGGTGCCCTCGGTGGAGACGTTCTGCACGATCATGTCGATGTTGATCTCGGCGCCCGCCACGGTGTCGAAGATCCGCGCGGCGGCGCCGGGCTCGTCCGGCACGCCGACGATCGTGATCTTGGCCTCGCTGCGGTCGTGGGCGACCCCGGTGATCAGTGCTTGCTCCACGGGAAGGTCCTCCATCGATCCGGTGACCATCGTGCCGGTGTTGGTCGAGTATGACGAACGGACGTGGATCGGCAACCCCGCGCGCCGGGCGTACTCCACGCTGCGCAGGTGCAGCACCTTGGCGCCGCAGGCGGCCAGCTCCAGCATCTCCTCGTACGTGATCTGCTTGATGTGCCGGGCGTTGGGCACGATGCGCGGGTCGGCGCTGAAGACGCCGTCCACGTCGGTGTAGATCTCGCAGACGTCGGCGTCGAGCGCGGCGGCCAGCGCGACGGCCGTGGTGTCCGAGCCGCCCCGACCGAGCGTCGTCACGTCCTTGGTGTCCTGGGAGACGCCCTGGAAGCCGGCCACGATCACCACGGCGCCCTCGTCGAGCGCGCCCTTCAGGCGGCCCGGGGTCACGTCGATGATCCGCGCCCGGCCGTGCACCGAGGTGGTGATCACGCCGGCCTGCGAGCCGGTGAACGAACGGGCCTCGTACCCCAGGTTGTGGATGGCCATCGCGAGCAGCGCCATGGAGATGCGCTCACCGGCGGTGAGCAGCATGTCCAGCTCACGGCCCGGTGGCAGCGGGCTGATCTGGTTGGCCAGGTCGAGCAGTTCGTCGGTGGTGTCACCCATCGCGGAGACCACCACCACGACATCGTCACCGGCCTTGCGTGCGGCGACGATGCGTTCGGCGACCCGCTTGATCCGCTCGGCGTTGGCGACGGAGGACCCGCCGTACTTCTGCACCACGAGTGCCACGACGGTGCACTCCCCTCCCAGTGACCCTGAGCGTGCCGACGCCGCCGGTCACGGGCCGGCGGCGTGTCAGACCTCCTCAGCCTATCGGGCCGGCGGGTCCGCCGGGTCGGGTGATCCCACCATCCGGCCCGC
>Ga0164243_10006330_pt1 | contig 17933 bp, 20 predicted proteins | sample OricompcompostOP_FD_108781 | JGI IMG/M metagenome (GOLD analysis project Ga0164243, IMG submission 108781) | Organic Plus compost microbial communities from Emeryville, California, USA - Original compost - Organic plus compost (OP) | ecosystem: Engineered > Solid waste > Mixed feedstock >... | reverse complement strand
CCTTGCCTCCCTGTCGGGCAGTGACCGACGCCCCGAGCGTTCACTGACGCACGTCCAGGCGTCATCGGCGGCGCGTTCCGGCGCCGCCTGATTGATGGGATGTGTGCTTCCGGGCCCCCTCCCGAAGCGGACCGCACGTGCCTTCTGCGGGACTCGGCTCCGCGTCACTGCTGACACGAAAAAACCCGGAAATTGCGTGCGCCAGTCAAGCACCCCTCACCGGTGTCATCAAGGCGTGAAACCGACGTATCGCAAATGATCAGAGCCTTGACGTGTGAATTGCATGGACTCGACGGGTGAAACTGTGCACCGGTTCATGGTGAGTGCCAACGCGCCAGGAATGTCAACCGGGTTGATTGCGCCAGCCCACGGACGGGCAGCCGGGAGGGGGCATCCGTCCCGCTGCCGCGACGTCTCGGCAGGCGGCCGTCTTCGGGGGCGGCCGGATCGGCGACAATCGAGGGTGCTGGTGCACGGCGCAGGGATTCCGCAGGTCATCGACGTCAAGCTCGTTCCGCCGCGGCCGCGGCCGGAGACGATCGCGCGCCAGCGCGTGCGGCGGCTGCTCGACGAGACCGCCGGCGCCTCCGTCACGCTCGTCTGCGCGCCCGCCGGCTACGGCAAGACGACCGCCTTGGCCGACTGGTTCGGCACGGTCGGCCCACAGCGCGCGTGGATCTCGCTCGGCCGCGAGGACAACGACGCGCGCCGGCTGTGCGCGCACGTGCTCGCCGCGCTCGACCAGCTGTGGCCGGCCGCGACCTGGCCGGCGCAGCAGGCGCTGCGCGGCGGATCCGACCTGGCCGAGACGGTCGTCCCGCTGATCGCCGAGGCGATCGCCCGCGAGATCGCCCGCGACGGCCTCGTGATCGTGCTCGACGACCACCACCTGATCACCTCGGCCGCCGCCGACCGCTTCCTGACCGCGCTGATCGCCCAGCTGCCGGCAGGTGCCCGGATGGTGCTCGCGAGCCGGACGCGACCGCGGCTGCGGCTCGCGCGCGAGCGCGCGGCCAACATGGTGGCGGAACTGAGCGCCGAGCAGCTCGCCTTCCGCGACGACGAGGCCGAGCGGCTGATGAACGGCGCGCTGCGCCTGCGGCTGGCGCGCGCGCAGGTCGACGCGATCCAGGCGCGTGTCGAGGGCTGGCCGGCCGGCCTCTCGCTCGTCGCCTCGACGCTGCGCGGCGACCGTGACCTCGACGACGTCGCCAAGGCGCTGTCGCGTTCGCGCGAGCGGATCGCCGAGTACCTCGTCGAGGAGGTGCTCGACGCGTTCCCGGAGCGGATGCGCGGCTTCCTCACGCGCACGTCGATCCTGGGGCGGATGACACCGTCCCTGTGCGAGGCGGTCACCGGCGATCCCGGCGCCGCCGCCCTGCTCGACGACGCGCGCCGCATCAACCTCTTCCTCGTCACGCTGGAGGACGACGGCGGCGAGGAGTGGTCGCGCTACCACGGCCTCTTCGCCGAGCTGCTGCAGCGCGACCTGCGCCGCACCGCCCCGCACGAGATCGCCGAGCTGCACCGCCGCGCGGCGCGCTGGTTCGCCGCCGCCGCGATGCCGGAGGAGGCGATCGACCACGCGATCGACGCCGGCGACGGCGTGCTGGCGGCCGAGATCCTGCGCGAGCACTGGTGGCAGCTGGTCGACGGCGCGCGCCGCTCCGCGACCGTGCGCGAGATGATCGCGCGGATGCCGGCCGACCGCGGCGAGCTGGGCCCGTTCTGCGCCGTCGTCGACGCCTACTGCATGGCGGTCGAGGGGGCCGACCTGCGGCTCGTCGCCGAGCGCCTCGCCGCGCTCGAGGCCGAGCGCGACGCGCCTGGCGTGGCGCCGATCCTCGACTCGCTGCGCATCAGCCCCTACTACGGCGACGTCCCGCGCGCGCTGGCGGCCGGGAGGCGCGTGTGGGAGGCGGCCGCGGGCGCCCCCGCGCTCCGTCAGGCGCAGGCCGGCAAGCTGGCGACGGTGCTGTGGTTCGCCGGTGAGCGGGAGGCGGTGCAGAGCGAGATCGCGCCGTACATGGGCCGCGTCGACCGCCCCGCGCTGCGCAGCTGGGAGCTGGCCGCGCGCGCCCTCTGCGCGGCCGACGACGGCGACCTCGAGGCGGCCGAGCGCGACGGCCGCGCCGCCGTCGCGATCGTCGAGCGCAACGGCAGCGAGTCGGCGCTGGAGGGGCACCTCGCCTACGTCGCGCTCGCCGAGGCGCTGCGCCGCCGCGGCATGCTCGACGAGGCCCACGTCCAGATCGCGAACGCGCTGCGGATCACCGGCCGGCTGCCCGCCTCGATGTACCACGCGCTCGCGCTCGTCATCGCCGCCCAGGTCGAGCTCGCCTCGCGCAACCGCCGCGTCGCCCGCCGCCACGCCGCGGCGGCGCGCCGCATCGTCGACCGGCAGGAGGACGTCGGCGTGCTCGCCGACCGGCTGCGGCTGGTCGAGCGGGCGCTCGCCGGCGACGCCGGCCGGCCGATCGACGAGAGCGAGCCGACCGAGGCCGAGCGCCGCGTGCTCGAACTGCTGCCGACCGGCCTCACGCGCGGCCAGATCGCCGCGCGGCTGGCGGTCTCCGTCGGCACCGTCAAGACCCACACCTGGCGCCTCTACCGCCGGCTCGGCGCCTCCTCGCGCGAGGAGGCGGTCGAGCGCGCCCGCGAGCGCGGGCTGCTGTGAGCGGCGGGGCGGCGGAACCGGCTGGGTTCGCCGGCGGTCGACACGGGTGGGACAATGACTGGATGGCCGGGTCATCGCTGCGCCACGAGCAGGCAGAGGCGCGCCACGAGCGGGCGGCGCTGACGCACGAGCGGGCGGCCGCGTTCTGGGCCGAGCGCGGCGATCAGGCGCGGGTCGACCTGCATCGCGACGGCGCGGCGCACGAGCGTGCGGGCGCGGCGCTGGAGCGCCGCTGGGCCGCGCTGGTCGCCGCCGACGACGCGGGTGGTCGGCAGCTCGATGCGCAGATCCGCGCGATGCGGGCGGAGGAGCGCGAGCAGGCCGCGAGCGAGCGCGACCTCGGCGACTGAGCGGGCGCCGCCGGCCCGGCCGCCCTGAGCGCGCCGGCGTGGCAGGATGGCGCGCGTGACCGGCCGCTCGATCGCCCTCTTCGTCGCCGCGGCGCTCGCCGAGATCGGCGGCGCCTACCTCGTCTGGCTCGGGGTCAAGGAGCACAAGGGCGCGCTCGTCGTCGCCCTCGGCATCGTCGCGCTCGGCCTCTACGGCCTCGTCGCCGCGCTGCAGCCCAGCAACGAGTTCGGCCGGGTGCTCGCCGCCTACGGGGGCGTCTTCATCGTCGGCTCGATGCTGTGGGGCGTCGCCTTCGACGGCTTCCGCCCCGACCGCGCCGACCTGATCGGCGCGACGCTCTGCCTGCTCGGCGTCGGCGTCATCATGTACGCCCGCTGAGCGGGAGCCGGGTTGGACGGACGGCGCCGACCCGGCACAATCGCCCGACCGATGGAGAGGCAGGCGAGCGAGCGGGAGCGGCCGGGCGACGCGACGGCGGCAGCGGGGCAGGCGGCGGCGCCCGCGGCGGCGGCCCCGCCGCTGCTGCCCGAGCACGGCCGCCTGCGCACGCGCGCGATCGCAACCGCGCTCGACCTCGCGCTGCACGCGACGCTGCTCGTCAGCCCGCGGCCTGGCGCGCTGCTCGTGCGGCGCGTCTTCGCCGCCGGCGGCGCGCGGACGGCGCGCGCGCTCGCCCGCCACGCGCCCGACGGCGTCGACCTCCTGCGCGACGAGCGCTACGGCCCCGGCCGCGGCATGCTGCTCGACCTCTACCGCCCGGTCGGTGCAGAGGACCCGCTGCCGCTCGTCGTCTGGTTCCACGGCGGCGGCTGGGTCGGCGGCTCCAAGGAGGAGCTGGCCGGCTGGATGGCGACGATCGCCGCCCGCGGCCACGCCGTCGCCGCGCCGCGCTACGGCCTCGCGCCGGGGACGCGCTACCCGGCCGCGCTGAGCGAGGCGATGGCGGCGCTCGCCCACCTGCGCCGCGACGCCGGGCGGCTCGGCCTCGACGCCGACCGGATCGTGCTCGCCGGCGACTCGGCCGGCGCGCAGCTGGCGGCGCAGCTCGCCGCGCTGGCGACGACGCCCGGCTACGCCGAGCAGGTCGGCGTGCCGTCGACGATCGAGCCCGAGCGGCTGCGCGGCGTCGTGCTCGCCTGCGGCCCCTACGACCTCGACCTGCTCGGAGCCGGCCGCGCCCGCGCCGCCACCACCGCCGACCGGCTCGTGCGCGCGGTGCTGTGGGCCTGGTCGGGCAGACGGCGCTACGCCGCCGACCGCCGCTTCGCGACCGCCTCCGTCGTCCGCCACCTGTCGCCGGCCTTCCCGCCGGCGCTGATCACCGTCGGCAACGCCGACCCGCTGCGCGCCCACTCCGAGCTGCTCGCCGCGCGGCTGGCCGAGGCGGGCGCCGAGGTCGAGACGCTCTTCTTCGGACCCGACCACCGCCCGCCGCTCGGCCACGAGTACCAGTTCGACCTCGACGGCGACGCCGGCCGGCGCTTCCTCGCGCGCATGCTCGACTTCCTCGCGCGGCGGCTCGCGCCGTGAGCGGCCAGGCCTCCCTCTAGGGTTGGGCGCCATGGACGAGGATCAGCTGCTGGCGCGCGCGGGCGGACCGGTGACGCGCAGCCGGATCGCGCGCGAGCTGCGCGCGCTGGGCGTCGCCGAGGGCGACGTCGTCATGTTCCACACGCGCCTGTCGGCGATCGGCTGGGTGCCGGGCGGGCCGCAGACGGTGATCGAGGCGCTGCTCGACGTCGTCGGCGCGAGCGGCACGCTGATGACGTACTGCGGCTGGCACGAGGCGCCGCCCTACGAGTGGACGACGTGGCCGCCGGAGTGGCAGGAGGCGGTCCGCGCCGAGCAGCCGGCCTTCGACCCGGCGCGGAGCGTCTCCGACCACGACGTCGGCCGCCTGCCGGAGGCGCTGCGGCTGTGGCCCGGCGCCCGCCGCAGCCGCCACCCCGACGTCAGCTTCGCGGCGGTCGGCGCGCTCGCGCGCGAGCTGACCGACGACCACCCGTGGGACGACCCGCACGGGCCCGGCACGCCGCTGGCGCGGCTCGTCGACCACGGCGGCAGGGTGCTGCTGCTCGGCGCCCCGCTCGACACGATCACGCTGCTGCACCACGCCGAGGCGCTCGCCGAGGCTCCGGGCAAGCGCTTCGTCGACTACGAGCAGCCGATCCTCGTCGACGGCCGCCGCGTCTGGCGCCGCTTCCGGGACATCGACTCGGCCGACGGCGCCTTCGACTACTCCGGCGTCGTGCCCGCGGACGAGTGGCCGTTCACGGTCATCGCCCGCGAGCTGCTCGCCGCCGGCTTCGGCGTGCGCGGCGCCGTCGGCGCGGCCGACTGCCATCTCTTCGACGCCGCCGACGTCACCCGCTTCGGCGTCGAGTGGATCGAGCGCAGCCTCGGCGGCTGATCACGCCGCCTCCCGCAGGCCGCTGGAGCGGGGGTCGAGCGGCAGCTCGCCGGAGGCCCAGTAGAAGGGGTCGACGGCCGGGTCCCCGAGCAGCTGCCGGCGGACCGGCGACAGCGCCGCCCACGCGGGCACCTGCTCGAAGGGGATGTCGCGCGAGGTCAGCCAGCGATAGCTGTAGGCCATGAACATCGCGCGGCGGATGCGGCTGCCGAGGTTGTCCCGCCGGCGGTGCCAGAGGCGGGCGTCGAAGACGGCGACGGTGCCGGCCGGGCCGAGAATCGGCACGCCGTCGGGCTGCTCCTCGGTCGGGTACCGCGACGCCGCGTCGAGGTGCGTCCCGGGGACCACCTCCAGCGCCCCGTCGTCGGCGGACTCGACGTCGGTCAGGTAGACGGCGACCTTCAGCGTCACGCGCGGCTGGTCGCGCCACAGCAGCCGCATGTCGCGGCCCATCAGGCCGTTGTCGCGATGCCAGCGGTGGGCGCCGGTCGGCTCGTGCGGCGGGTGGACGTCGAGGTGGGAGTGGTTGATGTAGATGTTGGGCGAGAGCAGCTCGACCGCCAGCGACAGCAGCGGCTGCCAGTCGACGACGGTCGCCAGGTCGGGGTGCTGCGCGAGGCCCGAGAGCTGGTGGAGCTGCCCGTTGGCATCGGTCTCGGTCGAGCGGGCGGCGACCTCGTCGACCGCCCGCAGCAGGCGGCGCGCGAGCGGTCTGTCGAGGGCTCCGACCAGCGACCAGCCGTCCTCCTCCACGTTCTGGGCCATCTGCTCGAGGGTGGTTCCTGCCGGCGTGCTGTTGGTCATGGCCGCAGTCAATTGAAGGCGGTGTTGCCCGCTCGTATGTGGGTTTCGATATGCCGGCGATATGCGTCCACCACGTCCTCCAGGCGCGTGACGCGGCTGCCCTTCACGAGCGCCGCGTCATGCGGGCCGATCGTCCGCAGCAGCGCGACGCCCTCCTCGACGCCGGTCACGTGCGCCTCGCCGTAGAGCGTCGTCTCGTAGCCGACGACGTCGATCCCCAGCTCCTGCGCCAGCGCGGCGATGCGGCGGTGCTCGCGCTCGCTCTGCTCTCCCAGCTCGGCCATCAGCCCCAGCAGCGCCAGCTTGCGCTCGCCCGGCAGGGCGGCCAGTGAGCGCACCGCCGCCTCGGCCGAGGCGGGGTTGGCGTTGTAGCAGTCGACGACGAGCAGCGGGCCGTCGGGCACGTGGTCGACCTCCATCCGCCACGGCGAGCCGTGGCTGCGCTCGAGCGCAGCCGCGACCGCGTCGATCGGGACCTCGCACCAGAGCGCGACCGTCGCCGCCGCGAGCGCGTTCGGGATCTGCTGCGCGCCGTGCAGCGCCAGGCGGACGTCGGCCCGTCCCCACGGCGAGACGAGGCGGAAGCGCGGACGCAGCTCGCGGTCGAAGTCGATCTCCTCCGCCCGCACCTCGGCGTCGGAGTCGGCGGCGAGCGTGTAGCCGAGCACGGGCGCCGCGCTGCGCGACGCCATCGCCCGCACGCGCGGATCGTCGAAGTTCAGCACCGCGAGGCCGGCGGGCGGCAGCGCCACGACGAGCTCGCCCTTGGCACGGGCGACGCCGTCGATGTCGCCGAAGTGCTCGACGTGCGCCATCGCCACGCGCGTCACGACGCCGACGTCGGGACGGGCGACGGTCGCCAGCGTCTCGATGTCGCCGACGTGCCGGGCGCCCATCTCGAGCACCGCCCAGCGCGCGTCGTCGGGCGCGCCCAGCAGCGTCAGCGGGAGGCCGAGCTCGTTGTTGAAGGAGCGCTCGCTGGCGACGGTGCGGAAGGTCGACGCCAGGCAGCCGGCCAGCAGGTCCTTCGTCGTCGTCTTGCCGACCGAGCCGGTGACGCCGATCGCGCCGCCGACCCGCGCGCGGGCCAGCTCGCCGAGCCGCAGCAGCGCGGCGGCGGTGTCGGCGACGCGGATCGCGGTCCCCCCAACCGGCTCCCGCGCCGTCAGGTAGGCGGCGGCGCCGGCCGCGAGCGCCGCCGGCACGTAGGCGTGGCCGTCGCGCTCGGCGACGATCGGCACGTACAGCTGGCCGGGGCGGAGCGTGCGCGAGTCGATGCTCGCCCCGTCGACTGTGACGTCCGGTCCGGTCAGCTCGCCGCCCAGGTGGGCCGCCAGCTCAGCGGCCGAGAAGCGCACGCGCGTCCTCCTTCACGACGATCGGGAAGTCGAAGTAGGTGTCCGGGTACGGCTCGTCCGCGAGCGTGTAGTGCCACCACTCGCGCTCGTAGGCGTGGAAGCCGCAGCGCTCCATCAGCGACCGCAGCCGCCGGCGGTTGCTCGCCTCGACCGCCGCGAGCCCGCTCGCGTCGTGGTGGGAGAGCGGGTCCATCAGGTCGAAGCGGCCGCCCATGCGCGCGAGCTCGCCGGTGGAGAGGTGGAAGAGCGTCAGGTCGACGGTGCTGCCGCGCGTGTGGGCCGATCTCGTCGCGACGTAGCCCTGCTCGAACATCTCGGCCTTGCTGATGTTGGGGTGGTGGCGCCGCTTCGTCCGCTCGTCGTCGGGCTGCCGCGCCCAGCGCAGGAAGCAGTCGACGGCGCGCTGCGGGCGGTAGCCGTCCCACAGCAGCAGGCCGAAGCCGAGCAGCGCCGCCTCGTCGCGCACCGCCTCGAGCGCCGCGCACAGCGCCCGCGTGCCGACGATCCGGTTGGCGAGGTAGCCGTCGACCGGCTTGCCGGTGAAGTTGTCCCAGGTCGCGTACTTCGCGTCCCAGCGGATCCCGGCGACGAGCTTGTCGACGAAGACGAAGTCCCCGTTCATCGCCCGTCGCCCCTCAGCGCCAGCGTCACGATCCGGTCGATCACGTCGCCCATCGGCAGGCCGGCGGCCGCCATCATCCGCGGGTAGCGGCTGTAGGAGGTCATGCCGGGCAGCGTGTTGACCTCGTTGAGGACGACCTGCCCGTCCTCCTGCAGGAACATGTCGACGCGCGCCAGCCCGCGGCATCCGAGCGCGCGGTAGACCCGCTTCGCCGTCTCCTGCACCCGTGCGCGGGCCGCCTCCGGGATGTCGGCGGGGACGGTCACGGTCGAGTTGTCGGAGCCGCGTTCGGGCGCCTCCTCCTGGTGGATGCGGAAGAAGCCGTGCGAGAGCGCGATCCGGTCGACCTCGCCGACGAGCAGGTCGCGGCCGCTGCCGAGCACCGCGCAGCCGACCTCGCTGCCGACGACGGCCGCCTCGATCAGCACCTTCGCGTCGTACTGCCGCGCCGCCTCGATCGCCCCCGGCAGCTCCTCGGGCGCGGCCGCCTTGGTGACGCCGAACGACGAGCCCGAGCGGGCCGGCTTGACGAAGACGGGGTACGGCAGGCGGTCGGGATCGACGTGGTCGTCGGCGGTGACGGTCCAGACGGTCGGCGTGGCGACGCCGGCCTCGCGGGCGACCATGTACGCCAGCGACTTGTCCATGCAGATGGCCGAGCTCTGGACGTCGCAGCCGGCGTAGGGGATCCCGGCGAGCTCCAGCAGCCCCTGCATCGCGCCGTCCTCGCCGAGCTTGCCGTGCAGCACCGGCAGCACGACGTCGAGCGCGATCGTCTCGTAGCGGGCGGGCGGGCCCTGCTCGAGCACGAGCAGCCCGCGCGCGCCGCGGTCCGGCGAGAGGATGGCCGGCCGGCAGTCGCCGCGCTCCCAGTCGGCGTCGGGCCCGTCGCACAGCTTCCACTCGCCGTCGGCGGTGATGCCGACGTAGAACGGCTCGTACTTGGCGAGGTCGAGGTGACGGGCGACCTCGTGCGCCGACTTGACGGAGATCGGATGCTCCTCCGAGCAGCCGCCGAAGACGATCCCTAGCCTCACCCTAGCCACGCCGGCCTCCCGCGAGGAAGGCGAGGCAGTTGCCGAGCGAGCGCTCGACGGTGTCGGCGAGGGCGTGATCGGTGAAATAGGCGGTGTGGGGAGTGACGATCGCGTTCGGCAGCCGGTGGAGCCGCAGCAGCAGGCGGTTCTCGATCGGCCGGTCGCCGCAGTCGGCGTAGAAGATCCCCTCCTCCCCCTCGAGCACGTCGAGCGCGGCGCCGCCGAGCCTGCCGTCCTCCAGCGCGGTGACGAGCGCCTCGGTCTCGATCAGCGGGCCGCGCCCGGTGTTGACGACGACCGCGCCGCGCTTCATCCGCTCGATCCGGCGGCGGTCGAGCAGGTGGCGGGTCTCCGGCGTGAGCGGCGTGTGGAGCGTCACGACGTCGCTCTCCTCGATCAGCTGGTCGAGCGTGACGTAGTCGGCGGCGGTCGTCGGCCGCGTGTCGTGCGCGAGCGTGCGGCAGCCGAAGCCGCGCAGCCGCTCGACGACCGCGCCGCCGATCCGTCCCGTGCCGATCACGCCGACGGTCAGGTCGCGCAGCTCGCGGCCGCGCAGCTCGTGCAGACGGTAGTCGTGGGCCTCCGCGCGCTTGATCACCGACGTGACGTGGCGCAGCGTCATCAGCATCAGCATCAGCGTGTAGTCGGCGACGCTGTCGGGCGAGTAGGGGACGGTCTCGACCGTGATGCCGACCGCCTCCGCGTAGCCGACGTCGACGTGGTTGCAGCCGACGCTGCGGGTCGAGACGTAGCGCACGCCGGCGCGGCTGAGCGCGAGCAGGGTCGCGTTGGAGACGCGATGCTTGTGCCCGATGCTGACGCAGCGGCTCCCGGCCGCCAGGCCGATCGTCTCCTCGGAGAGCGCCGCCGCGGTGATCGTCGGCACGACGCCGAGCCGGGGCGCCGCCGCGCGGAAGGCCGCGGCCTCGTCCTCGCCGCAGTCGTAGATCGTGATCCCCGTCGTCGGGGCCGGCGCGGTGGGCGACGCCGCCGACGCGCGGACGCGGCGCGACGCGGGTGGTGCTGGTTCGCTGCGGATCATTCGGCGCAGTCAAGGCGGCGGGGCGTTGCCGAGACGTATGCGGTTTCCGATACGTCCGCGATATGCGCGGGGTCGTAGCATCGAAGCCGTGCGCGCGCTGACCGCCGAGGGCGAGCCGAGATGACCGACGAGGTCCGCGACGGCCTGCGCCGGGAGAGGACGCCCGGCCTCAGCGTGCGCCTCAAGCTGACGCTCAGCTACGCCGGCTTCCTGATGGTCGCGGGCTTCCTGCTGCTCGCGGTCATGTGGGTGTTCGTCCTGCGCAACCTGCCCGCGTACGCGGACGTGCCGGGCGGCATCCTCGTCCGCTCCGTGCTGCTGCACGACTTCGCGCGGGCGGCGGCCGCGACGCTGCTGTTCCTGCTCGTCATCGGCCTGCTCGGCGGGTGGCTGCTCGCCGGCCGCATGCTCGCCCCGCTGACGCGGATCACCGACGCGACGCGCCTGGCCGCGACCGGGTCGCTCTCCCACCGGGTCCTGCTCGAAGGGCCCAGAGACGAGTTCCGCGAGCTCGCCGACGCCTTCGACGCGATGCTCGCGCAGCTGGAGGCGCACGTCGCCGAGCAGGAGCGGTTCGCCGCCAACGCCTCGCACGAGCTGCGCACCCCGCTGGCGATCACGCAGGCGCTGCTCGACGTCGCCCGCAACGACGGGAGCCGCGAGGGCGACGAGCTCGTCGAGCGCCTCCACCACGTCAACACCCGCGCGATCGACCTGACCGAGGCGCTGCTGCTGCTCAGCCGCGCCGACCGGCGCTCGTTCGCGCGCGAGCTCGTCGACCTGTCGGTGATCGCCGAGGAGGCCGCCGAGACGCTGCTGCCGATCGCCGAGCGGCGCGGCGTCGAGCTGGAGACGAGCGGCGAGGCGACGCCGGTGACGGGCTCGCCGGCCCTGCTGCTGCAGCTGACGACGAACCTCGTCCACAACGCGATCGTCCACAACCTGCCCGAGGAGGGCGGCGCCGTCTGGGTCAGGAGCCGCGTCCACGACGGGGAGGCGGTGCTGACGGTCGAGAACACCGGCGCCCAGCTCACCCCGCAGCTGGCGGCGACGCTCGCCGAGCCGTTCCAGCGCGGCAGCCGGCGCACCCGCTCCGACCACGGCGGCGTCGGCCTCGGCCTCGCGATCGTCAAGAGCATCGCCCAGGCGCACGACGGCACGCTCACGCTCGCCCCGCGCGCCGGCGGCGGGCTCTGCGTCGCGGTCAAGCTGCCCGTCGCGCCCGCGCTGCCGTCGCGCGAGCGCCGGCCGGGCGGCGCCGCGCTGCCGGAGCGGCGATGACCTTCGCACCGCAGCCGCTCGAGCGGCGCCCGGTCTACGTGCAGGTCGCCGAGGCGCTGCGCGAGGCGATCCTCAGCGGCGAGATGGCACCGGGCAGCGTGCTGCCGCCCGAGCGCGAGCTGTGCCAGCGGTTCGGCGTCAGCCGCACGACCGTGCGCGAGGCGCTGCGCGCGCTGCAGACCAGAGGCCTGGCCGTCGCGAGCGGGCCGACGTTGCCGCTGCGCGTCGTCGCGCCGGACGCGCTGAGCACCGAGCCGATGCGCGACACGCTCGTCCACCTGCTGCGGCTGGGGCGCGTGCCGCTCGACGACCTGATCGGCCTCTGCGCCACGCTCGAGGGCGCCGGCGCCGAGCAGGTGGCGAGCAGCGACCCCCTGCCCGACCTGACGGCGGCGCGCGAGCAGCTCGCCGCGATGCGCGCCGCGGGCGACGACGTCGAGGCGTTCGAGCGGGCCGACGTCCGCTTCCACCTCGAGCTGGTGCGCGCGTCGGGCAGCGAGGCGCTGACGATCGTGATGCTCGCGGTGCGCGACGCCGTCTCCAGAGCGCTGCTGGCGCGCCTGACCGCGCTCGAGGACCCGCGCCCGACGCTCGCCCAGCTGACCGCCGAGCACGAGGCGATCCTGCAGGCCGTCGTCGACCGCGACGGCGAGGCGGCCCGCCGCCACTCGGCCGAGCACCTGCGGCGCTTCTACGACGATGCGCCGAAGACCGTCGCGAGCGGCCGCCGATCGCCGTGAACGCTCGCGGCGGCGAGCGCCTGGTCGAGCGTGAGCGCGCCGGCGGCCAGTCCGAGCACGACCTCCGGCTCGGCGGCGAGGACGGTGTCGGGACGGCGGTCGGGCTCCAGCGTCACGTGCGGGCCGTCGCGATCGAGCCGCAGCGCGATGAGGAGGTCGGGGACCTCGATGCCGATCTCCGCCGCGGGCCGCGCCGTGCGGCCGCTGAGCAGCGCCGGGAGCGCGACGGCCAGCCAGCGGGGCTGGAAGGCGTCGCCGTCGCGCCCGGCGATCATCAGCGGGCGGCTCCAGCGCACGAGCGCGTCGACCGCCTCGCGCAGCTGCTCGCCCCACGGCGTCAGCGCGTAGACGACGCCGCCCCCGTCGCCGAGCCGCCGCTCGACCACGCCGTCGGCCTCCAGGCTCCGCAGACGGTCGGCGAGCAGGTTCGTGGCGATCCCGCCGAGCGCCGCCGACAGCTCGCCGTAGCGCAGCGGGCCGAGCAGCAGCTCGCGGACGATCAGCAGGCTCCAGCGGTCGCCGACCGTGTCGAGCGAGCGCGCGAGACCGCAGTACTGACCATACGAGCGAGCGGGCACCGGGTTGACTTCCTCCACCTAGCTTGATTCTCTCAAGCACCCTATCGCACGCCGTCGAGGAGAGAAGAGGTCCTGATGCCAGCCACCGAGTTCGCCGCCTCACCCGCCTCGGCCACGATCGCGGCCTTCCGCGCCGCGGCCGACCGCGGCGACGCCGACGCGGTCGCCGCCCTGCTGGCGCCCGGCGTCGTCTTCCACTCGCCGCTGACCGACCGGGTCCGCTTCGAGGGCGGTGAGGAGGTCGCCGCCCTGCACCGCGACATATTCGCCGTCCTCGACGAGCTCAGAACCAGCGACCCGCTCCCGCGCGGCGACACGTTCGCGGCTCCCTTCACCGCGCGTGTGCGCGGCGTCGAGATGAAGGCCGTCATCCTGGTGCGCCTCGACGCCCGGGGTCAGATCGAGGACCTCGAGGTCTACGGACGGCCGCTGCCGGCGCTCGCGACGCTCTTCACCGCGCTCCCGCCGCGGGTCTCGGCCCGCCGCCGCGGACGCCTGCGGGGCGCGCTCGTCGCGATCCTCTCCCGGCCGCTGGCCCTCGCGCTTCACGCCGCCGACCGGCTCGCGCCGCGGTTCCTCTAGCGGGGAAGTTCCGCGGCGCCGTGCGCGGACAGCCGCGTTTGCGCCGTCCGGCGGCGGGAACCTCGTCGTGCGTCTCACCGCTGTTCGGGGTGAGGCGTCGTGATGTTCAACGAGGAGGTAGGACCAGATGGCTGCACGAGACGTCTCAGGGGCCGGGGCCAACGTGGGCACGCGCTCCGGACGCGGTACGGATGCCGGACGGACGATCCGGCGGTTGTCGACCGAGACGAAGGCGGCGTTCAAGACGACCGAGTTCTTCGCCTACCTCGCCGTCCTGGCGGGAATCCTGATCGCCGGCCTGGTCGTCGACAACGCTGACGGCAGCGCCGACTACGGAGCGCGGCAGGTGTGGCTCTACGCCACCATCCTGACCGTCGGCTACATGATCAGCCGCGGCCTCGCCAAGTCCGGCAGCCGCGAGCCCTACGACGAGGAGCACGACCGGCGCCACTAGCGCGTCCGAGCGGCAGGCGGCCCGCGCGAGGGCGGGGCCGCCGCTCGTCAGTCGCTGACCGCCGGCGTCAGCGCGCGCGACGGGGCAGGGAGCCCTCCATCGCCGCGTCGATCTCCTCTCCGCTGAGCGCTCGTCCGGGAAGAGGCTCGTCGCGGTCGTGCGCGAGGCCTTCGAGCGCGAGCGGGAGGAAGCGGCGCCACGGCTCGACCGTTCCGACCGAGTCGGAGACGGGCAGGGCGAAGAGCATCATCTGGACGAGGACCAGATCGCTGGTCTCGATCCCCGGCCGCAGCGCGCCGGCGCGCTTCGCGCGGGCGACCAGCTCATCCAGCCGCGGCCGCAACCGGCCTTGGGCCTCGTCCTCGATCCGGCGGGCGCGCGGGGAGGTCAGGAGCAGCTCCTTGAGGCCGCGATTGCCGGCGTGCAGGGCCAGCCAGTCTTCGAGGTAGACGACGATTCCGCGCCAGGGGTCGGGCTGCGCGAGGGCCCGGTCGAGGATCTCGGTCACGCTGGCGATCCGCTCCTCGGAGAGGGCGGCGATCAGCTCGTCCTTGTTGGCGAAGCGGCGGTAGGCGGTGCCGACGCCCAGCCCGGCGCGCTCGGCGACGTCGTCCATCGTCGCCTCGAGCCCCGATTCCGCGAAGACCTCGCTGGCCGCGTCGAGAAGGCGGCGCCGGTTCTCCTCGGCGTCGCGGCGCAGCGGCCGGCGTGGCGATCTGCGGCTGGAGGGCACGGCTCAAGCCTACAGAAGTGAAAGCCAGATCTCCGCTTCTGTTACCGTACGGGACGAAGCGGAGATTCGACTCTCACATCTCCCTCAGAGCCTGCCTCTCCACGAAAGGCCCACGATGCGCTACACGAAGTTCGGCTCCACCGGCATGGAGGTGTCGGCGATCTGCCTTGGCGGCATGTCGTTCGGCGACCCGCGGCTCCCCGAGCACGCATGGACGCTGCCCGAGCGGGAGACCCGCGAGATCGTCAGACAGGCCCTCGACGCCGGCATCAACTTCTTCGACACCGCGAACATCTACTCGGGGGGCACGAGCGAGGAGTACGTCGGTCGCGCCCTGGCCGACATGGCCAACCGCGACGAGGTCGTCATCGCGACCAAGGTCGCCGGTCCGGCCCGCCCGGGACCCAACGGCTCCGGCCTGTCGCGCAAGGCGATCCTGGCCGAGATCGACAACAGCCTGAGACGGCTCGCCACCGACTACGTCGATCTCTACATCATCCACCGCTGGGATCACGGCACGCCGATCGAGGAGACGCTCGAGGCCCTCAACGACGTCGTCCGCGCCGGCAAGGCGCGGTACATCGGGGCGTCGGCCATGTTCGCCTGGCAGCTCGCCACCGCCCTCGCCGTCAGCGAGCGCCACGGCTGGGCCCGCTTCGTCTCGATGCAGGACTCCTACAGCCTGCTCTACCGCGAGGAGGAGCGCGAGATGCTGCCCCTCTGCGAGGCCCGCGGGATGGCCGTGACGCCGTTCAGCCCGCTGGCACGAGGAAAGCTCACCCGGCCCTGGGACGCAGAGACCGAGCGGCAGAAGCAGGACGCCGAGACCGCCAAGAAGTACGGCACGACCCTCTACCGCGACGAAGACGAGCAGATCGTCTCCCGCACCCTCCAGGTCGCGGAGCGCCTCGGCCGCCCGCCGGCCCAGGTAGCGCTCGCCTGGCTCCTCTCCAAGCCCGTCGTCACGGCCCCGATCGTCGGTGCCAGCAGATCCCAGCACCTGACCGACGCGATCGCCGCGGTCGACCTCGAGCTCTCCCCAGAGGACATCGCCGCCCTCGAGGAGCCCTACCAGCCCCACCCGGTCGAGTTCAACCGCTGAGCTGACCGGCCCGGCCCCGCCCGCGCCGCCGCGCGGAGCCGCCGAGCTCCACCTCGGCGGCGGCCGGATCTCGCAGCGCGCGACCGGAGGGCTGGGGCGGCGGCCTCCGCTCAGCCGGCGGCCGAGACCGGCGCCCGGAACTCCGCCGCGTGCGCCTGCGCCCAGTCCGCGAACGTGCGCGCCGGGCGGCCGAGCACGCGCTCGACGTCGCCGGTGACGGTCGTCGCGGCGGCCGGCGGGTCGCCGAGCCAGGCGGCGATCAGCGCGATGTGCTCGTCGGTCTGGCCCTCCCGCCGCCAGCGTTCGCGCGCCTCGGCGTCGCTCAGCTCGACGTAGGCGATCTCACGCCCGAGCGCCCGCGCGAGCGCCTCGACGCGCTGCGGGACGGTCAGCGACTCCGGCCCGCTCGGCACGAGCGTCGCGCCGCCGTGCCCGCCGCGCAGCAGGATCTCCGCCGCCATGTCGGCCACGTCGTCGGGGTCGACGACTGCCGCGCGCGAGGTCGCGTACGGCTCGCGCACGACGCCCTCGGCGGCGATCGACGGCGCCCACTGCAGCGCGTTGGACATGAACTCCGTCGCCTCCAGCAGCGTCCACTCGAGGCCGCTCGACGTCACCGCCTCCTCGACCGAGCCGCGTTCCCCACGCCACAACACGGTCACCCGGCGCACGCCGGCGCGCTCGGCCAGCTCCACGATCTCGGCGCCGGTGCTCAGCGGCCGGTAGTCCCCGCCCCCGATCGTGATCAGGTGCGCGCCGGTCACGCCCTCGAAGGCGGCGGCGAGCGTCTCCGGCCGCTCGAGGTCGCCGGCGACGACCTCCACGCCGGCAGGGAGATCGGCGGCGCGCTGCGCGTCGCGCGTGAGCGCGCGCACGGCGCTCCCCTCCTGCAGCAGCCGGTCGATCACTCGGCGTCCGATCCGTCCGGTCGCGCCGGTCACGAGCATCGTCATGTGGCCTCCTGTGGGCTTGTCGTGAGGTGACGCCGGCCACCGTACGATTTCAACCGCGCTTGAAGTCAAGGGCGATCGCGCGTCGCCCGCGCGGCGAGCGCGCGCGAGAACGCCGAGTTGAGCGGATGCTCGGCGGCGGTCCCCCTGGAATCGTTCTTGAGCTGGTACGACGGCCTCTCGGAGGCGACGCGCGCGCAGGTGACCGGGCCGGTCTCCAACAAGCTCCGCGCGCTGCTGCCGCGCCGCAGCCTGCGCAGCATCATCGGACAGCCGCGCTCGACGCTCGCCATCGCCCGCGAGCTCGACACCGGCCGGCTGCTGCTCTGCTCGCGGCGAAGGGCACGCTCGGCGAGGACACCAGACGGCTGCTCCCAAAATCCCCGACCGTCGAGGGACAGGTCGGGGATCTCGTGTATAGCGGGGGCGGGTTCTTGACGCATATCCCCGACCGGGCGTGCCGGTTCGTCGAGGTGCGGGAGCTGGGGCCAAGTCACGGTGGCGCGTGCAGATGACGCGACATCGCCGCGACAGGCGTTACGCTGATCTCATGAGCGGTTCGCGCACCACGCCGATCGACTTCGACGCCGACCTCCTCGAAGAGCTGCGCGCCGAGGAGCCGGGCAAGGGCGACCGCGAACTGCTCGAAGACCTCGCGATCCGCCGACTCGGCATCGCGACGGCACGCCGCACCCGCGCCCGCTTCGACCTCACCGAGGAAGAAGCGACGGAACTCGCCCTGAGAGCCGTCCGCGAAGTCCGCGCCGAGCGTTGACGCGGCTCGTCATCGACGCGAGCATTTGGCTGCCGGCCTTCGTCGGTCCAGACGACAGCCAGCCCGTTCGCCTCTTCGAGGCGCTCATGGACGCGACCTTCGAAGCCGTCACCTGCCCGCTTCTGCTCGACGAAGTCCGACGCGGCCTCGCCAAGCCGTACTTCCGCGACCGCCTGCCCGCCGAGGACGCCGAGCGACTGATGCGCGCCCTCACGCGCGCGAGCGTCGAACTGCGCGACCCGAGATCGCCGCCAGCGGTCCTGCGTGATCCCACAGACGACTACCTCGTCGCGCTTGCGACCACCGCCAGCGCCCGCGAGTCAAGTCCCGGGAAGTGGTGTAGGAGTTTGGGGCTCGTGTCGTCGGTGATGCGGTGGGCTGCTCAGGCCGCTTGGAGCTCGGGGACCTCCTCGGCGAGGTGTTCGGGCGCGGGGCGG
>Ga0164243_10006328_pt1 | contig 17935 bp, 9 predicted proteins | sample OricompcompostOP_FD_108781 | JGI IMG/M metagenome (GOLD analysis project Ga0164243, IMG submission 108781) | Organic Plus compost microbial communities from Emeryville, California, USA - Original compost - Organic plus compost (OP) | ecosystem: Engineered > Solid waste > Mixed feedstock >... | reverse complement strand
GGGCCCTTGCGCGCGTGGGTGCCGGGGGTCAGGCCGACCTTGTAGAAGTCGCGCAGGTTGACTCGCAGGAGCAGCGCGTCGCCGTTGTCCGTCGTGGTCCAGCTCTGCCAGCTGTTGGTGGCGAAGCAGCTGCTGCCGTCCTTCGACTTGGTGTCCGCCGCGGCGTGGGCCATGGGCGCGGCCGCAACGACCGCCAGCGCAGCTGCAATCCGAATCAGGGTTCGCATGGGCGTCCTCCTCGAGACTCCCCTCGATGTAAGTACCTTCCCGACCGTCTGCAGGCCCCACGCAGGGGGCGGGTCCAGAAATTCTACCGCGGTTTCCGAATTTCGTCATACGTCGCGCTTACCGGCCCGCGGCGATTTGGTCGCGCAGGGTACGGCAAACGACTGTCGCGCCGCGCGCCGGAATGGCCCATCTGGTGCGTTCTATAGGCTCCAAGCCTGGGTGTTTCCGTCGGAGGGTGCATGGACGATCTGGCCGCGAAACGGCGCCTGAAGAGCACGTGGCGGGTCTCCTCGCGGCGACCCTGGATCATCCTGCTCGTACTGGCGCTGCTCGGCCTGGCGATCTGGGGCGCCTGGGCGTTGGTGCAGAGTTCGAAAGACGACGGCCCCGGGGGCGGTGGCGGCTTCGGTCGGCGCGGCGGGCGGCCGCCGACGACGGTCGGCGTGGCCCCGGCGAGCCTGGCCGACATCCCGGTGACGCTGGACGCGATCGGCACGGTGACCCCCGTGGCGACCGTCACCGTGCGGCCGCAGGTCGGCGGGACCATCACCCAGATCCTGTTCACCGAGGGTCAGATGGTGAAGCGGGGGCAGACGCTCGCGGTGATCGATCCGCGGCCGTTCGAAATGGCGCTGATGGAGGCCGAGGGCAATCTCAAGCGCGACGAGGCGCAGCTCGCCAACGCGCGGCTGACGCTGCAGCGCTTCCGCACCCTTCTCGCCCAGGACTCCATCGCCCGCCAGGACGTCGACACCCAGGCGGCGACGGTGAAGCAGCTGGAAGGCACGGTGCTGACCGACAAGGCCGCGGTCGGCACGGCCAAGCTCAACCTCGGCTTCACCCGGGTGACCGCGCCGGTCGACGGACGCGTCGGCCTGCGGGCGGTCGACGTCGGCAACGTGGTCACCGCCAACGACGCCAACGGCATCGTCGTGCAGACCCAGGTCGCGCCGATCGACGTGCAGTTCACCGTGCCGCAGGACCAGGCGCCCGAGGTGATGGCGCTGGCGGCCCGCGGGACCCTGCCGGTCGCGGTGCTCGACCGCACGCGGACCAAGGCGCTGACGACCGGGACCTTCTCGACGCTCGACAACCAGGTGGATCCGACCACCGGGACGGTGCGCGCCAAGGCCCGCTTCGCGAACGCCGACGGCGTCCTGTTCCCCAACCAGTTCGTCAACGTTCGGGTGACGCTGGACACCCTGCGCAACGCCGTGGTCGTGCCGCTGACGGCGATCCGCACCGGGCCGCAGGGCGATTTCGTCTGGATCGCCAAGGACGACCAGACCGTGACCATGCGCCGCGTGACGCGGGGCCAGACCACGCCGACCCAGGTGGTGATCCTGTCGGGGCTGCAGGTCGGCGAGAAGGTGGTCACCGAAGGCGGCGACCGGCTGACCGAGGGCGGCAAGATCGTGCTGCCCGGCCAGGGCGGCCAGCGCGGCCAAGGCGGCCAGCGCGGGACCGGCCGTGGCCGCGGCGAGGCGGGCGCCGCCGCCGGGGCCGCGCCCGCGGGTCGCGGCTGATGTCCGCCGCGCCGGAGCGCGGGCCGCCGATCGGCGGCGGCCCGTCGCGGGTCTTCATCCTGCGGCCGGTCGCGACCGCGCTGCTGATGGTGGCGATCGTGCTGGCCGGGATGGTGGGGCTGCGGCTGATGCCGCTCTCGGCCCTGCCGCAGGTCGACTATCCGACGATCCAGGTGCAGACGCTCTATCCGGGCGCCAGCCCGGACGTGATGGCCCAGACCGTCACCGCGCCGCTCGAGCGCCAGTTCGGCCAGATGTCCGGCCTCTCGCGGATGAGCGCGGTGAGCTCGGCCGGCGCTTCGACCGTGACCCTGCAGTTCGACCTCGAGGTCGGGCTCGACGTCGCCGAGCAGGAGGTGCAGGCGGCGATCAACGCAGCGTCGGCCCTGCTGCCGGCCGACCTGCCGGCGCCGCCGGTCTACGCCAAGGTGAACCCCGCCGACGCGCCGATCCTGACGCTGGCGGTGACCTCCGACGCCATGCCGCTGACCGAGGTGCAGAACCTGGTCAACACCGACCTGGCGCAGAAGATCAGCCAGACCGCCGGCGTCGGCCTGGTCACCTTGAGCGGCGGCCAGCGCCCGGCCGTGCGCATCCAGGTCGACACCGAGGCCCTGGCCGCGCGCGGCTTCGGCATGGACACGGTGCGCACGGCGATCAGCAACGCCAACGCCAACGCCGCCAAGGGCAGCATCGACGGGCCGCTGCGCGCCTATGCGATCAACGCCAACGACCAGCTGCTGACCGCCGAGGACTACAAGACCCTGATCGTCGGCTACCGCAACGGCGCGCCGGTCCGCCTGTCCGACGTCAGCCAGGTGGTCGACGCCGCCGAGAACGTGCGGCTGGCCGCCTGGGCCGACATGACCCCGGCGATCCTCATCAACGTGCAGCGCCAGCCGGGCGCCAACGTCATCGCCACGGTCGACGCCATCAAGAAGCAGCTGCCGATCCTGACCGCCGGCCTGCCGGCCTCGGTGAAGGTCACCGTGCTGACCGACCGCACCACCGGCATCCGCGCCAGCGTGCATCACGTCGAGCTGGAGCTGTTCCTCGCGGTCGCCCTGGTCGTCGCGGTGATCTTCGTCTTCCTGCACAGCCTGCGCGCGACGGCGATCGCCAGCCTGGCGGTGCCGGTCTCGCTGATCGGCACGCTCGGCGTCACCTATCTGCTGGGCTACAGCCTCAACAATCTCAGTCTGATGGCGCTGACGATCGCCACCGGGTTCGTCGTCGACGACGCGATCGTCATGCTGGAGAACATCCAGCGCCACGTCGAGGACGGCGAGCCGCCGTTCCAGGCGGCGCTGAAGGGCGCCAAGCAGATCGGCTTCACCATCATCTCGCTGACGGTCTCGCTGATCGCGGTGCTGATCCCGCTGCTGTTCATGCAGGAGGTGGTCGGACGGCTGTTCCGCGAGTTCGCCGTGACGCTGGCGATCACCATCCTGATCTCCGCGGTGGTGTCGCTGACGCTGACGCCGATGCTGGCGGCGCGCTGGCTGAAGCCCGAGGAGCAGGCCGAGCGCGGCCGCTTCGCGCGGCGGTCCCAGGCGCTGTTCGACCGCCTGCTGCACCGCTACGACCGGGCGCTGATCTGGGTGCTGAACCGTCAGCGCGCGACCCTGCTGGTCGCGGTCGGCACCGTGGCGCTCACGGTGCTGATCTATCTGGTCATGCCCAAGGGGCTGTTCCCGACCCAGAACACCGGCCAGCTGCAGGCGCGGGTGGAGGCCTCGCGCGACGTCTCGTTCGGCCGGATGAGCGAGCTGCAGCAGCAGGTCGCCGCCGAGATCCTCAAGGACCCGGCGGTGACCAGCCTGAGTTCGCTGGTCGGCGTCGACGCGGCGGCCAACAGCATGCTGCACACCGGTCAGATGCTGATCAACTTCGAGCGCGGCCACGGCTCGCAGGACAAGGTGATCGAGCGGCTGAAGGCGCGGGCGGCGAGCGTGCCCGGCGCGACTCTCTATCTGCAGCCCACCCAGGACCTGACCATCGATTCCGAGACCGGCCCGACCCAGTACCGGCTCTCGCTGGAGGGCGCCGACACCCAGCAGGTGAAGACGTGGGCCGACCGCCTGACCGCCAAGCTCGCGACCCTGAAGCAGCTGCGCAACGTCTCGACCGACGCCAGCGCCACCGCGCCGGCGATCTTCGTCGACCTCGACCGTGACACGGCCGCCCGGCTGGGGGTGAGCACCTCGTCGATCGACGACGCCCTCTACTCGGCGTTCGGCCAGCGCATCGTCTCGACCATCTTCACCGAGACCAACCAGTACCGGGTGATCCTGGAGTCCCGCCCCGGCCTGGCGGCGACGCCGGAGGGCCTGGGCCTCCTGCAGATCCCCACCGGCTCGGGCGGGACCACGCCGCTGTCGGCCATGGCGACGATCCGCATCGCCGACGCGCCGCTGCAGGTGACCCACGTCGAGCAGTTCCCCTCGGCGACGGTGAACTTCGACACCGCGCCCGGCGTCGCGCTGGGCACGGCGGTCGGCGCGGTGCGCAAGGCGGCGGCCGAACTCGGCATGCCCGGCTCGGTGCAGGTGAAGATGCTCGGCGCGGCGGGAGCCTACGAGACCTCGCTCGGCAACACGCTGTGGCTGATCCTGGCGGCGGTGGTCTGCGTCTACATCGTGCTGGGCGTGCTCTACGAGAGCTTCGTCCACCCGCTGACCATCCTGTCGACCCTGCCGTCGGCCGGCGTCGGGGCGCTGCTCGCCCTGGCGCTGACCGGCCATGAGCTGGGCGTCATCGCGATCATCGGCCTGATCCTGCTGATCGGCATCGTGAAGAAGAACGCGATCATGATGATCGACTTCGCCATCGACGCGGAGCGCAACGAGGGCAAGTCCGCGCGCGAGGCGATCCACCAGGCGGCGCTGCTGCGCTTCCGGCCGATCCTGATGACCACCATGGCGGCGCTGTTCGCCGCGGTGCCGCTGATGATCGGCTTCGGCGAAGGGTCCGAACTGCGCAGGCCGCTGGGGGTGGCGATCTTCGGCGGCCTGATCGTCAGCCAGCTGCTGACCATCTTCACCACGCCGGTGATCTACCTAGCCTTCGACCGGCTCGCGCCGAGCAAGCGGGCGACTGGCGCGGCCCTGGGCGAGGCGGGCCCGGAGCCGGCCGAATGAACCTTTCGGCGCCCTTCATCCGCCGGCCGATCGCCACAATCCTGCTGACCGCGGGGGTGGCGCTGGCGGGGATCGCCGGCTTCTTCTCGCTGCCCGTGGCCCCGCTGCCCAACGTCGACTACCCGGCGATCTCGGTCAGCGCCAGCCTGGCCGGCGCCAGTCCGGCGACCATGGCCTCCAGCGTGGCGACGCCCCTGGAGCGCCGGCTGTCGGTGATCTCCGGGCTCAACGAGATCACCTCGTCGAGCTCCACCGGCTCGGCGCGCGTCAGCCTGCAGTTCGACCTGTCGAAGAACATCGACGTCGCCGCGCGCGAGGTGCAGGCGGCGATCAACGCCGCGCGCGCCGACCTGCCGGCGACGCTTCGCCAGAACCCGACCTACCGCAAGCGCAGCGCCGGGGCCCAGCCTGTGATCATCCTGGCGCTGACGTCGGCGACCCGGACGCCGGGCGAGATCTACGACGTCACCAGCAACGTCCTGCAGCAGCGGCTGAGCCAGATCGACGGCGTCGGCGAGGTGGAGATCGGCGGCGCCTCGCAGCCGGCGGTGCGGGTCGAGCTCTATCCCCATGCGCTGAACGCCTACGGCCTGTCCGGCGAGGACGTGCGCGCGGCGGTCCAGGCGGCCACGGCCAACCGGCCGCGGGGCGCGGTCGACGAGGGCGAGCGCAGGCTGCAGATCTACGCGCCGACCGCCGGCTTCCGGGCGGCCGACTACCAGGACCTGATCATCGCCTGGCGCAACGGCGCGCCGGTGCGGCTGAAGGACGTCGCCAAGGTCGTCGACGGCGTGCAGGACGATCGCGTCACCGGGCTGTTCAACGGCCGGCGGGCGATCGTCGTCAACATCACCCAGCAGGCCGGCGCCAACGTCATCTCCGTCGTCGACAAGGTGCGCGCCGAGTTGCCGTCCCTGCGCGAGGACCTGCCGGGCGACGTCACGCTGGAGGTCGCCTCGGACGCCACCTCCTCGATCCGCGCCTCGCTGCACGAGATCGAGGTGACGCTGCTGATCTCGGTGATCCTGGTGGTGCTGGTGGTCAGCGCCTTCCTGCGCAGCGGCCGGGCGACGATCATTCCGGCGGTCGCCACGGTGGTGTCCCTGCTCGGCACCTTCGGGGTGATGTACCTGCTCGGCTTCTCGCTGAACAACCTCAGCCTGATGGCGCTGACGGTGGCGACCGGCTTCGTCGTCGACGACGCCATCGTCGTCCTGGAGAACACCGCCCGCCACATCGAAGCCGGCATGGACCGGTTCCAGGCGGCGCTGCTCGGCGCGCGCGAGGTCGGCTTCACGGTGGTGTCGATCAGCCTCAGCCTCGTCGCCGTCTTCATCCCGCTGCTGTTCATGGGCGGCCAGGTCGGCCGGCTGTTCCGCGAGTTCGCCGTGACCCTCTCGGCGGCGGTGCTGATCTCGCTGGTCATCTCGCTGACCACCACGCCGATGATGTGCGCCTGGCTGCTGCGCCGCGAGCAAGGCGGCCGGCGCCGGCCGAACCGCCTGGCGCGCGCCCTCGAGGCGGGGTGGGAGCGGATGCTGCGCGCCTACGCCGTCAGCCTCGACTGGGCGCTCGGCCACAAGCCGCTGATCATGCTGATCCTGGCGGTGGTCGTCGGCCTCAACGTCTACCTCTACGCCGCCGCGCCGAAGGGCTTCTTCCCGCAGCAGGACAGCCGCCGCCTGAACGGCTTCCTGCGCGCCGACCAGAGCATCTCCGCCGAGGCCATGGGCGAGAAGCTCCAGCAGCTTCAGGAGATCATCCGCCGCGACCCGGCGGTGGAGACGGTGACCGGCTTCACCGGCGGCGGCCGCGCCGGCGGCGGCTTCCTGGCGGTGCAGCTGAAGGCTCCGTCGGAACGTCCGGGCGTGAGCGGTCAGGACGTGATCCAGCGCCTGCGGCCTCAGCTCAGCCGGGTGACCGGCGTCTCGGTGTTCCTCAATCCGCAGCAGGACGTGCGCATGGGCGGCCGCGGCGGCAGCGGCAACTATCAATATACGCTGAAGGCGGACAACGACGCCGACCTCAAGGCCTGGACGATCCGGCTGACGAACGCGCTGAAGGGCGATCCGCGGCTGACCGACATCGACAACGACGTGCAGGACAACGGCGTCGAGGCGTTCGTCACCATCGACCACGACACCGCCGCGCGGCTGGGGATCTCGCCGCGCGACGTCGACAACGCGCTCTACAACAGCTTCGGCCAGCGGCAGATCGCGACCATCTACGAGGACATCAACCAGTACACGGTGGTGCTGGAGAACGCCGCCGCCGACGGCATGGGGCCGGAGGCGCTGGCCGGGGTCCACGTGCCGACGCGCGGCACGCCGAACGGCTCGCGGCAGGTCAGCCAGGCGCCGCCCGCCTCCGTCTTCCAGCCGATCACCGGGTCTTCGCCGACCCCCGCGGCCAGCGGGCCGATCGCCAATCCGTTCCCCGCGATCGAGGGGGCCTCGACGCCCGCGGCCGCCGCCGGAGGAACTCAAGCCGCCGCGCAAGCCAACCCGGGCCTGCGCGATTCGGCGGCCGGCACCGGCGTCAGCACCGCGGCCACCAGCATGGTCCCGCTGCCGGCGCTCGCCAGCTTCTCCCAGCGTGCCAGTCCGGCCAGCGTGAACCACCAGGACGCGCAGCTCGCCGCCACCATCTCGTTCAACCTCGCGCCGGGCCGTTCGCTGAGCGACGCCCAGGCGGCGATCGCCGCCGCCGAGGCGCAGATCGCCATGCCGACCAACGTCCGCGGCGGCTTCGAGGGCACCGCGCGCAGCTTCCAGAGCCAGCTGAAGAACCAGCCGGTGCTGATCCTGGCGGCGCTGGTGGCGATCTACATCGTGCTCGGCGTGCTCTACGAGAGCCTGGTGCATCCGATCACCGTGCTCTCGACCCTGCCGTCGGCCGGGGTCGGCGCGGTGACCGCCCTGCTGCTGTTCAAGATGGAGTTCTCGATCATCGCCCTGATCGGCATCTTCCTGCTGATCGGGATCGTGAAGAAGAACGCCATCCTGATCATCGACTTCGCGCTGGAGGCGGAGCGGGCGCGGGGCCTGTCGGCGACCGAGGCGGTGCGCGAGGCCTGCCTTCTGCGCTTCCGGCCGATCCTGATGACCACCATGGCGGCGGTGCTCGGCGCCCTACCGCTGGCGATCGGCTTCGGCGAAGGCTCGGAGCTGCGCCAGCCCCTCGGGGTGGCGATCATCGGCGGGCTGATCGCCAGCCAGCTGCTCACCCTGCTGACCACGCCCGTCGTCTACATCTACCTCGACCGCCTGCGCACGCGCCGCGGCGGCGAGCGCTTCCTGAGCCGCAGCGGCGGGACCGATCCCGCCCCGGCCAACGGGTGATCTAAGATGACCAACCGCCATGTCCGTTTGCTGATCGCCGGCGCCGCCGCGGCCGCCCTCGCCGGGTGCGCCGTCGGCCCCGACTACCAGCGCCCCGCCATGCCGGTCGCCAGCGCCTACAAGGAGCCGCCGCCCGACAGAAGCCAGGGCGCCTGGGCTCCGGCGCAGCCGGGGCGGCTCGCGCCGGCGAAGGACTGGTGGACGGTGTTCGAGGATCCGACGCTGACCGCCCTGGCCGCGCGGGTCGCGGTCTCCAACCAGAACGTCGCCGCCGCAGAGGCGGCCTACCGCCAGGCCCGGTCCATGGTGCGCGAGCAGCGGGCCGGGCTGTTCCCGGCGCTCGGCCTCGACGCCGGGGTGACCCGCTCCGGCAGCGGCCGCGGCACGGTCGTCACCACCCCGGGCGGCGGCGGCTCGGGGGTGGTCACCAGCGGCGGCGGCGGCGCCTCGACCAACTACCGCGGCGACGTCAACGTCAGCTGGGAGGCCGACGTCTGGGGCGGCATCCGCCGGTCGGTGGAGAGCGCCCGGGGCGCGGCCGAGGCGAGCGAGGCCGACCTCGCCGCCGCCACCCTCTCGGCCCAGGCGGAGCTGGCCACCGCCTACTTCAACCTGCGCTCCGCCGACGCGCAGATCGCCCTGCTGACCGAGCTGGTTGAGGGCTTCGAGCGCAGCCTGACGATCGCCGACAACCGCTACAAGGCGGGCGTCGCGCCGCACAGCGACGTGCTGCAGGCGCGGACCCAGCTGGCCTCGACCCAGGCCGACCTGAAGGACTTGGCGCGCAGCCGCGCGGTGTTCGAGCACGCCATCGCCGTGCTGGTCGGCGAGGCGCCGGAAACCTTCAGCCTGGCGGCGGATCCGAACTGGCGCGGGGCCGTGCCGGAGATCCCCGCGGGCGTGCCCTCGACCCTGCTGCAGCGGCGGCCGGACATCGCCGCCGCCGAGCGGCGGGCGGCCTCGGCCAGCGCCCAGATCGGCGCCGAGACCTCGGCCTATTTCCCGAGCTTCATCCTCACCGGCTCCTACGGGTTCGCCACCAGCGAGCTCGCCCAGTTCTTCAACGCCTCGTCCCACGTCTGGTCGTTCGGCCTTTCGGCGGCGCAGACGCTGTTCAACGCCGGCGCGACCCGGGCGCGGGTCGCCGGGGCGCGGGCGGCCTATGATCAGGCCGTGGCGCAGTACCGCCAGACCGTGCTCGCCGCCTTCCAGGACGTCGAGGACCAGCTCGCCGGCCAGCGCAGCCTGGCCGAACAGTACGAGCTTCGCCGGCAGGCCGCCGCCGACGGCCAGCGGGCGGCGACCATGGTGCTCAACCAGTACCGCGAGGGGCAGGTCGCCTACACCGACGTGGTCACCGCCCAGGCGACGGCGCTGAACGCCCAGCGCAGCGCCGTGCAGGCCGCCGCCGCCCGGCGAACCACGGCCGTCGCCCTGATCGCCGCCCTCGGCGGCGGCTGGACCGCGCCGAGCTGAGGCGGACGTTTCGAGACGTTTGTTCCGTGCGGGCCGCGTGCTACGCCCTGCGCCGTGAACCCCGCGATCATCTTCGACGCCGACGGCTACGTTCTCGACGGGCCCAAGCTGATGGGCCGCCAGGCCGCCGGCCACGGTTTCCTGCGCGCCGCGGTCAGGGCGCACGCCGGGCGGCCGATCCACGCCGTGACGCCGGCCCGCGAGTCCGCCGAGCTCTTCGCCACCGTGGTGCGGCGGATGGATCCCCAGGCGCAGCCGCGCTGGATCCCCCCGTCGCGCCTGGGCGCCATCGCCAACTGCGGCGTGCTCTACCGGCCGGACCTCAACTTGGTGGTCCACGCCCGCGAGCGGCTGCGCCGCGGCGCTGCGGCCTACAGCATTTGCGGCGTGACCCACACCCTGTCGTCGCACGGTCCGGCCGAGGTGCTGACCGACATGCTGGCCGCGCCGGTGATGCCGTGGGACGCGCTGATCTGCACCTCCACCGCCGCGCGCACCTTCGTCGAAGGACTGTTCGCGGCGCAGGCGGACTATCTCGCCTGGCGGTTCGGCCAGCGGCTCGCCGCGCCGCTGCCGCAGCTGCCGGTGATCCCGCTGGGCGTGCACAGCGACGACTTCGCCGAGCGGCCGGGCGAGCGCGAGCAGGCGCGCGCACGGCTGGACGTGGCGGAGGACGAGGTCGTCGCCCTGTTCGCCGGGCGCCTGGTCTTTCACGGCAAGGCCCACCCCTTCCAGATGTACGCCGGGCTGGAGCGCGCCGCCCAGGCGACCGGCCGCAAGCTGGTGCTGATTCAGGCCGGCAAGTTCCCCGGGCCGGCGCTCGAGGAGGCCTTCCGCAGCGCGGTGGCGCGCTGGTGCCCGAGCGTGCGGGCCCTGTTCGTCGACGGCGGCGACGCCCAGGCCTACGCGGCCGCCTGGCGCGCGGCGGACATCTTCGTCTCGCTCTCCGACAACATCCAGGAGACCTTCGGCATCACGCCGATCGAGGCCATGGCCTCCGGCCTGCCGGTGCTGGTCAGCGATTGGGACGGCTACAAGGACACCGTGCGCGACGGCGTCGACGGCTTCCGCATCCCCACCTGGGCTCCGCCGCCGGGAGCGGGCGCCGAGATCGCGCTGGATTTCGAGACCGCGCTCACCGACTACGACCACTTCCTGTCGCGCACCAGCACGACGACCTCGGTCGAGCCCGGCCCGCTGCTCGCGCGGCTGGTCGCGCTGGTCGAGAACCCCGACCTGCGCCGGCGTATGGGGGCGGCAGGACGCGAGCGCGCGCGGCGCGAGTTCGACTGGGCGGCGGTCTACGCGCGGTATGAGGCGCTCTGGGCCGAACTGGCGCAGATCCGCGCCCAGGTCGCGGACGATCCGAGGCTGCGCGTGGCCACCGCGCCGACGGCGGCCCCGGCGCGGCCCGACCCCTTCACCGCCTTCGCGCACTATCCCAGCCGCCATCTCGGGCCCGCCACCAGGGTGCGGGCCGCCGCCGGCGCGGACGCCGCCGCCTACGAGGCGCTGACCGCCCATCCGATGCACGGCAACTGGCGCCCGCCCACCGAGGCGGTCGCCCGCACGCTCGCGGCCTGCCGCGGCGAAGGGGCGAGCCTGGCCGCCCTGGCCGAACGGCTGGGCGAGCCTTCGGGGACTGTGATTGAACGGGTCGCGCGCCTGGCCAAGATGGAGCTGGTCACGCTCGCGCCCGGCGAAGGAGAGGCCTGATGGCGAGCCGGCTTTCGATCTTCCACCCGCCGGGGCGGCTGGGCTACGGGGCCAATCCGTTCGGCAAGGACGTCGCCAACCTGCAGCTCTACCGGGCCTTGGCGCAGTACGGCGGTTTCGAGCAGATCGACGTGCTCAGCCATGCGCCGACCACCGAGGCCGACCTGCGCCAGTCGCTGCTCGACGGCGCGCCGGGCGGGGTGCGGCTGACCGCCGACGTCATCCTCAACCAGACCATTCCGCCGGCGTCCGGCGCCCTTCTGCGCGGCCAGCCCTACTTGCACGAACTCGCCTGGATGCGCCGCGGCGCCGGCGCCGACCGCGCCTATAGCCTGCTCGGCCTGGTGCACACCCTCGCCCCGCCGGCGATCCGCGAGATGATCGGCATGACCCTGACCACGCCGGTTCAGCCGTGGGACGCGGTGATCTGCACCTCGCCCTCGGTGCGTGACGCGCTGGCGCAGATGTTCGACGACTACGGCGACTTCCTCGGCGAGCGCTGCCGCGGCGTTCGCCCGCCGCAGCCGCAGCTGCCGATCGTCCCTCTGGGGGTCGACGGCGAGACCTTCGCCGCACGCGCCGATCGGCCGGAGGCGCGGGCCCGGCTGCGCGGCGAACTCGGCCTCGGCGAGAACGACGTGCTGGTGCTGTGGGTCGGGCGGCTCTCCTACTACGAGAAGGCCTTCCCCCAGCCGATGTTCCAGGCGGTGCAGCAGGCCCAGCGCGCCACAGCCGCCAAGGTCTGCTTCGTCATGGCCGGCTGGCATCCGGCCCCGGCCGACCGCGAGCTCTACGAGCAGGCGGCCAAGGCCCACGCGCCGGACGTCGACGTGCGGCTGATGGACGGCAACGACGCGGCCCTGGTCGCCGACCTCTGGGCCGCCAGCGACGTCTTCCTGTCGCTGGTCGACAACATCCAGGAGACCTTCGGCCTCACCCCGCTGGAGGCGATGGCCGCGGGGCGGCCGGTTGTGGTCAGCGACTGGGACGGCTACCGCTACACGGTGCGCGACGGCGTGGAGGGCTTCCTCGTGCCGACCCTGATCGGCTCGCCGGGCGGGATGAGCGCCACGATGGCGCTGAACCACGTGCTCGAGGCGACCTCCTACCAGGTCTATGTCGGCGCGCTCGCCCAGCACACCGCGGTGCACGTCGGCCGCGCCGCCGAGGCGCTGGGGCGGCTGATCGCCGATCCGGAGCTCCGCCGGCGGATGGGCGCGGCGGGCCGCGCGCGGGTGCGCGAGGCCTTCGACTGGAAGGTCGTCGCCCGGCAGTACAACGGCCTGGTCGACGAACTGGCGGCGCGCCGCGCCGCGGCGGCCGAACCGGTGACCCGCCACCGGCAGCACCCGGTGAAGGGCGACCCGTTCCGCGACTTCGCCGGCTTCGCCACGACGACGCTCAAGCTCGACACGCCGCTGACGGCGACGCCGGGCGCGAGCGCCGATCAGGTGCTGCGCGCCGGTCAGGTGAAGCTGGACGTGACCTTCCCCAGCCGGCGGGCCAGCGTCGAGGAATGCGCGCGCGCCTTCGAGCTGATCGCCGGCGGCCAGGCGAAGACCGTCCACGACGTGCTGCTGGCCGTTCCCCCGGAACGCCGCCGGGCGGTGGAGCTCGGCCTGCTGTGGCTCGCCAAGTACGGCTACATCGACTGGCCGACCTGACGGGTCACCGGAGCGGGTCTATCGCAGGGAGTCCGGCACCAGCCCGCCGTTCTCGGCGAGCTTGGTCATGACCTGCTTGTGCAGCCAGATGTTCATCGAGGCGGAATCGCCGGTGTCGCCGGTGTAGCCGAGCTCCGCGGCCAGCTCCTTGCGGGCGGCGAGGCTGGAATCCAGCGACAGCAGCTTCATCAGGTCGACGATGGAGCGCCGCCAGTCCAGCTTCTCCGGATTGTCCTGCGCCATCACGTCGAGCACGGCGGCGACGTCGACCTGCTCCATCGGCGCGGCGGCCGCGGGCGCCGGTTGCGGCGCGGGCTGGGCTGGGGCCGGCGCGGCCGGCTGCGGGACCTCCGGCGCCGCCTGGGCCTGCGGCTGCGCCGGGGCCGCCTTCGCCTTGGGGTGACGGAAGATCTTGGACATCATCGAGCCGAAGATGCTCATCCGGGGGCTCCTCTCTCTGCGGTTCCTGAGCCGTTCGGCGACTGCGGGGCTGCGCAGCGAGAACGGCGGCGAAGCGACGGCGGGCGGGATCCGGAGCGCCGGGCCGGGGCCGACGTCTCCGGGCTTGCCCCGCCGCAACGCGCACGGGCGCGGTTCGGAGCCTACGGCGGCGCTTGGCGGTGCTGCGACCGCGCGCCCCGCCGGCGAGGGTGGACCCGACCGGCGACGCATGATTGAAGGCCCCATGAGCTCGATCCGCGTAGCCAAGGCGCAGCTGAAATCTCTGCTTTATCGGCTGGTGCTGAGCGTTCGCGAGCTGGTCCTCGACCGGCCCCGACTGCGCGCCGTGCTGCGGGTGCTGGGCGACCCGCTGATCCGGCTGATGCTGTGGGCGGGCCAGGCGCCGCCGCCGGCCGTGTGGGAGCCGGTGCTGCGGCTGCCGCTGGACTACCAGCCGTCCGCTCCGCCGCTCTCCACGGCGGTTCTGCTGCACGCCTATCACGTCGAGGTGCTGCCGGAGATGGCGGCCCTGCTGCGCCGCCTGCCGTTCCCCGCCGACCTGGTGGTCACCACCGACACCGACGCCAAGCGGATTGCCGTCGAGGCGGCCTTCGCCGGCTGGTCGCTGGGCGCCTTCGAGGTGCGGGTCACGCCGAACCGCGGCCGCAACGTGGCCCCGCAGCTGATCGCCTGCCGCGACGTCTTCGACCGCGCCGAGCTGGTGCTCATCCTGCACACCAAGGTCTCCAGCCACACCGACGCCCTGGCCGGCTGGCGCAAGTTCCTGCTGCGCGACCTGATCGGCTCCGAGGGCGTGACCAAGGGCGTGATGGAGACCTTCGCCCGGCTGCCGAAGCTGGGCGTGCTGGCGCCGCGCACCTTCCCGCTGATCCGCCGGCACATGATGTGGGTCGAGAACTACGAGGCCAGCCGCCGGCTGGCCGACCGGCTCGGCTTCGCCCTTTTCCCCGACAGTCCGCTCGACTTCCCGGCCGGCTTCATGTTCTGGGCCCGTTCGGCGGCGCTGAAGCCCCTGCTCGATCTCCAGCTCGATTGGGACGACTTCGAGGTGGAGCGGGGCCAGAAGGACGGGACGATCGCCCACGCCCTGGAGCGGCTGATCTTCCACGCCTGCGAGATCGCCGGCTATCGCTGGGCGCGGGCCGGCGTCGAGCTCGACCCGACCACGCCGGAGGCCTTCTGGGGCGCCTGGACGCCCCGGGTGCTGTCCCGCGCGCTGACCGACCGCGGCCGCACGGTGCTGCTCCCCGGCCGGCCGGCCCTGGCCACCGCCGGCACCGACGCCGAGACCCTGGCGAACGCGCCCGACCCGAAGGAGGCGTTCCGCGCCGCCTGCGCCGCCGAGCTCGACGACTTCCTGGCGAGCGGCGAGCGGCTCTCGCTGCCGACCTCCGAGGCGCCGGTCGTCTCCATTCTGCTGGTGCTCTTCAACCAGGCCGAGCTCACCTACGAGTGCCTGCGCGCGTTGCGGCTGGCGCTGGACGTCCCGTGCGAGGTGATCCTGGTCGACAACGCCTCGTCGGACCGCACCGGCGAGCTGCTGGACCGGCTCGACGGCGTGCGCGTCGTCCGCAACGCCGAGAACCTGCACTTCCTGCGCGGGGTGAACCAGGGCGCGGAGCTGGCGCGCGGCCGGCATCTGCTGCTGCTCAACAACGACACGCGGCTGGAGCCGGGCTCGATCGCCGCGGCGGTGGAGCGGCTCGACGCCGAGCCCGATCTCGGCGCCGTCGGCGGGCGCATCACCCTGCTGGACGGCAAGCTGCAGGAGGCCGGCTCGATCATCTGGAGCGACGGCAGCTGCCTCGGCTACGGCCGCGGCGCGGACCCTTGGGCGCCGGAGTTCCAGTTCCGCCGCGACGTCGACTACTGCTCCGGCGCCTTCCTGATGCTGCCGCGCCGGCTGTTCGAGGAGCTCGGTCGCTTCGACCTGGCCTTCGCGCCGGCCTACTACGAAGAGACCGACCTGTGCATGCGCATCCGCCGGGCCGGCCTGCGCATCAGCTACGATCCGCGCGTCCGGCTGTCGCATTTCGAGTTCGCCAGCTCCTCGAGCTCCGAGGCGGCCCTGGCGCTGCAGGCGGCGCACCATAAGCTGTTCCAGGAGCGTCACGCCGAAGCGCTCGCCGCCGAGCACCTGCCCCCCGGCTCCCCGCCGCTCAGGGCCCGCATGCGCGGCGCGTTCCGCGGCCGGCTGCTGCTGGTCGACGACCAGATCCCCTATCCGCAGCTCGGCGCCGGCTACCCGCGGGCGCTGGATATCCTGCGCGCGGCGGTCGAGGCAGGGTGGTTCGTCACCTACTATCCGCTGGTCTTCGGCGACGTGGATTACGCCGACGCCTACCGCATCGTGCCGCCCGGCGTGGAGATCGCCGCCGAGCGCGGGGCCGAGGGGCTGGTCGACTTCATGCGCGAGCGGCTCGGCTACTACGACGCCGCCCTCGTCAGCCGGCCGCACAACATGGAGGTGTTCCGCGCCGCGCTCGCCGACGCGCCCGGCTTCATCCACCTCTCGAAGATCGCCTACGACGCCGAGGCCATCTTCGCCCTGCGCGACGAGGCGCGCGCGCGCCTTGCGGGCGGGGCCGAGGCGGCCAAGGCCGCGGCCCCGGAGAAGGTCGCCGCGGAGCTGGCGCTCAGCGCCGACGTGGCGGTGATCCTGGCGGTCAACGAGGCCGAGGCGAGCACCTTCCGGCGTCACGGCGCGCGCGACGTGCGCGTGCTCGGCCACGCGCTGAAGCCGCGGCCGACGGCGAACGCCTTCGAGGATCGCCGCGACCTGCTGTTCGTCGGGGCGATGGACGAGGACGACTCGCCCAACGCCGATTCGCTCGACTTCTTCGTCCGCGAAGTGATGCCGAAGCTCGATGGGCTGATCGGCGCGGACTACATGCTGCGCGTGGTCGGCCGCAACGGCGCCGCCCGCGTCCAGGCGCTGGCCGGCCCGCGGGTGCAGCTGCTCGGCCGGGTGGACGACCTGACGCCGCTCTACGCCCGGAGCCGGGTGTTCATCGCCCCGACCCGCTACGCCGCCGGCTTGCCGATGAAGGTGCAGGAAGCGGCTGCGCGCGGCCTGCCGGCGGCGGTGACCCCGCTGCTCGCCGGGCAGCTCGGCTGGGCGGACGGCGAGGCCGTGACGATCGGCGAGGACGCGGACGGCTTCGCCCGCGCCTGTCAGCGGCTCTACGAGGATGCGGCGCTGTGGGAGGCCGTGCGGGCCGGGGCCCAGGCGCGCATCGCCGCCGAGTGCGAACCCGGCGTCTTCGCCGCCAAGGTCGCTGCGGCGCTGGACGCCGCCGCGGGCCTGGCCGGTCCGGCGGTCGAGGTCCGCAAGCGCTTGGTGGCGAGCTGACGGCTAGCTGACGCCGCGCTCCTAGCGGCGCGAGCCTCGCGGGTTCGCCTGGGGGCCAGCGGTCTGGGAGCGCCGGGGGCGGCCGTCAGGCGGCGAGCAGGTCGCCGAGCTTGCGGATGTCGGTGACCGGCGAGGCCACGCCGCCTTCCATCCGCATGACCTTGTTGCAGTAGAGCTTGAGCAGGTTGTGGTCGTGCGAGGCGAGCACCAGGATGCCGGCCCGCTCGACCAGCTTCAGCAGCCGCTTGTGGGCCAGCTTCTTGAAGTCGGAGTCGCCGACGGCGATCCACTCGTCCATCAGGATGACGTCGGCCTCGACCGCCGTCGCCGCGGCGAAGGCGAGGCGGGCCTGCATGCCGGCGGAATAGGTCTTCACCGGCATGGCCAGGAACGGCCCCAGACCGGTGAACTCGGCGATCTCGTCCATCCGCGCTTCGATCTCGCGCGAGCTCAGGCCGCTGATGCGGCCGCGCAGGCGGATGTTGTCGTAGCCCGAGGCCGACGGGTCGATGCCGAGGTTGAGGTCCAGCAGGGCGGCGATGCGGCCGTGCACCTCGACCTCGCCCTCGTCCGGCTCGTAGGCGCCGGAGAGCGCCCGCAGCAGGGTGGTCTTGCCCGAGCCGTTGTGGCCGATCAGCCCCAGCCGGTCGCCGGCCTTCAGCTCGAGGTTCAGGTCGGAGATCGCCTGGACCTCGGTGACGCCGGCGTGGCGGCCGAGCCGGCCGCCGACGGTGACCGCCGCCAGGCTCTTCTTCAGCGACTTGGCGTCGACGCCGTAGACCGGGAAGCGCAGCGTCAGGTCGCGGCACGACACCGAGGCCGGCGGCGCCTTGGCGGGCGCCGCGGCGAGCGACGGCTGGGGACGGACGGGGGTGAGCACGCGCTTCATAGGTAGTGGACGATCCGGCGGCGGGTGGCGGAGAAGACGGCGAACGTCAGCGTCCAGCCGACCAGCGCCATCAGCGCCAGGATTCCATAGGTGTGCGGCGCCGGATGGGCGCCCATCAGCGGCGCGCGGACGGCTTCCAGC
>Ga0164243_10006327_pt1 | contig 17940 bp, 11 predicted proteins | sample OricompcompostOP_FD_108781 | JGI IMG/M metagenome (GOLD analysis project Ga0164243, IMG submission 108781) | Organic Plus compost microbial communities from Emeryville, California, USA - Original compost - Organic plus compost (OP) | ecosystem: Engineered > Solid waste > Mixed feedstock >... | reverse complement strand
GCCTCGAGCTCCTTGTTGCCGCCCTCGACGTTGGCGACGAGGCGCTTGACGAAGGTGCCGTCCTGGATGTCCTTCAGGATGCCGCGCATGCGCTCCTTGGTGTCGGCGTCGATCACGCGCGGGCCCGAGATGTAGCCACCGAACTCGGCGGTGTCGGAGACCGAGTAGTTCATGCGCGCAATGCCGCCCTCGTACATGAGGTCGACGATCAGCTTGAGTTCGTGCAGCACCTCGAAGTAGGCCATCTCCGGTGCGTAACCGGCCTCGACCATGACCTCGAAGCCGGCCTTCACCAGCTCCTCGGTGCCACCGCAGAGAACGGCCTGCTCACCGAACAGGTCGGTCTCGGTCTCCTCCTTGAAGGTGGTCTTGATGATCCCGGCGCGGCCGGCGCCGATCGCGCTGGCGTAGCTCAGCGCCAGGGCCTGGCCCTCGCCCTTCGGGTCCTGGTCGATGGCGATGAGCGCCGGGACGCCCTTGCCGTCGACGAACTGGCGACGGACCAGGTGGCCCGGGCCCTTCGGGGCGACCATGCCGACGGTGACATTGGCCGGCGGCTTGATCAGGCCGAAGTGGATGTTGAGGCCGTGGCCGAAGAACAGCGCGTCGCCGTCCTTCAGGTTCGGCTCGATGTCCTCGGTGAAGATCTGGGCTTGCGAGGTGTCGGGGGCGAGCACCATGATGACGTCGGCCCAGGCGGCCGCCTCTGCTGCGGTGAGGACCTTCAGGCCCTGCTCCTCTGCCTTGGCACGCGACTTCGAGCCCTCGCGAAGACCGATGACGACGTCGACGCCGGAGTCACGCAGCGACAGCGAATGCGCATGGCCCTGGCTGCCGTAACCGATCACCGCGACCTTGCGACCCTGGATGATCGACAGGTCTGCGTCGTCGTCGTAGAACAGTTCGATGGCCACTTTGTTTCCCTTCGATTTGTGGCGCCCCTCGCCGTGCGATCTGCCGCCGAGAGACTTCTAATTCTCTTGTCGCTGTTTCCAGCGGAGTCTAACGGTCAGCGATTGGCCGACATGCTCTTCGGTCCGCGACCCAGTGCCACGGCACCGGATTGGGCGATCTCGCGGATGCCGTACGGATCGAGCATCCGCAGCAGGGCCTCGAGCTTCTCCGACGTACCGGTCGCCTCGATGGTGAGCGACTCCGGCGACACGTCGATGACCTTGGCGCGGAAGAGGTTCACCACCTCGATGACCTCGGTGCGCACCGACGAGTCCGCGCGCACCTTGACCAGCATCAGCTCGCGGGACACCGAGTTGGCCGGATCCTGCTCGACGATCTTGATCACGTTGATCAGCTTGTTCAGCTGCTTGGTGACCTGCTCGAGCGGGAAGTCCTCGACGGATACCATGATCGTCATCCGCGAGATGCCCTTGAGCTCGGTCGGTCCGACGGCCAGCGACTCGATGTTGAAGCCGCGCCGCGAGAACAGCCCGGAGACACGGGCCAGGACGCCCGGCCGGTCCTCCACCAGGACGCTGAGGGTGTGGGTGGTGCTCACTTCTGGTCCTTCTCCGCCGCAGCCGAATTCGGCGCCGCTGCATCGGGCTTGGTCATGGTCTCGTGGATGTCGACGGGATCGGAGGCGGCCTCGTCGTCGTCGAACAGCGGCCGGATGTCGCGGGCCGCCATGATCTGGTCGTTACCGGTGCCCGCGGCGACCATCGGCCACACCTGGGCGTCCTTGCCGACGATGAAATCGATGACGACCGGGCGGTCGTTGATGGCCCGCGCCTGCGCGATGACGTCGTCGACGTCCTCCTCACGCTCCACGCGGAAGGCGACGCAGCCCAGCGCCTCGGCCAGCTTCACGAAGTCCGGGATCATCCGCGAGTGGGTGGCGAGGTCGGTGTTGGAGTACCGCTGGTCGTAGAACAGCGTCTGCCACTGGCGGACCATGCCAAGGTTGCCGTTGTTGATCAGGGCGACCTTGATCGGGATGCCCTCGATGGCGCAGGTGGCCAGCTCCTGGTTGGTCATCTGGAAGCAGCCGTCGCCGTCGATGGCCCAGACCTCGGCCTCCGGTGCGGCGGCCTTGGCGCCCATCGCGGCGGGCACGGCGTAACCCATCGTGCCCAGGCCACCCGAGTTGAGCCAGGTGCGCGGCTTCTCGTAGCTGATGAACTGCGCAGCCCACATCTGGTGCTGGCCGACGCCCGCACAGTAGATCGCGTCCGGCCCGGCGGCCTTGCCGAGTGCCTGGATCACGAACTGCGGCGACATCGAGCCGTCGCTCTGGCGGTCGTAGCTCAGCGGGTAGGTCTTGCGGATGCCGTCGAGGTACTCCCACCACTCCGACAGGTCGGGGGTGGCGCCGGTGGTGGCGCGCTCGTCGCGCAGGGTCTCGATCAGCTCGGCGATGACCGCCTTGCAGTCGCCCACGATCGGGACGTCGACCGGGCGATTCTTGCCGATCTCGGCCGGGTCGATGTCGGCGTGGATGACCTTGGCCTCGGGCGCGAACGACGAGAGGTCGCCGGTCACGCGGTCGTCGAACCGGGCGCCCAGGGTGACCAGCAGGTCGCTGCGCTGCAGGGCCGCGACGGCGCCGACGGTGCCGTGCATGCCCGGCATGCCCATGTGCTGCTGGTGGCTGTCGGGGAACGCACCGCGCGCCATCAGGGTGGTGACGACGGGGATGCCGGTCAGTTCGGCGAGCTCACGCAGCTCCTCGGCGGCGTTGGCCTTGATGACGCCGCCGCCGACGTAGAGCACCGGACGCTTCGAGGCGTTGATGAGGCGCGCGGCCTCGCGCACCTGCTTGCCGTGCGGCTTGGTCACCGGCCGGTAGCCGGGCAGGTCGATCTGCGGCGGCCAGGAGAAGGTGGTCTGGCTCTGCAGGATGTCCTTGGGGATGTCGACCAGGACAGCGCCGGGACGGCCGCTCTCGGCGATGTGGAACGCCTCGGCGATGACCTTGGGGATGTCGATCGCGCGGGTCACCAGGAAGTTGTGCTTGGTGATCGGCATGGTGATGCCGGCGATGTCGGCTTCCTGGAAGGCGTCGGTGCCGATCAGCTGCCGACCGACCTGGCCGGTGATCGCGACGACCGGGACCGAGTCCATCTGGGCGTCGGCCAGCGGGGTGACCAGGTTGGTGGCGCCCGGGCCGGAGGTCGCCATCATGACGCCCGCGCGGCCGGCGACCTGCGCGTAGCCGGTCGCGGCGTGGCCGGCGCCCTGCTCGTGACGGACCAGGACGTGGCGGACCTTCTTGGAATCGAGCAGCGGGTCGTACACCGGCAGCACCGCACCGCCCGGAATACCGAAGACGACCTCGACACCGAGCTCCTCGAGCGACCGGACCACCGACTGTGCGCCGCTGACGCGTTCGGGCGCCACGGTGTGCTGGCCTACCGCACGGAGGTTGCCCGCCGCGGGAGACTGCGTACGCAGTCCGGCGTTACGCGACGGCTCGGTACGGCCGGCGTCGTTGCGTGCTGTTGGTGCGCTCACTGCACGATCCTCATCTAGTTTGTGTGTTCATCTGTGTGTGATGTGGCCTGACATGAAAAAACCCCCGACAGCTACAGCTGTTCGAGGGTGGCGCGTCGTTGCCGTTTCGGGGTCTGCGAAGTGACCGGTCAGGCGACGCGCCAGCCGAGTACTACGAGAATCCCGTTCGTCATCACGAGATCACGGTAGGACTGCGCGTAGCACAGAGTCAAACTCCGGACAGTGCAGTCCCACATCGTGGGAACCCACTGGTGGTGACCCACGTCTCACGAGACGGCATCGCCGGACCGTCCCGGCCTCCCGGGCCGACCCGAGACCCGCCCCGACCGACGCCTGTTGGCACAATGGGCCGCGTGCCGACCGACTCCAGTGACCCCACCTCGACACCCGACGACGACTCCGCCGAGTTCACCTACCCGGTGGTCTTCCGCATCAACCGGGTCGCCTACTTCACCGTGCCGATGGTCGCGCTGATGGTGATCCTGCTGATGGGCGCCTCGCTGTGGTTCGCCTTCGGGTTCGTGGTCCCGGTCGCGCTCTACCTCTGGATCCGCCGGCTGCGCACCGTCGTGAACGAGGACGGCCTGACCGCGGTCGGCGGACTGTCGACCACCGAGATCCCCTGGTCCGACATCGCGGGCCTGCAGTTCCCGCGCTGGAGTCCGGTCCGCGCCGTGCTGACCAACGGCAAGCGGGTCCGATTGCCCGCCATCGGCTTTCGCGATCTCCCCGCCCTGAACGTGGTCAGCAAGGGACGCATCCCCGACCCGTTCGAGGCCGCCGCCGAGCGCGACAGCTGATCGCGCGGCGGACACGCCCACGACCGGCCCACGGCCGGCCCACGACCGGCCCACGACCGGCCCATAGCAGCGGCCGGCCGAGGACCCAGCCCTGATGGCACAGAAACGACACTGCCGGAAAGGGTTTGACCGTCACGCCAGCCGCTACTGTCGATACCGTGACCTACGCGACGATCGAACCGAACGAGCTGGACGAACTGATCTCCGACGGCGACCTCGGTGTCGCCGCGTCGGCGCTGTCGGCACTCCCGCCCGGTGAGATCGCGGCTCTCCTGGACCGGCTTCCCCACAAGCCGCGAGGTGTCGCGTTCCGGCTGCTGCCGAAGGATCTCGCGGTCGAGGTCTTCGACGACCTGTCGCCGAACTCGCAGCACCGACTGATCGAGGACCTGGGCACGGTCGAGGTGGCGGCCGCCTTCGACAACCTGGACCCCGACGACCGTGCGGAGCTGCTCGACGAACTCCCCGCCGGCGTGGCCCGCGCGCTGGTGCAGCAACTGACGCCCGAGGAGCGCGACGCCACCGCCGTCGTGCTCGGGTATCCGCGGGGCTCCGTCGGCCGCCGGATGAGCCCCGAGGTCGTCCACGCCCGCCGTGACGAGAGCGCCTCGGCCGCACTGGCGCGCGTCAAGGAACGCGGCCACGCCGCCGAGACCATCTACACGGTCCCGGTCATCGACGACTCGCGGGTGCTCTGCGGCGTGGTCAGCCTGCGCGACCTGCTGCTCGCCGACCCCGACGAGCCGATCGCGGCCATGATGAGCAAGCCGATGTACGCCGTCGTCGACGACCACGCCGAGGCCACGGCCCAGCGCTGCCTCGACCGCGGCATCCTCGCCATGCCCGTCGTCGACCGCGACCATCGCCTCGTGGGCGTGCTGACGATCGACGACGCGGTGGCCGTCGTGGAGCAGGCGCGTGACACCGACGAGGCGCGCGCGGGTGCGCGGGAGCCGCTGCGCGAGCCGTACCTGTACGCCTCGATCCTGTCGATCACGCGGGCCCGGATCGTGTGGCTGTTCATCCTGGCCGTGTCGGCGATCCTGACCGTCAACGTGCTCGAGATCTTCGAGGGGACCCTGGAACAGAAGGTGGCCCTGGCGCTGTTCATCCCGCTGCTCACCGGCATCGGCGGCAACACCGGCTCGCAGGCGGCCACGACCGTGACCCGCGCACTCGCCACCGACGACGTGGCGACCCGCGACGTGCTGCGGGTGGCGGTCAAGGAGATGCGCGTCGGCCTGACGATGGGATCGCTGCTCGGCGTCGTCGGATTCGGCGTGGCCGCACTGGTCTACGAGATGTCCATCGGCGCGGTGATCGGACTGACCATCGTGTCGATCTGCACCATGGCCGCGACCGTCGGCGGTGTCATGCCGCTCGTCGCGAAGGCGCTCCACGTCGACCCCGCGGTCTTCTCCACCCCGTTCATCTCCACGTTCTGCGACGCCACCGGCCTGATCATCTACTTCTCGATCGCCAAGGCCGTCCTGGGGATCTGACCGGCGCCGTCGCCGGTCCGGTGATCGGCAATTGGTTTTGTTTCCGCATGTCACAGCGGAGTAGCCTGGACTCTCAGCGACGCGTCACGCCCACCCTCAGCGTGCGCAGCCGTTGCATCCCCCTTCCCAGGCTCACAGCCCGTGTGGGACCAACCCCTGGGTCGGCGGCGTTGCGCCAGGAGTCCCGACGGCAGACCGCACCCTGGATGGTCCTGCCCGTCGAGCCCCGGCCGGCCGTCCCGAACGGCCTTGCGGCCGAGGCGACTCAGCCAGACCCGACGATCGATATGAGGACACGATGCCAGCCCTGAGGTCACGCACCACCACCGTCGGCCGCGAAGCCGCCGGAGCCCGTTCGCTGTGGCGCGCCACCGGTATGACCGACGACGATTTCGGCAAGCCGATCGTCGCGATCGCGAACTCCTACACCCAGTTCGTGCCGGGGCATGTGCACCTCAAGGACGTCGGCGAGATCGTCGCCGACGCGGTCCGCGCCGCCGGCGGCGTGCCGCGTGAGTTCCACACCATCGCCGTCGACGACGGCATCGCGATGGGTCACGGCGGCATGCTCTACTCGCTGCCGTCGCGCGAGATCATCGCCGACTCGGTCGAGTACATGGTGAACGCGCACACCGCCGACGCGCTGGTGTGCATCTCCAACTGCGACAAGATCACCCCCGGCATGCTCAATGCCGCGTTGCGCCTGAACATCCCGACGGTCTTCGTGTCGGGCGGGCCGATGGAGGCCGGCAAGGCCGTCGTCGTCGACGGCGTCGCCCACGCCCCGACCGACCTGATCACCGCGATCTCGGCCTCGGCGAACTCCGACGTCGACGAGGAGGGCCTGAGCGAGGTCGAGCGGTCCGCCTGCCCGACCTGTGGCTCGTGCTCGGGCATGTTCACCGCGAACTCGATGAACTGCCTCACCGAGGCGCTGGGCCTGGCCCTGCCGGGCAACGGCTCGACGCTGGCCACCCACGAGGCCCGTCGTGCGCTGTTCCAGCGCGCCGGCAAGGTCGTGGTCGAGGCCGCCAAGCGCTGGTACCAGGACGACGACGCGTCGGTCCTGCCGCGCAGCATCGCCTCCGCGTCCGCCTTCCGCAACGCGATGGCGCTCGACGTCGCGATGGGCGGATCGACCAACACCGTGCTGCACATCCTCGCCGCCGCCCAGGAGGGCGAGGTCGAGGGATTCGACCTGTCGACCATCGACGAGATCAGCCGCAAGGTCCCGTGCCTGTCGAAGGTCTCGCCGAACTCCGACTATCACATGGAGGACGTGCACCGCGCCGGCGGCATCCCGGCCATCCTCGGCGAGCTGCGCCGCGCAGGCCTGCTCGACGAGACCACCACGACCGTGCACTCCCCGTCCCTGGCGAAGTTCCTCGACGACTGGGACATCCGCGGCGGCAAGGCCGTCGACGAGGCCTTCGAGCTGTTCCACGCGGCGCCGGGCGGAGTCCGCACCACCGAGCCGTTCTCGACGAACAACCGGTGGAGCTCGCTCGACACCGACGCGGCCGGGGGCTGCATCCGCGACATCGAGCACGCCTACACCACCGAGGGCGGCCTGTGCGTGCTGCGCGGCAACCTCGCGCCCGACGGCGCCGTGCTGAAGACCGCCGGCATCGACGAGGACCTGTGGCACTTCGAGGGCCCGGCCCGTGTGGTCGAGAGCCAGGAGGAGGCCGTCCAGGTCATCCTGTCGAAGACCATCCAGGCCGGCGAGGTGCTCGTCGTCCGCTACGAGGGCCCCGCGGGCGGCCCGGGCATGCAGGAGATGCTGCACCCGACCGCCTTCATGAAGGGCACCGGCATGGGCAAGAAGTGCGCGCTCATCACCGACGGCCGATTCTCGGGCGGCTCGTCGGGCCTGTCGGTCGGCCACATGTCGCCGGAGGCGGCATCGGGCGGAGCGATCGGGCTCGTCGAGGACGGCGACCCCATCCTGATCGACGTCAAGACCCGTCGCCTCGAGGTCCTCGTCGACGACGAGGTGCTCGCCGACCGCCGCGCGAAGATGGAGGCCTCCGAGCGTCCGTGGCAGCCCAAGGACCGCCAGCGTCCGGTCACCCAGGCGCTGCGGGCCTACGCCAAGATGGCCACCTCGGCCGACAAGGGCGCGGTGCGCAAGGTCGACTGAGGCCCGAGCGGGGAACAGCAGAACGCAGAATGCGGGCCGGGTGTCGCCTTGGGCGACGCCCGGCCCGCATTTCTTGCGCAGGGGCGCGATCAGCCGAGGGGGTTGGTCCCGTTCGCGAGGATCCAGACCGCGGCCGCCGCGGCGACGCCGACGATCAGCCACACGAAGGACCCGATGAACGGTCGGCGGGCCCACCCGCGCGGATAGTCCAGGGAGTACAGGCCGGGGCCGGTCAGGATCACCGCCGCCGCGGCAACCGCGAGGAACAACTCGTACTCGACGCCCTGCGCCGACGCGAAGAACTCGAAACCGCCCGCGGCCGAGACGCGGTAGGCCGCGGCGACGAGCATCGTGCCCAGGATCGCCGAGGCACCGATCGGCGTGAGGAGACCGAGGATGACCATCAGGCCGCCCACCGTCTCCGACAGCGCGCCCACGATGGCGAGGGCCTGCGCGTAGTCGGCGTTGAATCCGCCGTCGACGAGCATCTGCTCGAATCCGGACAACCGCGGCCCGTTCCACAGACCGAAGAGTTTCTGCAGGCCATGGGCTCCGACGACGACACCGAGGCCGACTCGCAGGACCAGCAGGCCGAGGTCGAGGGTGCCGCGTCGGGCCTTGGCGACCGCATCCTCGAGTTCCTCGTCGGCGACACCCATCGGGGTCTCGTGCTCGTCGACGGCCGCATCCCGGCGGCGCCGTCCGAAAAGGCCCCTGCGTGAACCGGGCTCGTCGTCGTCGAGCACGGCGGTGTCGGTGCCCGTGAGGTTGTCGTCCTGGTCGTCGAGGAACGGATAACGAGCGGTCCCGACTGGCGGCAGCTCCGGTTCCGGGGTGGTCAGCGCGTCGTCGGCCGGGACCCCTGCGGGCTCGGAAGGGCTCTTCGCGAACGCGACGGTCGGCTCGACACCGGGTTCGTGCGCGGGTTCCGGTGCAGGTACGGCGGGCGAGCCCGGTTCCCGCCGGGACGATCCGGACACCGGAGCATCCGCCCCGGGACGATCAGGCCTCGCGTGGCCGGACCCGGAGAGAGCGGGGTCCGAGGACTCCGGGTCCGCGGGCGCCGGGGTGGGCGGGTCGATGCGGCGCGTCTCGACGTCGTCGGGATCGATGTCGTCGAGTTCGTCGACCCTCGAGTACGACGCCGGGCGTCGTGCGTGCCGGTCGAAGAAGGAGTCCCGGTCCGCCGGGTCCTGTGACGGCGTCCGCCCCTGGACCGGGATCTGGCCGGTCGGTTCGTCGTACGGGCTGAATGCGGGGGCGGCCGAGTCGGGCTCCCCGTCGTTCGGCGTGTCGCGTTCGCTCACAAGCCCGACTCTAGGCGCTCGAGGTGCGCGCTCACCGCACCCCGGCGGGGTGAGTCGGCACACCATTACTGTGGACCTCATGTGGAAGGGGCGGCCGAGCGGCCGAATGCTGGTGACGATCCTGGCGGTGATCACGCTCGCGGTGGGAGGATGCGCGAACTTCACCGAGCAGGACCGTCAGCGGGAGGCCGGCGCCTTCACCCCCAACAGCCGGCCGAGCGGTCAGGCGGAGCCCACTCCCCCGCCGGCCACGCCGCGCGAGACCCAGCCGCCACCGTCCGGCCCCTGTGTCGACCCGGACCCGGCGGTGATCGCCACCTGTCTCGCATCGACCGGCGGGTTGATGCCCGGCGACGATCAGGGCGAGGTGACCGTGGTCGCCGAGCGGACCACCGGAAAGATCATCACCACGAAGCGTTACGGACCCGAGCGGGTCCTGGCGCAGGCCCCGGTGGACGCCTCCGGCGACGGCGGACTCATCGATTTCGCCTTTTCCCCCACCTATTCTCAGGATCGGCTGATCTACGCATTGATCACCACTCCGTCGGACAACCGCGTCGTCCGACTCGCACCCGACGACGTCCCGAAACCCATCCTGACCGGAATCCCCAAGGGCGCCACCGGGAACATGGGGTCGATGTTCTTCCGGACGCCCACCGAACTCATCGTGGCCACCGGCGATGCGGGCGATCCTGCCGCGGCCGACAACCCCTCGTCTCTGGCCGGCAAGGTGCTGGCGATCACCTCGTTCACCTCGGGCGCCAACCCCCGCCCGCGCATCCTGGCCGACGGCTTCGGATCGTCGGTGGCGTTGTGCCCCAACGAGAACGGAACCATCTACGTGGCCGATCAGAAGGCCACCGAGGACCGCGTCCAGGTTCTCGAGGAAGGCGGGCCCAAGGTCCTGTGGACGTGGCCGGACAAGCCGCAGATCGCCGGGTGCGGCGTCGCCAACGGGAGCATCTTCGTGTCGACCACGCGCACCCAGCGCATCGAGGGGATCCGGGAACCGACCCGTGAGGACCCCACCGTCACCGCACCTGCCGTGGTCCTCGACCGGCGATATGGAGCCCTGGGCCGAATGACCGCACTGCCCAACGGAGTTCTTCAGGTCGCGACCGTCAACCGGCAGGTCGGCGATCCCAAGCCCACCGACGACCGCGTCTTCCGTTTCCTGCCGCAGGGCGGCGGGAACGACCGGACCTGAGTGGGGCAAGCGCAGCTGTGACGCTCCGTTCACCCTGAGTTCAAAGAGACAGGATCAGACATTCGTCCAAACGGACGAACTTTGCGAATCCGGTGCCTTCTGATGAGGCCCTGACGACGATCTCCCCTTACGATCGCCTGCACCCCAAGCGATTACCAGGAGATCAACTTGACATCCCCGCAAGGAAACCGGGCGAGTCGCCGGGAGGCGGCGCGCGCACAGGCACGCTCGTCCAAGAAACTGACGAAGGCGGCCGCCGCACTCGGTGCAGTGCTCGCGATCGGCACCGGCGTCGCCGCGCCGGCCATGGGTGCCGAGCTCAACGCCGGCCAGATCGCCGAGAACGGCTATGCGACGACCGACAACATCATCACCATCACCGACAACCTCGGGCGCACACAGATCGCCCTGCTCGCCCCGCTGAAGTCGGTGCTGCCCGAGGGATGGGTGCCCGCGGTCACGAGCTCGAAGAACTCGACCAGTGAGCCCCTGACCATCCTCGAGGTCGTCTCCGAAGCGACCGGCATGCTGGTGGCGGTGCCCGACACGAGTCACGTGCCCGGCGTCGGAGGCAACTCGATCCTGGGAGCGCTCGACCAGGGCAACGCGCTGATCCAGCAGGCCTATCTCGGACTGCAACTCGTCGACCCGCTCTTCGGCCTGACGAACATCGCCGGTCCGGCGGCGTCGGCGGGGGCCGACCTCACGGTGGCCAACGGCCCCATCATCGCGGCCAACGCGAAGGCCCTGGCCGAGAAGGCCTGGAACGGACGGCCGATCAAGCAACAAGCAGACCTCATCGATCCCACCAAGTTCCTCAGCTCGCTGGCCGGCGTCGGCAGCGGCAGCAAGACAACCGATTCGTGGACCGGAACGGTGGATTGGCCGGCGCTCGGCGTCAGTGGCAGCAACTGGATCACCCAGAACCGACTCACGATGGACCCGCTCACCGCGGCCGGCCTCAAGGACACCGTCCTGCAAGCGTACGGTCCGCTCCAACCGCTGGAGGTCGCGAAAGGCAGCGAGCGGTGCACCCGCAAGGCTTTGGGCATTTGCTACAGCCGAACGTGGGACGCGGAGAAGGACGCATCGGGTGCCACGGTCTACGAGATCGCCTACGACCCGAATTCAGACCTAGCCAAAGCGCTTTCGCACTTCGACGACTTCGACTTCCAGGGACTGTCGATCATCACGCGCGAGATCGGCAGCGCCTACTCGCTCCCGCTGGACGGCTCGGCGGGCTCGCTCGTCGGCCTGACACAGGTGATCATCCCCGGCGGCGAGGGCCGGCCGGACCAAGTCCTGACCGTGCCGATCATGGCCGGCGGGATCACCTCGCCGGGACAGTTGTTCACGGCCGGCGGCAAGTTCTCCCCCGGCATCGTCACCAACGGCGCGCAGTCGGTGCAGTCGGTCCTGGGTTCGCGCTCGTCGGGCTTCGCGATCCCCGAGTTGGGTGTCGGACTCGACAAGACCTCGCTACTGCAGTCGTACTACATCGGACCGGACGGGATGCTGATCAACTCCGGCGTGACCGTCGCGCTGCTGAAGGTGGCCGACGGGGTCACCTTGCCGGTGGTGTACTCGCTGGGCTCGCTCAACGTCGGTCCGTACGGGATCGGCTACAGCGGTCCGTCGTTCTTCGGCATCGGACTGCCCGGATTCCAGCTCGGCACCACTCCCCCGGACGCCGACCTCTCGCTGGCCGGAGTCGACCTCGGCGAGCTGGACCCGGCGCTCCTCGACCTGGGTCAGCTGGGCAACCTGTTCGGCGGCGCCAACTCGCTGGTCTCCCTCGATCCGGCGCTCGTGTTCGCCGCGCTGGGCATCGAGGTGCCGGAGTTCCTCTCCGAGGCGGAACTGCCCGGGTTCCTCTCCGACCTCGACCTGCCCGACCCGATCGAGGTGGTGCGCCGGATCGAGGCGTTCCTCAGCCCGCTGTACACCGAGCACGTCACCCCGACGGCCTCGCAGATCTCGAAAGCCCTGGCCGACGCGGCGACGAACCTCGTCAACTCGGGCTCGAACGCCGTGCGGTCCGCCTCCACGTCCCTCGCCGAGGCCACGGGCGAGATCGCGGATGCGGTCGGCAACTCCGGCTCGGCGTCCACGACATCGCATGCCACCGGCCGGCACGCGCTGGACGAGACCTCCTACGTCGGGAAGCACCGCAACGACGATCCGGCGCCACCCGTGCCGACCCTGGCACCCGCCCAGAGCGGGTCGACGTACACCCCCGGCGAGGGAGCAGGCGGCTCGACGGGCGGCGACCCGACCAGCAGTGGTGTGACCGGCAGCGGCGAAAGCGCAAGCGGCTCCACCGGTTCCACGACCGGCGGCGGTGACGGCGCCTCGAGCGGCAGCACCGCCGCAACCGGCGGCGACACGTCCGGCAGCACCGGTTCCGGCTCGACCGGCGGCAGCACGGGCACGACCGGCGGCAGTGACAGCGCCTCGGCCACCACCGGCAGCGGCACCAGCACCGGCGGCAGCGCCTCTGGCGGTGGCACTTCCGGCGGCAGCGCCTCGTCCGACGACTGAGAACGACGACTGCGAACAACGGAACAAGGCCCGATCCCCGCGTACGGGGATCGGGCCTTGTCGGTGTGTGGGCGCTGGGCGATCCCGTGGAATCAGGAGCAGGCCTGGAGCACGAGCTCCTTCACGCGCGCCGGGTCGGCCTGGCCGCGGGTCGCCTTCATGACGTCGCCGACGATCTTGCCGGCGGCCTGCACCTTGCCGCCGCGGATCTTCTCGGCGATGTCGGGGTTGGCGGCGAGCGCCTCGTCGACGGCCTTCTGCAGGGCCGAGTCGTCGCGCACGACCTCGAGTCCACGATCGGCGACGATCTGCGCGGGCTCGCCCTCGCCGTCGAGGACGGCGGTCGCGACCTGCTGGGCCAGCTTGGTGGTCAGCTTGCCCTCGTCGACGAAGCCGATGATCTCGGCGACCTGAGCCGGCGTGATGGGCAGGTCGGCGAGCTCGACTCCGCGCGAATTGGCCTGCTGCGCAAGGAACGAGACCCACCAGCCGCGGGCGGCCTCGGCCGAGGCGCCGGCGTCGACGGTGGCGATGATCAGCTCGACAGCGCCGACGTTGACCAGGTCGCGCATGACCTCGTCGGACACGCCCCACTCCTCCTGGATGCGCGCACGACGCACCCACGGGAGTTCCGGCATGGTGGCCCGCAGCTCTTCGATCCAGGCGGGATCGGGCTGCACCGGAGGCAGGTCGGGCTCCGGGAAGTAGCGGTAGTCCTCGGCGGTCTCCTTGCGACGACCGGCCGAGGTGGTGCCGTCGGTCTCGTGGAAGTGCCGGGTCTCCTGGACGATCTCGCCACCGGCCTGCAGGATCGCGGCCTGCCGGCACATCTCGTAGCGGACGGCCACCTCGACGCTCTTCAGCGAGTTGACGTTCTTGGTCTCGGTGCGCGTGCCGAACTCGCTCGTGCCCTTGGGCATCAGCGACACGTTCGCGTCGCAGCGCAGCGAACCCTGGTCCATGCGGACGTCGGACACGCCGAGCGCCTTGAGCAGGTCGCGCAGGGCCGTCACATAGGCACGGGCGACCTCGGGGGCGCGTTCGCCGGCGCCGACGATCGGTTTGGTGACGATCTCGACCAGCGGCACGCCGGCGCGGTTGTAGTCGAGCAGCGAGTGGCTCGCGCCGTGGATGCGACCGGTGGCGCCGCCGATGTGCAGCGACTTGCCGGTGTCCTCCTCCATGTGCGCGCGTTCGATCTCGACGCGCCACGTGGTGCCGTCGGACAGCGGGACGTCGAGGTAGCCGTCGTAGGCGATCGGCTCGTCGTACTGCGAGATCTGGTAGTTCTTCGGCTGGTCCGGGTAGAAGTAGTTCTTCCGGGCGAACACGCTCGACGGACGGATCGAGCAGTTCAGCGCCAGTCCGATGCGGATGGCCGATTCCACGGCCTTGGCGTTGGCGACCGGCAGCGATCCGGGCAGGCCGATGCACACCGGGCACACCTGGGTGTTGGGATCAGCACCGAAATCGGTCGGGCATCCGCAGAACATCTTGGTCGCGGTACCCAGCTCGACGTGCACCTCGAGGCCCATCACCGGATCGAAAGCGGCGATGACCTCGTCGTACTCCAACAGATCGGCTGCGGCGGAAGTCATGGCTGTCAGTTTATGCGCCGAAATCCCAGGGGAACGATCAGGGTGATCACGGATGTCCCCCGGCAGGTCTGCGGCCTACCGTCGAAGACGAGAATCCCACCGACCGAGGAGACCATCGATGACCACAGCACAACCCTCCTACACCGGCCCCCGTCTGATGCGTTCGCGCACCGACGCCTGGCTCGGCGGGGTCTGCGGCGGCATCGCCGCACGCTTCGGCTGGGACGCCACGCTGGTCCGCGTGCTGTTCGTGCTGTCGCTGCTGCTCCCCGGCCCCCAGGTGCTGCTGTACCTGGCGCTGTGGATCGTCATCCCGCGCGAGCCGGAGCCCGCCGCCCCGGTGCAGCCCTACCAGGCCGGCTGACGCGAGAACACCAGACCAACCGACCGGACCCGGCAGGGGTGGAGGACGCCCACCCCGCCGGGTCCCCCGGTGTCTCGGGCCCGGGGAACTCGACGGTCAGCCGAAGATGACCCGGATCTCCTTGTACTGCTCCGGCGGGACGGTCTTGAGCCTGCCGAGCGCCTCGTCGAAGGTGATGCGGCGGATCTCGGTGCCGTGCAGGGCGACCATCTGGCCCCAGCCCTTCTCTGCGACGAGGTCGGCGGTGGCCATGCCCATGCGGGTGGCCAGCACGCGGTCGTACGCCGACGGCACGCCGCCGCGCTGGATGTGGCCGAGGACGGTGGCCCGCGTCTCGATGCCGGTCCGCTCCTCGATCAGCGGGGCGAGGACCTCGCCGATGCCGCCCAGTCGCGGACGATTGAAGCCGTCGAGCCCCTTGGTCGAGTAGGCCTCGCTCATGTCGGGGAGCTTGAAGCCCTCGGCCACCACGACCATCGGCGAACGGCCGCGGTTCTTGACGCTGGTCACCCAGGCGCAGATCTGGTCCAGGCTCTCCGGTTGCTCGGGGATCAGGATGACGTGGGCACCGCCGGCGATACCCGAGTGCAGGGCGATCCAGCCGGCGTGGCGTCCCATCACCTCGAGCACCATGCACCGCTTGTGCGAGTTGCCGGTCGTGCGCAATCGGTCGATGGCCTCGGTGGCGATCTCTACCGCGGTGTTGAAGCCGAAGGTGTAGTCGGTGGCGTCGATGTCGTTGTCGATGGTCTTGGGGACGCCGACGATGTCGATGCCGTCCTCGAACAGACGCTTCGACGCCGACGCGGTGCCCTCACCGCCGATCGCGATGACCCCGTCGATGCCGAGGTTCTCGAGGACCTTCTTGATGTTGTCCGCTCCCCCGTCGGGCTCCGTATACGGCCCGAAGCGACTCGTGCCGAGGATGGTTCCGCCCTGATGTGACAGGCCGCGCACCGTGGAACGGTTGAGCTCCATGATGTCCCCGTAGACGAGACCCGCCCAACCGTCCTTGAAGCCGACGAACTCGTGACCGTAGACGGTTTCGCCCTTGAGCACCGCACCGCGGATCACCGCGTTCAGGCCGGGGCAGTCACCGCCGGATGTGAGAATGCCGAACCTCTTGGCCATGTGGTGTGACCCTCCCTTGTCGACGATCACACCCAATCTAGTGCCCGGCTGCGCGCGACGCCGAGCGCGGAGGAACATCGCGCGTCGGCGGTGCGGGAGACGCGGGATTCAGACGGTGACCGGACGTCCGGTCGCCGCCCGCTCGTCCGAACGCTCCAGGCGGACGATCACCTGCTTGGAGGTGGGCGTGTTGCACCCCTCGGCCACCGACTCTCGCGGGATCAGGGCGTTGCCCTCCGGGAAGTACAACGCCGCGCAACCCTTCTTCGTCGGGTACGAGACCGCCCGGTAGCCGCGGAGCACCCGGTCCGGGGAGTCCGGCCACTCGCTGAACACGTCCACCGTGTCGCCGTCGGCGAGACCGAGCTCGGCCAGGTCGTCCGGGTTGACGAAGACGACGAACCGTCCCTGGCTGATGCCGCGGTAGCGGTCGTCGAGGCCGTACATGGTCGTGTTGTGCTGATCGTGCGAGCGCAACGTCTGCAGGATGAGTCGCCCCGGCGGGCACGTGATGTGCTCGGGGGTGTGCACGGTGAACCGCGCCTTGCCCGTCGGTGTCGGGAAGGTCCGCGAATCCCGCGGCGGGTGGGCGAGCAGGAAGCCCCGACGGCCCGTGCGCAGCCGCCCGTTGAAGTTCTCGAAGCCGGGGATCACCCGGGCGATCCGGTCGCGGATGGTGTCGTAGTCGTCCTGGAACTCCTGCCACGGGATCTGCGTGTCACCCAGGAGTCGCTTGCCGAGTTCGCAGAGGATCCACACATCCGACCGCACTCCGTCCGAGATCGGTGGGAGCTCGCCGCGGGACTCGTTGATGAAGCACACGGTGTCCTCGACGGTGGTGAACTGGCGACCGGACTTCTGGACGTCGTACTCGGTTCGACCGAGCGCCGGGAGCAGCAACGACGCCTTGCCGGTCACGGCGTGGGAGCGGTTGAGCTTCGTCGTCACCGAGACGGTGAGGTCGACGTTCCCGATCCCGGAGTCGGCGCGGTTGGAGTCGCTGATCGCCGCCTGCAGGTTGCCTGCCATCGACATGAAGAACCTGATGTCGCCGCGTTCCATCGCGTTCATCGCGTCGACCGAATCGAGCCCGTGCTGTGTCGGAGGCGTGAAGGAGAACTCCTCGCCCAGCCGGTCCAGGAACGGCTGCGGCATCTGCTCCCAGACGCCCATCGTGCGGTCGCCCTGGACGTTGGAGTGCCCGCGGATCGGGGACGCTCCCGCACCGGGCTTGCCGATGTTGCCCTTCAGCATGAGGAGGTTCATGATCTCCGCGATGGTGCCCACCGCCTTGCGGTGCTGCGTGATGCCCAGGGCCCAGGTGATGATCGTCGCGTCGGAGTCGAGGTAATGCCGTGCGGCGGTGTCGATCTCCTCGGCGGTCAGGCCGGTCGCATCGAGCACTTCGTCGTCGTCGAGCGCGAGGATGTGATCCCGGTACTCCTCGAAACCCTCGCAGTGGGTGTTGATGAAGTCCCAGTCGAGAACGTTTCCGGGATCGAGCTGTTCGGCCAGCAGCACCCGCTTGGCGATCGCCTGGATCAGGTGCATGTCCCCGCCGATCCTGATGTGCAGGAACTGGTCCGACATCGCGATGCCGTCGCCGATGAGGCCGATCGGCTTCTGCGGGTTCTTGTATCGCAGCAGCGATGCCTCGGGAAGCACGTTGACGCCGATCATCTTGCCGCCGTTGACCTTGCAGTCCTGAAGCGCGTTGAGCATGCGCGGATGGTTGGTGCCGGGGTTCTGCCCCATTACCATCACCAGATCCGCCTTGGCGAAGTCGTCGTAGTGCACGGTCGACTTCCCCACCCCGATCGCTGCGGTCATGCCGGCGCCGGTGGCCTCATGGCACATGTTGGAGCAGTCCGGCAGGTTG
>Ga0164243_10006326_pt1 | contig 17946 bp, 20 predicted proteins | sample OricompcompostOP_FD_108781 | JGI IMG/M metagenome (GOLD analysis project Ga0164243, IMG submission 108781) | Organic Plus compost microbial communities from Emeryville, California, USA - Original compost - Organic plus compost (OP) | ecosystem: Engineered > Solid waste > Mixed feedstock >... | reverse complement strand
GATCGGCGCCGCATTGGGAGCCGGCGAAGAGCCAGGATTTTCTGCCGAGAGCCAGGCCGCGCAGCGCTCGCTCGGCCGCGTTGTTCGTGAGGCAGATGCGCCCATCGTCGAGGAAGCGCGCGATGCCACGCCAGCGCTTGAGCATGTAGTCGATCGCTTGGGCGACGGGCGCATGCGAGACGTTCTCCGGCTGCCGTTCTCCCCGGATGTATCGGTTGAGGTAAGCGGCGTCCGGCCAGTCGGCTTCGACCGCGACGATGGTGAATCCATGCTCCTCGATCAGCCGCTTGGTAATAGCCGCGCGTGCCCGGTAGAATTCCGACGTTCCGTGGCTGGCTTCGCCCAGCAGGACGACGCGCTTCTCCCCAAGACGATCCTCCGGCTTCGTATCGTCATGGATGAAGGTGGATGGACACAAACACCGGGCACCACTCTGGGCAACCCGCCGGAGGCCGCGCCTGACCGGCTCGATACCGCGATAAGCTTGCTCGAGGAATGCGAACGGCTGTAAAACCGTAAGGCCGTCGACCCAAGCTATTGTCAGCGCGGATTACCACTGGCTCCGCATCTTAAAAAAAAGCAAGTAGCTGACCACAATTTAGATATAAACTTTGGACAGCTTGTTACTGACCAAATTTTGTATATATGCTTCGGTCAGAAAGGTCATTGAGCAAATGCCAGACCCTACATCGGGCACCCAGGATCGCATTCTTGACCGGATCGCGCGGGCCGCGCCATCGGGCGTGTGGTCGCGCGCGGATTTCCTGGATATCGCGACCCCGAACGCTGTCGAAAAGGCACTGCAGCGTTTGTCGAACAGAGGCGAGATCCGCCGCCCATATCGAGGACTCTACGACAAACCCGGAACCAGCAAGTTGACTGGCAAACTGGTGTTTCCACCACGGTCCTCTTTCATCGATGCCATAGGACGGCGGGACAAACTGCGCGTGTTGGTCGACGGGATGACGGCTGCCAATGATCTCGGCCTGACAACGGCTGTTCCGGCACGGTCGACGATCTACGCCGATACGTATCCTCGAACCATAGAAATCGAGGCGAACGCCGGCGATCCCCAAGCTTCCCGGCCGGTCTTCTATACATTGGACTTTAAGCGAATCTCGGCGAAGACGGCATTTTGGGCGGGACGGCCCGCCATGCGCGTGATCCAGGCCTTGGCCTGGTTTCGCGATGACCCATCCGCTCTCGATGCCGCCGTGAATGGCACCGCGAGGTTCTTGGCGGGAAGGCCCAATCGGGACGAAATCGAACGAGACCTGCGTGAGAACATCAATGCCGTTCCGGCCTGGATGTACCCATATGTGGACGCGATAGCCCGGCGACTTGCACCTGGCGACGAAACCGCCCGCGAGCACCCCGGTTCGCGAGGAGGGCATAATGCTGCAGGGGTTCATTGAGATTCTTCGCTCGACCGCCGACGATCGGCGCGCGCTCTATGCGACGGTTGCTGACTATCTGAAAACGCGCGCCGAGAATGTCGAAAAGGACCTTTATGTCTGCTGGGTCCTCGACTTCCTGTTCAACCGGCGGCCTGATGACCCGATCGGCCTTTACTTCAAGGGCGGCACGAGCCTCAGCAAAGCCTATGGTCTTATCAATCGGTTTTCCGAAGACATCGATATCGGGCTTTTCAAAGCCGACCTGAAGGCTCCGCTCGAGGCAGAGATCGCGGCACTTCCATCGGTGAACCAACAGCAGAAGGCTCTGGTCGAACGCGTGGACGATGCCGCACGCCAGTACATCTCCGGCCCGCTTCTGGATCTGCTGAAAAACGAGATCGCCGAGGTCGAGAAAGCCGCCGATCGCAGCGGGCATTTTTCGGTTGGCTTCGGCTTTGATCCATACCGGAACCGGGAGGCGCTCGACATCCTCGTCGTCTCGTACCGCAGCGTGTTCGCGGCCGGCGACGACTATGTCCAGGCGGCCGTGAGGATCGAGGGCGGCGCTCGCCCCGATCCTGTTCCAGCGGAGCCTCGGGACATCCGCCCTTATGTCGCGGCGGAGCTACCATCGACCATTGATCTCCTGGTGCGCGGCGTGACGACGGTCAAGCCGGAGCGAACCTTCTGGGAGAAAGTTCTCATCCTCCATGCGATGACGGAGATGACGGAGATGACGGAGAAGCGGCAGGCGGACGGCAATCCGGAACGCCCCGTGCCCGATCTCAATCGGTACTCACGCCATTATTACGACGTCCACCAGATCTGGACGCACCCCGATTATGGCGAGGCCACCGCATCGATGCTGGATCTAGCCGAAGCGTGTCGTCAGCATAAGGAACTGATGTTTCGCGCGCCGGATCACCGCTATGACCGAGCGGTACCCGGCAGCTATCGACTCGTGCCGACCGAGGCCATGCGAGGCAAGCTTGCTGCCGACTACGAGCGCATGTCGGCCATGATTTTCGGCACGCCGCCATCGTTCGCCGATGTCCTCGCCAGCATCGACGCTCTAGAGAGATACCTGAATGCGACGGTCGCCAACCAGGCGTAGACCGTCTTCAAGTCGGGACCGCGAGTTCGTTATTCGTCACGTCCGCCAGCGTCAGGCCCTGCGACCTGTGGCAGCCACTTTCGCATTGAGCGCTCTCGTGCGAGCGTCGCCACCAGGGAGGGATGCTTAGAGTCAATGCTCTCGTTGTAGATGTATTCAGCATCTTGCCAGAACTCGCCAATCGCTTCGACAAAGCCGCGAAGTCGCTCTACTGAAACCTCCATCATACTGACTGTGCGGAAATTCACCTCGAGCGGAGCATCGTCAAATGGCATGGGCGGGATTGGTCGCCAAAGGTCGGGGCAACGCCTAGTTAGTTCCTCTGCGGAAGCACCATCGCCGTGCCGACAGGCGTTTCCCAAGAGCTGCAAAGTGTCGAGCGCCCGGAAGCTCGGAAATGCGTCCAGCTCGATCCCGCGAAGTTGCTCGAAAAGTTTCCGCAACCCCGTCCAGTCTGCACGTTCGACTTTTCTGCCAAGAAGTTCAGGGTGAAGTTCCCTGGCGCAACCCATGAGATATGATCTAAGCTGCCGCTCCCAGATGGACTGAACAGCGAGGGCGAATGCGATTTTTGTTTCGCGCAGAACGTCTTTAACATCGCTTTGTTCGAATACAGCCCAAGGTTCTTCGCTCCGGCCAAGTTCTTCGATGCGGCGATCGAGAGAGCTCAAGGCCGGAACGATGACTTCATCCAGGTAGGACTTGATCGTCTTGTCATGCTGTGAGGCGGCGACGTCTGCGTAGCAGTTTTGCCATCGAAACGGAGCCATAGACTACATTTCAATCCAGAGATGGTCGATCAAGATCGGCTCAAGTCCGGCGTCGCGTTGATGGTTTGGTTGCAGCGACGCCACCCGTGTTGCGCCATGATGTGACACTAGGTCTAGCCTGTCGCCCGCTGACCATCCTTGAACCGTTGTGGCGACCAGACCCTCGATCCATCCATCGATCTGCGTGCGCCAGTAGGTGATGTCTCGATCCTGAACGTACCCAATCATAGCCGCGCGAGCATGCGCAGCACCATGATGTCCGGCTTTGAAGCGCTGTATGCCGCCGACCGAACTAAACCGGCTGAACAGATATTCTCGCTCGTCACGCTCCTTGCCATTTGGCGTCGGCAGCCGTTTGCATTCGATGGGTAGAAGGGTCCGATACTCGCTGTACTCGCGACCCGCGATCCATAACAACGCGCCGCTGGCAGCGACGACGAGATCGATAGAACGCCCAGCCTTGGTGTCGTCAGGTTCTTCACGACGAAACTGGAGGAAATCCCAGCCAGGTGAGTGCCGGCTGACGCTGTTCAGTCGGGCACAAAGTTGTGCCGTCAAGCCGGTTTCGCCCGTCTGAGTGGGCCGCGCCGGATCGTCGCGCCAGCCTGGAAGGGCCCCGGCGATGAATCCAAGTAGAGACGAAAGCCACTCACCGGGAAGATGGATGTTTGGGCCGAGAGTTCCTGCCTTTACAGAGGCTTCTTCTTCATCCGCCAGCACGCTAAAAACCCTGTGCTCGAAGATCGGCAAGGACGTCGTCGGCATCGCGCAATGCGATCGACCGGGTCCAGAAGCGATGCCGATTTGGCTTCAAAAGAAAAACGAAGGCATTGTCGTACAAGCGCGTGACACGCGTGATTGTCAGACTTGACCCGCGACGCTCCTTTAACAATGCGTCCAGCTTGCTACGAAGTCCGTCGGCACCTAACCAATCGACGAGACCATCACCGAACGCGTAGGCGCCGCATATCGCGCCGCCCCAGCGATAGCGACCCACAGGGCGGAGCGGCTTTCGTGCATAGATAGAGTTGATCTGGGTGGTGAAGGTTTCGTCAAACGCACCGAGCGCGGCCTCAGGCGCGATCCGCATCAGTTTGGATCCGGTGCCGAGCCTTATAAATTCGCGTTGATATTCGACAATGTCTTGCGCAACGATGCGCTCATTGTCGCTCAGATCGAGATCTTCGTCTTCCGGGTATGGTAGCGCGAGGATATCCGCTTGCAGGATTGCGGTCGCCCGCTGCGCGAAGAGGCTGGCACTGATCCCGGCGATGAAGGCCCTGAGGACGGTCGGCTCATTTCGCAACCATGCCTCAATCGCCTTCAAGCGAGCCAGATCGCTTCGCTTCGCGGCAATGCCGACGATCCTATGTTTGTAAGTCAGATAGTGGCCCTGCCAGAGACCGTGGTGAAGGTCCTCGTTTTCCTTGATCAGCAGGTAGGGAGGCGTGAACCGCCTCGCTGTCTTGGTATCCTTGATCGGCAAGTCAGGCACCGTCTCTAGGGCGGTGGCATCGATGCCGGCCTCGGACAACGCCTTTGTCGGAAGCAACGGCCTACCGACCAAATGCTCAGCCGGCCGGGAAATCCCCTTCGCTCCCGCGATATACCCTTCGCCAAAATCCCATTCGAGACGCGTCGCAATATCCCTGAGTGTCGGATACCGCCGCAGCCGTTCTATGAAATCGCGAACACGCCCGCCACCCAGCAAATTCGCCCGCCACACATCTGACGAGTCTCGAGCGACCTCGGAGCGAACCCAATGAAGGTCGTAGTAATCAATGTCAAAACCTTGCTCGGCTGTCGCACGGCCGTTCCGGCGGAAGACGGCGTGCAGGATGCGCCCGTCCACGCCCGGATCACTCGCCTGAATGAGCGCGACAACGATCTGCGGATCAGCGGCGCCTTTCTTGAAGAGACCCCTTGCCGACACGAAGTCCAGAATCTCGCGCACGTTCCAGCGTGTGAAAATGCCCCGTCGAAACGACGCGGCGTTCTGATTATAAAGGAATCCCGCCGGCTGGATCAAAGCGAGTATTCCGCCAGGCGCTAGAAGCTCCATCGCCTCGTGCAGAAAGAGGTAAGCGAGCTGCATATCTGCCAACAGACCGTGGGCCTTGGTATAGGCAGCGTAGCTCCGCTTCGCACCGTCAGTCGTCAGGGTTGACTCGAATGGAGGATTGCCGACGAGCACTCCAACCCGCACCTTTATAAGACCGCGCTCCTTGGCTTCGAAGAAGCAACTCCAATGCAAGGTGGTGTCTGCCAAAGGCGGAAAGAGCTTCACACTGGCGCGAATTTCTTCTGGCTGGAGCGCGTCGCACAGGCTGAGGCACAGGCTGAACGCGGCAAGCTCGATTGCGCCTTCCTCGAGATCAATACCGTGCACTCGCTGCAGGAGCGGGCGCAGGTCATCGATTCCCGGACGCGCCCATCCATTGTTGAGCCGCCAATGCAGCACCAGGCGCTTGTAGGCTTCGACCAGGAAGACGCCCGACCCACAGGCGGGATCCAGAATAACGCCGTCGCCGGCCATCAGCGCGTCCAGCCGCTCCCAGCTCAAAGTCTCCTCGAGCATCAGGCGAACCAGCGCCGGCGGCGTGTAGATTGAGCTCGCGGTATCCTTGACGAAGAGCTGGTAGATATTGCTGATCAGCTCCACGGGCAGGTCTCGGAACGAATAGAGGCGCCAGAGGCTCATCTGCCCCGTCGCATCCTCCCGACCTTCGACAAGGCGGGCATAGCTTGCGAGCTCGCTGCTTGCCAGGAGTGCCGTGCGTTCGTCGTCGGTCAGACGAAATACGTGACCGTTGAATCGCTCTTCCAAAGCCTCCAGCAATTTAACCAAGGCCGGACCATCGACTAACACTTCGAAAAAGCGCGTCGCGCCGTCTCGCGCCTGGGCGAAGTCCTTTGGCAAGAGAACCGAACGCTCTTCGAGATAGGCGATAAGGAGTGCGAGGATAAGAAGTCGACGGCGCAGACGCGCCTCTAGCAGACGACTGTCGGCAAGCTGCTTGGCGAGCGCACGCACCTCCTCGACGAGTGTACGGTGGGCCGATTTTTGCGCCGAGAGCATGAGGTCACAAGCGGCCGGGTCATCCCAGATGGTGCCGTTGCGGATCTGCGCAGCGTTCCACCACACGTCCAGGGCGGCGATTTCGCTTGCAACAGACAGGCTTCGGATCGGGTTGCAGATTGGCACATCGTCCGGGCCAACGAAGTCGGGTTCGTGCGCGCAGCGGAACAGTTGAATGCGCCCAGGCGCTGCACGATAAACAAGAGGCACGCCGCCCCAGCTCCAGAGCCGCTTGTGGAGTTCGGCAAACTCGGCGTCGTCCGCTGCAGTGCTGATGTCGAACACAAGAGCTTGCGCAACGGGAGCGCGCCCATGCCGACCAGCCTCGAAGAATACAGCACGCGCGCCGTAATCGCGTGCTTTTTCCATGACCGCGACTTCCTCCGGTGCGCGACCCTTGGGTGCATACCCTTGGACGGCGACTAAGCCATCGACGCTGGGGACGACCTGACCATCCCCAATAGCGAACAGCCATTCCGCCTCTGAACCCGGACGTTCTGTCTCGTCAAGAGTCATGAGCTACACCCGCCGCGCGCAGGCGTCCTGATGACTCGGGTCGGTCGTGCGCGCGCGATCATTTCTGCCGCTTCTTTTTCGAGAGCGCGAAGCCTTCCTTGAGGAGGTCAGTCATGCTGATCCCCTCGGACACGGCGAACCCTTTAAATTCCTTCTTGAACTGGGGACTGACCTTAAAGTTGAGCGATTCTTTTTCGCTCTCGGTCGCGTTGCTTTCGCTGCCAATGTCGGATCGTCTATTGGCCAAAGCCGCCCCCTCCGGCGCGACAACGACTTCGCGTTCGCGCGACGCGCAACGAGGATACAGATTTCTGCCTTTCTTGCAATCCCGAAAGCCTGAATTCGTTCTTTCCTGAAAGGCAGAAATACCGATTTCTGGATGCCCCAGATCAACCGAAAAACACTCATCGTCAATCTCCAACGCACCGTCGCAAATCACTGAATCCTCCCGCCCGTCGCCGCTAGTTCGCCGCTCTGCGAGTGCTGCGGCGGCGGTGGGGGGGCCTGTCATGGATCGCTTGAATCCCCATAGAGGTCCCCTTGGGAATCCAGTCTGGATTAGAACAAAAAGGGAACATTTGCGCAAGTGCCCGAGCGGGTTCAATGGGCGTAGTGCGCGGCAGACAAAGCGCGAGGCAAACAAGCCCAAAAAGTCACGGTCTCCTGCCGCGCTGTCTGGCAGAGGGCCATAGAGCCTCTACGCTTTCGCAGGGCTAGCCTCCGATCGAAACCAAAGCAAAAGGCAGGTTCTTTGCAAACCGACCCATGCCGTCGAGGATGGCTTCCATCCGGGAGGGCATTTCCCCCATGGCCTCGTCCGTAAGGTAGAAAATCCACGGCTTGCCATTGGTCGTCGCCGACTCGAAAAACCGGTCCCACCGCCGTTCGGCGATCTGCTTTTCAAATTGGTCCCGCTGGGCGAGTGACCACTCGAAGCCGCCGTGGAACATCTTGTTCCGATATGTGAGCATTGCGTCGATCCAATTTGACGTGTCGCTCCACAGGTGCTCGATCAGACCTGTCGCGGCCGAGATCTGGCGAATGCCTCTGATTATGTCCTGGTGAGCTCCTCCGTCTTCGCCGAAGTAAACCTGACAGTTCCACCGTTTCGGATGGTCGCCCGCCCGATCCCACCGCTGATGCGCTGGAGGCTTCATCGTCTTGGCTTCAAACATCTCGCCGAGGGAACGATCATCCCGATCGCTGCCATGCTGTTCGCCGCTTCGCTGTAGGATGACCGAAAAATCGCGTCGATATGCTCGTCGACGAGCCGGTCCTGATATCGACCTCTGTAGGTCTCGGCCTCGCGCCTGAGCTCATCAATCTGAGCGGACACTGCTTGCGACGCTGCATGGTTACGGCGGAGCACCCCCTTGATGGCCTCAAGCTGCAAATCCCAGTCAATCGTGTTGACCAGGCGGAACAGATAGTCCCGATCCTCCATGAAATGGTCGAGGCTAAACTGCCGCTCGACCGGGGCGCCGTCCTGAACCGAGCCCGTCACGAGCTGGCTCCCCGCCGAATGAGAACAATTACCGCCACTTTCATCCCCCTCGATATTCTGGGAACGCGTCACCCCGGTCGGCACGGTTCGCGACAATCAATTACCCGCCGGCCGTTGCTCTGAACCACTCGTCATTCGTCATCTTTCCGGCCGCATAGAGATAGTGAGCTTCGAGCCGGTTTCGAGCCTGTTCCTCGCTCGAGCCGGAGCCTACGTTGAGGCGAAGCTTTTTTGCCATGGCTGTCTTCGGTCGAGCCATCGCAGTGAACCTCTCCTTGCCACCCCGCAGATCGGATTCAATGACGACGTCGTAGTCCTCGAACCGCGGAAAACGCGGATCGTGCGGACACGGTCTGTATAGCGAACCGCCATAACGTCGGAAACCGCACTCGAATTCCTCCACGACGTCCCAATGCTTTTGCTCGTCATCCATGGGGGCATCGGCGCGTATTGAGAGCGCCGCACCACAATGAGGGCACCGATATTCTTCGAGTTCAGATTGAAGACCTTCGATTTCGGCCTGGAGCTCGGCAATTGCGGTGCCATTCGCCAACCGTTCGAGCTCGGCGCGGGGGTGCGCCGAATAGAGATCCGGTCGGACAGCGCGCAGGATCCGGATCGCGGCCTCCATCGCGTCCACTTGGCTCGTATCGATCGCGAACTTGTCGGCGAGGGACGGGCTGAAATTCGAGACATCCTTCTTGGTGACGCCGTGCCAGACAGGAATGATCCGGATATCCTGGTCGACGTCGCGGCTAACCAGGCCGCGAAGCTCGTGCTGCGTCCAGTTCCGCGAGATGAAGGCCTGGCTGATCACGACGATTCCGAAACGCGCGTTAGCGATGCCCCGATCGATCTGCTGCGAAATGCTGTCGCCGAGCTCGAAGGAAAACTCGTCGTACCATACCGCAACGCCCAACCTGCGAAGCGCCTCCGCGAGAGGCCGAACGAAGGCGTCCTTGTCCGGTGACGCATGGCTGATGAACACGTCCGGTTTGTCGGTCACGCAACGGATGCCTTTTTTGCTTCCGCCAGGAGCTTGTCTCTGGCTGCAAGGATCTGGTTCTTCACATCATGGGACAACTGAACATTGGCCAGAAGCCAATCGCACACCCCAGCGAGACCGATTGCATCGCTGGCCCTGAGCCGGCCGCCTTCCGCATGGACGATGATACGGCGATAGAGCACCGGGTTGTCGGCCGACCAGCCATTGCGCAGCTCGCCATGGTCATAGTCATCCGGGGCGAAAGGCAGGTTGTGAGTAAGGGCCGCCTCCCGCACGGCCTCGGTACCCTTGCGACCGATGAGATCGTAGAACTTGGTGCCGACTCTGCGCAGCACGGATTTTGGATGCGCGATGAGCATCTGCCGGAAGGTCTTGTCGTTGGGCGCATCTGCTCGGCGCCCCCAGAACGGCGCGTCGAGAGGGACGCAGAGCTGCCGCACCGCGAACACCAAGACGTCGAGCTTGTGCAGGTCCTCGGGCTGCTGCGAGAAACCGAATACATTGTACCGATTTTCGGCTTGGCCCAGCCCATTCAGCCGTCCCAGAAAATCCTCGACGGACTCGGCGCGCCAACGTTCCGTCGGGAGGTCCGACGGGCGCTCGAGCGTCTGCGGGAAGTGGTCCGGGGCCAACGACCGCACTGCCGCAAAGAGCTTGATGATATCGTGGCCATATTTACTCCCGTCGTCGGCGAGCTTCGCCGACAGGCCGTTCACGAGCAGAACCGCCTTCAGATGCTTTTCCATGGCATGCAGTGCGTTCCAGTAGAAATCGAGGTAGAGGCGATTGAGGAAGCACCAACGAGCGACCACGTAGGTCTGGTCGGCGGTCTTCAGGAACAGTTCCTTGGCAATGTCGTGCTTGACCGCCGCAAACTCGTCAGTCGCCGGGGAGAGTGACGTGGAGGTCATGCCGTGAGGCCCTCCTCATCAGGTCCCTCGAAATCATCGGATCCCATGCCGAGGCTGGGCATGCTCGCGGTCGCATTATCGTGTCGATGGAGCAAGCCTGCATCCTCTAGTGCTTCCAGGTCGGGTAGATCGCGCAGAGTTTCCAGGCTGAAGTACGATAGAAACGCCTTGGTCGTCACATAGGTGAATGGCGCTCCCGGCGTCGGGCTGCGCGGCCCGGCGGTAATCATGTTCTTGTCGCGCAGCGCCCCGATCACATCGCGGGAGGCTTCGCGGCCGATGATGTCGGAAACTCCACCCCGGGTGATCGGCTGATGGTAGGCGATCGACACCAGCACCATGAGCTCCGTCTGGGTGAAATCGATATGCCGATCCGGCAGGGCCATCGAAGCATGAATCGCGTCGGCATAGGCCGGTCGCGTGCGCATCTGCCAACCGCCGGCGACGCCGACCACGTCATAGGGCTTGCCCTTGAGGTCGGCGCGGATGTCCTCGATCAAGAGCTCGATACTGGCCTCGCGACCGACGATGCGGGCGAGCGCCGGCCGCTCGACCGGCTGCGGTGCGGCGAACAGCACCGCCTCGATGCGGTTCATCCATTCGCGCCAGCGAATCTCGACCGGCAACTCGGCGAGTTCAGGATCGAAGGCCAGGCTTTGGGATTGCTTTGCGCGCTTCGCCATGGTCACAACCCATAGAGCCGGAAGGTCGGACGGCCGCTGAGCTCGCGCACTGCACCGAGGTCCTGCAGCCGTTCGAACAGCCGCCGCGCCCCGCGCTCCGACAATTTGGCGCTCGACCACGACGCCGGCAGCACGTCGTCGTCGAGCAGCAGCTTCACCACCTCGGCGGACCCCTTGGCCCGTAGCTTCGGCGCCACCTCGAGGACCCGCGCCGCCCGCCTGCCAAGGTCGGCGCCGAGATCGCAGGCCTCCGCCGCCGCCTGGGCATAGACGACCAGCACCGCCCTGCCCCAGCCCTCCCCTCCCGGACGAATGCGCCGGCGCGGCGCGCCGGTCTTGAACGCAGAAGACGCCACATGCCCCATGAGCAAGGGCACCGGCACGGGCCAGCGGAGTTTTTGCGCCAGCATCGCATCGGCCAGCCAGAACGCCAGCAGTTCCGCATCCGGCCGCGCCCGGTACAGCTCGGCACCAAGCTCGGCCGCCACCACCGGCGCCGGCCGGGGCGAGCCGGCCAGGTCCTCGGCATTGGCGAGGACATCGCCGAGCGCCTCGTCCCATTTCACGTCGAGGAGATCGGCGACCGACCGGATCGCCTCTCTCTCCAGACCTGTCGATCGGCCCGCGAGCCGCCTCCAAGCAAGCAACACCTTTCCGGCCGGGCCCGGATCGTCGCCGGCGGCGCGGAACAATTGCGCGTCACGGAGCGCCGGCTCCTCTTCCGTTCGCCCCAGCAAACGCAGCGCCGCCGCCGCCGATTTCAGGGCAGGGCGGGTTCGGTTCCAGCCAGAACCTGTCCCTCTATCTCCCCTACACCACCGTGCAGACCCGCTTCCTCGGTTCGACGTCGCTTCGAAGCATCACCGTACGCGTCAGCGACGACGTCGCCACCGATCTCGCCGAACAGGCCGTGACCCGGCTTTTGACCCAACGCCATGGCACCAAGGACTTCTTCATCCTCAACACCGACGACATCCGCCAGACGATCACCAGCACGACCGAAACGATGACCCTGCTGATCGCGGCGATCGCCGTCATCTCCCTGGTCGTCGGCGGCATCGGCGTCATGAACATCATGCTGGTGTCGGTGTCCGAACGGGTTTCCGAGATCGGCGTGCGCATGGCGGTCGGCGCCCGGCAGGCCGATATCCTCCAGCAGTTCCTCATCGAAGCCATGCTGGTCTGCCTGATTGGCGGGGTTCTCGGCATCGCCGCCGCGTTTGGCTTCGGCGCGCTGTTCAGCGCGTTCAGCACCCGCTTCAGCCTCGTCTATTCGGCAACGTCGGTCATCGCGGCCTTCCTGTGCTCCAGCCTCATCGGCGTCGTCTTCGGCTATCTGCCGGCCCGCAACGCCTCGCAGCTCGATCCGGTCGCTGCGCTGGCGAAGGGATAGGAAGATGGAAACTGCAAGACCCGCCCATGTAAGGTTTGCAGTTGCAGCTATCGCCGCACGCCAATCGGTCCACGGCGACGTATGTTCTTTTGCAGGCAGATCATCATCGGAAAAATGGAGGACGCAATGAATAGTCTTACGAAATACGCGCCGCTCGCTCTCGCCGTGCTGCGCATCGTCACCGCGCTGCTGTTCATCGAGCACGGCACCATGAAACTCTTCGGCTTTCCCGCTATGCAGATGCCCGATGGGGCCGGCGGCGGATCGGGCGGCCTGCCGCTCATCATGCTGGTCGCCGGAATTCTGGAAGTCTTCGGCGGTCTCACCATTCTCGTCGGTTTCTTCACCCGCCCGGTCGCATTCGTCCTGTCCGGGGAGATGGCCGTCGCCTATTGGATGATGCATGTCCCCTCGGGCGGCTTCTTCCCGGTCATCAATGGCGGCGACGCGGCTGCCCTGTTCTGCTTCGTGTTCCTCTATCTGGTGTTCGCCGGACCGGGCGCCTGGAGCATCGACGTCATGCAGAAGCGTGAAGGGGCGAAATAGGCTGAACCTGAACGAGAGACGCCTGCGCTGGCGCCAAGACATCGCCAGCGCAGGCGCCAAGGTTGAACGCAGATCTATGTCAGTTTCTGATCATGCAGGTCCCCGCATCGCCGCTGAGATATGCGCGCGAGACTGACGCCGGGACGAGCCGGCGGCTAAAGGCCGTCGACGTGATCGACGTTCTGTCCGACCTGTTTATCCGCCGCGGCATCCCTGGTCACATCCGATCCGACAATGGCCCGGAGTTCATCGCCAAGGCCTTGCGTGATTGGATTGCCGCTGTCGGTGCCAGGACTGCCGATATCATGCCCGGCAGTCCTGGAAGGATGGTTATTGCGAGAGCTTCAACTCGAAGCTTCGCGACGAATTGATGGATGGGGAAATCTTCTACACGCTGAAGGAGGCGCAGATCGTCATCGAGGGCTGGCGGCAGCATTACAATACGGTGCGACCACACTCATCGCTGGGCTACAAACCGCCCGCGCCGGAAGCTATCCTGTGGCCGGCTGCGCAATCCGGACCAGCTTCGCCGGCCACCCCCGGCCGGAGCGCCAAGACCCGTCATGCACTAACATTGAACCCGGACCACCTGATGGGGCAGGCCATTCTTCTGCCGCTTCACGTAGGGCTTGACGTAAGACGCGGGCATTAGGCGAACCTCGCGGCCCAGCGCCATAAGAACCCGAGCCCAGTGGTGTCCAGTCGCGCAAGCCTCTATGCCGATCAGGCACGGCGGCAATGTTTTGAAGAATCCGACGACATCATCACGGCGTAGCTTGCGGCGAGCAACGACCGCACCAGTATCGTTGATAGCGTGCACTTGAAATAGGTGCTTGGCGATATCCAGCCCAATTGTGGTAATCTTCTCCATGGACGGCTCTCCCTCGATGTGACTTTCGACAGCCACACTTTGGCACATGCGATGCCGAGAGCGGAGGCCGTCCACCACATCAGGTCATCTCCGCTAAGGGCGAGTGCATACTGGCGGTGAATCCGATGCCGATCGAGTCTGCGATATGCATACAAGCTTTTTTACTAACATCCGATGGCAAGCGATCCGCCTGACGTGATCGTAAGAGCCTCACAACCTGACGCGAAATGGAAACTGCCACGTTCTCGCGCTTGTTAGGATGAATTTTTTAAGGCCCCCGAGGCTTGCTCTAAGGACACACCCGAGGCAACATCATGCTCAATGCGATCATCATGCATTTGAATACGCTCGGCTGCTGCCAGCACGCGCAGAATATCCGATTGGGGCACCACAACGATGCCCGTTTCGTCGCCCACGACAAGATCTCCGACACGCACTCTGACCCCACCAACTGTCGCAGACTCTCCGATAGAAGCCAGCGCTGCTCGACGTTTTCCAGTCCTCGGCGTAACAAAGCGACTTGCGACCCACAAGCCGAGCGCCCGAATGTCTTGGATATCACGGCATGCGCCATCGATAATCACTGCCTCCGCACCGCGCAACGCGGCGGCCTTGGCACCGATACCTCCCATGGTTGATATCTCCGCTCCACCCATTTCGATCATGAGAACCTGGCCAGAACCCACCATGCTTGTCATTCTGCTGAGAGCGAACTCCTCGAGTGGAACGCTGCCAAGCGGACCGGTGCGGGCTTGGACGGGTAGCGCAAAACCGGCGAAAACGCCACTTCCGCTTCTTTGCGATATTCCGGAAATAACACCATCAATACCGAACCCGTCCATTGCATCTGACCATGTCCCGGAGCCGAATTGGCGACATTTCTCAAGAAGGGCATGGTCGACAGGCATGATAATCGCTCTTTGAATATGATATTGTTGTTAGGCGGTATGTGAGGCGCTATCAGACAACAAGCCCAACCTCGCTGCTAGGCTTCAGCCAGCGAACCGCGCTTCCGGGAGCCCGGTCACACCAGGCATGATGGCAAAAAGGCCACCTGCGAGTGGCTGCTTTACAAGTTCCTCAGGGGCCAATTTCTGAGAGGCGGTCGTGATGTAGAGAGTGTCGAGTTTCTCGCCACCAAAAGCACAACACGTGACCTGTGACACCGGAAGCTGAATAATCCGGTCGATTTCGCCCTTTGGCGTATAGCGGACGACCCGTGAGCCTCCATACTCTGCATTCCAAAGACATCCGTCGGCATCCATCGCAGAACCGTCCGGTGCACCAGGATGCCCGGTGAGGTCACGGAAGATTCGCCGGTTGGAGATATTGCCGCCGTCGATATCGAAATCGAAGACCCAGATTTTGTTTGCAGGCGTGTCGGCGAAATACATAATCCTGTCATCGGGAGACATTACAACGGAGTTTGGAATATTGACTCCATCGAATACTTTCAGTACCTCGAAATTGGGTGTAACCCGATAAAAATTACCTATCGGTTCGCGCACAGAGTCATGCATAGTGCCGACCCAGAAGCGGCCACGCCGATCCACCCTTCCCTCATTGAGGCGATGACCAGACTTGTCCGCTTCGATTTCTACGAGACGCTCCTGAGCACCTGTCGAAGGATCAAAGCTATGGATTCCATCTTCCATAGAAACGATCATCCCTCCAAGTTCACGCAGCCCCCAACTGCCAACGGTCTTTCCGCGTAGTGGATACTTCCGATGCTCATTGCTAGATAGGTCAAGCGACTGCAATGCCGGAACACGGACGTCAACCCACCAGAGCTTTCTGGAACGCTCGCACCAGATTGGAACCTCGCCGAGGAGATCGGCTCCATTGATGATGCACTCAACCCCGCTCATTTAATTCCTCCCTTGTCTTCCCACCGGATAGGGGCGTGATGTCGTAGATACGCACTCCAAAAGTGGTGCCCACGCCAATCACTCAGGCTGTTTGAATTTCAAACCTGATTAAGATGATTATGAATATGAGAAATTGTCAAGGGATCGACAGCCAAAGGCAGATCGGTCCGCCATATTGGCCAAAGCTGCGAGACCGGGCAGCGGGGCGTGCTATTGATTGAATACGAGTGGGCGATAACATAAATGGCTAGTGGCAGGAAATTCTCTATTTGTCCGTGGTCCACCGCTAGACGCCACCAAAACGAACGGCGGTTACCCCAGCGATGAGACTTCGATTTAATCGCAGCAGATTCCAGTGGTCGCTGCACATAGTCCGCGATTTTCTCGCCAGAGAGAATTCTCAATATTGCAAGACCCGACGACACGGAAATGCCCCAATTCCGCGATCACCTTGATACTGGCCCCCGCTCATCGCCAACTGACAATTTGTCGAAAAACGTCTGGTTGTTGCTCCTTCACTCGCTGCACAAAACGATCCATGTGCTTAAACATTTCACTTTCCGCATCAGCACCTCGGCCTGCAAGGATATGTTCCATAATCAGATCATGCTCGCTGATAACGCTGGCTCGCTCCTCTGGCGGAAAAATCGATCTGTTTACACGCAGTGTGAACATCGCCATCAGACAGAGTGAAAGCAGGGTCAATAGCCGGTTCGTGGCAATAGAACCAACGAGTTCGTGAAACTCACGGGTAACGCTGACGTAATCTTCGTCATTCTCAACGTCGATCTCGTTGCTGCGATGCTTGAGATCAGCCACACGCGCAAGGAACAAGGGATCCTTCTTGTCGGCAGCGTTGCGAACCAGCATCGGCTCCAGCATATGACGTGCCTCGAGAATGTCACCAAGTGTGATCTGTTCGGCCTGCAGAAAGAAGCTTGCCATGCGTCCAAAATCGGCTGGCGTAGCATTGCAGACGGTCGGCCCTCCGCCAGGACCAGAACGGATGGCGATCAACCCATTAATTTCCAAGATTCGTAATGCCTCCCGGACAGTGGAGCGCGCGACCCCATACCGAGCGATCATTTCGTTTTCCTGCGGAAGACGATCACCGACAGAGAGCTTACGATCGACTATGTCGGTCAACAGTTCATGCGCTAACGCCTCCGAGGCTTTTAGGATACGGTTTCGGAATGTTCGCAAGCGAACGTCGAGACGGTTAGGGGGATCGTCAAGCATGATTTTCCTAATCAGAGTTTCGAACCTTCTTATACCACCTCCAAAGTAGAAACGAAGACCCCGATTCCTTGATTTCTGCCCGCCCTCTGCAGTAGGCAGAGCGTCCGCCGAATAGGCCTTGATAACTTCGCTGCCGATCCCGTCGCTCGATCCGAGCGGTAACACTGAATCCGGCTCTGACCCCAAAACCGTGGGCTTAGCTTTTCTCAACAGGCAGCCGTGTGACTTTTTTGGTCTTCCGGTGGGTGAACCTTCCGATCACTCACGTTGTTGGCCTGGTCCAATGGAGATGCTGAAGACGATGGAGTGCATGCAGGTCATTCCGCGCCAGACGCCCATGTAGCAGTTGGCACCATTTCCGCTCTCCCTCTCGAACAGACGTCGCCGCTTCATAAGCCGGAACCGTCCCAGGCAGCAATCATGAAACCGCGCCCTCTGCGCGCAGACGCTCAATTTCCGACGCGTCGAGACCTAGCAAGCCCGAAAGAATTTCGTCGGTCTGCTCCCCCTGAATGGGCGGCGGCCTGTCGATCGGCAGCGTCTCCCCTCCGACATTCAGTGGCGAGCGCACCATGCGGATCGTCTGGTAAAGCGGGTGCCTTACTTCTTCGAGGAGAGAAAGCGCTGCAACTTGCCCGCTGGCCAGAATATCCGGAATGCTATTCAGGCGAGCGTAAGGCAAAGCAAGCTTGGCGAAGTTGCTGATCCAATAGTCCTGCGTTTGTTCCGCCAGGAGAGGATTGAGTTCGCCGTTGAGAGCTTCACGGTTCGCCACGCGAGCGGCGTTTGTCGCAAATCGTGGATCTTCCACGAGATCAGGACGCTGAACAAAGGCGGCAAAGCGTGACCACTGCGGTTCGGTTGCAATGCCGAGCGCGACCCATCCATCGCTGACACGATACAACTCGTAGGGAGATAGATTTGGATGCGCATTTCCCCAGCGCTCCGGCGCGATGTCGCCGACGACATAGTCGCTGACGACATTGGGCATGCAGGCGAGCGCAGTTTCGAGCATTGACGTTGAAACCTTGCTGACCTCTCCGGTTTTT
>Ga0164243_10006323_pt1 | contig 17954 bp, 16 predicted proteins | sample OricompcompostOP_FD_108781 | JGI IMG/M metagenome (GOLD analysis project Ga0164243, IMG submission 108781) | Organic Plus compost microbial communities from Emeryville, California, USA - Original compost - Organic plus compost (OP) | ecosystem: Engineered > Solid waste > Mixed feedstock >... | reverse complement strand
GACGACGTGGCTCGGCGTGGCCCGCATCGCGATGGGGTGGCCGTTGACCGCGGTCGCGGCACTCGTGACGTATCTGGCCATCCGCAGCGCGCAGCGTGCTGTGCGGGAGCACCAGGCAGCCCGCCACATCGATGCGGCGACCGGTTCGGGGTCCGAGTCCGGCGCCGAATCGGGGGCCGAACCGCACGCGGGCTAACGCCGCGCGGGCCGCAGCATAACCTCAAGCAGTTCGTCCTCGACCTCGGTGGTCGCGACGAACAGCAGTTCGTCACCACCTTCGAGCGGTTCGTCGGCCTCCGGCACGATCACACGCGCGCCGCGCAGGATCGTCACCAGCGCCGCGTCGCGCGGAAGTTCCAGGCGCTTCACCGGTTTTCCGCCCCACGGGGTGTCGTCGGGCAGCGTGATCTCGACGAGGTTCGCCTGGCCCTTGCGGAACTCCATCAACCGCACCAGGTCACCGACGGCGACGGCCTCCTCGACCAGCGACGCGAGCATGCGCGGCGTCGACACCGCGACGTCGACGCCCCAGTTCTCGTCGAAAAGCCATTCGTTGCGTGGATCGTTGACGCGGGCCACCACCCTGGGCACCGCGAACTCGGTCTTGGCGAGCAGGCTGACCACCACGTTGACCTTGTCGTCGCCGGTCGCCGCGATCACCACGTCGAACTCTTCGAGGCGCACGGATTCGAGCATCGTGATCTCACACGCATCACCCAGGCGCCAGTGCGCGGCCGGGATGGCGTCGACGTCGATGTGGTCGAGGTTGCGCTCCAGCAGCGTCACCTCGTGATTGCTCTCGAGCAGTTCGCGGGCGATCGAACGGCCGACCGCGCCGGCACCGGCGATGGCGACTTTCATCGGCGGCACACCTCCTCAAACATTCCGCCGCGGCGGCTCATTCGGAATCCAGGTCGTCTGAGGGCGGCAGCAGGGCGATGGCCAGCGCCTCGGCGATGTGCCCGGACACCGCGGCCAGGTAGACCTGGTCGCCGGACTGGATGACGGTCTTGGCATCGGGCAGATACCCGTTGCCGAAGCGGATCATGAACGCGACCCGTCCACCCGTGGCGGCTTCCAGATCGGTGACCTTGCGGCCCGCCCACCCCTCGTGCAGGTCGAGTTCGGCGACACCCACGCTGCCGGTGGGGTCACGCCACTTGGTGGTCTCGGTCTCGCGCGTGAGGACGTTGAGCAACCTGTCGGTGGTCCACGGCACCGTGGCCACGGTCGGGATGCCCAGCCGCTCGTACACCGCGGCGCGCTTGGCGTCGTATATCCGCGCCACGACGCGCTGCACGCCGAAGGTCTCACGCGCCACACGCGCGGCGATGATGTTCGAGTTGTCACCCGAGGAGACGGCCGCGAACGCCCCGGCCTCCTCGATCCCGGCCCGTACCAGCACATCGCGGTCGAAGCCCATACCCAGGATCCGCTCACCCGCGAAGTCGGGGGAAAGGCGGTGGAAAGCGGTGGCGTCGCGGTCGATGACGGCGATCTCGTGGCCGATCCGGGCCAGGCTGTCGGCGAGAGAGGCGCCGACGCGGCCACATCCCATGACAACTACACGCACCAGTGCATCCTTTCGGCGGCGGAGAGACGACGCTATCGCAACCCGTGCACTCGGAACGCTACAGCTTTCTCACGGTCGTCTGGCTTCAGGCTTACTCTTGGCACTCGTGTCCAAGCTTTCGACCGCAGCGCGCCGACTGGTCATCGGGCGGCCGTTCCGCAGCGACAAGCTGTCCCACACGCTGCTGCCCAAGCGGATCGCGCTCCCGGTCTTCGCCTCCGACGCGCTGTCCTCGGTCGCCTACGCGCCCGAGGAGATCTTCCTGGTGCTCTCGGTCGCCGGACTCTCGGCGTACACGATGACACCGTGGATCGGGCTCGCGGTCGCGGCCGTCATGCTCATCGTGATCGCCAGCTACCGGCAGAACGTGCACGCCTATCCGTCGGGTGGCGGCGACTACGAGGTGGTGACCACCAACCTGGGCCCGACCGCGGGGCTGACCGTGGCCAGCGCACTGCTGGTCGATTACGTGCTCACGGTCGCGGTGTCGATGTCGTCGGCGATGTCCAACATCGGCTCGGCCATACCGTTCGTCGCCCATCACAAGGTGCTGTTCGCGGTGATCGCAATCCTGCTGCTGGCCGCGATGAACCTGCGTGGCATCCGGGAATCCGGCGTGGCCTTCGCGATCCCCACCTACCTGTTCATGGCCGGCATGTTCATCATGCTGGGCTGGGGCCTGTTCCAGATCTACGTACTGGACCACTCGCTGCGCGCCGAGTCGGCCGATTTCCAGATGCACTCCGAACACGGCGAGGTGCTCGGCTTCGCCCTGGTGTTCCTGGTGGCGCGCGCGTTCTCGTCGGGTTCGGCGGCCCTGACCGGTGTCGAGGCGATCAGCAACGGCGTGCCCGCGTTCCGTAAGCCCAAGTCCCGCAACGCGGCGACGACGCTGCTGCTGCTCGGCATGATCGCGGTCACGCTGTTCATGGGAATCATCCTGCTGGCCAAGGCCACCGGCGTGCAGATCGCCGAGCATCCGCACGTCCAGCTCATCGGCGCGCCGACGGACTACCACCAGAAGACGCTCATCGCCCAACTCGCCGATGCGGTCTTCCACGGCTTCCCGCTCGGCCTGTACCTCATCGCGACGGTCACCGCGCTGATCCTGTGTCTGGCCGCCAACACGGCCTTCAACGGGTTCCCGGTGCTGGGATCGATTCTCGCCCAGGACCGTTACCTGCCGCGGCAGCTGCACACGCGCGGTGACCGGCTCGCGTTCTCCAACGGCATCCTGATCCTGGCGCTCGCCGCGATCGCGTTCGTGGTGGCGTTCGGGGCCGAGGTCACCTCGCTGATCCACCTCTACATCGTCGGCGTGTTCGTGTCGTTCACGTTCAGCCAGATCGGCATGGTGCGCCACTGGACCCGGCTGCTGCGCAACGAGACCGATCCGGCGATCCGGCGGCGCATGATGCGCTCACGCGCGATCAACACCGTGGGGCTCACCGCGACGGGTGCGGTGCTCGTGGTCGTCGTCGTGACGAAGTTCGTCGCGGGCGCCTGGATAGCGATCCTCGCGATGGTCGCGCTGTTCGTGCTGATGAAGCTGATCCACCGGCACTACGACACCGTCGCACGCGAACTCGAGGCGCAGGCCGAAGACGAGGACGACATCGTCCTGCCCAGCCGCAACCACGCAGTGGTACTGGTGTCCAAGTTGCACCTGCCCACCAAACGCGCGCTGGCCTACGCGCGCGCGACGCGTCCCGACGTGCTGGAGGCCATCACCGTCAGCGTCGACGACGCCGAGACCCGCGCGCTGGTGCACGAGTGGGAGGGCAGCGACGTCGCCGTGCCACTCAAGGTGATCGCGTCGCCCTACCGCGAGATCACCCGGCCCGTGCTCGACTACGTCAAGCGCATCACCAAGGAGTCCCCGCGCACCGTGGTGACGGTGTTCATCCCGGAGTACGTCGTGGGACACTGGTGGGAGCAAATCCTGCACAATCAGAGTGCGCTGCGTCTCAAAGGCCGGTTGTTGTTCATGCCCAACGTTATGGTGACCTCGGTGCCGTGGCAGCTCACCTCCTCTGAGCGGCTCAAGGCAATGCAGCGCCAGTCGGCGCCAGGAGACGCGCGCAGGGGATTCTTGGAGTGACAGAACTGACCCTCACCACCGGGGCCCCGGCCAACGGTGGCAGTTGCGTGGCCCGCCATGACGGGCGCGTGGTATTCGTCCGATACGCCCTGCCGGGCGAGACCGTCCGGGTGCGCGTGGTCGACGAACGCGGATCATTCTGGCGTGCCGAGGTTGTCGAGGTGATCGACCCGTCGCCCGACCGTGTCGACTCGTTGTGCCCGATCGCCGGCGTCGACGGTGCCGGCTGCTGTGATCTGGCGTTCGCGACGCCTGACGCCTCTCGGCGGATCAAGGGCGCGGTGGTGGCCAACCAGCTGTCGCGGCTCGGGGGATACCACTGGCGCGACGAGGATTCGGCGACCGCCGAGCCTGTCGGCTCCGGCGCGGCCACCGGGTGGCGCACCCGGGTGCGCCTGGACACCACCGCCGACGGTCGGCCCGGCTTCCACCGCTACCACAGCGCCGACCTGGTCACCGACCTCGGCTGCGCACAATTGCCGTCGGGAATGGTCGACGGCCTCGACGACCTGCGCGTGCCCGGGGGAGCGCAACTGCATCTCGCGCTGGATTCCGAGGGCACCCGCCACGTCGTGCAGTCGGGCCCCAAGAACGGGCGCAAGAGCCCGACACGTGTGGTCGACGGCCAGTACGAGGCTGTGCAGCGCATCGGTTCTCGCGTGTGGCGCGTGCCCGTCACCGCGTTCTGGCAGGCGCACCGCGAGGCCGCGGCGCTCTACAGCGATCTGGTCGCGGGCTGGGCGCAGCTGGAGCCCGGGATGACGGCGTGGGATCTCTACGGCGGTGCGGGCGTGTTCGCCGCGTCCCTCGCCGAACAGGTGGGGGAGAGCGGGCATGTCGTCACGGTCGACACGTCACGCGGATCATCACGATCGGCGCGCGCGGCCCTGGCCGATCTGAAATCCGTGTCGGTGATCACCGATTCGGTACGCCGGGCGCTCGCGACGCAACATCAGCGGGCCGACGTCGCGGTGCTCGACCCGCCGCGCACGGGCGCCAACCGCGAGGTGATCGACCAGATCGCGGCCGCCGACGTCCCGCGGATCATCCACATCGGTTGCGAGGCAGCTTCATTCGCGCGTGACGTCGGGCTGTATCTGCGGCACGGCTACCACGTCGAGGAGATCCGGGTCTTCGACTCGTTCCCGCTGACCCACCACATCGAGTGCGTCGCGGTGCTCAACCGCTGACCCGGGAATCACTCCTGGTTGGGAGTGGGGGTGGGGTAGTTGACCGAGATGGTCTGATTACCGCCGGCCGCGCGTGACTCGTTCATCGCGCGCATCGCGACGTCGATGAGTTCCTGCAGGACCTGTTCGGCGGGCAGGCTGGCCAACGGGGCGAGCGGGCTGCACACCGTGCCGATGCTGGCGGTCAGTCGCATGGGTGTGGTGCTGATCGCCAGTCGCATGCGCTCGACGAGCGGTGACGGGTCGTTGGTCTTGAACACGTCGGCGATCAGGAATTCGCTGTCGGAGACGTGGGCCAGCGGAACCCGGTGACGCACGGTCTCGCGCAGGGCCTGGGCCACCGCGACCCGGGCATGGAGCGTGCTGTGCGTGCCGTCCATGTCGCTGAGCAACGACATGTCGTCGATGCCGACCGCGAGGATCACCAGGTACTGGTCGTCGTGGCGACTGTGCGAACCCAGCATGGTCGCGGCCTGGATCTCGAACGCCTCGCGGTTGAGCAGACCCGTGAGCCGGTCGATCTCATTGGGGTGCTGTACGTTGCCCGCGTCGAGCAGGCGGATCGCCATGCGGCACAACATGGACGTGGTGGCGATCACCAGTCCGCTCACCAGCGCGCCCGACAGCGCCATCGGGATGCTCGTGAACGCGACGCGGATCGCCAGGAACCCCACGGTGAGACCTGACGCGATCCATGACAGGACCAGAACGCGCCGACTGTGCAGGAACGCCGAGTAGGTGGTGACGAGGCTGAACACCGACGAACTGAGCAGGCCCACGGTGGGGTCGCTCATCGACGACAGCGTGACGGCGATCCCGACCGTGCCGATGCCGACCACCAGCCATGACTGATTGCGGCTCGGCCACTTGCGCCGCCACCACCACACCGACATCAGCACGCCGCACGCCGTGGCGCCCAGTGGGACGTACCGCAGCGCACCGGCAGGCCCCGCGGGCGAGGCGAGCATCAGCACCGGTACGAACGCCAGCGCGGTGATGGTCACGCCGATGATGCGGCGCATTCGGGAACGCTGGCCCTGTGCCGAGAGCATGGCGGTGCGCGCGTAGTAGTGATCGAATGGACTCAAATCCGCACCCCGGGAAATCGATTTCGAATTACAGACTACGTAATGACGCAACAAATCGGACGCGCAGAGTTCAATTCCCGGCAACCGATTCCGCAGCGCGGAATTTATGTTGACGGATACGTTATTTCGTGTGGACGGCGACCCGCCCGGTTTGTGCTGCTCAACTGCCGGGCAGGGACCGCGAGCTGCCGATCACGGGCGAGGTGAATCCGCAGTGCGCACCACGAATTCACCTCTCAAGGGGTGCGAACCGGCGCGGACCTCCGTGCGGCGCGACCGGCACACGGCTGTTAGCGTGATCGCGGGTGTGCCGGGAAGCCTGGTCGGCGTCCGCCCGATGCTGCCCACAGGAGCCCGTCATGACCGATCAGCCTGAAACCTTCCGACGGCGCATCTTCTCGCGCAGCTCGTGGCCCGAGTGGCAGCGCGTCTCCGAACTGCTGCGCACCGAGACCGTCGGTGGCGCGCTGCTGCTGGTGGCCGCGCTGGCCGCGCTGGTCTGGGCGAACTCGCCGTGGTCGGCCGGCTACGACCAGGTCTCCGACTTCGTCGTCGGGCCACATTCGCTGCACCTGGACCTGAGCATCTCGGCCTGGGCCGCGGACGGTCTGCTGGCGATCTTCTTCTTCGTCGTCGGCGTCGAACTCAAACGCGAGTTCGTCGTGGGCGACCTGCGTGATCCGGCCAAGGCCGCGCTGCCCATCGCCGCGGCCGTCGGCGGCATGATCGTGCCCGCCGTGATCTTCGTCGGCGTCAACCTCGTCGCGGGCCACACCGAGAATCTCGGCGGCTGGGCGATCCCGGTCGCCACCGACATCGCGTTCGCGCTCGCGGTGCTGGCCGTGATCGCCACCCACCTGCCGTCGGCGCTGCGCATCTTCCTGCTGACCCTGGCCGTGGTCGACGATCTGCTGGCCATCATCGTCATCGCGGTCTTCTACACCACCCAGCTGTCGTTCGGGCCGCTCGCGGGCGCGCTGGTGACCATCGCGGTGTTCGGGCTCGCGGTGCAGCGTGGGGTGCGCACGCCGTTCCTACTGCTACCGCTCGCGGTGGTCGCGTGGGCGCTCATGCACGCCAGCGGGGTACACGCGACGGTCGCGGGCGTACTGCTGGGCTTCACCATTCCGGTGCTGGGCCGCCACGCGTGCGCCGACCGGATGGAGCACCGGCTGCGGCCGCTGTCGGCGGGGTTCGCGGTCCCGGTGTTCGCGTTCTTCGCGGCAGGCGTCACCGTCGGCGGACTGTCCGGATTCGCCTCGGCGCTGTCGCACCCGGTGACCTACGGGGTGATCGCGGGCCTGGTCCTCGGCAAACCCATCGGCGTGTTCTTGACCACGTACGTGCTCGCCAGGTTCACCAACGCGAGCCTCGACGAGGATCTGGCCTGGCGTGACGTGCTCGGCCTGGCGTTGCTCGCCGGGATCGGCTTCACGGTGTCGCTGTTGATCGGTGAACTCGCGTTCGAGAACAGCCCGATTGCCCACGACGACGCCAAGATCGCGGTGCTCACGGGATCGGTGCTGGCGGGCGTACTGGCCGCGGTGGTGCTGTTGTCCAGAAACGCGGTCTACCGGCGCATCCACGAGGCCGAGACCGTCGACGCAGATGACGATGGTGTGCCCGACATCTACCAGCCTCGGCAAGACCAGTAGTGAGCCGGTGCGTAGACTGGCGAAATGCTTGAACAGGTCCGCGGCCCCGCTGACTTGCAGCACCTGTCGCAGTCACAGCTACGTGATCTGGCGCAGGAGATCCGGCAATTCCTGATCCACAAGGTCGCTGCAACCGGTGGACATCTCGGCCCCAATCTGGGGGTCGTCGAGCTCACACTGGCGCTGCACCGGGTGTTCGATTCGCCGCACGATCCGATCATCTTCGACACGGGTCATCAGGCGTACGTGCACAAGATGCTGACCGGTCGCAGCGAGGATTTCGACACGCTGCGCAGCAAGGACGGCCTCTCGGGTTATCCGTCGCGCTCCGAGAGTGATCACGACTGGGTCGAGTCCAGCCATGCCAGCGCGGCCCTGTCCTACGCCGACGGGCTGGCCAAGGCCTTCGAACTCACCGGGCACCGCAACCGCCATGTGGTGGCCGTCGTGGGCGACGGGGCGCTGACCGGCGGCATGTGCTGGGAGGCGCTCAACAACATCGCGACCTCGCGCCGCCCGGTGGTGATCGTGGTCAACGACAACGGCCGCAGCTACGCGCCGACCATCGGCGGCCTCGCCGAGCATCTCGCGGCGCTGCGCCTGCAGCCGGGGTACGAGCGCGTGCTCGAAGAGGGCCGCAAGGCCGTTCGCGGTGTGCCGCTCATCGGCGAGCTGTGCTACCAGTGCATCCACTCGATCAAGGCCGGCATCAAGGACGCCATCGCCCCGCAGGTGATGTTCACCGACCTCGGCATCAAGTACGTCGGCCCCATCGACGGGCACGACGAACACGCCGTCGAGAGCGCCCTGCGCCACGCCCGCGGCTTCAACGCGCCGGTGATCGTGCATGTCGTGACCCGCAAGGGCATGGGCTACGCGCCTGCCGAGAACGACGAGGCCGACCAGATGCACGCCTGCGGTGTGATCGACCCCGAGACCGGGTTGCCCACCAAGGCCAGCGGCACCAGTTGGACGTCGGTGTTCTCCGACGAGTTGATCTCGCAGGCCGCCAAGCGCCGCGACGTCGTCGCGATCACCGCGGCCATGCCAGGGCCCACCGGTCTGAGTGCGTTCCGGGACCGGTTCCCCGACCGGTTCTTCGACGTCGGCATCGCCGAACAGCACGCCATGACCTCGGCCGCGGGCCTGGCGATGGGCGGGCTGCACCCGGTGGTCGCGATCTACTCGACGTTCCTCAACCGTGCCTTCGACCAGTTGATGATGGACGTCGCGCTGCACAAGCTGCCGGTGACCATGGTGCTCGACCGCGCAGGCATCACGGGCCCTGACGGCGCGAGCCACAACGGTATGTGGGATCTGTCGATCCTCGGGATCATCCCCGGCATCCGCGTCGCCGCGCCGCGCGACGGTGCCCGCCTGCGTGCGGAACTCGGCGAGGCGCTGGCCGTCAACGACGGCCCCACGGCCATCCGGTTCCCCAAAGGCGATGTGGGCGAGGACATCCCGGCGGTGCAGCGCCGCGACGGGGTCGACGTGCTCGCGGTTCCCGCCACGGGTCTCACGCACGACGTGCTGCTGGTCGCGGTCGGATCGTTCGCGAAGATGGCGCTGGCCGTCGCCGAACTGCTGCGCAGCCAGGGCATCGGCGTGACCGTCGTGGACCCGCGCTGGGTGCTGCCCGTCCCGGAGGCGCTCGCCGATCTGGCCCGCGATCACAAACTCGTGGTCACCGTCGAGGACAACGGTCTGCACGGCGGCATCGGGTCGTCGGTGTCGGCCGCGCTGCGGCACGCCGAGATCGACGTGCCGTGCCGTGACGTCGGTGTACCGCAACAGTTCCAGGACCACGCGTCACGCGGTGAGGTGCTCGCCGAGGTCGGCCTGACCGATCGTCACATCGCCCGGCAGATCACCGGGTGGGTGGCCGCGATCGGCACCCGCTCGGCCGCCGAGGACGAAGTCGGGCAGACGCTCGACTAGCAGCCCTCGGGCTCCTCGCGGCCAGTAGGCTGCCGAGATGCACGATGAACTGCAGCGCTGGAAAGACGCCGGGCAGTACTTCGACTACCTGGGATTCGACATCTTCTACCGGGTCGACGGCGTGGCGCCGGGCACCGGGCCGAATCTGCTTCTCATCCACGGATATCCGTTCAACTCGTGGGACTGGTCGCTGATCTGGCCCACGCTGACGCAGCGGTTCACCGTGATCGCCCCGGACATGATCGGCATGGGGTTCTCGGACAAACCGGTGGCCTACGAATACCGCGTCACCGACCACGCCGACATCCACGAGGCGCTGCTCGCGCACCTCGGGATCACCAGCACGCACATCCTCGCCCACGATCTCGGTGACTCGGTGGGGCAGGAGATGCTGGCCCGTCACGAATTCGGCGGTCAGGCGTACGGCGGTTTCCAGATCGAATCCGTCACGTGGCTCAACGGGGGACTGTTCAACGAGGCCTACCGGCCCCGCCTGATGCAGAAGGTCATGTCGCGAACACCGTTGGGCGACATCCTCAGTCCACTGCAGGGGTCACCGCTGTCACGGCGGGTCTTCGAGTCGACCCTCGACCAGATGTTCGGAGTGAACACCAAGCCGTCGCGCGAGATGATCGAGAAGTTCCATCAGATCCTCGACCACAACGACGGAAAACGCGTGCTGCACAAGGTCGGACGATTCGTCACCGATCGCTACACCCACCGCAACCGGTGGGTGCGCGCGATGCGTGAGACGTCGGTGCCGATGCGGTTGATCGACGGGCCGTCGGATCCGAACTCGGGCCGCCACATGGCACAGCGCTATCTCGAGGTCATCCCGGATCCCGACGTCGTGATGCTCGCCGACGACATCGCCCACTGGCCGCAGATCGAGGCGCCGGACGCTGTGCTCGCACACTTCCTGGAGCACATCGACCGCGTCGTCGCGCTCTGAAACCGGTTTGAATCCGGCCGGCCTGCATCAGTTCTCGGCCAGCGCGACGGTGAGCACCGGCACGGTGAGCTCGCGCTGCCACGGCCGCACCTGGTTGTCGACCAGGAATTCCTCGACGGTCGACGCGACGTCGGCCACGGGTTGCCAGTCCCAGCACAGCCGGCGCACCACCTCGGGGGTGATCAGGTTCTCGGCCGGCACCGAAACGCGTTCGGACAGTTCGGCCAGGCCGGCACGGGCCGCCTCCAGGCGTGCCGCGGCCTCGGGTTTGCGCCGTGCCCAGCGCGCCGCGGGCGGCGGGCCGTTGGACGCCTCTGACGCCGACGGCGGATCGGGGTTCTGTCGCGCGCGGTTGAGGGCGTCCAGCCAGACCTGGGCGCTGCGCCGCTGCTTGGCGCCGCCGAACACCGGGAGCGCGGTGAGTTCCGCGGTGGTCTTGGGGTCGACGGTGGCCGCGTTGATGATCGCGGCGTCGGGCAGGATCCGGCCGGGGGCGATGTCACGGCTGCGGGCGATGTTGTCCCGCGTGGTCCACAGCTCGCGGACCGCGGCCAGCGCCCGCGGGTTGCGCACCTTGTGGATGCCCGACGTGCGCCGCCACCGGTCCCGGCGCGTCGGTTGCGCGACGTAGGTGCGCAGGTGCTCGAATTCCTGTGCAGCCCATTCGGTCTTGCCCTGCTCTTCGAGCACCGCGGCGATCGCGTGGCGCAATTCCAGCAGCACCTCGACATCCAGCGCGGCATAGTTGAGCCACTCGTCGGGCAGCGGACGCTTGGACCAGTCGGCCGCGCCGTGGCCCTTCATGAGCTGCAGCCCCAGCAGTCGCTGGACCATCGCCGCGAGGTTGACGCGTTCGAACCCGGCAAGCCGGCCCGCCAGTTCGGTGTCGTACAGCTTGCCCGGACGCAGACCGATCTCGGCCAGACACGGCAGATCCTGGTCCGCGGCGTGCAGCACCCATTCGTCGTCGGCCAAGGTCTGCGCGACCGGCTCGAGCGTGTCGATCGGCGAGCCGCCGTGGTTGACCGGGTCGATCAGTGCGGTGCCTGCCCCGGCGCGGCGGATCTGCACCAAGTACGCGCGGTTGGAGTACCGGAAACCCGACGCGCGTTCGGCATCGATCGCGAACGGACCGCTACCACCCGCCAGCTGACGTGCGGCCGCGGCGATCTCGTCGGCGCTGATGCAGAGTTCGGGGACACCTTCGGAGGGGGTCAGAAGCGGTGTCGCTTCCGCCTCCTCCACGTCGGCAGGTTCGGTATCCCCTTGGGTCATCTCTATGCGCGGGTACGGGAACTCAAGTCGGTGACGCCGGCCGGTGGCAGTCCGGCGGCGTGCTCGAGCACTTCGCAGAACGCTTCCACGTGCGGGCCGAGTTCCAGCGTCGTCGCCGTCCACGACGCGCGCAACTCCAGCTGGTGGGCGCGCGGTGGGCCGGCGATGTCGCCGTAGCGCACGGATGTGGTCGCGGTGACCGTGCCGCCCAGTGCGGTGACCTGGTTGGCGCGCGCTTCGAGCGCGTCGACCAGCCAGCTCCACGCCACCTCGGGCAGCAGCGGGTCCACGGCCTCACTGGAGTCCAGATCGGCCTGGATGTAGGCGACCAGGCGCATCGTGCCGTCCCACGCCTCGGCGCCGTCCGGGTCGTGGAGCAGGATGAGCCGTCCGAAGGCGTCGCCCTCGGAACGTTCGGGAACTATCGCGGTGTCCGGATGCCGGACCTCGGCGCCCAGGGCATAGCTGTACGGCGCCAGCCGCTGCGGCGGGCGGATCGGGCCCAGCTCGATTTCCGGCCGTACGGTGGTGGCATTCATCGCCGCCACCGCCGTCCGGAACTGTGCCGGTTCGGCAGAGGTCACGGCGTTTGACGCTAGTCCATCTGGGCACAACAGGGGACAGGCGCGCCGTAACGACCTTCACCGAAGGGGAAGACGAGCGCGTCACACCAGGGAAAATTCGCTCGTGGCACGATAGGACGCGATGAATACCCGCCGTGAGCTGCCCGAGTCGCCCTATTTGGCCGCCGCAAGCGGCCGCAGCCCACACCGCGTGCCGGTGTGGTTCATGCGGCAGGCCGGCCGGTCGCTGCCCGAGTACCGGGAGCTGCGCGCCCAGCACAGGATGTTGCAGGCCTGCTTCGACGCCGAGCTGGTCTGCGAGATCACGATGCAGCCGGTCCGCAGGCACAAGGTGGACGCGGCCATCCTGTTCTCCGACATCGTCGTGCCGCTCAAGGCCGCGGGTATCGGGCTCGACATCGTGCCCGACGTCGGTCCGGTCATCGACAACCCCATCCGCACGCTCAGCGACGTGCAGGCCATGCCCGCGCTGGAGTCTCCCCAGGTGGCGCCGGTCGCCGAGGCCGTGAGGCTGCTGACCGCCGAACTGGGCGACGTCCCGCTCATCGGCTTCGCCGGTGCCCCGTTCACGTTGGCGTCCTACCTGGTGGAGGGCGGTCCCAGCCGCCACCACGAGCGCACCAAGGCGATGATGCTGGGGGAGAGCTCGACCTGGCACGCCCTGATGACGGCGCTGACGGATCTGACCATCGCGTTCCTGCAGGCGCAGGTGGACGCGGGCGTGGACGCTTTGCAGGTGTTCGATTCGTGGGCCGGGACGCTGTCGCTGGCCGACTACCGCGAGTACGTGCTCCCGCACAGCAGCCGCGTGTTCGCGACCATGGCGGCCGCGGGTGTCCCGATGACGCACTTCGGCGTCGGCACGGCCGAACTGCTCGGCGCCATGTCGGAGGCCCTGGCCCCGGGTGCGGCCCGGGTCGTCGGCGTGGACTGGCGGACCTCGCTCGCCGATGCCGCTGCGCGGGTGCTTCCCGGCGCCGCGCTGCAGGGCAACCTCGACCCGGTGGTGCTGCTGGCGGGCTGGCCTGTGGTCGAGAAAGCGGTGCGTCGCGTCGTCGAGGACGGCAGGGCCGCGGTCGCGGCGGGCGCCGCCGGACACATCTTCAATCTGGGCCACGGTGTGCTGCCCGCGACCGATCCGGGCATCATCACCGACGCGGTGGAGTTGGTGCACTCGCTGTGACCATGCGGTTCTGCGTCGTCGGCGGCGGGATCTCCGGCCTCGTCGCCGCTTACCGCTTGCGCCGGGCCGCGGGTCCGCACGCCGACATCACGCTGCTCGACCCGGCCGACCGTCTCGGCGGGATCCTGCGCACCGAGCGCGTCGGCGGGCAATGGCTCGACGTCGGCGCGGAGGCGTTCGTCGCGCGTCGGCCCGAGATGCCCGCGCTGCTGGCGGAACTCGGCCTGGCCGGACGGCAGATCGCGACCTCCGGTGCGCGTCCGCTGATCTACAGCGGTGCGCGGCTGCACCCGCTGCCGCAGGGCACCTTGCAGGGCATCCCGGCGCAGGCGTCGTCGCTGCTGGGTCTGGTCGACGACGCGACGGTCGCGCAGATCATCGACGAACGTGCGCGCCCGTTCGCGTGGCGGCCGGGATCCGATCCGTCGGTCGCCGACGTCGTGGGCGACCGGTTCGGGATGCAGGTCGTGTACCGCTCGGTCGACCCGCTGCTGACCGGGGTGTACGCCGGGTCGTCGGTGACCATCGGATTGCGTTCTGCGGTACCGACCCTGGCCGCGGCGCTGGACCGCGGCGCCCCCAGCCTGACCGACGCGGTGCGTGACGCGCTGCCGCCGCCGGTCACCGGCTCGGTCTTCGGCGCGCTCGACGGCGGCTACCGCGTGCTGCTGGAGGAACTGCAGCGCCGCGCCGCCGTGCGCTGGGCGCAGGTCACCGCTGTGCGCGTCGATCGTGACGCCAACGGCTGGCTGGTGTTCGACGACGAGGGCACGAACTGGAACGCCGACGGTGTGGTGCTGGCCGTGCCCGCACCGGCCCTGCCGGCCCTGATCGAGCACGTCGCGCCGAGGACGGCCGCGGCCGCGCGCCGGATCAGGGTGGCGTCGGCGGCGGTGGTGGCGCTCGCGCTTCCCGGCGGGACGCCGATCCCGCAGCAGTCGGGCGTGCTGGTGGCCACCGGCGAGGCGGGCAGCCTCAACGCCAAGGCCGTGACCCTGTCGTCACGCAAGTGGGGCCGGCGCGGCAATGTCGAACTGCTGCGGTTGTCGTTCGGTCGCTACGGCGACGATCTCGCCCGCAGCACGGGCGACGAGGATCTGCTGGCGTGGTCGACGCGCGATCTGAACACGCTGTTCGGCATCACGGTCGACCCCGTCGACTGGCACATCCAGCGGTGGATCGACGCCATGCCGCAGTACGGCCCGGGCCACCTGGATCTGGTGGCCGAACTGCGTGCGGGACTGCCGCCGAATCTCGCGGTGACGGGCAGTTATCTCGACGGCATCGGGGTCCCGGCATGTGTGGGCGCGGCCACCCGAGCGGCCCTGACGCTGGTGAAAACCGGCGTGGCACGATAGGCCTATGGCCAAGCTCGATTTCGACGCACTCAACTCCACCATCCGGTACCTGATGTTCTCGGTGTTCGCCGTTGCCCCCGGTGAACTGGGCGAGGACCGCGCCGACGTGATCGACGAGGCCGCCACGTTCCTCAAGCAGCAGGAGGACAAGGGCGTCGTGGTGCGGGGCCTCTACGACGTCGCGGGCCTGCGTGCCGACGCCGACTTCATGATCTGGACGCACGCCGACAACGTCGAGGCGCTGCAGTCCACGTACTCCGACTTCCGCCGCACCACCGCGCTGGGCCGGATCAGCGACCCGGTGTGGAGCAGCGTCGCGCTGCACCGGCCCGCCGAGTTCAACAAGAGCCACATCCCGGCGTTCCTCGCCGGTGAGGAGCCCGGCAACTACATCTGCGTGTATCCGTTCGTGCGCTCGTACGAGTGGTACCTGCTTCCCGACGAGGAGCGCCGCCGCATGCTCTCCGAGCATGGCATGGCCGCCCGTGGCTACAAGGATGTGCGGGCCAACACCGTGCCTGCGTTCGCACTCGGCGACTACGAGTGGATCCTGGCGTTCGAGGCGCCCGAACTGCACCGCATCGTCGACCTGATGCGCGACCTGCGGGCCACCGACGCGCGTCGCCACACCCGCGAGGAGACGCCGTTCTTCACCGGCCCGCGCATCAGCGTGGAGAACCTGATCGCCAAGCTGCCCTAGTTACCGGGTTTTCGGGCATCCGTCCGTCATCATGGTGGCCGTGAAGACACACGTTTTGCTCGTCGCGGCCATCGCGGCGGGTGCGCTGGCAACGGCGCCGGTCGGTTTCGCGCAGGCACCCGATGTCGAGCGGTGTGACCCGCAGGCCGGTCAGGTCATCGACATCGTCGCCGGCGACATCGACTGCGTCACGGCGTCGCACTTCGCGGCGCAGTACAACCCCATGGGCGAGAAGTACCAGGAAATCGGGCCGTTCACGTGCTACTCGGGCACCGCGGCATCGGCGCCGCTGCTGTTCCAGTGCGTCTCCGACCTCGAGGGCGGCACCGAGTTCGCGGTCTATCCGGCCTAGTTCTCGTCGACATTCCTGCGTCGATATCGCGCGAACTCAGCGGCGATTCACTCCGCGGGGACCAGGCGCAGCGAGATCGAGTTGATGCAGTAGCGCTTGTCGGTCGGCGTCGGGTACCCCTCGCCCTCGAAGACGTGGCCGAGGTGGCTGTGGCAGTTGGCGCACAGCACCTCCACGCGGCGCATACCGAGCGAGTCGTCGGGCCGCAGGATCACCGCGTCGGAGTCGGCCGGGTCGAAGAATGACGGCCACCCGCAGTGCGATTCGAACTTCTCACTGCTGCGGAACAGTTCGGCGCCGCACGCCCGGCACTGGTAGACGCCCTCGGTCTTGGTGTCGGTGTACTCGCCGGTGAAGGGGCGCTCGGTGCCCGCCCGGCGCAGCACGGCGAACTCCTGGGGCGTGAGCTTCTCGCGCCATTCGTCGTCGGTGAGGGAAAGCTTGGGGGCAGGGATCGTCATGTCCCCAAATTACGTGCGCGAGAGGAAGCGCGCCAGAACCACCGCGCGTGCTCACACGGGGGCAGGCGTGCGTTCCCTGGCCATCCACGGCGGGTCGATGCCCTGGTCGAGGCGGCCGTCCTGTTTGGCGTCGAGGTAGCGGAAGTACAGCACGCAGAACACCACCACCAGCATGAGCGACCAGCCGTAGGTGATCTTCATGTACTCCAGGAAGCGTCCGGTGGTCGGCCAGTGCCCCAGCAGCCAGCGGTCCATGGTCATGAATCCGTAGATCGCCAGCCAGGCCGGCCAGTTGCGCAGCACCGAGTTCGGCAGCACCACCGTCATCAGGAACGGGAACAGCATCGTCGAGTAGTAGCCCTGGCCGAGGGACAGCAGCAGGAACGACGCGGTCAGCAGCACGCCAGAGGACGTCAGCAGCCAGAACCGCGGATCGCGTTCACGGTAGTACCGGTACAGCAGCCACAGGCTGCCGACGGCCAGCAGCAGGAACACCACGCGCAGCAGGAGGATCAGCCACATGGGCAGGCCGTAGTAGATGCCGGTGCCCACGATCGAGGAGTTGAAGTAGTCGCGCGTCGACATGATGTAGGGGACCGTGTGGCGCACGAAGTTCATCGGGTCCGGCACCAGCGGCCACGCGGCGACGTTGAACACCAGCGGCACGCCGAACGCGGTGATCAGTGTGTAGAACTGCCGGTTGAGTACCGGCAGCAGCAGAAGTGGCGCCAGCGACGGTTTCACCACCAGGGTCAGGCCGATGGCCGCTCCGGCGAGCAGTTCGGCGTTGCGTCCGCCCTTGAGCAGCCAACGGAAGAACAACACCGCGCCCAGCAGCATGCAGCCGTTGATGTTGGTGAAAACCAGTGTGTTCGTGACCGATTCGGTGCAGAACATGGCCAGCACCAGGGCCGGGGCGGCCACCGAGGACAACGTGTAGTCGAAGATCCGCAGCATCAGATAGGCCGCGATCAGGAACGCCAGCACGTTGAAACTGATGTACCAGTAGCGCGACGCGTCGACCGGCAGGTAGCCGAACGGCGCCAGCAGCAGCGTCCCGCCGGGCGGGTACAGGTAGTGCGGGTCGACGTGGTCGAACTGCTCGTTGTAGATGTCGAGCCCGAGCTTGAAGTTGATCACCGCGCGGTACACCGGGCCGAAGTCGTCGGTGATGTAGCCGTTGGTGCCCAGCACGTAGCTGCGGTGGATCACCGACAGGATCGCGATCGGCCACAGCACCGAGCGCAACACCGTGGCGGTGCTCGGCGCAGAGGTGCGGGGGCGGAACGCGTTCAGGAGCTTCGTGGTGATGGAGTCTGTCGCCGTCACCAGCGCACAGTACACCGGCGCCGATCTCGTCAGACGTCAGGCAGGACAGTACGTGTCGGTCTCGGGCAGTTTGCCGTTGTCGAGGTATGAGGTCACGGGCGCAATCGCGCACGTGTCGTAGATGCTCGCGCCGTGCCCGATGCCCTGCCAGATCACCCGCCGGTTGTTGGCGCCCGCGTTGATGATCGTGGCGGCCACCGCGGCGACGCCCT
>Ga0164243_10006322_pt1 | contig 17956 bp, 8 predicted proteins | sample OricompcompostOP_FD_108781 | JGI IMG/M metagenome (GOLD analysis project Ga0164243, IMG submission 108781) | Organic Plus compost microbial communities from Emeryville, California, USA - Original compost - Organic plus compost (OP) | ecosystem: Engineered > Solid waste > Mixed feedstock >... | reverse complement strand
TTCCACACCGTCAAGGAGGGCGACCGGATCTCGTTCGGCCCCTTCGACCTGGAGTTCGTGGCGGTCAACCACTCCATCCCCGACGCGCTCGCGGTCGCGATCCGCACCGGTGCCGGGCTGGTGCTGCACACCGGCGACTTCAAGATGGACCAGCTCCCGCTGGACGGCCGGATCACCGACCTGCGTGCCTTCGCGCGGCTCGGCGAGGAGGGCGTCGACCTCTTCCTCACCGACTCCACCAACGCCGAGGTGCCGGGCTTCACCACCGCCGAGCGCAAGATCACCCCGGTGCTCGAGCAGGCGTTCGCCGAGTCCAAGCAGCGCATCATCGTCGCCTGCTTCGCCTCCCACGTGCACCGCGTCCAGCAGGTGCTCGACGCGGCGGTGAAGCACAACCGGAAGGTCGCCTACGTCGGCCGGTCGATGGTCCGCAACATGGGCGTCGCTCGCGATCTCGGCTACCTGCACGTCCCGCCCGGCGTCATGGTCGAGGCCAAGGAGCTCGCGGACCTTCCCCCCGAGCGCCAGGTGCTCATCTCCACCGGCTCTCAGGGCGAGCCGCTCAGTGCGCTGGCCCGGATCGCGCAGCGCAACCACAACTTCGTGCACCTCGAGGAGGGCGACACCGTCGTCCTCGCCTCCAGCCTGATCCCCGGCAACGAGAACGCCGTCTACCGCGTGATCAACGGCCTCGCCCGGCTCGGCGCGCACGTCGTCCACAAGGGCAACGCGCTCGTCCACGTCAGCGGTCACGCCAGCGCCGGAGAGCTGCTCTACTGCTACAACATCGTGCGGCCCAAGAACGTGCTCCCCGTGCACGGCGAGGTCCGGCACATGCTGGCCAACGGCGACCTCGCCAAGGCCACCGGCGTCGAGAACGTCGTCTACGCCGAGGACGGCGTGGTCGTCGACCTCGTCGACGGCGTCGCGTCGGTCGTCGGCAAGGTGGACTGCGGCTACGTCTTCGTCGACGGACAGTCGGTCGGCGACGTCACCGAGGCCGAGCTCAAGGACCGCCGGATCCTCGGCGAGGAGGGCTTCATCTCGGTCATCGTCGTCGTCGACTCGGTCTCCGGCAAGGTCTCCGCCGGCCCCGAGATCCACGCCCGCGGCCACGCCTGGGCCGACTCCGACTTCGAGTCCATCAAGCAGCCCATCGTCGACGCCGTCAACCGCGCGCTCAGCGAGGGCAGCACCGACACCTACCAGCTGCAGCAGACCGTGCGCCGCACCATCGGCCGCTGGGTGAGCAACACCCACAAGCGGCGGCCGATGATCATCCCGGTCGTCGTGGAGGCGTGAGGGCAGCCGCCCGGATCCCCGGCGGACCGGGGAACCGGGCAGCTGCGGACGGCCCTACCTGCGGGGCTTGATCAGCACCTTCACCGTGCCCGAGAACGGCGCGACCTGCGGGTCGCCGGCGTAGCGGACCTTGGCCCTCACCGACCGCTTCCCGGCCTTCTGCAGCTTGGCGAGCTGCTTCTTCGCCTTGATCCGCAGCACGCCGTTCACGACGGTCCCGGTGTAGGTCCGCCGCTTGATGGTGACGGTGACCGGGCCGCTCGGAGCGGGGCCGCCGGAGACGACCCGGATCTTGATCGTGCCCTTCTTCGCCTTCGCGACCGGTACGACGGCCGCGGTGCCCGGCGCGGGCGGCGTGACGACCGGCGCGGCGCACACGCTCAACGCGACGTTGTCGACGTACCAGCCATCGATGCCGTTGCAACCGTCCATGCCGAAGTCGAAGCGGAACCGCACGGTGTCGCCGGGCTCGGCGACCTCGGTCAGGTCGATCACGGAGGAGCCCCAGGAGCCGGTCGGCTGTCCGCCGTCGGTGCCGGTGAACGCCGGCTCGCCCGCCATCGGGTTGGTGTTGCCGCCGGCGGTGGTCTCCAGCTGACCGTTCGGCGCGTTGTGGAGCCAGGCGTGGTCGGGCACCAGCGCGAAGTCGCTCCCGTTGACGCTGACCTTCACGTTGCCGCCGTCCCAGGTGACCTCGGAGGCGACGTAGTGGTCGAAGGACAGGCGGGGGAGCTCGCCGTCCGGCACGATCAGTGGCGGGGTGGCCATGCTGACCCGCGACGAGTAGTCGTCGGCGTCGGCGTTGCAGCTGCCGAAGCTTCCGTCGTCCCCCTTGTCGTCGAAGTAGAGCACCGACGGGCCGCCCTTGTGCTGGGTGCCGCCCTCGGTGACCGGCGGCAGCGCGCTGGTGACGGTCGGGTCGAAGGAGGCGTTGGCAGCGTCGATGTCCTTCTCCCACGTTGCGGGCATCCCGGACTCGAAGCCCTCTGACCACAGCGTCTGGGTGACGGTGCCGTCGCCGCACCCGATGGTGCCCTTGGTGAACATCAGGCGGAAGTTGCACTGCACCGGCTCGACCCGCAGCTGCGTGGCCTCGATGACGTCGGCGACCTCGGCACAGTCGTCGGCGGTGATCGCGGGCATCGGCGTGCCCGGCACCTCGGCGCCGCCGGTCTCGCTGACGCCCACCGCGAGCCGGTTGAGGGTCGTGACGCCGGTCAGGTCCGCGCAGGACGCCTCGAGCCCGTCGGCCAGGTCGACGAAGCCGGAGACGGGGGTGAGGTACTCCGTCTGGGTGCGCCAGAAGAGGTGCGCCGCCTTGTCGAGCCCGATGCCCTCGACGGTGACGCCGTTGTAGGTGCCGCCGTCGACGAGGAGGGCGTAGGTGTGGTTGACCACGCCGGAGTTGCTGTGGACGCCTCCGTTGTCGCTGGTCTCGCAGTGGTACTCCTCGTCGCTGACCTTGGCGGGGTCCCCGTAACAGTTCGGGTTCCACATGTCGCGGATGGCGCCGCCGAACGCCGGGTCGCCCTCACCGGACAGCCACCGGTAGGAGTCGGTGATGGTGCCCTCGCCCGCGGCCCTGCCGACCCGGATCGTCACCGGCTGGTCGACGCTCAAGATCGCTTCCCCCGAGGCGGCGTCGATCTGCGCCGTCGGCACGTCGAAGGTGTTGTTGGGCATGTTCCACGGGTCGGTCGAGCTCATCACGATCCCGACCGCGCCCGCGGCCTCGGCGTGCTGGCGCTGGATGTCGTAGGACTGGGAGAAGGAGAGCGTGCCGCATCCGGAGATGTCCGCCTCCTGGATGTAGACCCACTTCCCGGCGATGTCCGCCGCGTTGTCGAAGGGCGAGCAGCCGTCGTACGCCGTCCCGATCGGCTCGCCGTCCTCCGTCTCGACCGCGTCGACGCCCGGGACCAGGGGCACGTCGACCGGCGTCTCCGGGAACTCCGGCCCGCGGGCCGCCTTCACCGCCAGGCAGTCACGGGCGATCTCTCCCGGGCTGACGATCGAGATCGCGATGCCCAGGCTGTACGTCGAGCAGTCGCCCACCGTGCGGGGCCCGGCCGGCGTCTGGTTCTGCCGGTCGTTGAGCATGTCGACGGTCTCGCCCCAGATGTCGGAGTAGGCCTCGTTCATGGCGCCGGGCTGCCACTGGTAGAGCAGGCCGGAGGTGTGCTCGGTGTAGGCGTGCCCCCACTCGTGGGCGACGGTGTCGTCGGAGGAGACGCCCGAGCAGTAGTTGGTCGAGGTGCCGTTCCAGTTGGCGTTGGGGCAGTTGATCGTCGGGTCGTTGTTGACCGTGATCATCTTCGCGCCCTCGTCGTCGAAGGAGTCGCGGCCGAAGGAGTTCATGAAGAACCAGTACGCCTCGCCGGTGCCTTGGACCTCGCTGCGCTGGTCCTCGTCGAGCTCACCGGGGAAGGGGTCGCCCTCGACCCACACGGGGTCGGTCCCCACCGACTTCTCGTACAGCTCCCGGTCGAGGGCGTGGGCGATCATCGAGTACCGGTTGACCGGCTTCCCGGTCGCGGCGTCCAGGACGACCGTCTCGCGGACCTGCTTGCCGTCGGTCACCTCGACCACCCACGCCAGCAGGTTGCGTCCCGCGATGCCCTGGATCGCACCCAGGCGGTAGATCGACAGGTCCGCCGTCCGCACCGTCAGGTCGCCGCTGACCTGCGGGGCGTCACGGCCGCCGGCCGGCGCCGCGGTGACCAGTCGCTTCGCCTTCGCCACGGCGGCGGCGCGGTCGAGCCGTGGGCTGGTGGCGACGTCGATACCGGGAGCGACATACCCGCCGACCGACGTCAGGTCGCCCTCGCGGTCGACGTGCGCGCGCAGCCGGCTGGCGAAGACCGGCAGCCCGCGGTAGGTCTGCGCGAAGTCGACGGTGTAGCCGGCCGGGGACTCGGTGACGTCGGTGCGGGCCAACTCGACACCGGCCCCGCCGAACGCGCGGGCGTACTTCTCGACGTACGCCGCCGCCTTGGCCTCGGCGCCGCCGGCGGATCTCGTCGCGCGCTGGGACGGGAACAGGTCGTCGCTCGCGCGCACGAAGCTCACCCGGCCGGTTGCCGGGGACTCGGTCACCGTGACCCGGCCCTGGGCCTCGTCGCGCATCTGCTCGACGATCGGCGGGTCCTTCGGTGCGGCCTCGGCGGCCGCGGACGGTACGACGACCAGCGCCGCTGCCAGGAGTGAGAGTCCGACGCCCTTCCGCAGGGCGTCGCGGGGGTTGAGTCTCACGAGATGTCTCCTCGAGATCGACGGTGCCGTCGGCGGGGTCCGAGTGCCCACCGCTCCACGCACGTGTCCGGCACACTAGGTGCAGGAATGGCCCCGGTCCAGAGGTGCGCGGGAAGACTTCTCGTCGCGGTCGCTCCCGGCCGGAGGACCTCCTGGCTCCCGCCGACACACCGCCGTGTGGTCCGTGGGACTGGAGTGACGATCGCCTAGGTTTGGTGTCATGGCGACCCGTACGTCTTCCCCGCCGGGGTCGCGCAGCAGGACCAGCTCTTCCTCCCGCTCGGGCGTGAAGAAGACAGCCAGCTCGCGTTCCCGGAGTGCGACCAGCAAGAAGCGACCGGCCAAGAAGTCGGCGGCCAAGCGGCCGGCTCCGCGGGCGGTCCGCAGCGGCCCCGGGCCGGTGTTGCGCGCCTTCACCGCGCTGGGCAGGGGAGTGGTCGCCCTGTGGCTCGCCTTCGCCCACGGCATCGGCGCGGTCACCCGCGGCGTGGGTCACGGCGCCCGCGACATCGCGCCCGAGCAGCGCCGCGACGGCTTCGGCCTGCTGCTCGTCGCCGTCTCCCTCATCGTCGCCGCCGCCGTGTGGTTCGAGGTGCCCGGTGGGGTCATGGACTTCACCCGCGCCGCCGTGTCCGGCACCGTCGGCAAGATCGGCTGGTTCGTGCCGCTGCTGGTGCTGCTCGCCGGCTGGCGGGTGATGCGCGACCCGGTCGGCAACGGTCCGGTCGGTCGCCAGGTGATCGGCTGGAGCGCCTTCTCCTTCGGTCTCCTCGGCATCGTCCACATCGCCAACGGGACGCCGGAGCCCGTGCAGGGGGACACCACGCCCCTGCGCGACGGCGGCGGAGCCGTGGGATACGTCGTGTCCGCGCTGCTCCTCGACCTGCTGCGGAGCGCGGGGGTGGTCGTCCCCCTCCTGGCGCTCCTCGCGTTCTTCGGCGTCCTCGTCATCACCGCGACCCCGCTCTACCGCATCCCCGACCGGCTCCGCGAGATCGGCGACCTGCTCCTCGGCCGGCACCACGACGACGAGGGGACCCGGGCCGACCTCGACGACACCTTCGAGCGGATCGGCGACCCGGCGTACGACACGCCCGTGCTCACCGAGCCGACCAAGCGGAGGCGCCGCAAGAGCGACGAGCCCGCTCCGGTCGAGGAGTCGATGGAGCTCCTCGAGCCGATCGACGTGCCGCTCGCGGAGGACGATGTCGCCGAGGACGCCACCGAGGAGATCGACCCCCTCGCCGGCTCGGACGCGCTCATCGCGCGCCGGCTCGCCCAGGGCGGGGCGGAGGAGCCGACCGGCGAGCTCGAGCCGCCGCCGCACGCCGAGCTGCCCCAGCGCGTCGAGCAGCTCGCCCTGTCGGGCGACATCGTCTACACCCTGCCGGACGCCGCGGTCCTCAAGCCCGGCGACCCGCACCGCGCCCGGTCGAAGGCCAGCGACGAGGTCGTCGCCCGGCTGCAGCAGGTCCTCGACGAGTTCAACGTGGACGCCCAGGTCACCGGCTACACCCGCGGCCCGACGGTCACCCGCTACGAGATCGAGCTCGGCACCGGCGTCAAGGTCGAGAAGATCCTCGGCGTCCAGCGCAACATCTCCTACGCCGTCGGCTCCGAGGACGTGCGCATCCTCAGCCCGATCCCGGGCAAGTCGGCGGTCGGTGTCGAGATCCCCAACACCGACAAGGAGATCGTCTCCCTCGGCGACGTGCTGCGCTCCGGTGCGGCCCGCAGCGACCACCACCCCCTCGTCACGGGCCTCGGCAAGGACGTCGAGGGCGGCTTCGTCGTGGCGAATCTCGCGAAGATGCCCCACCTGCTGGTGGCCGGCGCGACCGGCTCGGGCAAGTCGAGCTTCATCAACTCGATGATCACCTCGGTGCTGATGCGCTCCACGCCTGACGAGGTGCGGATGATCATGGTCGACCCCAAGCGGGTCGAGCTCAACGCCTACGAGGGCGTGCCGCACCTGATCACGCCGATCATCACCAACCCCAAGAAGGCCGCCGAGGCGCTGGAGTGGGTCTGCCGCGAGATGGACATGCGGTACGACGACCTCGCCAACTTCGGCTTCCGCCACATCAACGACTTCAACAAGGCAGTCCGCGAGGGCAAGGTGGAGGTGCCGCCCGGCAGCGAGCGCACTCTCACGCCGTACCCCTACCTGCTGGTGATCGTCGACGAGCTCGCGGACCTGATGATGGTCGCGCCTCGCGACGTCGAGAGCTCGATCGTGCGGATCACCCAGCTCGCGCGCGCGGCGGGCATCCACCTCGTCCTGGCGACGCAGCGGCCGTCCGTGGACGTCGTCACCGGACTGATCAAGGCCAACGTGCCCTCCCGTCTGGCGTTCGCGACGTCGAGCCTCGCCGACAGCCGGGTCATCCTCGACACCCCGGGCGCGGAGAAGCTGGTCGGCCAGGGTGACGGGCTCTTCTTGCCGATGGGCGCCTCCAAGCCGATCCGCGTCCAGGGCTCGTGGGTGACCGAGCAGGAGATCCACCAGGTCGTCAAGCACTGCAAGAGCCAGCTCGAGCCGGTCTATCGCGACGACGTCACCGCCCCGGCCTCCTCGGGCAAGGTCCTCGACGACGACATCGGCGACGACCTGGACCTGGTCATCCAGGCGATCGAGCTGGTGGTGTCCACCCAGTTCGGCTCGACCTCCATGCTGCAGCGCAAGCTGCGCGTCGGCTTCGCCAAGGCGGGCCGGCTGATGGACATCCTCGAGAGCCGCGGCGTCGTCGGCCCCAGCGAGGGTTCCAAGGCCCGTGACGTCCTGGTGAAGCCCGACGAGATCGACTCCGTCATCGCCACGATCCAGGGGGAGGCATGAGCCTCACCGGAAAGGACCGCGAGATGCCTGACAGCCAGCCCCAGATCGAAGTCCGCCGCAATGTCACCCTGTCCGCCGGCGTCGGCGGCCTCGCCGCACTGCTCACCATCGCCTTCGCGGTGCGGGCCTTCACCGGCGGCACGACCTTGGACTGGGTCTCCTTCGGGGTGCTCGCGCTCATCACGGTCGTCCACGTCGCGGCGCTGGTCGACGGCCGGGCTCCCCTGCTCGTCGCCGACGACCACGGGGTCCGGCTGCGCCACGGCGCCACCTGGCGGGGGATCGCCTGGCCCGAGATCGACTGCCTCGAGCACCTCCCGCGACGCGGGCTCATCCGCGACGGCCACCTCCTCGTCGACGGGTACGACGACCAGCAGCTCGTCGTACCGCTCACGCTGGCGACGCGCGTCGTCGGCGTCCCCTCCGGCTCGCTGAGCGACGCGCTGGCCGAGCTCGCTGCCGGTCGCGCCGACGTGGTCGAGGTCGTGCCCGGCCTGGCCGACGAGACGACGACCCGCGAGCAGTCGGTGCCCAGCCTCAGCGACCTCTACGCCGAGGACGACGACACCCGCCCGCCCGCAGCCCCGGCCGAGCGACACGGCATCGCCGCCCAGGTCGAGGCCGGACTCACCGCCGTCGCCCCGATGCCCGAGGACCCTGCGGAGCAGCTGGAGCCCGTGGAGCCTCCGGCGCCCGCCCGTCCGACCGTCCTGGCCGCCCGGGTGGAGCGTGAGGCCACCGCCCCGCAGGAGCCGCCCACGATGGAGACCGCGGCGGTCGCCGTACCCGCGGCGGAGCAGACCGCGGACGGCGGCGACGTGACCGTCGTGCTCGACGACCTCGCCGTCCGGCCGGCGGCGGAGCCGGTGATCGGGCCGCAGCTGACGGCGGCGCGCGACCGGCTGCGCCTCACCATCGACCAGCTCTCCGAGCGGACCCGGATCCGGCCCCACGTGATCGAGGCGATCGAGGTCGACGACTTCGCGCCGTGCGGCGGCGACTTCTACGCCCGCGGCCACCTGCGCACCCTCGCCCGGGTGCTCGGGATCGACGCCGGACCGCTCGTCGCCGCCTACGACGAGAAGTACGCCCACGCGCCGGTCGACGCGCGCCGGGTGTTCGAGTCCGAGCTCGCCACCGGAGCCGGCGGGGCCATCCGCAGCACCCGCGGCGGGCGGAACTGGTCGGTCCTCATCGCCGCCGTGATGGGCGCCGTGCTGGTGTGGTCGGTCGCCCGGCTCGTGATGGGCGGCCCGGCGCCGGTGGGGGACACGCCCGTGCTCAACCAGAGCGGCGGGATCTCGAAGGCGGCCGCCGCGAAGGGCGACCCGGTGAAGCTGACCCTGACCGCGGCCGGCGGGGGCGCCCAGCTGGTCATCCGCGACGCCGCCGGCGAGATCGTCTTCGACGGCAACCTCGCCTTCGGGCAGACCTCGAAGCTCGAGGTCGTCGCGCCGGTGCGGATCTGGAGCTCGGACGGGTCGGTGACCTACGCTATCGGCGACGCGCGGCCCCAGCCGCTCGGCGACACCGGCGCCGAGGTGTCCAAGACCCTCGTGGCGCCCTGACCCTGCACGCGGGGGCGCTCACACCGCCGAGGAATCCCGGTGGGCCGCGCCCCGCCGGTATCCTCGACCGGACATGACCAGCACACCCGCCACCCCCGTCTCGGTCGCGCTGCTCACCCTCGGGTGCGCGCGCAACGACGTCGACTCCGAGGAGCTGGCGGGCCGGCTCGCCGCCGACGGGTTCGCCCTCGTGGACGACCCCGAGGACGCCGACACGGTCGTCGTCAACACCTGCGGCTTCGTCGACGCGGCCAAGAAGGACTCGATCGACACGCTGCTCGCCGCGGCCGACCTGAAGGAGACCGGCCGGCCCCAGGCGGTCGTCGCGGTCGGCTGCCTCGCCGAGCGGTACGGCGCGGAGCTGGCCTCGTCGCTGCCGGAGGCCGACGCGGTGCTCGGCTTCGACGACTACCAGGACATCTCGGGACGACTGCGCTCGATCCTCGCCGGGGAGCGGCCGCACCCGCACACCCCGCGCGACCGCCGGCTGCTGCTCCCGATCAGCCCCGCGGAGCGGCAGGCGGTCGTCGACCGGCCGGCCGACGAGGTCGACATCGCCATCCCCGGCCGGGCCGCCATCCGGCGCCGCCTCGACGGCGGCCCGATGGCGCCGCTCAAGCTCGCCAGCGGCTGCGACCGGCGCTGCACCTTCTGCGCGATCCCGATGTTCCGCGGCTCCTTCGTCAGCCGCCGGCCCTCCGACGTGCTCCAGGAGGCCGCCTGGCTGGCCGGCCAGGGCGTGAAGGAGCTCTTCCTCGTCTCGGAGAACTCCACCTCCTACGGCAAGGACCTCGGCGACCTCGGCTTGCTCGAGACGCTGCTGCCCGAGCTCGCCGCCATCGACGGCATCGCGCGGGTCCGCGTGTCCTACCTGCAGCCGGCGGAGACCCGGCCGGGACTGGTCCGCGCGATCGCGACCACGCCCGGGGTGGCGCCGTACTTCGACCTGTCCTTCCAGCACGCCAGTGCGACCGTGCTGCGGCGGATGCGCCGCTTCGGCGATCCCGACAGCTTCCTCGGCCTGCTCGCGCAGATCCGCGAGCTCGCGCCCGAGGCCGGGGTCCGCTCCAACGTCATCGTCGGCTTCCCCGGCGAGACCGAGGAGGAGTTCGCGACCCTCTGCGGCTTCCTGGTCGCGGCGCGGATGGACGTCACCGGCGTGTTCGGCTACTCCGACGAGGACGGCACCGAGGCCGCCGCGCTCCCCGGCAAGCTGGACGAGGACGAGATCCGCGCCCGGGTGCAGCACGTCACCGACCTGGTCGACGAGCTGACCGCCGAGCGGGCGGAGGAGCGCATCGGCAGCGTGGTCGAGGTGCTCGTGGAGGAGGTCGACCCGGACGGCACCGGCGACGGCACCGTCGAGGGTCGCGCCGCCCAGCAGGGACCCGAGGTCGACGGCACGACGCGGGTGCTCGGCGTACCGGACGCGCGGGTGGGCGACCTGCTGCGCGCGGTCGTCACCGGCTCCGACGGGGTCGACCTGATCGCCGAACCGGCAGGAGGACCGTCATGAGCGGAAGCAGCCCGACGACGGGGGAGACCTCGGCACCGGCGAACCGGCCGAGCAACTGGAACCTCCCCAACGCGCTGACCACCCTGCGCATCGTGCTCGTGCCGTTCTACGGGTGGGCCCTGCTCTACGACGGCGGCGACTCGATCCTGTGGCGCACGGTCGCCTGGGCGATCTTCTTCGTCGCGATGGTGACCGACAAGGTCGACGGCGACATCGCCCGGGCGCGCAACCTGATCACCGACTTCGGCAAGATCGCCGACCCGATCGCCGACAAGGCGATCACCGGCATGGCCTTCATCGGCCTGTCGATCATCATGGACACCTGGTGGATGTGGACGATCACCGTGGTCGTCCTCGTCCGCGAGTGGGCGGTCACCCTGCTGCGGCTCTCCGTGCTCAAGTCCGTGGTCATCGCCGCCGCCCAGAGCGGCAAGTGGAAGACCGCGGCGCAGGCCCTCGCCCTCGGCCTGCTCAGCCTCCCGCTGCTCGAGGTCGGCGACGAGGTCGGCTGGCTGGAGATCCCCGGCGAGGTCGCCTATGGCGCGGCCATCGCGCTCCTGCTCGTCGCCTTCGTGCTCACGCTGTGGTCGGGCTACGAGTTCTTCCGCGACGTCTGGAAGCAGCGTCACGCCATCCGCACGTCGCCTTCTGCTTGAGATCGTCCGCGCCGACGCGCCGCAAGGGCAAGATCTGACGGTTCGCGGCCACCTTTTCGTTACTTGATTTTCGCCGGCTCCTTGCCAGGGTGGCCGAAGCGACGCCTAGGTTAAGGACTCTTCCCCCCGTTCTCGCCGGCACCTCTCAGGGGCGCGCGCGTTCGGCCGTCCTGCCGCTTTGACGACCCTGGAAGAAGCCCATGCGCTCAGCGAAGCAGTTCCTTGTCGGTTCCCTCGGTGCGGCCCTGGCGGTCTCGGGACTCGCCGGCCTCCATCCTCCGGCGGCGCAGGCGAACACCGCCGGCACCGGCCTGGTGATCTCCGAGGTGTATGGCGGCGGTGGCAACACCAGCGCGCCCTTCACCTACGACTTCATCGAGCTCTACAACCCCACCGACGCCCCGATCAGCGTCGAGGGCTGGTCGGTGCAGGGCCGGTCCGCGGGCAGCACCGCCGGCGCCGGTGACAACGTCACCCCGCTCACCGGCTCGGTTCCCGCCCACGGCCACTACCTGGTGCAGGAGGCGGCCGGCACCACGGTGACCGACAAGCCGCTGCCCAAGGCCGACGCGACGGGCACCATCGCGATGGGCGCGTCCGGATGGCAGATCTGGCTGGCGGACACCACCACGCCGCTCACCCCGCCGGTCGGGAACGTCCCGGCGGGCACCCCCCACATCGTCGACTTCGTGGGCGGCGCCACGACCGCGACCTCCTTCGAGACCGCGAAGGTGACCAGCGCGCCGTCCAACACGCTGGCCATCACCCGCACCGCCGGCGCCGACACCGACAACAACGCCGCCGACTTCACCACGTCGGCGCCGACGCCCACCAACACCAAGAACAACGCCCCGGAGCCGCTGGACGCCGCGGCGCAGGCCGACGTCTCCGGCTACGTCGGCGTCGCGCTGACGCCGGTCAACCTCAGCGCCAGCGGCGGCACGCCGCCGTACACCTGGACGCTCAGCTCCGGCACGCTGCCGGCCGGACTCACCCTCAGCCCCGTGGGCGCCCTCACCGGCACGCCGACCGAGGCCGGGACCGCGCAGGTGACCGCCCAGGTCTCCGACAGCGCCACGACCCCGCTCACCGACACGGTGACCTTCACCGTCACCGTGTCGGCCGCCCCGCAGGCCGTGCGGATCGACGAGATCCAGGGCACCGGCGCCAGCTCGCCGCGCGTCGGCCAGATGGTCACCACCACCGGCGTGGTCACCGCGACGTACGCCGACCCGGACTTCGCGAGCTCCAACTTCGACGGCTTCTACATCCAGACCGGCGGCACCGGCGGCGCCACGGACACCACCCCCGGCGCCTCGGACGCGGTGTTCGTCTACGTCGGCACCAACAAGCCCCTGCCCGCCGGCGTCGCGGTCGGCGACTCCGTGCGGGTCACCGGCACCGTCACCGAGGCGTTCGGATCTACCCAGATCGCGCCGGCGCCCGGCGGCGTCGAGGAGATCGCGGCCCTCGACCCGGTGACCCCCCTGACCATGGCCTACCCGGCGACCGAGGAGGGCCGCGAGGCGCAGGAGGGCATGCTGCTCGCGCCGACCGACGAGTTCACGGTCACCAACGCCTACAACATCAACACCTTCGCCGAGGTCGGGCTGGCCACCGGGGACACGCCGCTGCGGCAGCCGACCGAGCACGCCGCGGACCACCAGACCGCCGCGCTCGACGCCATCAAGGCCGACAACCTCGCCCGCGGCGTCGTGCTCGACGACGGCACCTCGGTCAACTACATGACCAACAGCGCGGCCAAGAACCGGCCGCTGCCGTGGCTGACGCCGGGCAACCCGATCCGCGTCGGCGCGCAGGCGACGCTGACCGGTCCGGTGGTGCTCGAGTACCGCTTCAGCACCTGGCGCTTCCAGCCGCAGACGCCGGTCTTCGACGACGGTCACACGGTCGCGACCTTCGAGAACACCCGGCCGCAGAACGCCGCACCCGCCGACATCGGCGGCGATCTCAAGATCGCCACCTTCAACGTGCTCAACTACTTCAACACGACCGGCGAGCAGTACGTCGCGAACGGCGCGAACCTGAAGCCGAACAAGACCCACTGCACCTACTACACCGACCGCGCCGGCAACCGGATCGCCAACAACCGCTGCGGCATCGAGACGCCCAACGGCCCCGAGGCGAACGACGGACGCGGTCCCCGCGGCGCAGCGACCGACGCCAGCCTCGCCCGGCAGCAGGCGAAGATCGTGACCGCGATCAACCTCCTCGACGCCGACATCGTCGGCCTGCAGGAGGTCGAGAGCTCGGTCAAGCTGGTCAACGAGATCGACCGCGACGACGCCCTCCGCTCGCTCGTGCAGGCGCTCAACGCCGCGGCCGGTCCCGGCACCTGGCGCTTCGTCCACAGCCCCGGCGAGGCGACCCAGGCCAACCCGGTCGCCGAGCAGGACGTCATCCGTCCCGCGTTCATCTACCGCGCCGCCACGGTCGAGCCGGTCGGGCCGTCCGACATCCTCTTCGGCACGACCGAGTTCGCCAACGCCCGCGAGCCGCTGGCCCAGGCGTTCAAGGCCCGGGGAGCGCTGGACAGCGACGCGTTCGCCGTCATCCTCAACCACTTCAAGTCCAAGGGCGACAGCGAGCCGCCGGCCACCGGCGACAACGCCAACAGCGTCGACACCGGCGCGTTCAACGGCGACCGGACCCGGCAGGCGTACCGCCTCGTCGAGTTCGCCGACGCCTTCGCAGAGGCCCGCGACATCGAGGCGGTGTTCCTCGCCGGCGACTTCAACTCCTACTCCCGGGAGGACCCCATCCGGGTCCTGAACCGGCGCGGCTACGAGCTCATCGAGTCCGACACCGACGGGGAGGAGAGCTACTCCTACTCCGGACTGTCCGGCTCCCTCGACCACGTGCTCGGCAACGACGCCGCCATGGCGATGGTGACCGGAGCGGACATCTGGGACATCAACGCCTCCGAGTCCGTCGCCTTCCAGTACAGCCGCTACAACTACAACGTCACCGACTTCTGGCAGCCCGACCAGCCGTTCGCGGCCTCCGACCACAACCCCGAGATCGTCGGAATCGACGTACCGGAGGTCACCGGCTCCTACAAGCGGATCCAGGTGCTCGGCACCAACGACTTCCACGGCCGGATCCTGCCCTCGGGCGGTGACAGCGCCGGCGCCGAGGTACTCTCCGGCGCCGTCAAGGAGCTGCGCGCCGACAACCCCAACACGGTCTTCGCCGCCGCGGGCGACCTCGTGGGCGCCTCGACCTTCGAGTCCTTCATCCAGAACGACGAGCCGACCATCCACGCGCTGAGCGAGGCCGGCCTGGAGGTCTCGGCCGCCGGCAACCACGAGTTCGACCAGGGCTACCACGACTTCGTCGACCGCATCCAGGACCACGCCGAGTGGACCTACGTCGCCGCCAACGTCGACGAGCCCGCCGGCCAGGTCGACAAGCTCGCCAAGAGCTGGACCAAGACGATGGACGGCGTGAAGGTCGGCTTCGTCGGCGCGGTCACCGAGGACCTGCCCTCGCTCGTCCGACCCGACGGCATCGCCGGGATCACCGTCACCGACATCGTCGAGGCGACCAACGCCGAGGCGAAGACGCTGAAGAAGAAGGGCGCCGACCTGGTGATCCTCCTCGTCCACGAGGGGTCGCCGACCACCGACTGCTCGGCGGCGAGCTTCACCGACCCCGACACCGTCTGGGGCAACATCACCCAGAACACCTCGGCTGACGTGGACGCGATCATCTCCGGCCACACCCACCTCGCCTACAACTGCTCCTACACCGTCGACGAGTGGGTCGACGAGGGCCGCGACGTCACCAAGCGGCCGGTCGTCTCCGCAGGGCAGTACGGCCAGAACCTCAACCAGCTGGTCTTCACCTACGACAACGCCACCGGCGAGCTGGTCGCGCTCTCCCAGGAGATCATCGGCATCGCCGGGACCGGCTTCGACAAGGACCCCGCGCTGAAGAAGCCGATCGCCGACGCGGTCGCGACCGCCGAGGTGCTCGGGGCCAGGAAGCTGGGCCAGATCAAGGCCCCCTTCAACCGGGCCAAGCTGTCCGACGGCGCGGAGAACCGTGGCGGGGAGTCCACCCTCGGCAACCTGGTCGCCGAGGTGCAGCGCTGGGCCACCGAGTCGCCGGAGGCGGGGTCGGCGCAGATCGCGTTCATGAACCCCGGTGGTCTGCGCCAGGACATGGCCGGCACGGTCAACGGCGAGGCGCGCGACCTGACCTACAAGCAGGCGGCGGTCGTCCAGCCCTTCGCCAACACGCTGGTCAACATGAAGCTGACCGGGGCGCAGATCGAGACGGTCCTCGAGCAGCAGTGGCAGCGCACGTCCGCGGGCGCCGTACCCTCCCGCCCGTTCCTGCGGCTCGGCGTGTCCGAGGGATTCACCTACACCTACACCGAGACGCCGGTGACCGTGAACGGCACCGCGACCTTCCAGGGCGAGATCACCGGCATGTGGCTCGACGGCGCGCCGATCGACCCGGCGCAGACCTACTCGGTGACGGTGAACTCGTTCCTCGCCTCGGGCGGCGACAACTTCTTCGAGCTCGCCAAGGGCGCCGACAGGAGGGACACCGGCAAGGTCGACCTGCAGGCGATGGTCGACTACATGGCCGCCCACGCCGCGGACACGCCGCTGCCCGTGGACTACCGCCAGCGTGCGGTGGAGGTGGAGTTCCCCGCCGGTGCGCCCGCGTCGTACGCGCCGGGTGGCCGGGTGAGGCTCGACGTGGCGTCCTGGGCGATGTCCGGCACCGACGTCGAGGACGCCGAGATCCAGGTCCGGTGGGGCGACCAGGTCCTCGGCAGCGCGCCGGTCGACAACACCATCGGCACCGCGGTGTACGACCAGTACGGCACGGCCAGCGTCGACGTCGCCCTGCCCGCCGTGATGCCCGGCGGCCCGACAGAGCTGCGGCTCGTGGGCGCGCAGACCGGCACGGAGGTGCGCGTCCCGATCACCGTCACCGGCAGCGCCGGAGGCGGGGTCACGCCTCCGGCTCCCCAGGCCGTCACCGTCGACGTCACGGTGAAGCCGAAGCGGATCGTCGTCGACCGGACCAGGGCGAAGGTCGTGGTCGACGTCCTCGACGCCGCCGGCACACCCGTCACCGGTCAGGTGCGGATCAAGGTTAAGGGCCACAAGGCCAAGGTCCGCACGCTCGTCGGCGGCACCGCGAAGGTCAAGCTCGCCCGGTTCGCGACGACCGGTGCCAAGCGGGTCAAGGTCACCTTCCTCGGCGGTCCCGGCCACCTGCCGAACAAGACGGTCACGACCTTCTGGGTGGTGCGTCGCTGACCCGGAGACGACCTGGCCGGGGGCCTCGGTGGGTGGCACGTGACACGATGGCGTCATGGAGTCACCGGCCGAGGCCCTCGTCGATGCCCTCAAGGAAGCCGGCGCGCGTGTCGCCACCGCCGAGTCGCTGACCGGAGGCCGGCTCGCCGCCACCCTCACCAACGTCCCCGGCTCGTCCGGGGTGTACGCCGGGGGCGTGGTCAGCTACCAGACCGACGTCAAGGTCGGCGTGCTCGACGTGCCGCAGTCCATCGTCGACGAGCACGGTGTGGTCTCCGCCGAGTGCGCGAAGGCGATGGCCGACGGCGCCCGCCGCCTGCTCGGCACGACCTACGCTCTGAGCACGACCGGCGTGGCCGGCCCCGAGCGCCAGGAGGACAAGCCCGTCGGCACCGTCTTCGTCGGGCTCGCCGGCCCCGACGACACCCGGGCGCTCGCGCTCGACCTCGACGGCAGCCGCTCGGAGATCCAGGACGCCACGGTCGACGCCGCCGTCGCCGCGCTGGCCGAGGCGATCGAGGCGGCGCGTTCGCGGACCGGGCAGCCCGCGGAAGATTCGCGCCTCGGGTAGCGTTGTGTCGAGGACCCGCCCACCCCACCCACGGAGAGGAGATCGCGATGGTGCTCTTTCGCCGATCGCTCGGTGACATCCTGCGGAGTCGCCGTACCGAGCTCGGCCTGACCCTCCGTGAGGTCTCCGGTGCGGCACGGGTCAGCCTGGGCTACATCTCCGAGATCGAGCGGGGCCAGAAGGAGGCGTCCTCGGAGCTGCTCGCCTCGCTGTGCGACGCGCTGGAGATGCCGCTGTCCGACGTGCTCCGCGAGGTCGCCGACGCCGTCGCGCTCGAGGAGGCCGCCGCGGTCCTCGCCGCTGCGCCGACCCCCATCGCCCCGCGTCGGACCGGCGAGGTCGTGGCGTCGGCGGCCTGAGCCATTCGATGAGTTTCACCGGCCGGCCGGTGGAACTCACGCTGGGACGAAGAAGCTTCCTCGTCCCAGCATGAGTTTCTTCGTCCCGCTTCGCGTTATGTCAACCGGGGCGGGCCCGGTCGGTGGGCCGGTCAGCGGCCCGCCATCGCCTCCAGCCGGGCGATCCGGTCCGCCATCGGCGGGTGGGTGGAGAACATCCGCTGCACGTCGGCGGCGCGGAACGGGTTCGCGATCATCATGTGGCTGGCGTTCTGCAGCTGCGGGGTGGGGGCCAGCGGAGCGCGGGCCGTGCCGTACTCCAGCTTGCGCAACGCGGACGCCAAGGCGAGCGGGTCGCCGGTGAGGCGGGCGCCGTCCTCGTCGGCGTCGTACTCCCGCGTGCGGCTGATGGCCATCTGGATCACGGCCGCGGCGAACGGCGCGAGCAGGGCGGTCGCGACCATGACCAGCGGGTTCGGCCGGTTCTCGTCGCTGCCGCCGCCGAAGATCGAGGTGAAGGCGAGGAACTGGGCGACCGAGCTGATCACGCCCGCGATCGCGGCAGCGACAGACCCGGTGAGGATGTCGCGGTTGTAGACGTGCATCAGCTC
>Ga0164243_10006321_pt1 | contig 17957 bp, 19 predicted proteins | sample OricompcompostOP_FD_108781 | JGI IMG/M metagenome (GOLD analysis project Ga0164243, IMG submission 108781) | Organic Plus compost microbial communities from Emeryville, California, USA - Original compost - Organic plus compost (OP) | ecosystem: Engineered > Solid waste > Mixed feedstock >... | reverse complement strand
GAATCACCATCCCGCTCGACAATTTTGCATCTGAGCTTCGCCGCGTAGCATCAAGTTGCAGGTGATCGCTGGGAACAGCAGATCAATTATTTTCTGGCAGCCCTCGCGGCGCACTACACAAAACGCAAACCCTCACGCCTCCACCGGCCACGTCTCCTCATCGTCCTGCGGCTGCAAACTCGGTGACTCGGTCGAGTGATCGGTGCCGGCGGCGGTGACAAGATCGGCGTAAAATTCCTTGGCGATCGAGGCGATCAGATCGGCCTTGTCGAGACCATTGATGATACGGCGGGCATTGCGCCAGTCAGTGGTGTGGGCGTTGAAAAAATCGGCCAGCTTCTTGCCGGTGAAAGCGCCTTTCACCATACCGTCGATCAGAATGTAAGCGGCAACGTCGGGCCGCAGCGCGGCATCGGGGTCTTCGAGAATATCGACGCCGAACAGCTTCTCCACTTCGTCGCGATAGCGCGCGTAATTGTTCTTCCAGGTGATCTGCACGAAGCCGCGGCCGCGATAGCGCGCGCCGTCGCCGGCCGCGGTGTTGCCCATGGTGCGAGCGCGCGCCGGATTCTGGCCAAGGATGTCATAGAGCCGGGTGAAATAGGCGTGCGTGCCGATCTCCCGGATCGGCTGGTAGCGCATGCCGGTCTCGATCGCGACCGTCGCCAGAATGTAAGCCAGCCATCGCAGATCCTGCAGGCCGGTCGCCTCCCAGGCATCGAGGATGACATTGAGACCATCGACCTGCGACTGTTTGAGGCGGCCGTGGAAGATGCCATTGCGGATGCTGTCGAAGAACGCTTTGCGATCGATCGCCACGGTGTGTCTCCGGTCTCGCCGGGACGGTGTTAGCGCGGCGCGGGTTAAGGCGTTCGGAGGTCCGCCAACTGTTGTTGAATAAACTTCAACCGATAGTTGCGGGGCGGGTCGCAGGGCCGTCTCCCTCTGCGGGTTACCGCCGACGCCAAAAAGCGTGTGGGACTGCCCTCGACGGCACCAGAGCCGTCTTGCCAAAACGGGATCGCTCGGGCATATCGAGCGCGCGGCGGGCCTTGCGGTCCGCCGCAAACGCTTGGGGCGGCAAAGGTGAGCTGAAACGCTTGCTTCGATGCGCCCCGATGCGGCCTAGGAGTGTAGCTCAACTGGCTAGAGCACCGGTCTCCAAAACCGGGGGTTGGGGGTTCGAGTCCCTCCACTCCTGCCATTGCAGGATGTCTCCGCATTGGCAGGTCCCTTTGACCACCATTTCAAACGTCTCTCGCGCTAACGCGCAGCATTAACGCCTCGTTAATCACCGTGGCTAAACATCGCCACGGGGACACTGGATGGCGACTCGCCTGCACGCGGCAGCGGCGCGCATCAGTGTTGGGGGAAGAGACATGCTCACGCACTTTCAGGCCCGCGCGGAAGAATGCGCGATGCGGATTCAGGCCAGCAAAAGCGAATCCGTCCGCTACGAATATCTGCGCATCTTCGACCGCTGGATGAAACTGATCGCCGAAGAACAGGATCGGCTGGCGCGCATGGACAAGCTCAGGACGCGGCGGCTGGGCTGACCACTACGGTCTTGCCCTGAACCACCGGTACGCCTGCGGGAGGAGCCATCCCCTGAGATCGTGTATGGTTGGCCGTCAGCCGACACGAAGAGGATGGCGTCGATGACGCAGGTGAATTTCCTGAGCTTCGCCTTGCAGGATCCCGGCCTCCTGCGCGCGCACGCAACCGCGCGCCAGTTCGATCCGCATTTGCACAGCACCTACTCGATCGTGGCGCTCAAGCGGGGTGCGGCGGAGATCAGATCGGCGCGTTGGTGCGGTACCGCCCGCGCCGGGGACGTCTTTTTCTTCAATCCGTTCGAGGTCCACTCGGCCTGTTGCGCCGGAGACGGCGCCGAATACGCTGCGTTCTATCCATCGAGAGCGTTTCTCGTCTCGTGTCTTGGCAGGGAGCCCGGCGACCGGCCTCTGACCATCCAGACGACCATTCTGCAACGGAACGCCGCGACAACCGCGCTGGTCGATGCCCTGTTCGCACCGACGAGTTCGATTGAAAACCCGCTTCGCAGGGTGCTGGCAGCCTGTGACATCACGACTGACCCTGCGGTTGAAAGTCACGGGGCGCTGGCGCGCAGGGCCTGCCTGCTGATCCAGAACAACAGCACGCGGGCGATGCGAACCGAGGAGCTCGCGCGCAGAATGGGCGTGCATCAAAGCCATCTCGTCCGTGCCTTCAGCAATGCGGTGGGAATGGCGCCGCAGACCTATATCCGTCAGGTGCGGATTGCCAAGGCCAGAGAGCTGATCTGCGAAGGGCGCGATCTCAGCGAGGTGGCGCTCATGTTGGACTTCAGCGACCAGGCCCATCTGACGCGCGAATTCAAGAAGGTGTTTGGCGTGCCGCCGGGGACACTTTCGCGGCACATCGGCGGCCATCGTCCCAACACAGGCCGCTCACGCATCGCGCGTCGTGATTAGAGCAACGGCCGTGATGGCCTGACACCGTTGCGCAAGCTTCCGCCAACGGCATGCAAATCCTGTTCAATACGGCATCGCACCAGCACGTAACCTCGACACACAAATGTCGAGTGTTGGAAATGCAGCAAGATCATCGTCACCAAGATCAACGCCCCCAAGATAATCGCCCTTATGCAATGACCGTCCCTGATGCCGACGGATATTACGGGCGTTTTGGCGGCAATCACTATCCGGCCGAGATACATCCGGCGCTGCGGGAGCTTGCCTCTACGTATCTGACGCTGCGGGAGAGCCCCGACTTTCAGCGCGCGCTCGAAGACGTTCGGATCGGTCTCCAGGGTCGCCCGACACCTGTCCACTTTCTCAGGAATACCAATGCCGAACTCGGCGGCGCCCGCCTTTATGCAAAGCGGGAGGATCTGAACCATACCGGCGCGCACAAGATCAATCATTGCGTGGGCTTCGCGCTGCTGGCTCGCAAGATGGGTAAGCGCAAACTGATCGCCGAAACAGGAGCGGGTCAGCACGGCGTCGCGCTCGCCACCGCGGCCGCCTATTTCGGCCTCGAATGCGAGGTCCATATGGGCGCGATCGACATCGAGAAGCAGGCCTCGAATGTCGGACGCATGCGCCTCCTTGGTGCACGGGTGATCGCTGCAACGACTGGCCAGTCCACGTTGAAGGACGCCAGCGATGCGGCTTTCAACGCCTATGTCGCGCAGCACGATCATGCCCTTTACGCGATCGGCTCGGCGATCGGTCCACACCCCTTCCCGATGATCGTGAGGGATTTCCAGTCGGTGGTGGGTCAGGAGGCCCGTCGCCAGTTTCTATCCCTCAGCGGCGGGGCCCTGCCCGACCACGTCGTGGCCTGCGTCGCCGGCGGATCGAACGCGATGGGCATGTATGCGGGCTTCCTCGACGATCCCGGCGTCACGCTCCATGCCGTCGAGCCGCGCGGCCGGTCGGATGCCCCCGGAGAACATGCGGCAACGCTCTCCTTCGGAACGCCCGGAACACTCCACGGCGCGCAATCCATCGTACTGCAGAAGGACGACGGCGCACCGGAACGGGTGTCGTCGGTCGCCTCGGGGCTGGCCTATCCCGGCATCGGGCCAGAGATCGCGATGTTGTACGAGGCCGGCAGGTTGAATGTTGCGGCGATCTCCGACGATGAGGTGATCCGCACCTTTTTCCGCATCACGAGATCAGAGGGAATCATCCCGGCGCTGGAAAGCGCCCATGCGCTGGCCTTCGCCATCAGACTGGCGGAGCAAAACCCGTCACAAAGCATCCTGGTGAATCTGTCCGGCCGCGGCGACAAGGACGTCGATTATATTCTAGAACATTACGGCAGCGACTACGGCCGCTGAACGGGAAGCTGGAGCGGGTGAAGGGAATCGAACCCTCGTATTCAGCTTGGAAGGCTGATTCGAGGCTAGTGATTTCAACTCCATACCCGGCTTTGGCTCCCCTTTGGCTCCGAAATTCCGCGCTTGCATGCCGCTCGACGGACCGCAGGAAGCGACAAAATGCTATGGTTTGCGACAACTCGACTCAAATGAACTCCCGGCACCGGCACCGGCGGCCTCGTACATGTGTCACCCAATACGATAACCCGTCCGCTACGAAGACCTTCATGAGCAACAAGACTTCCCAGCCACCGCGGTCCCGCGCAGACGTTCAAAAACGCCCTGCCAAGGAGACGCTGCAGAAACTGAAACGGACGGAGGTCCCGGGCCAAGACTTGGCCAATTTCGAGGCTAGAGAAAGCGAATTCAGCAAGGAGTTCGCCGAAGCGTTTGGGTACCCCGAGCTTAGCAAGGAAACGCCTCTTGGCCGGCGCCTGCGCACATTGCGTGCGAGCGCAGATGACATCATTAACGCGCTACCCCCTCTTCGCGGGCGCGAGAAAGTGGCTGTGCCGCCCGTGATCGTCCGCCCGTTGAACCAATTGGCAAACTCATACATTTCGCTGCTGCTGGCCGTCGCCAGTGACCCATCTGACTTGTCAAAGGTGGCGCCTCGACTTCGTGACATCAGATCATCGCTATTTTTCGCTCTGGCGCACCGTCTGCCACCCACCGACGCGGATGCTGCAGCGCAGTACCAAATCTACGAAAAAAAGATGTCTGTCATTGGTGCCGCCCATTATGCTTTCGGCATAGGAACGAATGACATTGAACATACTGCTGTCCCTGAAGGTCTGTTGAAGGAATCCGTACGCACGTTTGACGAAGTCGCGCGAAGAGCGACCGCACTTACAGAAGACATCAGGTCCCTGGAACCGGGCGAGCGCGTCAAAATTGTGGAGATTCTCCGAACCGATTTGGAAGTGGCCTTTCTGAATTCGGCTTCGGGTTTCACTCAAAAGCGGGCCGATTTCCCCTTCTCTGTTCTCCCGTCATCAGCCGTTTTGAGTGAAAAGGCTCGCCGCAAAGCACCGAAGCTGAAATGGCTGGACCGGGACCGCACCCTCAAGCAAACGCCCGTCGATTTCATCCGCACCGTTTATCGAGACCGACTGGGCCGCGGCTTCACGCAGGCCGACCTCGGAGCTTGCGATAAGAGCCTCTACGACGCCTTTCATCAATGGCAGCAAAAATCAGATCCTGCGACAGGACAGCGAAATGTCGTGCCGATCGACTTCGATTTGCCCACCGTCGAGGAGTGGAACGCCAGACGTCTGAGACAGATGGAAATCGCGCCCGAAACAATCGATGCCGACGAACGGATAAGACTGTCAAAGGTGGCGGTCAGCAGGGCTTCCCGAGCCGCCAAATTTAAAATAAAGAACGGTTACCGTTCTTGACATAGTCACAGGATGGTCTCATCATGCCTCCATCAAGCAATGGAGGTTTACGTGCTCGACACAACGAACGTCCGGCTCCTGAATTCCGCCGACCTTTACAAGCTTGGAATCAAATACGCGCGCCAATCCCTCGACCGGCTCGAAAAGCAGGGGCTGTTCCCTCGCCGCGTGAAGCTTACGCCGAACGGCCGGGTCGGATGGGTCGAGACGGAGATTCATGACTGGCTGCGCGATCGGATAAACAAATCGCGCAATAATGGGTCCACACCGCCCGCGAGCGCCGCTCCCCAACACCGGGTGGCGTAAGATGCTGGCGCCTCAGGAAATCGACTCTCTTTGTATCGATGTCGAGCGCCCGACCGGACCAAAGCTTGCATCGCTAGCCGGACCCGACGAGGCGCGGGCTTTCGGCGGGACGCTTGCCCTCGATCTCGTCGACTATCAAGCTGGACGCATTCGCTGGACGGAGGTCGATCCGGGATGCGTATTCTATGGGCCTCCCGGCACCGGCAAAACGATGCTCGCACGCGCCATCGCAGCAGAATGCGGCGTGTCGTTTATCGCCACATCGTTCGCCGAGTGGACGAGCGGAAGCGGTGGCGGCGCTGACACCCTTGCGCGGATGAAGGAAACGTTCGCGACGGCCCGAAAGAACGCGCCCTGCATCCTCTTTCTCGACGAAATCGACTCGCTCCCGAAGCGCGGCAGCGGAGATCACAATTCCACGTACTTCCAAACCATCGTCAACGGCACTTTGGAAGAGATCGGCAGCTCGAAGAATAAAGGCGTGATTGTCATCGCCGCATGCAATGACCCATCCAATCTCGACCCAGCCTTGATCCGCTCCGGCCGCCTCGACCGCATGATTGAAGTGCCTCTGCCCTCGCCCGAGGCGCTCCCGGGAATATTCAAGCATCATCTGGGTATCGACATTCTCAATGTCCACGATCTCGATCGTATGGCGTTGCATTGCATCGGCAAGAGCGGTGCGGACATAGCGAAGATCGTGCGTGATGCGCGCCGCATCGCTCGTCGGGCAAGGACGCCCTTGAGTGACCAACATCTCTATGAGGCGATCTGCGCCTCAGTGGCCAAACTCTCGCCCGAAGCATTGCGTGTGACTGCCGTTCATGAGGCCGGTCATGCCGCCGTGGCGTTCCGGCAAGGCGGCTTCGATCGCATCATCATCTCCCTCGCCTCGTCTGCGACCTTTTCGCAGACTTCGACGTCGGCGCCGATGACACGCGAGAGCGTCAAGGCCGAACTCGTCCGCCTCCTTGCGGGACGCGCCGCCGAAGAAGTGCTGCTCGGTGAGCCAAGCGGCGGCGCAGGCGGCGCGGATGTTTCCGACCTTGCCAGGGCAAGCCGGTTGGCGCTTGAGGCCATCACCCGACATGGTCTTTCGAACAGCGGGCGCCTTCTGTGGCATCCTTGGGCGATCAGCCGGCCGTTTACGGATTCCTATTGCGGCGAAGAAGCAGACCTCTGGCTTGGCGAAGCAAACGAAACTGCGCTTGCGCAGATTCGCAACGACTCGGTGTTCGTCGCGATGATCGCGCACCTCCTTCTGAAGCGCGGGGTGCTCACCGAATGCGATCTGCAGCAGATTGCCAAGTCTATGGAAAGCATCCCGCCGGAGAAAACCAAAGGTGAGTTATTGGGCGGGCTTGGATTCGCGGCGCAGGTTTCCGCCACTTCGACATAATTCTGAAAGTGAGAGATTGGGCGGTAGAGCGTATGACGCGGAGTGAGATTGCCTACATGTGAATTCACTTGTTGACGATCTCACTTTCAGGCAGCACGCTTACCGTGTGAGTTCACGGACGATCGACACTGATACTTATTACACAGAAGGCTTCGAAGACCACGAGAAGGCCAAGCTTCCGAGCACCCGCCTGCTTGCGACCGACATGAAGGTCACCGGTCAGCCGCTCGATCCGACCCACATGGGCCGCATCATCAAGCCGCGAGAACTGGTGGATATCATCGAGCTCACGCCCCTCAATCGCTCCGAGACAATCCTTTACAATCAGCTGCTGGCGAACGCCTGGAACAACATCCGCACGCAACTCGTCCACAAGGTGCTCAAGGCGAGCCTGCGTGGCACGCATGAAAGCAACGACCGACTGGAAGATGCGTTCGACAAGCTGATGGGCGCATGGGCCAAGATTCGCGCGCGCGACCCGCAGACTGGCGATATGGCGACGTTCCGCGTTCACCTGCTTGGCACCAACAAGGAGGAGGACAGGGATGACGGCTATTTCTATTACACCTTCCCGCCTGATCTCCTCGCCGTTATTCAGCAGAGCAAGGCATGGGCGACAATCAAGTCGCACATCATGTACGCCTTGCGGTCCAAATATTCGATCCGCCTTTACGAGATGGTCGAGCGGCGCATAGGGCTCATGAAGCAGCACGAGGAATTCACAGTCGACGAGTTCCGGGCCATGCTCGGCGTGCCTGAAGGCAAGCTGGAACGCTTCGCTGACTTCAACAAGCATTGCCTCAAGCCCGCCCTCGCCGAGGTCAACCAGCTGACTGACTTCGACGTGCAGATGCTGGCGATCAAGAAGGGACGTACCGTCGAGAAGCTCCGGCTTGCATGGTTCAAGAAGTCCCCTGCCCGGCTCAAAGCCGCCCACGACGAGCGCGAGAGAAGCCGTATCGGCCGCGAGGCACGCCGCCATGGCTCGGTCGAGCTCATCCGCTTCGACGCCGAGTCATAAGCTGCCCGCCCAATTTCTCACCTATCGCTTGAACAAGGCTCAAACGCCTCCTTCTGGCGCCCATTGTCTCACCGCAGCACGCCCGCATTCTCACTTCAGCCGCCCATTCTCTCCCGCGACTCCGCCCAAAACCTCACCTATCCCGCCCCTTATCTCACTTTTCCCCTCGTAACCCCCAGATTTGTCGCGCAGATTCCGCCTCTGAAATTGAATCTTGAATCATGAATATAAAGAAGAGAACCCCGTACGAAAAACTCGGACATGAGGCGGCTCGCATGCGCTCGCCGTGACTGGCGTGGCCGCAACTGCGGCCACAAGCATTGGTCCCCTCACCCTTCGCTCGCGCAAGCGCTCGCTGCGCCGCACCTCTTTGATATAGAATCCGCTTACGCGGATGACTCATGTCAGGGGTCACGAGGCATCAATCACAACACTCACGACCGATAGCGCCAACGGCACGGCCGCAAGGGGCTTGGCAGGTGGGAGCCTATGTGTACCTACCATCGGGGCGGTCGACATCCCGCCGGTGGAAAGGCCGCACTGGCACAGGGATGCGGCGTGAGCGCGATGAACGCAAAGCCGCGCCACCCCCTGCCCGCAGAAAATTCGCGCAATCCTGAATGAAACAGAGACCTCGCGCCTCTTGCATCGGTGAGCCACCGCCCAAAAACTCACTTTTCGCGGACCTGATTTGAGCGAGGCTTATCATCTCACGTTGCCTCTGCCCCGCCAAAGATCTGTTGCCCAGACAATCAAAGCGCAACCGAGCGGCCGTGACCGAGCTCACTGCCCACACGGACAAGCACCCACCGTCCGCCCTTCCCGCGGCTTCGTGATCGTCCAGCTAAACACGGCGAGGATTCTGCGCAGGACACCGAAGGCGCCATCGGTGAGAGGGCGCCCAGTTTCTCACTTTTGAATCCGGACAATAGGTGAGAGTCTTCACGCACGGACTCACCGGCAACATCACCAACAAACGTGCAAATCCACATTTGCGCTGATCTCCATTTGATCGTTTATCTGGGGCCTTACGCCCGCGACAGACGCCGCAGTCGGTAGGACTGCGCAAACCAACATTTGCCGTCTTGTTGAACTCTGGGTTTGATGCATTGCGCAAAACGGCAATGGTGCACCGACGCAGTTGCGCAAAATGGTACTTGGCGGATTCAACGAATCCCGTAGCCTTGTATTTGCGCAGTCGCTTTTTTCATCACTTCCATTTTTACCCAAATCTACATTTGAGGCTTTGCATGATTTTGACATTCGCATCATCGAAAGGCGGCGTCGGCAAATCGACGACCTGCGCGGCCATCGCGGCGGCGCTGGCACTCGAAGGCGCGCGCGTGCTGTTGATCGACCTGGACCAGAACCGCACGCTCGACCGCTGGGCACGCCGCGCCCCGATCGACAATCTGACTGTCGTTCCGACCGAGCCGCAGAAATTCGGGGGCTTCTTCCGCGACAGCGAGGCCTCCGGTGAGTACGAACATATCTGCATCGATCTGCCCGGGACGAGGGAGGTCACGCTCTTCAAGGCGCTCGCCCGCTCCGATCTTGTCATAATACCTGCGCAAGCATCAGAACCCGATCTGCGCGAGGCGCTCGTCGTCGTCAGCGACATCCGCGACGTTGGAGACACGACTGGACGAAACATTCCGTATCGCCTGCTTCTGACCAAGATTTTTCCGCTGCGCACCCGCGTGACCGACTACGCCTATCAGGAGCTCGAGCGCAAAGGCCTGCCGCTATTCCGCACCGCGCTCGTAGAGCGTTCCGCCTATCGCGAGATGTTCCTGAACGGCCGGCCGCCGACCATCACGGAACCGGAGAAGGGGGCCGGCGCAGAAATCGCGGCCCTGCTTGCCGAAATTCGTGCCATCGTCGATGCGCCCGCGATGCGGAAGGCAGGTTGATCATGAAAACCAATCGCCCCCCCTTCATACCCCTCGATCCCGATCTTGCTGACGAGAAGCTGGAATCCCTGGCCCGCGAGAAGGGGGTCGGTGTCCTGCAACGACCGGCACCGCAGGGTGAGCAGGGGCTCCGCGCCCTGGCGCCGCAAGCGCCCCCCTCTGTTGCCGTTCCCGAGCCGCCAGCCAAAGGCGCTACGCCACGCTCGCGCATGAAGCCGCTCAATGTGGAATTGCCGGATTACGTCTGGACCGAGCTCAAGATCCGGGCGGCGCACCGGCAGACAAGCGTACGCCACGTCGTGCTCTCGGCTCTGGTCCAGGACGGCATCACCATTGCTGAGAGCGACATGATCGAGGACGGTCGTCGCACCCGCGGGAGCACCCCGGTAGGTCGCGCAGATCGCAGTAGCGCGATCTTATAAACTTGGTAACATCGGTGGTACTACATTGGCGCGGCCAGCCGCGTCGTTATTAGAGTCTGTCATGCCGTTGTCGCGTTCGTTCAAGCGTACCGTCAAAGATCGCGCTGCGCGCGATATGACGTTTCGTGCCGCCCTGTTATCGGCGGGCGTCGAAACACTCATTGCAGGCGATGTGCAGACGGCGAAATCTCTTCTGCGGGACTACATCAACGCGACCGTCGGGTTCGAAGATCTCGCCCGCAGGACCGGCACGCCCCCGAAGAGTCTCATGCGCATGTTTTCAAAGGGGGGCAACCCGAGCACGCGCAAATTGTCAGCGGTCTTGAAACAGTTGCAGCGCAACTCCGGCCTAAGTCTCCGTGTCCAGGCGCAAGACAAGCGGAGGGCGGGATGAACGAGGTCTTCGCGCCCGTGACGGCGACACTGTTCTTGATTTGTTCTTATGAGCGCGCTAACGTGCCGATTCATGAGGACGAAAGCATTGCAACGTGAGCAGGGGTCTCGCACCACAATGGACGCAAGCGCTCTCGCTGTCACGGCGGGAGGCGCCGGAGTTTTATCAGTCGGAAGCTGAGATCGGCCCGGGACCCCATGCCGACGCCATCCGGTTCGCGTTTCGCGAGCTCAATCTCGCAGCCGTCTTTTGCATCGAAGGCATTCCCACCGTCGGCTTCCTAAGCGATCCGAACATCACACTTGATGAAATCGACCGCGTTCACCGCATCCTCTGGAACCAGGACTGATGAGTCTTCTCCTCGTCATCCGCGGTGACGAGTTGACTGCTTATTCCTTGGTGCAGCGGCCGTTCATGCGTGAGCAGGGCGGCGGCCCAGACCCTCGCCTTGTTTCTACGCTCTCCCTAGTCAAGGACGCGCTTCGTCTGCGCGATCTCATCGGATCGACAGAGTCGGGACGGTTCTGGTTCGAGCACGATCAGTTTTTCGATCCTGCCAACCGCGTCGACAGTGTGCTGCTTTCGAATCTTCTGCAATCGTTCAGGGAGATGAAGGACGAGCTCGGCGCCGATGCCGCCCAGGCATTGCTGATGCAAGCGATGTTCATCGCTTATTTGGAAGATCGCGAAATTGTCAAGCCGGAAGATTTCAAGGCCGCGTCCGATAACGCACACGCCTCTTTCCGCGAAATGCTTGAAGCCAAAAGCCCCGCCTCGCTGGAAGCGTTGTTCGTGTGGCTCAAGGATGCCTTCAATGGCAACGTCTTCAACGCGCCATGCGCATTCGAGTTGGGTGATCGCAAGCCACCCAAGCTGAAGACTTCCCATCTGCGCGTGCTCGCCCGTTTTCGGCACGGCCGCGAAGAGATGAGCTCGGGCCAGCTACGGCTGTGGGGCTACGATTTCAAGTACATGCCGATTGCCCTTATCAGCGCGGTCTACGACCGCTTTCTAAAGGAGGAAGAGGGCAAGAAGAACGCGGAAGGCGCGTATTACACGCCGATGTTCCTCGCGGACGTCGTCGTCAACCAGGTCTGGGACGAACTAAGCGACGAGCAGCGCGCATCCGGTCTCTACTGCGATCCTGCATGCGGTTCCGGCATTTTTCTTGTGCGGATGTTTCAGCGCCTCGTGGCGCATCACTGCCGCGTCAAGAATAAGTCGCACGCGACTTGGCGTGAGCTTACGACGATCGTTCGCCGGCTGCATGGAGCGGACACCAATCCTGCGGCCGTGCGAGTCGCTGCTTTCTCGCTCTATATCGCTCTCCTCGAGCAATCGAACCCGCCCGAACTCTCGACGCTGATAGCAGCCAAGAAGCTTCTGCCATCGCTTTACGGCGACACGCTGCGTGCAGAGGATTTTTTCGACACTCCCGATGAGCCCCGGTATGACGCAGTCATCGGCAATCCGCCATGGAAGGGCCGGGCCAACCAGGAGACAAGCGCTCAAAAATGGGCAAAGGCTAATGGCCGACCCGATCCCGCGAAGGACATTGCATGGGGCTTCATCTGGAAGTCCTTGCCCGTTCTGAAGCCGCGAGGCATGTGCGGGCTGTTGCTGCCGGCGATGGGGGTTCTGCACAACGTGTCACGTGAAGCGCAGGAAGCAAGACGTCTTCTCATGCGCGCGACCCGTGTAAAACGGATCATCAATCTTTCTGATCTCGTTTTCCAGCTCTTCGACGGCGCAAAGCGGCCGACCGCCTTCGCTCTTTATGAGCACGCGCCCGCGGATGGCTTGGCCTATCGGTTTGAATACTGGGCTCCGAAGTCAGACCTCAATCTGCGTCTGAAGCGCATATTGACCCTGACGCGATCCGACCGGATGCGTCTTCGCTCCGACCACGTCGAAAACGACCCTTCCCTATTCAAGCGCCGTTTATGGACGCGCTCCCCCGACGAAAAGCTGCTGCAGTACATTCGTAGCCTGCCGGCCCTGAACTCCTTCATTCGAGAGTTCAAGGAACTGCGGGGCGAAAAACACGATCGCGAAACAGACTGGGTCATTGGGCAAGGTTTCAAGCCAGCTCAGCCCAACCGCATCGGCGATCCCGACTACGATACGACGACAGCAACAGTGGTCACACGCTATCCGTATCTCGACGCAGACGCATTTCAGACGCTTGTGTTGCCGCGGATCAAGGCCAAGCCGTGGCCCGACAGCACCGTGCATCGCGCAGGTTTTACCGGAGGATTCTCCGGACCGCACATCATTATTCCGCAAGGCGTCGAGCGCGCCGCGCCGCGCGTCCGCGCCGCCTACACTGAGCAGAATCTGGTCTTCGAGCACTCCCTGCAGGCGATCGCGTTTCCCGAAAGCAAGCGCAATACGGCCAAGATTCTGACAGCTGTCCTCAACAGCCGTTTGGCGGCTTGGTTCTATTTCCACGAAACAGCAAATCTCGGAACCGATCGCGCCAAAGTGGTCCAGACGGACCTGTTGAAGTTTCCCTTTGCCGAGCCTCGGCAAATGCCGGACACAGAGCGTGCCGTGCCAGCTGCGCAGAAGCTTGTGCGCGTGATGGACCGTCTTATCAAGGGCGCCGACGATTTATTGCGTTCACAGGATGATCCACTGCGGGAGATCGATGACCTCGTCTACGAGTATTACGGCCTCGACAGCCACGAGATCGCACTCATCGAGGATACCTTCAATTTCATCATCCCGGCGATGCAGCCGCGTCGAAATGCGGGACTTCAGGCGATCTGGAACAACAGCAAGATTCAGCAACGCAAAGACTACGCGACGATGCTTTGTGGTGCGCTGAAGCCTTGGTTCAGGCACCCGCTCAGCGCGACTCTGGCGGCGAAATCTTCCGATAGCGCGATCCTGAAGGTGTCGCTCGTCGCAGGACCGAAAACCGCTTACAGCGAGAACACACCTGCGGACGTTGATCAATTCCTTGCGCAAATCAGCTTGCTGTTGCCGCAACCGCTTCCGGGCAACGTTCAGCTTGTGCCCGACCTGCGCTTTGTCATTGGCACAGACATGTATCTCGTGAAACCTCTGCAGTTGCGGCATTGGCTGCGCTCCGTCGCGCTTGCCGACGCCGAACAGATCGCTGCGGAGATGTCGGCGGCCGCCGCGCGCAACGGGAGCCAGGAAAGCGCGCATGCTGGCCGGTGATCCATCGCAGTGGCTGTCCCATTTGCGCTCTCTTGAAGAGCGCATGGCCGAGGCTGTCGAGGCCGCATGGCCCATCTGCATCACGCCCTTGCAAGCCAAAAAAAATTCCATGACGCATGAGGACCACATCACCAATCATCTTGTGCATGCGCTCCGCAAGACGAAGCTGGTCCCCGGTCTGATTGTGCCGCAGTACAAGCTTATGACCATCGCGGCCGACGGCTTTGTGTCCCTCTCGAGCAGCATCGACTTCGTATTGACGATCGGTGACGACGAGGAGATCTACCTCGCCTGCGAGTGCAAGCGTCTCAACGTTCCCTATAAATCCGGCCTCAAGGGTCTGGTTGGCGAATACGTCGAGGACGGGCTCATGCGCTTCGTCACGGGCCAATATTCGAATGGCCTGCCGGTCGCCATGATGCTCGGATACGTCATGAACGCACGCGCTGATCGCGCACGCCGCGGGCTGGCGCGAGCCATGAAATACCGCGCCAAGACGATCAATCTGCAATCCACCGCCGACGCGCCCGTCAAGAGCGGCAAGCCAATTCGTTTTGTGACCGGCCATCTTTGCACTGCCGGCCAACCGATCGAGATTTCTCACACGCTCCTCGCGTGGCCCTAGATCCGGCTGCCTTGTCAGTCGCAACTCCCTTCCGCGTGTGTCTCTTCACATTTGACGCCTTCCTAGCCGGACGCGCCGGACGGTCAATGCCCGGCCCGCTCCATTCGCTTGCGCTCCCGTGTTGGGCATGTGACCGCCGCGGCTAATACGCCCGGCTTCTTCTTCCGCGTCTGAAGAGACAACCACCAACGGAAGGAGAATTCTCATGACAGACATAATCAGCATTCCTCTCAGCAAGCTCGTGCCGTGGAGCGGCAACGTTCGCAAGACCGGCTCGGCCGACGGCATCGATGAACTTGCCGCGTCCATTGCAACGCACGGTCTTCTGCAATCGCTCGCCGTCCGTAAGACCAAGGGCGGCAAATACGAAGTCATCGCCGGACGGCGCCGCTATTTGGCGCTCAAATGCCTGGCCGACTCTAAAGTCATCGCCAAGAATCAGGCGGTATCTTGCACGATCGTAAACGCGCAGATGCAGGCAACCGAGCTCAGCCTCGCCGAAAACGTCATTCGCGCGCCGATGCATCCAGCCGATCAGTTCGAGGCATTCCGAGACATCATCGACGCGGGTGCGTCCGCAGGCGACGTAGCGGCACGGTTCGGCATCCAGGAAGGCCTCGTTACGCGCCGGCTGAAGCTCGGGCGGTTGAGTCCGGTCATTCTGGAGGCGTATCGCAATGGCGAGATCGCGCTCGAGGAAGCCGAAGCCTTCACGCTGAGCGATGACCACGACGTGCAGGAGCGTATTTTTGGCGATCTGCCGGAATGGCAGCGTCACGCATCGACGATCCGGCGCATGCTGACGCAGGACGAGGTGCCCGCTACCGACAAGCGCGTGCGTTTCGTAGGCCTAGCCGCCTACGAAGCTGCGGGCGGCGCCATCCGGAGCGACCTGTTCGACGCCGAGTGCGCGGGCTACCTGCCGGATGTGGACCTTCTTGATCGCTTGGTTGCGGAGAAGCTGGCTTCCGTGAAGGCGGAGGTCTCGGGCGAGGGATGGGCCTGGGTCGAGGTCGCTCCCGATCTCGACTACAGCGCGCTCTCGACGTTCAGCCGCATGTATGCGGAAGAAGTCTTCGCGAACGACGCCGATCAGGCCGAGCACGAACGCCTGAGCGTTGAATATGACTCGCTCGTCGACGAGGATGACGCCGACACCGATCGCCTGAATGAGATCGAACAGCGCATGGAGGCGATTCAGACCCTGCAGCAATGGCCGGCTGAGACGAAGGCCATCGCAGGCGCCATCGTCGCGCTCCGTCATGACGGCGAAATCCGTATCGAACGCGGATTGGTCCGCAAAGGCGACGCTCCCAAGCGCAAGCGCGAGGATGCGACGTCCAATCCAACGGCGCTGCCTGCCAGCCTCGTGGCCGACCTGACGGCACAGAAGAGCGCCGCCATGGGCGCCGAACTGATCCGCCAGCCCGATATCGCGCTCGCAGCCGTGGTGCATGCACTGGCACTTAGGGGCATGTACCAGTACGCGGATGCAGCGAGCTGCGTGCAGCTTTCGATGCAGATGCCGCATCTGCACCGTCTGATCGCGAACCCGGAGCAATCGCCTTCGCTGGGCCGCATCGAGGAAGAGCGTTCAGTGCTGGCCGCGATGCTTCCGGAGAATCCGTCCGAACTCTGGGACTGGTGCCTGGAACGGTCGCGTGAGGAGTTGCTGCGCGTGCTGGCCTTCATCGCGGGGAGCGCGGTCGACGCCGTGCAAGGCAAGGGCGAAAGCCCCGATGCCGATCGCCTGACGCATGGCGCGAAGCTCGCGCAGGCGCTCTCCCTCGACATGCGCGTATGGTTCGTACCCGGCGCCGAAAACTACTTCGGCCGACTGAACCGCACGGGCATCCTGGCGGCCATCGATGAGGCGCAGGGCGCGCACGCTCCGGGCCTAGAGAAGCTCAAGAAGACCGAACTCGCGCAGCGGGCGGAATGCCTCGTCGCCAATACCGGCTGGCTTCCGGTACCGTTCCGCGTGCCATCAGCGGCGTAAGGCGCCGATTTTCCGGCTGCGCCTCACGGCGCAGCCGGATTGCGGAACAATTTGACGGCGGCGGCCGTTTTGTCTACAATTAGACTATGACTACAGGATTATACATATGACCACCACGACCGATTTTGAGCTTCCGACCGCCGGCCCAGGCGTCCTCGCACCGGACGCCCTCCGGGATGCCAAGGTGAGGGAGCGTCTGTCCCCGCCTGCCGTGCGCATGTTCTTGAAACTCGCCGACCTGTGGAAGCTCGCCGTCGATCAGCGGCGCGCGCTGCTCGGCGACATCTCCCGGCCGACCTATCATAACTGGCAGGGCGGCAAGATTGGCACGCTGAGCAGGGATCAACTGGAACGCATCTCGCTGGTGCTCGGCATCCATAAGGGCCTGAAGCTCCTTTTCGCTGACGAAGCAAGCGCAACGCGCTGGTTTACGAGCCCGAACCGTGACCTGCCCTTTGGCGGCCGCTCGCCGCTCGATCGCGCCCTGCAGGGCAGCATCGACGACCTTTATGCGGTGCGCCGCTACGTCGATGCATGGCGCGGCATGAAATGACCGAGAAGAGCGCCCGCGTCCGGGCGACGACGCATCGGCTGATTGCAAGCCGCTATCCCCCCGTCGGTGTGTTCGACGACCTCACGCAGGATAGAGACGAGCTTGCCGTCGCGTTCCTGCTCGAATCGGCCACGAACGACCGCCTTGGCATGCTCTCGGGTCGGCTGACGCTTTTGCCGCCGGACGAGGTCGTGCAAGGACCGGGCGCCACGCTCGTCATGGGCGCTTTCCTCCATGCCGATGCGGCAGGCGGCCGCTTCACGGACGGACGGCTCGGCGCATGGTATGCGTCTCTCGACGTCGATACGGCGATCGCAGAAACGGTCTTTCACAGCACGCGTCGGCTGCGGATGTCAGAGGGCGCATTCCCGACAAGCATCCAGATGCGCGCGCTCGTCGCCCGCACCGACTGCACTCTGATCGACCTGCGCGGACAGAGGCATACCAGGCCCGCGCTTTACGATCCGGACGACTACGCCGCTTCGCAGGCATTCGGCATGAGCTTGCGCTGGCCAAAATCCGGCGAGGGGGCGAACGGCATCGCCTATGATAGCGTCCGCAGGAAAGACGGCATCAATGTCTGCGTCTACCGGCCCTCTTTGATCAAGTTGCCGGTCAACCAGTCCGATCATTACGAATACCGTTGGGACGCGAAAGGTGCCGTCAGCGTCCTGAAACTCAGCAATGTTGAGCAGGGGCCGCAAAGGTGACACTGATCGCAAGCACAGTCCCGCAACGATGGCAGGATCTCGAGCAGTCGGTCGCAGCCATCCTGCAGGAATGCGGCATGGCCGTGCAGCATCAGGTGCGGCTGCCGCTGCCCCGAGGCCATTACGATGTCGACGTGCTT
>Ga0164243_10006320_pt1 | contig 17959 bp, 15 predicted proteins | sample OricompcompostOP_FD_108781 | JGI IMG/M metagenome (GOLD analysis project Ga0164243, IMG submission 108781) | Organic Plus compost microbial communities from Emeryville, California, USA - Original compost - Organic plus compost (OP) | ecosystem: Engineered > Solid waste > Mixed feedstock >... | reverse complement strand
GAGCAGGGCATCACCATCGACGTCGCCTACCGGTTCTTCTCCACCGACCGGCGCAAGTTCATCGTCGCCGACACCCCCGGCCACGAGCAGTACACCCGCAACATGGTCACCGGCGCCTCGACGGCGGACCTGGCCGTGATCCTGATCGACGCGCGCAAGGGCGTGCTGACCCAGACCCGGCGGCACAGCTACCTCGTCTCGCTGATCGGCATCCGCAAGGTGGTGCTGGCGGTGAACAAGATGGACCTGGTGGGCTACGACCAGGACCGCTTCGACGAGATCGTCGCCGACTACCGCGCCTTCGCCGCCCAGATCGGCATCGAGGACTTCCTGGCCATTCCGATCTCGGGGCTGAAGGGCGACAACATCACCGCCCGCAGCGACGCAACGCCCTGGTACGCCGGCCCCACCCTGATGGAGCACCTGGAAACGGTGGAGGTGGAGGACAAACTCGCCGGCCAGCCGTTCCGCCTGCCCGTGCAGTGGGTGAACCGGCCGAACCTCGACTTCCGCGGCTTCGCGGGCCTGATCGCGGCGGGCGAGGTGCGCCCCGGCGACAAGGTGCGGGTGCTGCCCTCGGGCCAGACCTCGACGGTGACCCGGATCGTGACCAAGGACGGCGACCTGGACGTGGCCGTCGCCGGCCAGTCGATCACCCTGACCCTGGCCGACGAGATCGACTGCTCGCGCGGCGACGTGCTGGCGGCGGCCGATTCTCCGCCCGAGGTCGCCGACCAGTTCGAGGCGACGGTGGTCTGGATGGCCGAGGAGCCGCTGCTGCCCGGCCGCCCGTACTGGCTGAAGATCGGGACCAAGCTGGTCTCGGCCCAGGTGACCGAACCCAAGTACAAGGTCAACGTCAACACGCTGGAGCACCTGGCCGCCAAGCAGCTGGAGCTGAACGAGATCGGCGTGGTCAACCTCAGCCTGGACCGGCCGATCGCCTTCGACGCCTACGCCGACAACCGCGATATGGGCGGCTTCATCCTGATCGACCGGCTGTCCAACGCCACGGCGGGCGCCGGCCTGATCCACTTCGCCCTGCGACGCGCCCACAACATCCACTGGCAGGCGCTGGACGTGAACAAACAGAGCCGCGCCTACCAGAAGGGGCAGCGGCCGGCCGTGCTGTGGTTCACCGGCCTTTCCGGCGCGGGCAAGTCGACCATCGCCAACCTGGTGGAGAAGAAGCTCGCGGGGCTGGGCCGCCACACCTACCTGCTCGACGGCGACAATGTGCGCCACGGGCTGAACCGGGACCTGGGCTTCACCGACGCCGACCGGGTTGAGAACATCCGCCGGGTGGCCGAAGTGTCGAAGCTGATGGTGGACGCGGGCCTCCTGGTGCTGGTCTCGTTCATCTCGCCCTTCCGCGCCGAGCGGCGGATGGCGCGCGAACTGGTGGCCGAGGGCGAGTTCCTGGAAGTGTTCGTGGACACCCCCCTGGCGGTCGCAGAGGGCCGCGACGTGAAGGGCCTCTACAGGAAGGCGCGCGCCGGGGAGCTGAAGAACTTCACCGGCATCGACAGCCCGTACGAGGCGCCCGAGCACCCCGAGATCCGCATCGACACCACCCGGCTGTCGGCCGAGGAGGCGGCCGAGGCCGTGGTGGCGGAGCTGGAGCGGCGCGGCCTTCTCAGTGGCGCGCACCTGAAGAGCGGCGAAGGGATCTGACTCTGGAACCGTCACTCTCGGGCTTGTCCCGAGGGTCCACCCGTCGGCCTGCAGAACAACTGAAACGAAGCGCAGCCTTCGTGGATTCTCGGCACAAGGCCGAGGATGACGGGTCAGGTCGGCTGCGCGGGCGCAGAACCGGCGTTCTTCCGCGCCCGCCACACCGTCGTCAGCACCAACAGCCCCATGTAGCCGAGCTGCATCAGGGCCGAGGAGGAGGCGAAGGTGGCGGCGACGCGGGCCTGGGGGGCGTCCACCAGGTCCAGCAGCTCCAGGCTGATCCCCGCGAACACCAGCTCGCGGCTTGGCAGCAGCGGCACGCGGGTCAGCATCATGTTGGTGGTCAGGAACACCAGCCAGACCCCGAACGAGGCGCTGGGGATCGCCACCCACCACTGCGCCGCCTGCAGCAGCACCACGGCGATCACCCGCACCAGATGAACCCAGGCGACGAAGGCGGCGTCGCGCGTCTCCAGCCCGATCAGCCGCTTGCGGAACAGCAGGCCCGCGAGCGTGATGGTGAAGATGAACACCCCCGCGATGATGAAGTAGGGCGCGATGTCCGGCGCCGATTGCAGCAGCCGCCGCACCTGGCCGGTCAGGAACAGCACCGCGAACAGCAGGGCTGTGGCGACGTTGGCGATCAGGGCCGAAAGGATGTTCACGTCGCGCAGGGACGACAGGATCGTACGCGCCGGCAGCCCGAGCGCGCGCGGCGCCCAGCCCGCGAAGTAGAGCTCGCCCGTGTATTCGAGGAAGCCGAAGTTGTAGGCCAGCTTCTTGAGGAAGGCGCGCCAGGCGCCCAGCAGCGGCCTCGCCCACAGCCGCTGGTAGATCACCAGTTCCGAGACCGGAATCGCCAGCAGGCGCGGCGCGAGCAACAGGTAGAAGACCGGATTGGTGGGCAGGGCCCTGAGCACCTCCACCCAGCCGATGTGCGACAGCCGCCAGGCGAGGTAGCCGGCGGCGGCGATCCCCAGCAGCACCTCGAACCAGCCGAGCGCCCGCTTGAAGCCGGGACCGGCCGCGAAGGCCCGGAGCCGGGCCAGGATCGGCGCCCCGTTCAAACGGTCATTCCCCGGCCGCAGCGCCGGCCAACGCCTCCCCGGCGCCGGCCAGCCGACGGTAACGCAGAACAGCCTGGGCGGCAGCCCGTTCGTCCCGATGCGCCAGCGCCTCGCCGTAGTGGCCGAACAGCCGCTCGAAATGCTCCCGGGGCGAAGCGATCCGCTCGGCGGCGTCGCGGGCGGCCTTGCGCAGCGCGGTCGGGTCTCGGGCGAGCAGCCGCTCCACGGCGGCGACGCAGCCCTCCGCATCGCCAGCCCGGTAGCGTTCGCCCCAGGCAGGATCGACCAGCTCCCCTGCCCCGCCGGCGTCGGGGGTCACGAGCGGCAGGCCGGCGGCGAGCGCCTCGGCCACCGCCAGGCCGAAGGTCTCGGCCGCCCCTCCGTGCAGGAAGAAGTCGGCGCTGGCGAGCCGCGCGGCCAGCCGATCCCGGTCGCGCTCGACGCCGGCCACGAACACGCCGGGGACTCGAGCCGCCAGCCGCTCGACGGTCTGGCGGTCGGGCCCGTCGCCGATGAGATAGAGACCGAAGGGCCGGCCCCGGCCCAGCCGTTCGGCGGCGGCGATCAGGGTCGGGATGCGCTTCTCGGGGTGGTGACGGCTGACGGCCGCGGCCAGCGCCGCGTCCGGCCGATCCGGATCGATCCCGCAGGCGGCCAGCATCTCGCGCCGCAGCGCCAGGTCGGGTCGGGCGGCCGCGAACCGCGCCTTGTCGACGCCCAGCGGGACGGAGGCGAACCGGCGAAGGCCCAGCCGCACGAGCTTGTCGGAGAGCCAGGCGCCGCTGACGACGGCGGTGTCGAACGCCCGCGACAGCCGGTCCAGGTAGCGCCAGAACCAGGTGAAGGCGCGATCGATCTGCTCGGGCGTGAAGCGCTCGTCCAGAAGGGCCTGCGGATAGACCGCCACCGGGTCCTGGTGGAGGAACAGCGCCTTCAGCGCCGAGCCGCGCCAATCCGCGGCGATCCAGCCGCCCTGCCAGGTCGACGAGGCCTCGACCACCTGCGGCCTCAGCCCGTCCAAAACCTCGGTCACCGCGCGCCGGCCCCCGGCGAAGGCGAATCGGCGGTAGTTCGAATCGAACGGCATCGCAGGGCTCCTGACCCAGACGATCCGCCCGCCCGAACGCTCCTCGATTCGATCCTCCTCGCCCGGAGCGATCACCGTCACCTCGACGCCAAGCGCCGAACCGTGCTCGAGTTTCTGATGGATGTAGGTGCGGACCCCGCCGCCGCCTTCGCTGTAGAACTCGGCGATGTCGACGATGCGCATCCAGGCGGGCCCCGGCTTCAGACAGCCCCGTTTAGCACGCCAACCCGGTTGTCAAACCCAGTCAGCGGCCAGCAACCAGCGTCGCCCAGGCCAGGATCGGCCCCAGCGCGGCGACAACCGCACCGTATATCGTCAGTCTTCGGAAGAACACGTCGCGATCCACACCTTCCGCGTTCGCCAGCACCAGCGCGCCGTTGGTGGAGAAGGGGCTGACGTCGACGATGGTGGAGGAGACGGCGATGGCCGCCACCATGCCGACCGCGTCCACGCTCGAGCCGCTCTGCAGCAGCGGGACCGCCAGCGGGATCAGCGAGCCCAGCACCGCGACCGAGGAGGCGAAGGCCGACACGACGGCCCCGATGAAGCAGAGCAGCAGGGCCGCGGCCAGCGGCTCCCCGATGCCGGCGACCTGCAGGCCGACCGACTTGACCACGCCGGTCGTCTCCAGGACGGCCACATAGGTCCCCACCCCCGCCACCAGCATGATCTCGGACCAAGGCAGGCGCGAGAGCGGGTTCTTGCGCGTGCGGACTTGGGGCAGCGACAGGACCAGGCCGATGCCGATGGCGGCGAAGCCCACGTCCACCTTCAGGAACAAGGTCAGCACCGCCAGCGCCAGGAGGCCGGCGAGGGTCAGCATCTGCTCGGCGGTCCAGCCGGGCTCGGCGAGCGCGATCCGCTCCGCGTCCGGCAGATCGTCGCGCACGTGCGCCGCCGCCCGCTCGCGCCGCAGGACCAGGAACAGGACTGCGGCCACCGCGCCGTTCAACGCCAGGCTGGCCAGGAAGGTGGTCGCCGGGCTCAGCGGCAGCCCGGCCTCGGCGACGATGCGGTTGGTGATGCCGCCATAGACGCTGATGGGCGAGAAGCCGCCGGCCTGCGCCCCGTGGACCACCATCAGCCCCATCAGCAGCGGGCTCAGCCCCCGCCGGGCGGCGAAGCCCAGGGCGATGGGCGCAAGGATCGCCACCGCGGCCGGGCTGACGGCGCCGAACGCCGTGAGCACGCCGGCGGTCGCGAACATGATCCAGGGAATGGCCCAGTCGTGGCCGCCGGCGAAGCGCACCGCGGCGGCCACCACCTGCTCGATGGTCCCGTTCGCGTTGGCGACGGCGAACAGGAAGGTGACCCCGACCAGGGTCAGGAACAGTCCGTCGGGGAAGCCGTCGACGATGTCGCCCACCGGAAGCTGGGCGACCATGCCCACGGCGAAGGCCGCGGCGACGCCCAGCAAGCCCATGTTGATCGGGAAGACGCTCGCCACGACGAACATGGCGGCCAGCACGCCGACCGCGAGCAGCTCGTAGGCTCCCACGCGCTTCCCCCTCTTTTCCCCTGACGCTAGGGCCCATGGCGGGCGTGTCAATCGGCCGCCCTGGCGGAGCAAGGCCCGAGCGCCCATTTCGCGCCTGCGAAGGGTGGCGCTCGGACGCCGCGTCGCGTAAAAGCCGCCGCCTGACTCTCCTCACAAGCCCCGACGCCGTCTCCTCCCGGACGCCCTCGCCCGAGACCCCATGTCCCTGCGCAACATCGCCATCATCGCCCACGTCGACCACGGCAAGACCACCCTGGTCGACCAGCTCCTCGCCCAATCGGGCGCCTTCCGCGCCAACGAGGCGGTGGCCGAACGCGCCATGGACTCCAACGACCAGGAGCGCGAGCGCGGCATCACCATCCTGGCCAAGTGCACCTCGGTGCTGTGGAACGGCGAGGCCGGCGAGACCCGCATCAACATCATCGACACCCCCGGCCACGCCGACTTCGGCGGCGAGGTGGAGCGCATCCTGGGCATGGTCGACGGCTGCCTGCTGTTGGTGGACGCCGAGGAAGGGGTCATGCCCCAGACCAAGTTCGTGCTGGGCAAGGCGCTGAAGCTGGGGCTGCGCCCGATCCTGGTGCTGAACAAGGTCGACCGCCCCCACGCCGATCCCGACCGCGTGCTGAACGAGGCCTTCGACCTGTTCGCCGCCATCGGCGCAACCGACGAGCAGCTCGACTTCCCGCACATCTACGCCAGCGGCAAGAACGGCTGGGCCTCGATGACCCTCGACGGGCCGCGCGACAGCCTGGCCCCGCTCTACGACCTGATCGTCAAGCACGTGCCGCCCCCGGCCGCCGAGGCGCGCGCCCAAGAGCCCGCCAAGCTGCTGTCGGTGCTGATCGAAAGCGATCCGTTCCTGGGCCGCCTGCTCACGGGCCGGGTGGAATCCGGCAAGTTCACCCCCGGTCAGCCGATCCACGCCCTCTCGCGCGACGGCCAGGAGGTCGAGCGCGGCCGGGTGACCAAGATCCTCGCCTTCCGCGGCCTGAAGCGCCAGCCGATCGACGTGGCGGAAGCTGGCGACATCGTCGCCATCGCGGGCCTGTCGAAGGCGACCGTGGCCGACACGCTCTGCGCCATGGAGGTGACCGACGCCCTCCCCGCCCAGCCGATCGACCCGCCGACCATCTCCATGACCGTGTCGGTGAACGACAGCCCGCTGGCGGGCCGCGACGGCGACAAGGTCCAGTCGCGGGTGATCCGCGAACGGTTGCTGCGCGAAGCGGAATCCAACGTCGCCATCCGCGTCAGCGAGACCGCCGAGAAGGACGCCTACGAGGTGGCCGGCCGCGGCGAACTGCAGCTCGGCGTGCTGATCGAGAACATGCGCCGCGAAGGCTTCGAAGTCTCGATCTCGCGTCCCCGCGTGGTCTATCGGACCGACGAAGAGACCGGCCAGCGCCTGGAGCCGATCGAAGAGGTCGTGATCGACGTCGACGACGAGTATTCCGGCGTGGTCATCGAGAAGCTGTCGGCCCGCAAGGCCGAGCTGAAGGACATGCGCCCCTCCGGCACCGGCAAGACCCGCATCACCCTGGAGGCCCCGTCCCGCTCGCTGATCGGTTACCAGGGCGAGTTCCTGACCGACACCCGCGGCTCGGGCGTGCTGAACCGCGTCTTCTCGCACTACGAGCCGCACCGGGGGTCGATCGAGGGCCGCCGCAACGGCGTGCTGGTGTCGAACTCCGACGGCGAAACCGCGGCCTACGCGCTGTGGAACCTGGAAGAGCGCGGCGTGATGTTCGTCGGCGCCGGCGAGAAGACCTATCAGGGCATGATCATCGGCGAGAACAGCCGCTCGGACGACCTCGACGTCAATCCGATGAAGGCCAAGCAGCTCACCAACGTCCGCGCCGCCGGCAAGGACGAGGCGATCCGCCTGACGCCGCCGCGCCGTCCCACCCTGGAACAGGCCATCGCCTACATCGAGGAAGACGAGCTGGTCGAGGTCACGCCCAAGGCCATCCGCCTGCGCAAGCAGGTGCTGAATCCCTCCTTCCGCAAGAAGCGCGTCCGCGAGGACTGATCCCTCCATCCGTCACCCTCGGCCTCGTGCCGAGGGTCCACGGTTCCACGGTTCCACGGCGAGCCGTCGCCAGGATGGGACGGATAAGTCGATCCTCGGCGCGAGGCCGAGGATGACGGGGTTGCACGCCTTTCGAGCCCCCAGCACCGCGGCCAAAATCGCCTTCTTCCTGTCGCACGCCTGACCCGAAGCCCTGCTCTGGGTTAATGTCGGGGTCGCCATTCGCGCTCGCCCCGACCGCGAATCCGGCACGGCCCTTGCGCCAGGCAAGCGCAGTCGTCCCACGGCGGGACGCGATCAGAGAAGGACGCCGCCATGGCGAACGACATCGACCTCCATCTCGGAAAGCGCCTGCGCCGCCGCCGCCGGCTGCTCGGGCTCACGCAACAGCAGCTCGCCGCAGCCGTCGGCGTCCGGTTCCAGCAGATCCAGAAGTACGAGTGCGGCGCCAACCGCATCTCGGCCGCGCGCCTGTGGCAGCTCTCGGAAGCTCTCGAAGTGCCCGTGTCCTATTTCTATGACGGGCTGAGCGGCGGGCCGGGGCCGATGCGCCGGGAGGCGCCCCCGGAGTCCCGGGGCGGGGACGGGATGCTGGCGCGCAAGGAGACCCAGGATCTGATCCAGGCCTACTACCAGCTGGACGAGCGGCCGAGGCGCCGGCTCCTGGACCTCGCCAAGTCGCTCAACACGGATGCGCCGCTCTGAAATCCCCCGAGGGGAACGACTGGGACGGATGACGAGCGCGGGCAGGGTCGGCTAATGGTCGGCCCATGACCCGCCCGACCGACCTCTCCGCGGACAGGCTCGCCGAACTGGAAGCCTTCGCCCTCGACCTGGCCCGAGCGGCGGGGGCCGCGATCCTGCCGCTGTTCCGCGCCGACCATGGGCTGGAGAACAAGGCGGAAGGCCAGGCCTTCGACCCTGTCACCGCCGCAGACCGCGGCGCCGAGGCCGCGATCCGCCAGGCCATCGCCGAGCGCTATCCCGAGCACGGGATCATCGGCGAGGAATACGGCGAGGACCGGCCGGGCGCCGAGTTCGTCTGGGTGCTCGACCCGGTCGACGGCACGCGCGCCTTCGTGGCGGGGCTTCCGCTTTGGACCACCCTGATCGGCCTTCGCTTCGAAGGCCGGCCGGTCGCGGGCGTGATCGCCCAGCCCTACCTCGACGAGTTCTATGTCGGCACGGCGCTGGGTTCGCGCCTGATCCGCTCCGGCGAGGAGCAGCTCCTCGCCGTGCGTCCCTGTCCCCGCCTGACCGAAGCGGTGATCGCCACCACCGATCCCGGCCTGTTCAACGGAGCCGAGGCGGGCGCCTGGGCCCAGGTGCGTCAGGCCGCCCGCATCGCCCGCTACGGCTGCGACGCCTACGCCTACGCCATGGTGGCGGCGGGGACCATGGACCTGGTGGTCGAGGCGGGACTGAAGGCCTGGGACATCGACGCGGCCATCCCGCTGCTCGAAGGCGCCGGCGGCCTGGTCACCGACTGGCGGGGCGAACCCGTGGGCGATCAGGGCGGCCAGGTGGCGCTGGCCGGCGACCGGGCGTGCCTGCAGGGCGCGCTGATCGCGCTGAGACGCGCGGCCGAGTGAAGGCGCAGGGCGCGCCTGCGTCTCCTTCCGTCACCCGAAGGCGGCGGTGCGCAATCTGCTACGCCTCGCCCAGCACCCGCGCCGCCACCTGGTCGAATTCCGCCCAGAAGACCGCCCGGACCGCGTCGGTCTCCATCAGTATTTCGTGGAAGGCTCCCGGGACCTCGACCCAGCGCGCGCCGGCGACCTTGCCGGCGAAGGCGCGGGAGGCGCGGTTGTCCACCAGCCTCTCTTCCCCGGCCGCGACGATCGCCAGCGGCAGTTCGATCTGGCCCGGCCGCACCGCCGCCAGTCGCGCCGCAAGCGTCAGGGCGAAGTCGAGCCAAGCCCAGGTGACATTGCCGAGCCGCAGTTGCGGATAGGCCTGGAGCAGCGCGAGGGTGCGCGTCCACCGCGCCCGATCATGGGTGAGGACGTTGGTCTCGAAGGTCCCGCCGAGGGGATCTCCCGGGCCTGCGACGTAGGCTCGCCCCAGGCCGAGGCGTGAGGCGCCGCACGCCAGCACGCGCGCCACGGCCATGGGAACCGAGCCGGTCAGCACCCCCATCATCGGCGCCGACAGCACCGCGCCTGCGAGCCGCCGCTCGCCTTCGGCCAGGGCGAGCGCGACAAGGCCGCCCCCCATGGAATGGCCGAGGGCGATCCAGGGGCGGGGCAGCCGCGCCTCGAAGGCGTCGAGCAGCCGGGTGAAGTCTCCGGTGTAGAGCCGCGCGGGCCCGCCGTGGCCGCGCAGCGGATCGGCGGTCAGGCGATCGGACAGGCCATGCCCGCGCCAGTCGTGGGTCAGCACGGTGAAGCCGCGGGACCTCAGGTCGTCGACCACCTCGTAGTATTTCTCGATCGGCTCGGTGCGCCCTCCGCTAAGGATCACCGATCCGCGGGGAGCCTCGGAGGGGAACAGGGCGGCGCGCAGGCGCGTCCCCCCCTCCCCGCGGACCCATTCCGCAACGCCGCCCGCCGGGACCGGCGCCGCTTCGACGCCGAGCAGCGGCGCAGGCTCGGGGGTCATGGGCTCGGTCAGGTGCGCGAGAACAAGGCCTGCAGCTTGGGCTGCATCTGCATGGCGAGGCCCATGTCCGACAGCCGCAACCGACCCGACATCACCGCGGTCATAGGGTCGAGCCGCCCCTGCCCCATGTCCTCGAGATCGCTCTTGGAGATGGTCATGACGAGATCGGCCGGCTTGTCGTCGTTGGTCACCTGGCTGCCGTCGATGTGGATGAAGCCCTCGCCCATCAGGTCGAACTTCACGGAGTGATCGAGCCCGGAATCCGCGCCCACCGCGCTCCGGAAGCGGTCGGTGATCTCTGCCAGGGTGGCCATGAAGTCCTCCTCACGTCCGCAACGGTTGCGGACGCCCTTCGTAGCCCGCCGGTTGCGAGGGCGGCAAGAAGGCGGCCGAACTCGCGAACTCCAGTCTAGGCCGGCTTCACGAACCTCAGCGTCATGCGGTCCGATTCTCCGATGGCGTCGTAAGGCGCGTGGTCGAAGGCGGGATCCGGCGGCGAGCCCGGCGGCGAGGAGCGCCGCTCCGGCGGCAGGGTGGCCACGCCGAAGGGATGGTCGCGGGTGTCCTTGGGATTGGCGTTGACCTCGCTCTTGCCGTCGAGGCGGAAGCCCGCCTCTTCAGCGAGCTTCTGGACATAGGCCTCCTGGACATAGCCGTTGGCCGCCAGCGGGTCCTGTGGTCCGCCCATGGGCGCGCGATGGGCCTCCACGCCCAGGATCCCGCCCGGCTTCAGGGCGGCGAACGCGTCGTGGAACGCCTTCTCCGCCAGACCGGCCGCCATCCAGCTGTGAACCGTCTGGACGGCGAGCACCAGGTCCACCGTTCCCGGCGGGGCGAGCGGTCCGCTGTTCGGCCCGAAGCTGCCGAACTCGATCGCGCCGTAGAGGTCGGGCCGGGACGAGAACAGCATGCGGTAGGTCTTGGCGACCTCCGAGGCGGTGGAGCCTTCCGCCCCCTCGAAGCTGGCGGCGTAGAGCTTGCCGCGGCTCACGCGCAGAAAGGGCGCGAGGATCTGGGTGTACCAGCCGGCCCCCGGCCACATCTCGACCACGGTCATGCCAGGCTTCAGGCCGAAGAAGCTCAGGGTCTCGGTGGGGTGGCGCCAGCGATCGCGCGGAGCGTCGGCCCGGCGCCATTCGCCGCCAACCGCCCATTCGAGGGAGCCGGCGGCGGGTTTGGGCGCGGACGGCTCGGTCTTCGCTTCGGGCGGAGGAGCGGTCTCCGCCGGCTTGCGTCCGCAGGCCGAAAGAAAGAGCAGGCCGGCGCTGGAGATAAGCAGCCCGCGCCGCGACATGGAGGAACTCAGAGCCATTCTGCGATCGGCACCCGATTCGCCCCCCATCTTGCGCTCGGCCCCAGGCGCGACGGTCTAGCGCGCCGGTCCGCCGGGGTCAAAGACCGCCGCCCGCTGTTGACATGCCGAAGCGTCGCAGCATGGGCGGAAGGCGGCTTTTCCTTGGCTTTTCAAGGGCTGCAACCGCCCCTTGAAGGCCAAATCGGGCCTCCCTACCTCCTTGGACGGAAGCGCCGGACGGCCGGGCTTCCGACCGGCCGAGGCCCAGCAGGGCTCGGGCGGCCAGATGGGCCCGCGTCGACGCAAGGCGCGGGCGTCGCAACCTTGCTTCCGAGGAGGATGCATCATGCGTACCTACGATTTCGCTCCCCTGTACCGTTCCGTCGTCGGCTTCGACCGCTTGGCGAACCTCCTGGAGGCGGCAGCCAGCGCCGCCGAGGGCCCGAACGGCTATCCCCCCTACAACATCGAGACCGTTGGCGAGGACGCCTACCGCATCGAGATGGCGGTCGCGGGCTTCAAGCCCGAGGAGCTGTCGGTCGACGTGAAGGAGAACGTGTTGACCGTCGCCGGCCGGAAGACGGCCAACGACGAAGCCAAGCGCTACCTCCACCGCGGCCTCGCAGAGCGCAATTTCGAGCGCCGGTTCCAACTCGCCGACTATGTGGTGGTGACCGACGCCCAGCTCGCCGACGGCCTGCTTCAGATCTCGCTTCGCCGTGAACTGCCCGAGAGCATGAAGCCGCGGCGCGTCGAGATCAAAACCCAAGCCGCGCTGGAAAGCTCGGCCCAGGCCGCCTAAGGCGGCCCCCGAAACGCGAAGGGCGGCGCCGAGAGGCGCCGCCTTTTTTGCTCCTTCCCGGCGGAAGGAGGGACTTACGCCGCCTCGGAGAGGTCCAGGCCGGCGACGTTGGTCAGCTTGGCCGCGCGCCAGCTGGTCTGAGGCAGCTTGGCGTCGGTGAAGTCCGCGCCTTGGAGATCCGCCTCGTCGAAAACGGCGCCGGCCAGCTCCGCCCCCTCGGCCCGCAGGAAGCGCAGGCGCGCGCCGGTCAGGTTCACGGGGGCGAAGCGCCCGCCGCCGAGCGGCAGGGGCGACAGCACCGCCCGCCGGACGTCGGCCTTCGACATGTTCGCTGCGATGAAGCGGGCACCGCGCAGGTCCGCCCCCACCAGGCAGACGCCTCGCAGGTCGGCGCCTTCGAAGTTCGCGCCCTGCAGGGCGGCGCCCGAAAGGTTGAGGCCCACCAGGCACGCGCCCTTGAACGAGGCCGCCGTCAGCTTGGCCCCCTTCAGCGAGCGCTCCAGCGGGCGCAGGTCCTCGCCGTCGAACCGGCCGGGGGAGCCTTCCTTGCCTCCGGTCTCGCACCATCGCTGGTTGGCCCGGACGAACTCGGCCAGCACGGCCGCCCGTTCGATCGCCTCGTCGCTCGGATCGCGCAGCACGCCGGCCAGATTGGCGCGGCTGAGCCTGGTCGCCGAGATGTCGACGCCGCTGAGCACCGCGCCGAGCAGGTTGGCCCCCTCCAGGTTGGCCCCGGCGATGTCCGCCCCTTCCAGCAGCGCGCCGCTCAGGTTGGCGTCCTTGAGGTTGGCGCCGGCGAGCTTGGCGCCGCGCATGGAGCAGTCGCTGAAATCCGCCGCGCAGGCCGAGGAGCCGTTGAGCTGCGAGCCGTCCAGGGTCGCGCCCGAGAGGTTCACGCTGTCGAGGTCGCCCGCCCGCGTCTCGTGGGTGAGCATGTCGAGGCCGCGCCGGCGATTGGGAATGGCGATCTGCCCCTCCCGGAAGTCGGCTTGGGTGAGATCGGCGAGGGAGAGATTGGCGCCGCGCAGGCAGCTGCCCCTCAGGTCGGCGCGGCGAAGGATCGCGCCGCGAAGGTCGGCGCCGCGCAGGTCGCAGCCGAACAAGGTTCCCCGCTCCAGGTTCACCTTGATCATCCGTGCGCCATCGAAGATCGCGCCGGAGAAGTCCGCGTCCACCAGGTTGCGGCCGGTCAGGTCCAGGCCGCTCAGATCCACGAACCGCAGCGACGCGCGCTTGCCGCCCGGCTTGCCGGCGACGAAGCGCTCGTGCGCGGTCAGGACCACGTCGAGCTCGCCTTGACTGAGGCGACGCCAGCCAGCCGCGACGGAAGCAGCAGTGCTCAAGAAGTCTCTCCTTTGGCGCCTACGAGCCTAGCCAGGCGATATGGCCGCCAGGTTAACTGCGCCGCGCGACGCCGCCCGATCAGGCGGCGTGGTCGGTGACCACCAGACCCTTCACCCCGAGCAGGACGGCGTCGGTCAGGTCGATCTGTCGGGTCACGGCGCCTGCGAAGTTCGCGCGCTCCAGGTCGGCGCGCACCATCACCGCCCGGCGGACGTCGGCCCCCGAGAGGTCCGCGCCCTTCAGCACCGCGCCGGTGAGGTTCGCCGGCAGCAGCCGGTCCTCGCCGATCAGCAGCGGCCCCAGGTGCGCCTCGCGCAGGTCCGCGCCGGATAGCCTGACGTTGATGAGCCGGGCGCCGCGCAGGTCCGCCCGGCGCAGGTTGCAGCCGCGCAGGTCGGCGTTCTCGAGCTGCGCGCCCTGCAGTTGGACGCCTTCCATGTCGAGGCCGTAGAAGACCGCGTCCTTGGCGGACAGCGCGGTCAGGTTCAGTCCTCGGATCGATTTCAGCGCCCTGAGGTCCGCGCCGTCGAAGGTCGAGGGCTTGCCCTCGACGCCGCCGGTCTCGCACCACAAGGCGTGGTCCCGCAGCATCTCGTCGTAGGGCAGCTTGGCGATGTCCCTGCCGGCCGGCTTGTCGGTCAGGACGCCCTTCAGGTTGGCGTCGTTGACGTTCCACATGGTGGTCTTGGCGCCCACCAGCACCGCGCCCTGCAGATCCGCCCCGGCCAGGTCCGCCCCCGACAGGTCGGCGCCCGCCAGGTCGGCGCCCCGGAGCGAACACTGCTTGAGGTTGGCGCGGACGAGCTTGGCGTCCTTCATCACCGCGTCGGTGAAATCGGCGCGGACGGCCACCACGCCGGAAAGCTTGCTGCGCTGGAGATTGGCGCCGATCAGGTTGGCTCCGGTGGCGACGCTCGCCCGTTCGGCGTGCTCCATCACCTTGTAGCCGAGCTTGGAATCCGCGGCGGCGATGGCCCCTTCGCGCAGGTCGGCCTCGAACAGGTCCGCGCCGGACAGGTCGCAGCCGCGCAGGCAGGCGCCGCGCAGGTCCGAACGGCGCAAGGAGGCGTCCACCAGGATCGCGCCCTGCAGGTCGGCCCCGAAGAAGTTGGCGTTGTCGAGCCGGGCGCCGGTGAAGTCGCAGTCGGTAGCCAGCACGCCGGTGAAATCGGCGTCCGACAGCTGGCGGCCCTTGAACGAGAGCCCCGAGACGTCGGTGTAGGAGAACACCGCCCGCGCGCCGCCCATCTTGGCGTGCCACAGCATGTCGTGACGGGCGCAGATCGCGTCCACCTCGAGCTGGGTCAGCCTGCGATAGGCTATGGAAGCATCCACAGAGCGCATCGAGCCGACCGTAAGTCCGGCTTGCTTAATGAACTCCTGACACGGACGGGGCTGTATGAAGTCTTCCTGCCTCCCCTGCCCAAACCGGGAGGTGGGCGCCGGAGGCCCTCAAAGGGGGCCTGTCACGCCAGCGGCTGCAAGGCCCCCTCGGTCGGCTTCGCCGACAGCTCCCCCGCAAGCAGGGGAGCAACGGTTGCAGCGCCTCAGCCCGGCAGCTTCTGGGCGCGGTCGGCGTCCAGGTAGCGGGCGGCGGTGGGGCGCAGGTTGGCGTCGAGCTCGATCGCCAGCGGGTTGCCGGTGGGGATCTCCACCCCCACGATCTCGGCCTCGCCCACGCCGAACAGATGCTTCACGATCGCCCGCAGCGAGTTGCCGTGGGCTGCGATCAGCACGTTCTCGCCGCGGCGCAGGTTGGGGGCGATCTCCTCCTCCCAGTAGGGCAGCACGCGGTCGAGGGTGGTCTTCAGGCTTTCCGTGTCCGGAATGTCGATCCCGCTGTAGCGGCGGTCGCCGTCGAAGCTCCAGGGGCTGTCGGCGGCCAGCGGCGGGGGCGGCACGTCGTACGAGCGGCGCCAGACCTTGACCTGCTCGTCGCCGTGCTTCTGGGCGGTCTCGGCCTTGTTCAGGCCAGTGAGCGCGCCGTAGTGGCGCTCGTTCAGCCGCCAGTCCTTCACCAGCGGGATCCAGAGCTGGCCGGCCGCCTGCAGGGCGATGTTGCCGGTGCGGATCGCCCGGGTCAGGACGGAGGCGTAGGCGCGGTCGAATTCGAGGCCCGCGTCCTTGATCAGTTCCCCGCCCCGCTTGGCCTCGCTCTCGCCCAGGGCGCTCAGGTCCACGTCCACCCAGCCGGTGAAGCGGTTCTCCAGGTTCCATTGGCTCTGGCCGTGACGGAGAAGGGTGAGGACGGGCATGGCGGCTTGATCTTCCTGCAGCTGGGAGGCCTGGGGCGAAGTTGGGGCTCGGCTAGAGCCCGCAGCGCCGCCCGTCAAGCGACCCGCGCTTGGCCGCGCGCGCCGGGCGCTGCTATGAGGCGCTCATGTCGGACGCCATCTTCTTCACCTTGGCGGGGCTGATCGCTGCGGGCGTGATCGCGCTCGCGCTGGTCTGGCCCCAGGGCCTGGGCGCCCCCTCCCCGCCGCCCTTCGGGCATCCGGTGGTGATGGAGCCCGCCGCCGCCGCCGCCGCCGCGATGGAGGCCGAAGCCGCGCGCAAGGCGGCCGAGGCTGCGGCGCAAGCCCCGCCGCCCGCCGCGCCCCGGCCCCCGACGCCCGCGCCCTCCGCCGAGCCAGCCCTGCGAGGCCCCCGTTGACCGATTTCGACGCCGCGGCGGTAGGCCGCCGGGTCCTGCAGGCCGAGGCCGCCGCGCTGGGCGAGCTGGCCCTGGCGCTCGACGGCGGCTTCACCGCCGCCGTGGATCGGATCGCCGCGCTGAAAGGCCGAGTGGTCTGCACGGGCGTCGGCAAGTCGGGGCACGTGGCCCGCAAGATCGCCGCCACCCTCGCCTCCACCGGGACCCCGGCGCTGTTCGTCCACGCCGGCGAAGCGAGCCACGGCGACCTCGGCATGATCACCGCCGAAGACGCGGTGCTGGCCCTGTCCAAGTCCGGCGGCGCGCTGGAGCTGGAGCCGATCCTCGCCTACGCCAAGCGCTTCGGCATCCCGGTGATCGCGATCACCGCCGCGGCCGACAGCCCGCTGGGCCGCGCCGCCGACGTGCGCCTGCTGCTGCCGGCCGGACCCGAGGCGGCCGACGCGCTCGACGCGCCCACCACCTCGACCACCCTGCAGATGGCGCTGGGCGACGCGCTGGGCGTGGCGCTCTTGGAGCGGCGCGGGTTCACCGCCGCCGATTTCCGCACCTTCCATCCGGGCGGCAAGCTGGGCGCGGCGCTCCGGGCCGTGCGCGACCTGATGCACGGCGAGGCCGAGCTTCCCCTGGTCCCCGCGGCCACGCCGATGCGCGACGCCCTCCTGGTGATGACCGAGCGCCGGTTCGGCTGCGTCGGGGTGGTGGACGCGGACGGCGCCCTCGCCGGGGTGGTCACCGACGGCGACCTGCGCCGCCACATGGCCGGGCTGCTCGACCATACGGCCGGCGAGATCATGACCCGCTCGCCCAAGACCGTTCCCCCGACGACGCTGGCGGCCGAAGCGCTGAAGCTGATGAACGAGCCGCCGCTGGTGACCGTGCTGTTCGTGGTGGACGCCGGACGGCCGGTGGGCATCCTGCATGTGCACGACCTGTTGCGCGCCGGCGTCGCCTGAAAGACGCCGCAAAGCCGTGGCCTGCATGTTGCAGTGCAGCGGCACCCTTGTCTTAATTCGAACCGTCTTCAGCCGGAGCCATTCATGCCCCTGACCCCGCGCGCCGACCTCGTTCCCAACACCCTCGCTTACGAGACCACGCCGCTCGTCAAGGCGACCGGGTTCCGCGAGTACGATGCGCGCTGGATCTTGGGCAAGGAAATCAACCTCCTGGGCGTGCAGGCGCTCGGCCTCGGCCTCGGGACCTATATCCACGAGGTGGGGGTGCGCCCGACGGTCGTGGTCGGCCACGACTTCCGCTCCTATTCGATGTCGGTGAAGCAGGCGCTGAGCCTGGGCCTGATGGCCGCGGGCTGCGAGGTGCTGGACATCGGCCTGGCGCTGTCGCCGATGGCCTACTTCGCCCAGTTCGACCTCGATGCGCCTTGCGTGGCCATGGTCACCGCCAGCCACAACGAGAACGGCTGGACCGGGGTGAAGATGGGCGCGAACAAGCCGCTCACCTTCGGCCCGGACGAGATCGGCCGCCTGAAGGAGATCGTGCTTTCCGGAGCCAGCGTCGAACGTTCCGGCGGCAAGCTCACCCTCGTCGAGGGGGTTATGGACCGCTACATCGCCGACGTCGCTTCGCGCGCCAGCCTGAAGCGGCCGCTGCGGGTCGTCGCGGCCTGCGGCAACGGCACCGCCGGCGCCTTCGCGCCCGAAGCGCTGCGGCGGATGGGGGCCGAGGTGATCCCCATGGACGCCGAGCTCGACTTCACCTTCCCCAAGTACAATCCGAACCCGGAAGACCACGAGATGCTGCACGCCATGGCCGAGGCCGTGAAGCGCGAGGGCGCGGACCTGGCGCTGGGCTTCGACGGCGACGGCGACCGCTGCGGCGTGGTGGACGACGAGGGCGAGGAGATCTTCGCCGACAAGATCGGCCTGATGCTGGCCCGCGACCTGTCG
>Ga0164243_10006319_pt1 | contig 17959 bp, 20 predicted proteins | sample OricompcompostOP_FD_108781 | JGI IMG/M metagenome (GOLD analysis project Ga0164243, IMG submission 108781) | Organic Plus compost microbial communities from Emeryville, California, USA - Original compost - Organic plus compost (OP) | ecosystem: Engineered > Solid waste > Mixed feedstock >... | reverse complement strand
CTGCTCGAACTCGCGGGTCCGGAAGATGAAGTTGCCGGGCGTGATCTCGTTGCGGAAGGACTTGCCCATCTGGGCGATGCCGAACGGCGGCTTGCGGCGCGAAGTGGTCTGCACCTGGCCGAAGTTGGTGAAGATGCCCTGGGCGGTCTCGGGGCGCAGGTAGGCGACGGAGCCGGAGTCCTGCGTCGGGCCGAGGTGGGTGGAGAGCAGACCCGAGAACTGCTTGGGCTCGGTGAAGGTGCCCTTGTTGCCGCAGTTGGGGCAGTTGAGGTCGGCGAGGCCGTTCTCCGGGGCGTGCCCCTTCTTCTCCTCGTACGCCTCCTCCAGGTGGTCCGCGCGGAACCGCTTGTGACAGGAGGTGCACTCGGTGAGCGGGTCGGTGAACGTCGCGACGTGACCGGAGGCGACCCACACCTCGGGGGCCAGGATGACGGACGAGTCGATGCCGACCACGTCCTCGCGCGACGTCACCATGTAGCGCCACCACTGGCGCTTCAGGTTCTCCTTGAGCTCGACACCCAGCGGCCCGTAGTCCCAGGCGGCACGCTGGCCGCCGTAGATCTCACTGCAGGGGAATACGAAGCCACGGCGCTTGCTCAGGCTGACGATGGTGTCGATCTTGTCGGCGGCCACGGTGCTCTCTTCATTACGACGACGGGCGACGAAGCGGAGATGCTTCCAGCGAATGCCTCAGGTTACCGGCGGGGACGGCCCCTCGACCAAATCGGTCCCCCCAAGCGGACCTCCGGGAGGCCGGCGGGGCCCGCGACGGGGATCACCAGAGGCTTTGTTGACAACGGTTTCCATCTTCGTTGAAAATGACTGTCATGAACGTACGACGACGTCACATATCCGCGGTCGCGCTCACCGCGGTCGCCGCCCTCGGGTTCGGCACCCTCACCGCCTGCTCGTCCGACAGCGCCGCCGCGGGCGACACCGGCACGTTCGACGTCGTCGCGTCGTTCTATCCGATGGCCTTCCTCGCCGAGCGGATCGGCGGTGAACACGTCCACGTCACCAGTCTCACCCAGCCCGGCCAGGAGCCGCACGACCTGGAGATCAGCGCCCGGCAGACCGCGCAGCTCGAGGAGTCCGACGCGGCCCTCTACCTCAAGGGTCTCCAGCCCTCCGTCGACGAGGCGATCGGCCAGTCCCCCATCGCCACGAAGATCGACGCGTCCGCGCTGACCACGCTGGAGGAACACGGCACCGAGGCCGGCCACGGCGAGGAGCACGGGGACGAACACGGCGACGAGCACGGCCACGACCACGAGCACGAGGGCGGCGACCCCCACATCTGGCTCGACCCGGTGAGGTACGCCGAGGTCGCCGAGGGCGTCGGCAAGGCCTTCCAGAAGGCCGACCCGGACCACGCCGCCGACTACCGCGCCAACACCGCGACCCTGGTCAAGGACCTCAAGGCGCTCGACGCGAAGTTCCGCACCGGCCTCGCGGACCGCACGACCGACGTCTTCGTCACCACCCACGCCGCCTTCGGCTACCTCGCCGAGCGCTACGGGCTGACCGAGGAGGCCATCAGCGGCCTCGACCCCGACACCGAGCCCAGCGGGGCACGCGTGAAGGACCTCCAGAAGATCGCGAAGGAGGACGGCGTCACCACCGTCTTCTACGAGACCCTGGTGAGCGACAAGACCGCCAAGACCCTCGCCGGTGACACCGGGCTGCGGACCGACGTCCTCGACCCGGTCGAGGGCATCACCGACCACTCCCGCGGCGAGGACTACTTCCAGGTCATGGAGGCCAACCTCACGGCCCTGCGCACCGCGCTGGGCGCCCGGTGAACCCCGACGACGCGACACCGGAGGACGGCATGACCACCGAGCCCGTCATCACCCTGCGGGGGGTGCGCGCCGAGCTGGGCTCGCGCCCCGTGCTCCGCGGCATCGACCTCACCGTGCGCCGCGGCGAGGTCGTCGCCCTGCTCGGCGCCAACGGCTCGGGCAAGTCGACGGCCGTGCGCAGCGTGATCGGCCAGGTGCCGGTCACCGCCGGGGAGATCGAGCTGTTCGGCACCGAGCGGCGCCGGTTCCGCGACTGGGCGCGGGTGGGCTACGTCCCGCAGCGCACCACGGCCGCCGGCGGGGTGCCCGCCACGGTCACCGAGGTCGTCTCCTCCGGGCGGCTCGCCCGCACCCGCTTCGGCCTGTTCCGCAAGGCCGACCGGGAGGCCGTCCGCCGGTCCCTGGAGCTGGTCGGCATGGCGGACCGCGCCAAGGACTCCGTCGACGCCCTGTCCGGCGGCCAGCACCAGCGGGTGCTGATCGCCCGCGCGCTCGCCTCCGAACCGGACCTGCTGATCATGGACGAGCCGATGGCGGGCGTGGACCTTGCCAGCCAGGAGGTCCTCGCCGACACCCTGCGCACGCAGGTCGACCAAGGCGCCACGGTCCTGCTCGTCCTGCACGAACTCGGGCCGCTGGAGCCCCTGATCGACCGGGCGGTCGTCCTCCGCGACGGCTGCGTGCTGCACGACGGCCCGCCGCCCAAGGCGGTCGGCCAGCACGCCCTGCCCGGCCACGACCACGTACACCCGCACGCACCGGCGGACGCCGGACCGATCCGCACGGGACTGCTGAGCTGATGGAGATCCTCGACTACGCCTTCATGCAGCGGGCGCTGCTCGCCGCCGTCCTGGTCGGCATCACCGCCCCCGCCGTCGGCGTCTACCTCGTCCAGCGCCGCCAGGCGCTCATGGGCGACGGCATCGGCCACGTCGCGATGACCGGCGTGGGCCTCGGCTTCCTGCTGTCCTGGTCCCCGGTGTGGATGGCCGCCGTGGTCTCCGTCGTCGGCGCCGTCTTCATGGAACTGGTCCGCTGGTACGCCCGCACCCGCGGCGACATCGCCCTCGCGATGCTGTTCTACGGCGGCATGGCCGGCGGCGTCATGTTCATCAACCTCGCGCCCGGCGGCTCCACGTCGAACCTGTCGTCGTTCCTGTTCGGCTCGCTCTCCACGGTGTCGCCGTCCGACGTGACCGCGATCTGCGTGCTGGCCGCGTTCGTGGTGCTGGTCACCGTGGGTCTGCGGCGGCAGCTGTTCGCGGTCAGCCAGGACGAGGAGTTCGCGCGGGTCACGGGCCTGCCCGTGCGGTTCCTGAATCTGCTCACGGCGGTCACGGCCGCGGTCACGGTGTCCGTGGCGATGCGCGTGGTGGGCCTGCTGCTGGTGAGCGCGCTGATGGTGGTGCCGGTCGCGGCGGCCCAGCAGCTCACCCGGAGCTTCGCCGCCACGTTCGCGATCGCCGTCGCGATCGGCGTCAGCGTGGCCGTCGGCGGCACCGTCACCTCGTACTACCAGGACGTGCCGCCCGGCGCGACGATCGTGCTGCTGACCATCGGCGCCTTCATCCTGCTGACCGTGCTGGCCGCCCCGCTGGCCCGCCGCCGCGCCCGGGCGCTGGCCGCCGCACGTCCCGGACCCGACCCCGCGGAGTGCTCGATTCCGGCCAGTCGCGCGGCGGACGGCAAGGTCGGCGCCTGACTGGCCGGTACCCGGACTGGCACAATGGCCCGGGCAGCAGCAGACGTGAGGAGGCATTCCGGTGACGACCGCAGGACCGCCCGTGAAGGGCCGCGCCACCCGGCAGCGTGCCGCCGTGGCGGCTTGCCTTCAGGAGGTCGACGAGTTCCGCAGCGCGCAGGAACTGCACGACATGCTCAAGCACAAGGGCGACTCGGTCGGGCTCACCACGGTCTACCGCACGCTGCAGTCCCTCGCCGACGCCGGTGAGGTCGACGTCCTGCGCACCGCCGACGGCGAGTCCGTCTACCGCCGCTGCTCCACCGGCGACCATCACCACCACCTGGTGTGCCGCAGCTGCGGCAAGGCCGTCGAGGTCGAGGGCCCGGCCGTGGAGAAGTGGGCGGAGGCCATCGCCGCGGAGCACGGTTACGTGAACGTGGCCCACACGGTGGAGATCTTCGGCACGTGCGCGGACTGCGCGGGGTGCACGAACCAGTAGGAGGCACGCGGGGCGCCCGCCTGTACGAGCCGAGGCGCCCTCAGCCCCTCCCGCCCATGTCCTCCCGCCGCAGCAGCACGACATGGCACGCGGCGGCGGACAGGAGCACCACCGCGCCGATCGCCGTCAGCGCGCGTCCCGGGCCCACAGGCACCAGCAGCCAGGTGCCCAGCACGCCTCCGCCGAAGATGCCCGGCACCGTCGCCGCCCACCGGGAGCGGGCCGGCCGGCGGTGCGGCGCCGGTCACCGTGAGGGGGCGGTGCAGCAGGTCGTCGACCGACTCCGCGAGGGCGGTCCGGCTCAGCAGGGCCGGCGCGCCGGGCACATGCATGCGCGGCGCGGTGGACGCCCGTAGCCCCACCGCCAGGGCCACCCCGTAGTCGGTGTGGTCGACGACCTTCGCGAGGCCGTGCCGGCCGAGTGCCACCGAGCCCGCGGCGATCAGCAGCCCCTCCCCGGCCGGCCCCGCCACGAACCAGGGGCGGCCCCGCGCGTCGAGCGCGGTGAGCGTCAGGCCGCCGGCCGCGGCGCCTGTCGCGAACGCCGCGGCAGCCCGCGCCACCGGCGCGTCCCCCGCGCCCGCCGGCGCGAACGACGGGAACTGCACGTTGCCCGTCACCAGCGCGCGGAACACCTTGCCCGGGGTCAGGAAGCTCACCGCGTCCACGGCGCCCGCGGTCACCGTGAGGACGGTCATGGCGGCGGTGCGCCGCACCTCGGACGGGGGCACGTCGTCGGACATGGGGCCGGCATGGCCAGGGCGGCCGCGCGCGCCCGGCAGCAGCCGTGCGACACGCGGCCGGACACCACGCCCGGCGCAGGCCGGGTCAGGACTGGCGGCCCTCCATGGCCAGCAGCTCCTCGTTGGGGATGGCCCCGCCGAACCGGCGGTCGCGCGAGGCGAACTCCAGGCACGCCCGCCACAGGTCGCGCCGGTCGAAGTCCGGCCACAGCACGTCCTGGAAGACCATCTCGGCGTAGGCGCTCTGCCACAGCAGATAGTTCGAGGTGCGCTGCTCGCCGCTGGGCCGCAGGAACAGGTCCACGTCCGGCATGTCCGGGTAGTACAGGTACTTCCGCAGCGTCTTCTCGTCGACCTTCGACGGGTCGAGGCGGCCCGCCTTCACGTCCTCGGCGAGCGCCTTCGCGGCGTCGGCGATCTCCGCGCGGCCGCCGTAGTTCATGCAGAAGTACAGGGTGAGCCGGTCGTTGTCCTTGGTCTGCTCCTGGGCGACCTGAAGCTCCTTGGCGACGGACTTCCACAGCTTGGGCATACGGCCCACCCAGCGGACCCGGATGCCCAGCTCGTCGAGCTGGTCGCGGGTCTTGCGGATGAAGTCCCGGTTGAAGTTCATCAGGAAGCGCACCTCGTCGGGCGACCGCTTCCAGTTCTCGGTGGAGAAGGCGTAGAGCGAGATGGCGCCCACGCCCATCTCGATGCCGCCCTGCAGCACGTCCAGCACGCGCTCGGCGCCGACCTTGTGCCCCTCGGTGCGGGGCAGACCCCGCTCCTTCGCCCAGCGCCCGTTGCCGTCCATGACGATCGCCACATGGTTGGGGATCAGCTCCCCGGGAAGCTTCGGGGGCCGCGCGCCGGAGGGGTGCGGTTCCGGGGTCCTGTACTCCCGGCGCTGCCGCCCCAGGAATCCGCGTACGGCCATGTGTCTCTCGTCTCCTCGTGCTGGTCCTCGTGCTGAGGGGGGCTTACTGCTTCTCGACGTACCGGAGCGAGCGCAGCCCGCGCTCCAGATGCCAGTGGAGGTAGGCGGACACGAGCCCGCTCCCCTCCCGGACGTACCGTGCCTCGCAGGCGTCCGCGGTGGCCCAGTCTCCCGTGAGCAGTGCGCCCAGGAGTTCGAGGGCCTGCGGCGAGGGTACGACGCTCCCGGGGACGCGGCAGTCGGCGCACACGGTTCCGCCCGACGCGACCGAGAAGAAGCGGTTCGGTCCTGGCATGCCGCATTTCGCGCAGTCCGTGAAGCTGGGCGCGTAGCCGTTGACCGCGAGGGAGCGCAGCAGGAACGCGTCGAGCACCAGGTGCGGGGCGTGCTCGCCCCGGGCGAGGGTGCGCAGTCCGCCGACGAGCAGCAGATACTGCTGGACGGCCGGCTCGCCCTCGTGGTCGGTGAACCGCTCGGCGGTCTCCAGCATGGCCGTGCCGGCGGTGTAGCGCGCGTAGTCGGTGACGATGCCGCCGCCGTACGGTGCGATCGTCTCGCTCTGCGTGCACAGCGGCAGGCCGCGTCCGACGAGCTCGCTGCCCTTGGCGAAGAACTGCACGTCCACGTGCGAGAAGGGCTCCAGGCGCGCGCCGAACTTCGACTTGGTCCGGCGCACGCCCCTCGCCACGGCGCGCACCCGCCCGTGACCGCGGGTGAGCAGGGTGATGATCCGGTCCGCCTCACCCAGCTTCTGGGTGCGCAGCACGATGCCGTCGTCGCGGAACAGACTCATGGCAGCCATTGTCCCGCACGTTCACGGCACCTCGCCGCGACTCCTGGCGTCGGCGTACGCGGTGGCCGCGCGCAGCCGTTCCTCGGGGGTCGCGTGCCGTACGGCCCGGGGGTCGGCGTCCCACTCCCGTCCGCCGCCGTACGGCCGCAGCTGCACGTAGGGGCCCTCGTGCCCCATGACGATGCCGAGCCGCTCGGCGCGGGTGTCCACGACGTACGCACCGACGGGCGGCTTCACCGCTCCACCGCCGCCCGGAACGCCTCCCGCATTTCTTTCACCACGTCCTCCGCTTCCCCTGCGCATCCCGCCGACTGGTGTGCCGAGACCGTGATTCCCGCCCCTGACGAATTCACGCTTCATGTCACACGTGTGACGTCAGGTGTCTGGACTTACTGAGTTTCCGCAGGTGCGGGGCGGGGCGGTGGACCGGTTTTCCGGTGTGCCGGAATGCGGGCGGCAAGCGGAGGAACGTACGGACGGGGCGCTTTTCGCCGAAGAAAATACGGGAAATGCCGACCCCGTTCTGCGCTTTTCCGAATTCGCGCCGGAACGACGTCAGAACGAGGCGGAGGCGGGTGTCCGGGGCGTGGCGACGAGCCGCAGCCCGACGTCCACGAGCGTCCAGCCGAGACGCGTGCGCAGTCCGCGCGGAGGCGCCGCCGCGACGGCGAGACGGTACGCGTACGCCTCGGCGCGGAGGTCCGCGGCACGGACCCGGTGCAGGTCCGGGAAGCTCGTCGGATGCATGGGGCTGCCTCTCATGCCGTACGGGTGGGGAAGAGGTGGGTGTGCACGCGGACCTGCTCGGCGTCCGGCGTCCCGTCGGCGGGGGCGCGGTCGCGGTAGCTGTCGACCAGGGCGTGCATCCTCTGGACGAGCTCCGCCGCCTGGTCGGGGGTGAGGCGCAGCGTCAGGTCGCTCATGTCCGCGGCCCGGCGCCAGGCCTCGGGCCACTCGGCGGACGTGCCGAGCCAGGTGGCGACCTCCCGCGTGTGGGTGTTCGCCACCTCGTGCAGGAACAGGTCGGCGGCCCCGCGGACCTCCGGGTCGCCGTCCCGGAGCAGGGTCTCGTCGAAGCTCACGCCCTCGTGGGCGGCCTTCCACCACCGCTCACGCCCCTTGCCGCGCTCCGGCGCGTCCTCCACGAAGCCATGGGCGGCGAGCTGCCGCAGGTGGTAACTGGTGGCGCCGCTGGACTCGCCGAGCTTCTCGGCCAGTTGGGACGCGGTGGCGGGGCCGCCGCGCCGCAGGGCGCTCAGCAGCCGCATCCGCAGGGGGTGCGCCAGACCGCGCAGGGAGCGCGCGTCGAGCTGGTGCAGCCGGGGCTGCTCGGACTCGTTCGGTTCCTGCGGTGTCTCGGGCTTGTCCATGCGTCCGAGGATAGACATGCAAAGAACCCGTTGCAAGGGTTTCTTTGCAAGCCTCTCTTTGCATCGCGTTCTTTGCAGCGGGTTCTTTGCATGCGGACCATATGCCGATGACGCCGAAGGCGTGACGTTTCCGCAGGGGTGCAACCGGGACGTGCGGCCCCGCTCTCCTCTCCTGCGAACCGACACTCCTTCGGTGAGGAGAGCGACATGACCGCCCCCGCTTTCGAGTACGGACCGAATCCTTCCGCCGCCGGGCAGCCGGGCGCCGACTACCTGCTGGCCCCGCCGGACCCGGCCACCCGTGTCGGCGCCCTCATCGACCCGCGTGACCGGCGCCGCCTCGACCTGCACGCCGCCCTGACCGCCGCGGGCATCCCGCCGCGGCCCGAGGACCGCGAGGCCATCGAGCACCTGAGCGCGCTGTCCGCCGGGATCAACAGCACCATCCAGCGCTGGCTCCAGCACACCTTGTAGGGGCTCAGCCGGCGCCCGGGGCGACCAGGCCCGACTCGTAGGCCACGACCACCAGTTGGGCCCGGTCGCGGGCGCCGAGCTTGCCCATCGTGCGGCTCACATGGGTCTTCGCGGTGAGCGGGCTCAGCCCCAGCGTCTCGGCGATCTCCGTGTTGTTGAGGCCGCGCGCGACCAGCGTCAGCACCTCCCGCTCCCGGTCGGAGAGGCAGTCGGGGCCCGCCGTGACCGGCGCCGCCCTGCGTCGAGTCGGCGCCGGCGGGCAGGTAGTCGACCGCCCGGTTCTGCTGCGCGCCGCTCCCGGCGAGCGGCCCGAGCAGCACCAGCGCCGCCACCCACAGTCCCACCACCGCCCAGGGCACGGCCCGCCGCCCCCGTGCGCCTGTCCTGACTGCTCCCATGAGCCTCGGCTCCCCTCCGGTCCGGTCCACTGGATCTGCTGTCCAGCCTTCCGGCGGCGGGGAGCCGGGACGTCCGGCCTGGGACCGAAACGGCGGGTACTGCGGCGGGCGGCCGGGACGGGGCCGTTACTCCCCCGGGAGTAGCGGCCGGGCCCGGCGGGAGGTCAGCCCCGGTCGACCATCCAGGTGCCGTCCTCCTCGTCGTCGACCCGGACCTCCAGCTCGCGCAGGCTCATGCCGGCCTCCCACAGCTCACGGAAGCGCTTCATCCGGTCGTGCACATGGTCCTGACGGGCGATCAGCCGGGTCCGGATGTTGACGTCGCGGAGGTCCTGGTCGATCTCGAAGGACACGGCCTCGTCGTAGACGATGAAGTCGTTGGTGGTGCCGCGCAGCAGATGCGGCGGCAGCTCCGGCAGGACGGCCACGCGCACCTCGATGTGCAGCACCTCCTGCTCCTCGCACAGCCGCAGCAGCCGGTCGTCCAGCTCCCGGGCGCTCTCCAGCAGGAACAGCCGGCGCACCGGGACGCCCTGCTCGATCGCCTCCGCCTGGGCGTGCAGATAGCGGCTGGCGGGCTCGCTGTTCCAGAACGTCCGGTCGACGGAGGTGCTGGTGGCGCAGATCGACTTCTCCGCGGCCCGGGTGAGGGTGAGCATCCAGTCGTGGTTCTCGCCCGGGCACTCCGCGGTGAGGGTGGTGAGGTCGCTGAGGTGTCCGATCACCCGCTGCATCTCCAGCCGGACGAAGGTGGAGAGGATCGGCAGGCCGGGCGAGAGGACCTCGGCGAAGTTGGCGGCCAGGTCGGACACGGACTCGATGCGCACCAGCGGCGGCGCCGGCGGTGCGGGCTCGGCCGGGCGGGGCGGCGGCACCAGGCGCGTCTCGACGAGCTGCTTCATGTCCTCGGTGTGCCGGGTCAGCCCGTGCTGGAGTTCGTCGTAGCGCCGTAAGCCGCCGCGGACGGTGGCGGCGGTCTCGGCCAGCAGGCTCTCCGCGCGCCGGGCCCGCTCCTCGGCCGCCCGGTCCGGGACCAGCACGAGGTGCTGGACGGCGACGGCGGCGACGGCGACCAGGGCGGCGGCGCCGAGCTGCCGTGCCGCGCCGTCCTCCGGGCTGAGCAGCGCGGCGAGGCCCCAGGTGAGCAGTCCGGCGACCAGGCCCACCAGCAGCCTGCGCCGCCACGGGACGGGGTCGGGACGCTCGGCCTGACCGTCGGACCGGGTGGCGTCCGGGGCGCCGGGCGTCCTGGGCGTCCGGTCCTCGGGGTGTTCGGGTGTGCCCACCGCGCCCGGCGGGCCGGCCGTGTCGTCGGGCTGGGGTGTCTGTGCCGTGCTCATCTCGCTTCTCCCCCCGTTGGGAAACACGTCGGTTCGGGATGCGGACTGTGCGTGGGGGTCCGGACGAGGCCGCTCACGGCTGGTGGGCGTCTCGCGGGCAGGGGTTCGGGGCCGGGTCGCGTTCAGGGCGCGGGCTCCACCTCCCGGTGCACGGGCGGGATCGCGTGCAGGGTGAGCTGGTCCCGGACGCGCTGGACCAGGGCGAGCCACTGCCGGGTGAACCCGGGCCGCTCCTCCAGCGCCTCCCACAGCGGGGCCAGCCGCCCGGACACACGGGCCCGCGGCATCCACAGGTGCAGCAGATGGTCGACGGCAGGCCGCAACGCCCTTACCGTTGGCGGGAGTTCGCCGTCCCCGGCGGTACGGGGCCAGGTGCCGGGCGCGGCGGGGCCGAGGCGGATGCCGTCGAGGACGCGGACCAGGGTGGTCAGCAGCCAGTCGTGCAGGGCCAGGTCTTCGCAGAGCCCGGCCAGGTCGGCGGCGGGGATGTCCTCCGGGACGCGCAGCCGTACGGTGCGCAGCTCGTCCTCGGCGAGGGTGAACCGCTCCAGGGCCGGCGCCTCGCCCGCCGGCGCGGTCAGCGCCACCCAGCGCAGCCGGGTCTGCCGGGACCTGAGCGGCGGCCGCTGGTCGAGCAGCGGGTGCCGCAGCAGCCGGGTGAGCAGTCCCCCGGCGATCAGCCCCAGGTCCAGGTCGCCGTGGCGCCCGCCGTCGAGCAGACCGGCGGCGACGGCGTCGTACGGCAGCTTCCCGAGCGGCTCGACCACCGCGGGCCGCACCAGGTAGTCGCCCCAGGGGCGGCGGTGGTCGGGCCCGGAGGCGGGGAGGGTGAAGTACGCCGAGGTCTGCAGGACGCGCCCCTCGGTGAGCGCGGCGCGCGCGGCGACCGTGCCGACGGCGCGGACCCGGGCGCCGCCGGCGCTGGGCAGCGGGCAGTCGACGCCGGTGAGGGTGTCCGGGGAGCGCCCGTAGAGGTTGGGGCGCTCGGACACCAGGACCCGCTCGTCGGCGCGCAGCCGCAGCAGCTGGGCGGCGGCGCGGCTGTCGAGGGCCTGCCCGGCGGGCAGCAGGCAGGTGCGGACCTCGCCGGAGGCCAGCACGGTGCGCGGCGCGGCGGTGGCGGGCGGTGCACCGGGGGCCGGCATCTCAGGTCTCCTCGCAGAAGACGTAGGAGACGCGGTCGGCGACCGGGCCCGGGACGGGCACGCCTTCGCCCGCGGACCGCTCGGCGGCCTGGCGCAGGGCGTCCCGGTCCACGTCGGTCTGGTCGAGGATCACCCGCACGGCGTGCTCGACGGGCAGGAAGCGGCCGGGCAGCACCGAGCAGGTGCGGTAGGCGGCGAACGGGTCCGCCCGCTCGCCGAGCCGCACCAGCGGCGGCAGGTCGTCCCACTCGTCGGGGAACGCGCCGGTGTGCGGCTGCGGTTCGAAGACGGCCTCGCCCTGGTGGCGCAGCAGTCCGAGGCGGGCGAGCTGCCACACGGCGGCCAGGAAGGGGCAGGACCACAGGCGTTCCCCGTCGGGCGTCTCGTTCCACAGCTCGACGTCGAGGAAGACGGAGTGGCGGCGGGCGGCCGTCTCGCGGGGCGGCTCCCAGGCGGCGACCTTCCGCATGGCCTGCGGGGCGCGGGCGGTGGGGCTGCGCACACCGTTGGCGAGCCAGCCGGTCTGCGCGGCGGGCGGGCGGTTGCCGTAGCTGCCGGGCGGCGGCTCCTCGACGATCCGCGCGGCCACGGCCTCGGCGACGGGCACCTTCCCGCTGACGGCGCACGCGGACTCGCGGGCGAGGTAGTCGACGGCCAGCCCGGCGCGCTCGGCCTCCTCCAGCAGCATGGGGACGACCTCGGCGGGGCTCGCGAACCGGGTGAAGTAGTCGTCGATCAGGAAGCAGGTGCTGATCCGGGCGCGCCGCCCGCCGGCCCGGTCGGCGGCGACGGCGCGGGCGGCCTCGGCCCAGGGACGGACCCGCGCGAAGTGCCGGCGCAGATGCTCGGGCCCCGCCTCGAAGTCCTCCATGTAGAGGTGCCCCAGCTCCAGGGAGAGGTGGGAGAGGGGGACCGCCTGGGTGCGGGGTTCGGCGGTGGTCTCACGGAACACCGCTTCGGTCATAACAGCCCCCAGTACGCGTCGTCGGTGAGGCGCCGGGCGATCTCCTCGAGCGCCTCCAGCGTCTCCTTGTTGGCGATCTGGGTGGCGAGGACGTCCTCCTCGGTGATCAGCTGTTCCCGCCACTGCAGGATCGGCTCCAGCGGCACGGTGCCGAGCACCACGCTGTCGCCGATGTGCTGGTCGGAGGCGAGCCGGCGCAGCGCCCGGTTGCAGGACTGCATCCAGGCGGCCTGGGCGGGCGAGCCCTGCGCCCACATGGCCGACTCCGGGTCGGGCACGGCGGCCCGTACGAAGCGGATGTTGCCCTGGAGGGTGTGCTCGTCGTGCCCGCGGTCGACACCGCCGCGGAGGATGCCGTTCTCCTTGTGGACCAGGCCGGCGGCGGCGATGACGTGCTGTCGGGTCCAGCGGTGGAACACCAGCCAGCGGTAGGAGACATGACGCATCTGCGGGTGCGCGGTGGCCGCGAGGACGAGGTCGACGGCGTAACTGCGGCCGGCGCTGAGGTCGACCATGACGAGGTCGAACTCGCTGTTGAGGCGCAGCAGCAGGTCGACGCAGCGCTCCAGCGCCTCCTCGCCGGTGGCGAACTCGCCGCCGCCCGCGTCGCCGGGGTAGAGGACGAGCCGCCCGGACTGGTTCTGCCGGGCGCGCAGCACCGGGTGCTCGGTGTGCCGCCAGATGTCGATGCTGGCCGGTTCGGTGACCTCGCCCTCCAGGTAGGAGTGCAGGCCGCGTTCCTCGGTGCCGCGCAGGGCGCTGGGCACGTCGAAGACGGCGGCGGCGGTGGGCGAGCCGAAGTCGAAGTCGACGTAGGCGACGTGGTCGCCGGTGAGGGCGCGCTGGTAGGCCAGGTTGGCGCTGGTGACCGAGCGGCCCGTGCCTCCCTTGTCGGAGGCCGCGAAGACGAGCACGGCTCAGCCCTCCTGCGCGGCGGCGTCCCGGGCCTGGGCCAGGGTGTCGAGTTCCCGCAGGACGGGCAGGGCGAGCGCGAAGGCGGTGGCGGGCCGCTCGTCGACGAGGCCGCGGGCGTGGTCGAGACGGTTCTCTATGCTCCGCATCGCCCGGGCGCGGCTGCCGTCGTCGCCGGTGGACGCCTCCAGTTGCTCCCTGCCGAACAGGTGTGTGGCCTCGCTGAGCAGGTCCCGGGCCAGGTCGGCCAGGTCGGGGCTGCGGATGGGCTCCTGCTCGTACAGGTTGCGGGCGGCGACCAGGCACTCGGTGACGCGCTCGGTGACGCTCCAGGACAGGCGGCGGTTGACGTCCTTGGCGTCCGGGAAGACGGCGCGCACGTCGTCCCAGAGGCCGGCGCCGTGGCCGTCCTCGATCCTGCGGCTCCACAGGTGCTCGAAGGTCTGCTCGGCGAGGCGCAGCAGCCGGTCCTGCGCCTCGATGTTCCGGGACAGCTCGGCGAGCTGCACGGTCCGCTTGAGCAGTTGGGCGGAGAAGTCGGTCATGCGCCACTGGAGCCGTGACCCCGAGCGCTCGGACCCGGCGAGCGGCATCAGCACACCCGGGTCGTGCAGCCGGACGACCGGGTCGTTCCTGGTCATGCGGCTGGTGACACGGCCTCTGTCGGCGAGCCGCTCCATGATGGAGACGGTGCGGGTGAGGTCGTCGTCGGTGGCCCTGCGGCGCACCAGGTCGTGGACGAGGATGGCCGCGACGGTGAGGGAGAAGTACTCGGACTCCAGGCGCAGTCCGGTGGTCTGCCAGGGCAGGTCCTCCAGGGGCCAGCGCTCGGTGCCGAAGCGGGCGACGGCCGACCAGTACTGCTGGCTCAGCTCCCAGCGCAGCCGCAGCGCCTCGGCGAGTTTCTGCTGGTCGGCGTCCAGCAGTCCGAGGGTGAGGGTGCGCTCGGAGAAGAGGTCCTGGATGCCGTCGAGGGCGACGACGGTGAAGTACACGTAGGGCAGCCGGTCGGCGATGCCGTCGGGCTGGCCGGGCACCGGGGTGTCGAGGTCGGTGACCTTGGGGGCGTCCTTGACGACGCCCCAGGCCCAGCCGCACTCGAAGAGCTGGCTCTCGTCTCGGATGGACTCGTCGACCTCGATGCCGCGGCTGAGGCTTTCGATGATGGTGGCGCGCAGCGGCCGGAAGCGGCGCGCGAACTGCTGGAGGACGGCCCGGTCGGAGTGCCGGTTCTGGCCGATGACCTGGATGAGCCGCCGGCCCTGCTCGGACTCGGCGTCGAAGACGTTGACCGCGAAGGAGCGCAGCAGGCTGACCATGGCGGCGGTGAGGCGGAGGCTGGTGGCCTCGCGGAGTTCGCCGAGCGCCCGGCGCACGTCGGGGCGGGTGGTGCTGCTCTCGTAGACCTTGAGGAAGCCGAGGGTCGCCAGGCAGAGCGTGACGGACATCGAGTAGGAGTCGACGACGCCTAACTTGCCCTGTTCATAGCTCAGTTCGAGGTCGGGGTCGACGGTCTTGAAGTACGGTCCGCCGGCGAAGGTGGGGGCGTCGTCGGGGCCGGTGTGGGTGCGCATGAACTGGGTCAGCGCGGCGATCACGTTGGGCGGGATCTCCAGCCGGCTGCCGACGCGCTCCAGCGCCTGGAGCACGTCCCGTTCGGTGGTGTCGGGCTGGTCCAGGCGGAACGCGGGGATCTCGGTGGCGGGGTACAGCAGGCAGAGCAGCCGCTCGGCGTCCGCGACACTGCTGAGCCCGTCGGTGTCCCCCCACACGAGCTTGCCGTCGTCGAACGAGTGGCGGGCCGCGGCCCGCCAGATGTCCAGCAGATGCTGGCGTGGCTTGATCTGCATCCCCCTACCCCTCGTACAGATCGTGTGCAGACATGGTCCCCGTTCCTACGTGTCCGCAATCGCCGAATTTCGCCGTCCGAGGGCGAGAATGATGCCCTCGTGCCCCTCGCGCACCATGTGGTGCAGATCGTGGATCTCCAGGTCGTCGGCCCAGTCGGCGAGGCTCTCGCGGACCCGCTCCTCGTTGACCCGGTAGGCCGGATAGCGGTGGTCGCCCACCTGGTAGCCGACGGATTCCTTCATGAAGGCGGTGGCGAACGGGGCGCCCTCGTTCAGCGCGCCCATGAAGCAGGTGACGCCGCGGCGGAACTCCTCGGGGCACTCGGACATGGAGTCGGCGACGAAGAACATGGTGCCGATGTCCCAGCGGCGCTGGCCGTCGAGGTCGAGGAGGTTGGCGCGCTCGACGCGGACGATCTCCCCGAACCGGCCGCGGGGTTCGACGGCGGCGTAGGCGGGGTGCTCGCGCAACTGGTCCCAGAAGGGGTCCCAGACGGTGTCGAACCCGGCGGGTGACGCCTGCTTCTCCAGGTACTCCACGTTCGGCTGCGCGTACTCCAGGAGCAGGACCTTCTCGCACCAGGGCAGCATGGACAGCGCCGGGTAGAGGTTGGCCCCGGCGCCCACGTCGACGCCGCGGGCGGTGCGCGGGGCGCCGTCCGTGAAGGACTTGCCGAAGTAGTCGCGCATCAGCCGCACGATCAGCAGATCGACCTCGAGGGGGCTGCGGTAGTTCGCGTCGACGTACGCCTCAGGATCGAACTTCGCCCACGGGGCGTCGGCGTTACGGTCCATCATCACCCTGCCGCGTTCCATTCAGTGTCGGACAAGACCGAGTGCCCTGTCTGCGCCGTTCCGCTGAACGTCGGCAGGTGAAGCAGCATCTCCGGTTCTCGCACGGTAGGCCGAAGTGGCACGCGGAGACAGCCAGGAACACGCCGTTCCTCGTCGACGGGCGCACGGAAGGCGCACGCCGGTGGTCCGTGCACCCCTGAACTCGCCCTTGCACGCGGTGAGTTGACGGCTCACTCTAACCAGAGACGCCACCGGCCGCCACCGGAAGCAGCAATCCCTTCCGGGTGAACGCCGGTGTCTTGGCGTTGACGCATCCGCATGTCCCGACTGGGGGGTGGCATGACCGCCGAACCGCTGGAGCGCACCCTGGACCGGCACGGTCGGCTCGCGGGACCCGAGGGGTTCCCGGAGCCGGGACGCCTGGTGCTGAGGGGAGCCCTCGAGTCCGATCTGCCCGAGCTGCGCCGGCTCGACGAGGAGGTGTTCCAGGAGGTCGCCTACCCCGCCTTCCTGCTCCGCCAGCTGTACGACGTCTACGCCCAGCACTTCCTGGTGCTGGACGACGGCGCGGGCGGGCTGCGCGGCTACGTCCTGGCCGCGACCACCGCGTTCGGCCGGGACAGCTGGATCCTCGGTCTGTGCGTGACCGAGGGGGACCGCCGGCACGGGCTGGGCCGGGAGCTGATGACGGAGATCCTCGCGCGGCTCCGACAGGACGGCATCGACACGGTGCGCCTGACCGTGGAGCCCGCCAACCGGGCGGCGATCCTCCTCTACCGCTCCCTGGGCTTCACCCCGGAGGAGCCGGACGGGGGCCTGCGCCGGGACTACTTCGGGCCGGGCGAGCACCGGCAGGTTCTGCGACTGGAGCTGTGTTAGACGGGCGGACGCGTCAGGACGGCGACCGCGCGACACGGACCGGGCCCGGACGGCGTCCGCCGGAGACCGGTCTGGTTCAGGACGGCGTCCGCCGGAGACCGGCCTGGTTCAGGACGGCGTCCGCGCCGCCGCCAGCAGGCGGCCGACGTCGTCGGAGCAGATCGTGAGGGCCGCGCCCACCGTGGCGAGGGCGTCCCGTTCCGCGGGGGTGTACGGGCCGTCGGCCAGGGCGATCCGCGCGCCCTGGAGCAGGATCGACTCGCGGCCGGGTCCGGCCAGGTGCGGGGCCAGCGGGTCCAGCGCCTCGTGCAGTTCGATGGAGAGACCCGCCACGCAGGGCTCCCCGGTGAACCGGCCGGTGTCCTCCTCCAGCGCCTCGACCAGCGCGGCCAGCTGCTCCTCCGTGCAGTCCTCGAAGCCGGCCGCGCGCACCCCGGCGGCGGCGGTCTCCAGGGCGGCACGGGAGCAGGTGCCGCCCGCGGCGAGCACGGCGAGGGCGACGGTGTGGACGGCGTCCCGCAGCATCGCGGAGAAGCGGGTGGTGGTGGGGTGGTCCAGCACGTCGGTGCCGAAGTGGCCCCGGCAGGCGGCGCACTCCACGGTCGGCGCGCACACCCCGCGCGGCAGCACGGGCACGCCCAGCACGGTGAACCGGCGGCGTCCGGTGAGCCGCTGGTAGTTGCGGTCGCCGCCGCAGTTCGGGCAGAAGAACTCCCCGTCGCCGACGGCGGTCCAGGCGGTGCGGGTGCCGACCAGGCGGCGCGCACGTCCGGCGGCAGCGGTACGGCCGTCGGGTCCCCGTTCTGGCAGCACGTCGCACCTCCATCAACGCCGCACAGCTCCGTCGCCGCGCTTGCGTGATGTTAGCCACATCCGGGAGGCGGAGTCAGTACCCGGGACGAGACCTTTCCGTGACCATCACAGGTGTTGGCCGGTAACCGACGCCGGGGCCCCGCCCGCCGTGACGGCGGACGGGGCCCCGGATTCGCTCGAGCAGGCTGCTCAGCGGGTTGCGCGGTTGACGGCGGAGACGACCGCCTTCAGCGAGGCGCGGGTGGTGTTCGCGTCGATCCCGATGCCCCACAGCACCTTGTCGCCGATGGCGCACTCGATGTACGAGGCGGCCTGCGCGGAGGCGCCCTCGCTCATGGTGTGCTCCTGGTAGTCCAGCAGGCGTACGTCGATACCGATGCCCTGGAGGGCGTCGAAGAAGGCCGAGATCGGACCGTTGCCCGTGCCGACCAGGGTGGTCTCCCGGCCGTCGACCGTGGCCTGGACGGTGAGGGTGTCCACGCCGTCGTGGTCGGTGGTGCTCTGGCCGCCGGCGACCTGGATGCGGCCCCAGGGGTTGTCCGGGTTGGGCAGGTACTCGTCCTGGAAGACCGCCCAGAT
>Ga0164243_10006318_pt1 | contig 17962 bp, 14 predicted proteins | sample OricompcompostOP_FD_108781 | JGI IMG/M metagenome (GOLD analysis project Ga0164243, IMG submission 108781) | Organic Plus compost microbial communities from Emeryville, California, USA - Original compost - Organic plus compost (OP) | ecosystem: Engineered > Solid waste > Mixed feedstock >... | reverse complement strand
GGCAACCATTTTCGCACCTTTGTTCGTCCGGGTGTAGAATCTGCGGAGCGGGGATTGAACGGGCGGTCACGACGATCGCACCGGATGTCTGTGTGTCCCGCAGATCGCTTCAACCCACATCCACCGGATTTCGCGAGGCAGCATCCATTGTCACTCGATCATCTCACCCGTCAACTCGCCCGGTTCTCGCCGCTCGCCGATGCCCTCGATGGCCTTCGTGCGGGCACCAATCAGACCATCGATGACCTTCCCGACGCCGCGCGCGCTCCCCTGATCGCCGCCGCGGCGCTCGGATTGTCGCGCCCGGTCGTCGTCGTGACCTCGCGACGCGATCGCGCCGAGTACCTCGCGACCTCCATCAGCGAGCATCTGCCGCGCGAGGCCGAGGTCGCCCTCTGGCCCGCGACCGACACGATGCCGTTCGAGCAGCTTCCGCTCGATCTCGATGCCGGCGTCCGACGCGTCCAGCAGCTCGCGATGCTCCGCACGCGCAGCGAGCGTCCGCGTGTCTGGATCTCGCCGGTCAGCGGGTTGATGCAGTTCGTGATGCCCCTCGCCGACATGTCCGCGCGTGTCCTGAACGTTGCGGTCGGCGCGCGCCTCGACATCGAGGAACTCGTGCGCTGGGCGATCGGCGTCGGGTACCAGGTCAACCCCCTCGTGCAGGAGCCAGGCACCATCGCGCGCCGCGGCGGCATCATCGATCTCTTCCCACCGGGAGCCGATCATCCGGTGCGCATCGACTTCTTCGGCGACGAGATCGAGAGCATCCGGCAGTTCGATCCGCATACCCAGCGCTCGATCCGCCCGCTCAAGCGCCTCCCGCTGATGCCGCCGATGGAGCTGCCGGTCTGGCGGCTCAAGGAGATCGCGCCGCAGCTCACCGCGCTCGATCCATCGCGCCTCCGCCCGGAGGTCGCCGAGGAATGGGGGCGTATGCTGAGTCACGTCGAGTCCGGCAGTGTGCCGGCGTCGCTCGACATCCTCGCCGGATACCTCGTGCCGGAGAAGACGACCGCGCTCGACTACATTCCAGACGACGCGCTCGTCGTGCTCGATCAGCGCGACGCGATCTCGCTGACGGCCACGCAGCGCGAGCAGCATGCCTTCGAGCTGGCGACCACGTTCATCGAGACAGGCGAGCTTCCGGCCGGCATCATCCCGCCATTCCTCTCGGCGGTCGATCTCGAGCGTAAGCTCACGAAGCGTGTCGCCCTGAATCTCGGGCACAGCGAAGGCATCGCGAACACTCTCTCGGCACGCGAGCTCTCCGATCCTCCCCTCTTCGCGGGGCGCATGGACGAGCTGGCCGACGAGCTGAAGACGCGCATCGCGCGCGGCTGGACGATCACGATCGCGACCGATCAGGTCGATCGCCTGTCGGATCTCCTCGCCGAGCGCCAGGTCCCGACCAGGCGAGAGCTCCTCGGAGAGGCATCCGCCGGGCCGGCTCCAATCGAGATCACTGGCTCGGACCTCGTCGCAGGCTGGTCGTGGGATGCTGGCAAGGTCGCCGTCTGGACGGACTTCGAGATCTTCGGCTTCCGCAAGCAGCCGCGTCGCATCGGCAAGCGCACCGTCAGCGAGCAACGTTCGTTCGCGCAGAGTCTCGAGCCGGGCGAGTACGTGGTGCACGTCGATCACGGCATCGCGCGCTTCACCGGGCTCGTTCGCATGACGACCTCCGGTGTCGAACGCGAGTACCTCTTGCTCGAGTACGAGAAGGGCGACAAGCTCTACGTACCGGTCGATCAGAGCGACCGCGTCACGCGCTACGGCTCCGGGAGTGTCACCCCACCACTCAATCGCCTCGGCAGTGGCGAGTGGGTCAAGACGAAGCGTCGCGTCCGCAAGGCTGTCCGCGAGATGGCGTTCGAGCTGATCCAGCTCTACGCCTATCGTGATGCCGGGGTTGGGCATCAGTACCCGGATGACACCAAATGGGATTACGAACTTGCGGAGTCGTTCCCCTACAAGGAGACCGTCGATCAGCAGAAGGCCATCGACTCGGTCAAGGCCGACATGGAGTCGCACCGCCCGATGGACCGCCTCGTCTGTGGGGATGTCGGCTTCGGCAAGACCGAGGTCGCGATCCGCGCCGCGTTCAAGGCGGTGAATGGCGGCAAGCAGGTCGTCGTGCTCGTCCCGACGACCGTCCTCGCACTCCAGCACTTCACGACCTTCGTGCAGCGCCTCTCGTCCTTCCCCGTGCGTATCGAGATGCTGTCCCGCCTCAAGACCAAGAAGGAGCAGGACGCGATCCTTGATGGCCTCACTGACGGCTCCGTCGACATCGTCATCGGCACGCATCGCATCGTGCAGAAGGATGTCCGCTTCAAGGATCTCGGTCTCGTGATCATCGACGAGGAGCAGCGCTTCGGTGTCCGCCAGAAGGAGTTCCTGAAGTCGATCCGCACCGAGGTCGATGTACTCTCGATGTCCGCGACGCCGATCCCGCGCACGCTCAACATGGCGATGTCCGGTATGCGCGACATCAGCCTGATCGAGACCGCGCCGCAGGAGCGCCTGCCGATCCGCACGTTCGTCACGCCGTTCACCGACACGCTGCTGCGCGAGGTGATCCTCCGCGAGATCGAGCGCGGCGGTCAGGTCTACGTCGTCCATAACCGTGTGCATGATATCGACCGTCTCGCGGATCGGCTGCGCAAGGTGGTGCCGGAGGCACGCTTCGGCATCGGCCATGGGCAGATGGACGAACATGTGCTCGAGGAGGTGATGCTCGGATTCGTGCGCAAGGAGTTCGATGTCCTGATCGCGACCACGATCATCGAGTCGGGCGTCGACATCCCGAACGTGAACACGATCGTGATCGACAACGCGGACACGCTCGGACTGACGCAGCTCTACCAGCTGCGCGGGCGTGTCGGCCGCAGCAATCATCGTGCCTATGCCTATCTCCTCTACTCACCGAACAAGCAGATTCGCGAGGAGGCACAGGAGCGGCTCGAGACGATTCAGGAGGCGACCGAGCTCGGAGCAGGTCTGCGCGTGGCGATGCGCGACCTGGAGATCCGTGGTGCCGGCAACATCCTCGGCGGCGAGCAGAGCGGCCACATCGCGACGGTCGGCTTCGATCTCTACATGCGACTACTCAAGCAGGCGGTCGAGGAGATCCGCGCCGGTCAGCCGGCAATGGAAGAGGGTCCGGTCACGCTCGACCTCCCGATGACCGCGCTCATCCCGGAGAGTTATGTCCAGGACGCCGAGCTGCGACTCGGGCTGTATCGCCAGATCGCCAGCGTGACGACGCTCGCCGAGGTCGAGGACTTCGCGGACGAGCTGACCGATCGCTTCGGCGCGTACCCGGAGGAGATCGAGCATCTGCTCGCACTGATCCGCGTGCGCATCCGCTCGCTGGCGCTGGGCATTGACTCGGTCGTGGAGCGCGAGCGCGAGATCGTGGTGCGCCCGGTGATGACGCAGCACCTCGATCAGCGACGTCTGACGCGGGAGTTGGGTGGGGCGGTGAAGATCACGCAGAACTCGGTGCGGATCAGGCTGCTCGACCTCAAGCTGCCGTGGCAGGACGCGCTCAACCTCGTGCTCTCGGAGGTCGAGCGTGTCCGCGAGCGCATCCCGGAGCTCGTCGCGAGCTAGGGCTCGTCGTCTTGCGGAGGGCTCATCAGACGGATGATGACCATGGCCCCACGTTGCTCAGGTTCGGGCTGCGCCCGATGCGCATCGCGCGGAGATTCTTCGACAAGCTCAGAATGACGGACGTTTCCGGGGAAGCGGCTCACCATCGTGAGGGATCGCCAGAAACGGGCAGGGCGGGAGTTCATCTCCCGCCCTGCTCCTGTGTACGTTCGCGGGTCTCGTCGTCTACGTCTGGCGGAGATGCACCACCGTCGCACCGTCGCCGCCCTCGGTCGGCCCGGCCATCTCGCTCTTCGCGACCACCGGCATCGTCCGCAGTTCCTCGCGCACGACCTGTCGCAGCGCGCCCGTCCCCTTGCCGTGGATGATCCGCACGAACGGCATCCCCATCAGATACGCGTCCTGCACGTAGCGCTCCACGATCGGCGGGATCTCCTCCGCGCGACGTCCGCGCAGGTCGAGCTCGATCGGCACGGCCTCCTGCGCCGGCATCGTCACGCGTGGCGTGCGATCCTCTTCCTCGGTGCGCGGTGCCCCACGCCCGATGCGCTCGAGATTCGCAAGCGGCTGACGCACCTTCAGCACGCCCATCTGGATCTCGGCGTCATTCGCGCCGACGCTCAGCACCTCGCCATCGGTATCGAACGAGATGATCCGCACGCGATCGCCCTTGCGGAGCGCGCGCGGTGCCTGCGTCTGCGGACGTGGCGTCGGGCGGACGTTGCGTCGCTCGATCTGCTTCACCTGCTGCTCGACCTCGCGGATCGCCTCGTGCGACGATGCCGTGCTGCCCGGGATCTGCGAGCGCGTGGGCTGCGCGAGCCGTGACTGCTCGAACTGTCGCAGCGCCGCGCGCGCCTCGGCGAGCTCGACCTGTACCTCCGCGATCGCCTGCTCGCGCGCATTGCGGCGCGTCTCCTCCGCCTCACGCAGCGCCTGCGCCGCGCGACGTCGCAGCAGACGTGCCTCTTCCTCGGCCTGCTGAACGCGCTCGAGTTCCGCCGAGATCTCGTCGCGGCGCGCCCGGATGTCGTCGATCAGCTCCTCGGCATGACCGTCGCCCGGGTTGAGGTAGCTCTCCGCCTCTGCGATGATCCGCTTCGGCATGCCAAGCCGCGTCGCGATCGCGAGCGCGTTCGACCGCCCCGGCACGCCGATCATCAGGCGATACGTCGGCGAGAGCGTCTGCACGTCGAACTCGACGCTCGCGTTCTCGACGCCCGGCGTCGCGTAGGCATACGCCTTGACCTCGGAGTAGTGGGTCGTTGCCATCACCATCGCCTTGCGGCGTAGCAGCGTCGTCATCAGCGCGCGAGCGAGGGCCGATCCCTCCTGCGGATCCGTGCCCGCCCCGACCTCATCGAGCAGCACGAGGCTGTCCGAACCGACCCCACGCAGCATCGCGATGATGTTCCGAAGGTGCGAGGAGAACGTCGACAGACTCTGCTCGATCGACTGCTCGTCGCCGATGTCGACGAAGATCGACGGGAACACGCTGATGGTCGTGCCTTCGTCCGCCGGCAGGTAGAGCCCGGTCTGCGCCATCATCGTCAGAAGGCCGACCGTCTTCAGGGCGACGGTCTTGCCACCGGTGTTCGGTCCGGTGATGAGCAGGATCCGGAAACGATCGCCGATCTCCAGCGACGTCGGCACGACCCTGGACTGGTCGAGCAGCGGATGTCGCGCGTTCACCAGGCGGATGAAGTGGGTCGGATGCCCCGTCACCTCCTCACGACCAGCCCCAATCGGCGGCTCGTGGAGCAGCGGACGCGTCGCGTCCATCGCGCGCGCGAGTCGGGCCTTCGCCATCGCGAGGTCGATCTGTGCGATGGCCTCGATCATGCGATGCAGCCCGTCCGCCTGCTCGCCGATCTTCGCGCTGAGGTCGTCGAGCACGCGCTCGATCTCGCGCGTCTCGGCGAGCTGCTCCTCACGCCAGCGATTGTTGAGCTCGACGACGTCGAACGGCTCGATGAAGAGCGTCTGCCCGCTCGACGAGGTGTCGTGGACAATGCCGCGCACGACGTTGCGAGCGTCCGATCGCACCGGGAGCACATAGCGTCCCTGGCGAATCGTGATGATGTTCTCCTGCAACGCCGAGCTGAACCGCCCGCCAGCAAGGAAGCTGTTCAGGCGATCCATCAGACGACTGTGCGCCGTGCGCACTGCCTTGCGGATGCGCGCCAGCTCCGGACTCGCGCTGTCGAGAACATCGCCGCGCGGACCGATCGAACGATTGAGATCCGCCTCGAGCGGCGAGAAGTTCTCGATCCCCTCCGCGAACTCCGTGATGTGCGGGAAGCGCTCACTGGAATCCGGCAGACGGATGAAGAACGTCCGCAGATCGCGACCCGCCTTGATGGTATCCATCACGGGGAGCAGCTCCGGCGGCATCAGACGTCCGCCCTTCTCCGCCTTGTCGAGGTATTCGCGGATATCGCGTGCACCACCGACGGTCATCTCCGGGAACGACGACGTCAGCTCGAGCGCTTCCGCGGTGACATCGAGCAGGTAGCGAACGATCCGGCGATCGCCACTTGGGCCAATCTCCATCGCGCGCGAGGCCGCGAGGTTGAACTGGCAATACACCGAGAGGCGTCGCTGGATTTCGTGAAACTCCAGTTTCGCGAGCGCCGCCTCGGCAGATGAGGCATGGTTCATGGAAGGCGTCATTGAACTCACGGATGCATGGACTTTCGTGGTAAGGCTCGTCGCAGCGGGATGGCAGATGACTTCCGGAACGTACCGACTGCACGACGTGAACGTATCTGTATCATCGGATGTTTGACACGAACAAGTGTTCGTTCCTATAATCGCAGTGGTAATGATACCCGGAGCGCAGACCCGCACGCCTCCGCCCGCGCCTTGGCACTACGAGGGCTCTGAAATGAAAGCACTGTCCAAACGTCAGCAATCCATCCTGGATTTCATCGCCGCGTTCCTTGACGAGAACGACTATCCACCGACGATTCGAGACATCCAGCGCGAACTGGGCATCTCTTCGACCAGTGTCGTCGACTACAACCTCAAGGTGCTTGAGGAGCGTGACCTCATCCGGCGCAACCGCAACATCAGTCGCGGCATCGAACTGGTCGGGCGCACCCCGAGCCGATCGAACCTGATCGCGATCCCGGTGCTCGGTCAGATCGCCGCCGGTATCCCGATCGCCTCCGCGACGGATCTCGCCGATGCCGAGTCGGTCGACACTATCCAGCTCAGTCCGGAACTCGCGCCGGATGCCGGACGCAACCTCTTTGCGCTCCGCGTGAAGGGGCACTCGATGATCGACGCGCTCATCAACGACGGCGACATCGTGGTGCTGAAGCGCCAGCAGACCTGCGAGAACGGCGAGACGGTTGCCGTCTGGCTTGAGGACGAGAAGGAAACCACCCTCAAGAAATTCTATCTTGAAGGGGAACAGGTCCGTCTGCAACCTGCCAATGTGACCATGGAGCCTATCTTCACCGCGGCGAACAATGTCTCCATTCAGGGGAAGCTCGTCACCGTGGTGCGATCGATCAACTAGGCAACCATTGCGGGCTCGGAACCGGGGAGCGCGTATACTCCAGGCATCGCGCGGCAGTCTGGTGTCGCGCGCGTCAACTCCCCGGTTCATGAGGTGTTCCCGTTGATTTCATCCTTTCTCTCTGGCCTCGGTGCTTCTGCACCCGCCGGACTGAATGCCACCCTGCCCCTGCTGATCCTCGCGCTGGCCGATCGCTTCACGAGCGTGATCGAGCTGGATCAGCCCTACGATCTCCTCTCGTCCTCGTGGGCGATCATCGCGCTGCTGCTCCTGCTTCCGATCGAGCTCGTCGCCGACAAGATCGCGCGCGTCGATCACGCGAACGACCTGCTGCACTCGGCGATCCGCCCCGCGTCCGGCGCGCTCATCTTCATGGCGATCGCCAGTCAGGATGACGAGATCAACGCCGTGATCGCAATGCTCCTTGGTCTGCTCGTCGCCGGCGGCGTCCACTGGTTCAAGACGACCCAGCGCCCGGCTATCACCGTCGCGACTCGTGGTGTCGGAAACCCGATTGTCAGCATGATCGAGGATGCCGCCGTGATCGTCACCACCATCGTCGCGGTCTTCGTGCCGTACGCCGTGATCGCGATTCTTCCGCTCAGCGGCTGGTTCGTCTATCGCACGTATCGACGCCTCCAGAGTGGCGATGCGCAGCTTGGCGGGATCATCCCGGCCACCAGGCGCGGGTAACCTTGCGTCGCACCGACTCAAGTTTTATACTTCACCCGTAAGAGTTCTGCTTGGGGGTGATATATGCCAGTCGATTTCAAGGATTACTACAAGGTCCTGGATGTCGAGCGCATCGCCGACGAGGCCACGATCAAGAAGGCCTATCGCGCGATGGCGCGCAAGTTGCATCCAGATGTGAACAAGGATGATCCCACCGCCGAGGAGCGGTTCAAGGATCTCAATGAAGCCTACGAAGTGCTCTCCGACCCCGAGAAGCGCAAGATGTACGATCGCTTCGGCACGGATTGGCAGGCGTATCGTGATGCCGGCTATTCCGCCGATACGCCGCGTGGATCCGCTGGCGGAGGTGGCACCACCGGATCCCGGACGCGCACGCAGCCGGACGACTTCGAGACATGGTTCCGCACGCAGGCGAATCCGTCGGGTGGATCGACCTTCTCCTATGAATGGGTGGACGGGACGGATCCGAGTGCCGGTGGTTCCGGACGCTTCTCCGACTTCTTCAACATGATCTTCGGCAATCAGCAGGCAGGGGGTCAGCGCACAACGTCCGGATCGCGCGTCCGCCCGCCGATGGCGCAGCGCGGCGAGGACATCGACGTCAACGTCGATGTCACGCTCCGGGAGGCGGCGACCGGGACCGCGCGTCACGTCGCGCTGCAGATCCCCGGCCCGTGCCCGCGGTGCGGTGGCACGGGCGTCGCGCGCGGCGGAATGTGCCCGACCTGTGATGGCACCGGGGTCTCCATGACGCAGAAGACGCTCGAGGTCACGATCCCGAAGGGCGTCCGCACCGGCAGTCGCGTGCGCATGGCGGGACAGGGCGGACCGGGCGTTTCCGGAGGGCCGAACGGTGATGTCTTCCTCGTGATCCACGTCGCGGACGATCCGACCTTCACGCGCGAGGGCAACAACCTGCGTGAGCGCGTGACGATCCCGTTCTACACGGCCGTTCTCGGCGGCGAGGCCACGATCCCGACGCTGACCGGCAAGGTCGCGATGACGATCCCGGCCGGCACGGAGGACGGCAAGGTCTTCCGGTTGCGCGGCAAGGGGATGCCGGCGCTCAACAGCAAGACCGGCGAAACCGGCGATCTCCTCGCCGAGGTGCACGTCGCGGTTCCCACGAATCTCAGCGATGAGGAGCGCGAACTCTTCACGAAGCTGAAGAATCTGCGACAATAGGAAAAAGCCGATGGCAGATGGCCGGGAGTGATCCCGGCCATTCTCATGCCGTCCAGATGACGGGATGTTTCGTCGACGCCAATTGTGCTGTCCGGATGTCCCACGACCCCGATCAGGGAAGGAAGTTTCATGCCCGCAACGATCATTCTCGGAGGCCAGTGGGGCGACGAGGGCAAGGGCAAGCTCACCGATGCCCTCGCCGGTTCCGCCGCGATGGTGGTCCGTGCCAACGGCGGCAGCAACGCCGGTCACACCGTCCAGACGAACCAGGGAACCTTCAAGCTGCATCTCGTGCCGTCTGGCATCCTCAACGATGACTGCGTCTGCGTGATCGGTGCCGGCGTCGTGATCGAGGCCGCGACGCTCATCGGCGAGCTGCAGGAGCTCCGCAATCGCGGCATCGATGTCTCGCGGCTCCGCATCTCGGATCGCGCGCATCTCGTGCTTCCGTATCATCTGGCGCTCGATCGCCTCGAGGAGCATCGCCGTGAGGGCGAGGAGATCGGCACGACGCTCCGCGGCAACGGCCCGGCCTACGCCGACAAGGTCTCGCGTCACGGTCTGCGCGTTGCGGATCTCGTGCGCCCGGACATCCTGCGTCGCAAGCTCGCGATCGAGCTCGACAGCAAGAACCAGCAGATCACCCAGCTTTATGGGGACACCCCGTTCGCGTTCGAGGAGCTGTACCGCGATCTCGTCGCCTACGGGGAGGAACTGCGTCCATTCGTGACGCAGTCCGAGGTGCTCGTACAGGACACGCTTGCCGAGGGCAAGAACGTGCTGATCGAGTGCGCGCAGGGCGCGATGCTCGACATCGACTACGGCTCCTATCCGTACGTGACGTCGTCCTCGCCGACGGCCGCTGGTGCGTGCCAGGGCGCAGGTATCGCGCCGAATCAGGTCGAGCGCGTGATCGCCGTCTACAAGGCGTACAGCACGCGCGTCGGTGGTGGTCCGATGCCGGCCGAGCTGCTCGACGAGACCGGTCAGCTGATCCGCGAGCGCGGTCACGAGTATGGCACCACGACCGGACGACCCCGTCGCACCGGCTGGTTCGATGCCGTCGCGGCGCGCCACACGAGCCGCCTGAACGGCGTCACGGATGTCGCGATCACCCTCGCCGACGTTCTCGATGTCTTCGATGAGGTGAAGTGGTGCTCCGCGTACGACATCAACGGCACGCCGCTGACGCACATCCCGGCGCTCGTGGATGACCTCGCCGAGGCGACCCCGGTCTGGTCGAGCACGCCGGGCTGGCAGACGGACATCACCGGCATGCGCAGCTACGAGGAGCTTCCGGCTCAGCTGAAGGCGTACCTCTTCGAGCTGGAGACGATCCTCTCGTCGCACATCCGCTACGTGGGTGTCGGTCCGGACCGCGAGCAGCTCATCGACCGCGGCCCACGCGCCTAGTCACGATCGCGATCCGCGAGGTCATTCGCCTCGCGGATCGCGCCCCATCAGCGCCGCGATTCCGTCCGCTGGCGCGAGCCCCTCGAACAGCACGCGCGCGACCTGCGCCGCGATCGGCAGCTCCACCCCGAGCGATGCCGCCAGCGGCAGCACCGCGCGCGTCGTCGCGATCCCCTCGGCTGTCTCCAGCTGTGCGGCCATGATGTCGTCCAGCGACGTCCCTGCCGCGAGCGCGAGACCGACGCGCACGTTGCGCGACAGGTGACTCATGCACGTCGCCATCAGATCGCCGAGACCGGAGAGGCCGCTGAACGTCCCCGGCTGTGCGCCCATCGCCCCGCCCAACCGCGCGATCTCCGCGATGCCACGCGTCATCAGCGAGGCCTTCGCGTTGTCACCGACGTCGAGCCCCTCCGCGATGCCGGCCGCGATTGCGATCACGTTCTTCAGCGCACCACCGACCTGCACGCCGATCGGATCACTGCTCGTGTAGACGCGGAAGCTCGAGGAGTGCAGCAGGTGTTGTGCCCGCTGGGCGATCGCCGCGTCGACGTGCGCGACGACGCTCGCGGCAGGCTTGCCTTGCGCGATCTCGAGCGCGAGGTTCGGTCCGGAGATCGGCACGATCGGCGCATCGAGGAGGTCGGAGAGGACGTCAGTCGGGAGCTTCGTTCCCGCGATCGTGATGCCCTTGCTCGCGACAAGCAGCAGTTTCCCTGCCAGATGCGCGCGCATCGACTCCGCGAAGTGCGCGAGCGCCTGCGTCGGCACCGCGATGATCACGGCAGTCGCATCGCGGAATGCGACGTCCGGATCGGTCTCGATCGCGAGCGCATCCGGCAGCGTCACGCCGGTCAGCGAGCGCGGATGACGGCGATCCGCCTGCAGCACCTCGGCATCCGCCGGGTTCCGCACCCAGAGCGTGACGTCATGCCCCGCACGCAGCGCGACGAGCGCGAGCGTCGTCCCCCACGCGCCGGCTCCCGCCACGACGATCCGTTCGATTGGCGCACGATCACCCGATTGCGTCACGGTTTCCATCCAAACACTGGTATCCTCTTCACGTCTCAGATCGATCGGCGGATGGCCGAATCGGTCCCATACTACAGGAGAACCGCATGTCGTTTGAACTTCCGCTCGATTCGGTCGCGATCCGCAAGATCATCCCGCACCGCTACCCATTCCTGCTCGTCGATCAGATCCTCGAGCTGGAGCCGGGCAAAAAGGCGGTCGGCCTGAAGAACGTCACGGCGAACGAGCCATTCTTCCAGGGACACTTCCCGGAGTACCCGGTGATGCCGGGCGTGCTGATCGTCGAGGCGATCGCGCAGGTTGGTGCCGTGACACTGCTCAGCCTCGATGAGTACGCGGGTCAGATCGCGCTCTTCGCTGGCATCAACAATGTGCGCTTCAAGCGTCAGGTCAAGCCGGGCGACACGCTTCACCTCGAGGTCGAGCTCGGCCAGCTGCGCCGCAATATCGGCACCGGCACCGGCATCGCGACCGTCAATGGCGAGGTCGCCTGCAAGGGCGAGTTCATGTTCGCGGTGACGCCGAATCCGGGCATCTAGCGATGTCCCGTCACGCGCGCCCCGTCATCGGCATTGACGCCAGCCGGATCACGGTCGGCGCGCGGACGGGCACGGAGACCTACGCGCTCCAGATCATCCGGCATCTGGCACGCGATCTAGCGGCGGCATGCTCGCTGCGTGGCTACCTGAATGCACGCGTCGCCGATCTCCCGGCGGACGCGCAGGATCTCCCGCTCGACTGGCGGGAGATCCCCTTCCCACGCCTCTGGACGCACGCGCGCCTCTCCCTCGAGATGCTGACACGCCGTCCCGATCTCCTCTTCGTCCCGGCTCACGTGATCCCGATCGTGCATCCGCGCTCGGTCGTCACCATCCACGATCTCGGCTACCTCCGCTACCCGGAGGCGCACACGACCGAACAGGTCCGCATGCTCGACCGCACCACGCGCTGGAGCGCGCGCGTCGCCCGGCGGATCATCGTGCCGTCGGAGATGACGCGCCGCGACCTGATCGATGCCTACGACATCCCCGCCGAGAAGATCGTCACCATCCATCACGGCGTTGACACGCGCTTCGGCACTGCCAGCGATGCCGACGTCCGGCGCCTCCGACAGACGCATCATCTCGACACGCCGTACATCCTCGCGGTCGGAACGGTGCAACCACGCAAGAATCTGCCCGTACTCGCGCGCGCCGTCGCCGAGATCGTCGCGAACGGACGCGATGTCGATCTCGTGATCGCCGGCAAGATGGGCTGGAAGTCCGAGGACGTGCTGCGCGACCTCCTTGCCGCAAACCTCGGCGATCGGCTGCGCATCCTGAGGTATGTCGATGATCAGGAACTCCCCGCGCTCTATCAGGGCGCCGAGGCGTTCGTTCTCCCCTCCCACTTCGAGGGCTTCGGGATGCCGCTCGTCGAGGCGATGCGGAGCCGCATCCCGACCTTCGCAGCGGACACCTCGTGCCTGCCGGAGATCCTCGCGGATGGCGGCGAGATCTTCCCGGCAGACGATCCGCACGCGCTCGCCACGCTTCTCGATCGCGCACTGACCGACACGTCGTGGTCGATGGATCTTCGTGCACGCGCCGTCGCGCGATCGCGTGCGTTCTCGTGGGAGATCGCCGCGACCCAAACGTGCCGTGTCCTCACGGATGCCATCCACTAAATCCGCGTCATTCCGCGTACAATACCGAAAACCACACGGAACATTCGTGTCGTTGCGATCGTCTCATCAGGAGGTACGGAATGCAGCATTCCGATCGAAGACCGTACGGGTCAGGAGATCGCAGACCATGACGTCGGGCAAGACTATCGGGATGATTCTGACGGCGGCCGGCGTCGTGATCGGCGTGGCCATCACGGCCTGGATCATCGCGGGGTACAACGAGGGATCGATGGGCGCCGGAGGGGCGACCCTGGGGATCGTGCTTCTGCTCGGAGTCATCGTCCTTCCCCTGGTGGGAGGCGGCATCTTCATGATAGTGAAGGGCAATGCCGAAGCGAAGAGCATGGAGGCGATCAAGCAGCAGCGCGCGCTGCTCGACATCGTCAAGACGCGCGGTCAGGTCCAGATCTCGGATATCGTGCTCACCCTCAAGTCCACCACCGATCAGGTGCAGAACGATCTGCATCAGCTCGTTGGACGCGGCTTGTTCACGGGCTACGTCGACTGGAACAAAGGCGTCCTCTATTCCGTTGAAGCTAAGGAACTGTCAGGAAAGCAGACCTGCCCGAACTGTGGCGGTCAGGTGGAACTGGCAGGCAAGGGCATCATCAAATGCCCGTATTGTGGAACAGAGATCTTTCTCTAGCCATCAGGAGTTGACATGGTCGAACGCGTCACCAATCTGCTCCAGCGAATCCCGGGCTACTCCGGGTATCGCGACAAGGAGCGTCGGCGCGACGAGGACAAGCGCATCCGCGAGGAAGCCGCCCGCGACCTCACCGTCGTTGTCGACCAGCTCACCGCCGCCAATGCGGCACTCGTGGCGCAGCGCGACCTGAAGAACGTCTCGACCGTCGAGGCGATCATCTCGAAGACGCGCCTGCTGTCGGATCGCATCCGCACGGCATCCTACGGATACGCCGGCCTCTTCGCCGATCGCCCGATCGACGAGTTCGCGCTCGATCAGCTCGCCCGCTTCGATCAGGCGATCGCGAAGCGCGTCGAGCAGCTTGCCGGGGATGCGGCGGCCGTCGCCTCCGCCCCGGACGGCGCCCAGCAGATCTCCACCGAGGTCGACCAGATCGCCACGCTCTTCGAGGGTCGCACCGCGGTCATCGAGACGGCGCGTCCGGTCACCGAGAAGAAGATCCTCGATCTGCTCGACACCACCGAGCCGCCGAAGCCAAGCCCGTTCACGACGATTACCCGCGGCGATGCGTTCTCGGTGCTGGGCGACAACCACACCGCGACGGCCACCGTCACGATCACCGACGGCGCGACGACCATTCAGGTCATCCGCACGGGCGATACCGATGGCGACCAGGAGATCTGGTTCGTTGGTGCGAGCACACCGGATGTCCGTCCGGCGCGCCTGCTCACCACCGAGGACGGCTCCGCGTTCGCGCTCGCCTCCGTACGCACGGCCCCCGCACGCATCGAGAGCGAGATCGGCAAGCAGGAGAAGGTGTCAGCCGGTTACGCGTTCGCGTACGATGACACCAGCGGCAAGGTCTCGTTCCTGCTGCAAACGGCTGGAACCACGCGCTACTTCACCGGATCACCTGTCAATGACTTCGACATCGAAGTCTATGGTTCGACACGTTAGGGACAAGGAGTCAGCATCATGGGTATTCTCGATCGAATCAGCACCATCCTCCGCGCGAACGTGAATGATCTCCTCGATCGTGCCGAAGATCCGGAGAAGATGCTCGACCAGATCCTGCGCGACATGCAGAGCAACGCGGTCACCGCTCGCAACCAGGTCGCCCAGATGATCGCCCAGGAGAAGGAGCTCGAGGGCGAACTCAAGGAGACGCAGGAGCTCGCCACCGAGTGGGGCGAGAAGGCCCGCCGCGCCGTCGCCGCCGGCAAGGACGACCTCGCTCGCGAGGCCCTTCGCCGCAAGAAGGACGCCGACGAGAACGCCGCCGTCTACGAGCAGCAGTTCAAGATCCAGCAGCAGACCGTCGAGAAGCTCAAGCAGCAGCTGCAGCTTCTCGAGTCGAAGTACCAGGCCACCCTCAGCCAGCGCGACAGCCTCATCGCTCGCCAGCGCCGCGCAAAGGTGACGCAGGAGATCACCAAGCAGGCCTCCGCCACCGTCGCGTCGCTCTCGCCGCTCGATGCCAGCAGCGAGCTGGATCGCATGGAGCGCAAGATCCGCAGCAACGAGGCGCAGGCCGCCGCTCTCCTCGAGATCGAGGACACCTCGTTCGATGCCCAGTTCCGTGAGCTCGACTATGACGTCGACATCGAGCAGGAGCTCGAGGCCCTCAAGGCGGGCACGAGCGTCGCCGGCGAGCTCGAGTCGGGCGAGAAGACGACCGACACCGCGAACTAGGTCCACGCCGAACCATGAACGCGAACGGGGATCCCCTGCACCAGCATGGCGGATCCCCGTTCCGCTATCCGGTCGCGATCACGCAGGCGTGACGCGTCAGCAGGAGTCGACACCATGGCGATCCTCGATCTGATCGAATATCCCAACGAGGCGGGTGGCGAACTCGTCCACCGCATTCCGGAGAACGGGTCCGGCGAGTTCAAGCTCGGATCCCAGCTCGTCGTCCGTGAGAGCCAGCAGGCGGTCTTCTTCCGCGATGGCAAGGCCCTCGACGTCTTCGGTCCGGGACGACACACGATCTCGACGAACAACATCCCGTTCCTCACCGGGCTGATCGGGATCCCGTTCGGCGGCAACTCGCCATTCACCGCGGAGGTCTACTTCGTCTCGATGCGCGAGTTCACGGACCTCAAGTGGGGGTCCGCCCAGCCGCTCGTCTACCGCGACAGCGAGCTCGGCATGGTCCGCCTGCGCGCGTTCGGTACGTACAGCATCCGGGTGCGTGATCCGCAGCTGCTCGTCAACCAGTACGTCGGCACGCGCGGCAGCCTCACCACCGTCGGCATCGAGGACTTCCTCCGCGGGCTGATTCTCTCCGAGTTCAACGAGCTTCTCGGCGCGGTGCAGACGTCGATCCTCGACATCCAGTCGACGACGAAGCAGCTCTCCGATGGCGCGCGTGCCGCCCTCGCGGATGACTTCCAGCGGATCGGTCTCGAGCTGACCACCTTCACGATCAGCGCGATCACCCCGCCGGACGAGGTGCAGGCGCGCATCGACGAGCGGTCCGGGATCGCGGCGCTCGGCGATCTCGACCAGTACACCAAGTTCCGCACCGCCCAGGCCATTGGCGATGCGGCGAAGAATCCGGGTTCCGCCGGCGATGTGACCTCTGCCGGTGTCGGTCTTGGTGCCGGTGTCGCGATGGGGCAGGCGATGGCGAACGCCCTCGGCAATCAGCAGGCGGGCAATGCCGCGGCCGCGCCATCGACCGACGACGTGATCGCCCAGATCGAGCGCCTCGCCAAGCTCAAGGAATCCGGCGCCCTCACGGACGAAGAATTCCAGGCTGCGAAGAAGAAGCTTCTCGGGTAGCACTTCCAGCAGAATTTCGACCTGATCGTGAGACGGGATGCGGCATCGCATCCCGTCTCACTGCGATTGCGCCCGCCCAACGTCAGCAACGAGGCGGTTATCCGATGCGCACGATACCGTGAGTCTGGCGGCAAAATCGCGTAGAATTGCACATATAGGCTCACGCCAGTTCGTTCTATCTCAGGAGCCGCTTCGTGGAAATAGGAAACGTTCGAATCGCCAGCATCGAATCGGAAATGCGGCAGTCGTATCTCGATTACGCCATGAGCGTGATCGTGCAGCGCGCACTTCCGGATGCGAGAGACGGCTTCAAGCCGGTGCACCGTCGCGTGCTCTACGCCATGCATGGCATGGGCTTGCGCGCCAATGGTCGCTATCGCAAGAGCGCCGGTATCGTCGGTGAGGTCATCAAGAACTATCACCCGCACTCCGATACCGCCGCCTACGATACCCTCGTGCGCATGGCCCAGGACTTCAGCCTGCGCTATCCCCTCGTGGATGGTCAGGGCAACTTCGGATCGGTCGATGGCGACAGCGCGGCGGCCATGCGCTACACCGAGGCCAAGCTCTCCGCGATCGCCGAGGAGATGCTGACCGACATCGAGAAGAACACCGTCGATGCCAAGCCGAACTACGACGCCTCGATGGAGGAGCCGACCGTTCTGCCGGCGCGACTGCCGAACCTGCTGATCAACGGCAGCGCCGGCATCGCCGTCGGTATGGCGACGAATATCCCGCCGCACAACATCGGCGAGGTGTGTGATGCCCTCAACCTGCTGATCACGAATCCGGAAGCCTCGCTCGAGGAGATCGTCGAGGTTCTGCCGGGTCCGGACTTCCCGACCGGCGGCACGATCCTCGGGCGCGAGGGCATCATGGCCGCCTACGCCACCGGTCGTGGCCGCGTGGTGATCCGCGCGAAGGCGTTCGTCGAGGAGTCGGATCGCGGTGGTCGCTACCAGATCATCGTCACCGAGCTGCCGTATCAGGTGAACAAGGCGCTGCTCCTCGAGCGCATCGCCGAGCTCGTCCGCGACGGCAAGATGGACGGCATCAGCAACCTGCGCGACGAGTCGGACCGCACCGGCATGCGCATGGTCATCGAGCTGAAGCGTGACGCGCAGCCGATGAAGGTGCTGAACAACCTGTTCAAGCACACCGCGCTGCAGCAGACGTTCGGCGTCAACGCCGTCGCGCTGGTCGAGCGTGGCACGCAGCCGCGCACGCTGACCATCAAGCGCATGTTGCAGGAATACATCGGGCATCGGCAGGAAGTCATCCGCCGTCGCACCGAGTTCGAGCTGGAGCGCGCCCGACGTCGCGCCCACATCCTCGAAGGTCTCAAGATCGCGCTCGACAACATCGACGCCGTGATCCAGACGATCCGCAGCTC
>Ga0164243_10006317_pt1 | contig 17962 bp, 23 predicted proteins | sample OricompcompostOP_FD_108781 | JGI IMG/M metagenome (GOLD analysis project Ga0164243, IMG submission 108781) | Organic Plus compost microbial communities from Emeryville, California, USA - Original compost - Organic plus compost (OP) | ecosystem: Engineered > Solid waste > Mixed feedstock >... | reverse complement strand
GAGATGCCGCACAGCAAGATCAAGTCGCACATCGCGGAGATCCTCCAGCAGGAGGGCTACATCACCGGCTGGAAGACCGAGGAGGCCCACGTGGGCAAGAACCTCGTGCTGCAGCTGAAGTTCGGGCCCAACCGCGAGCGCTCGATCGCCGGCATCAAGCGGATCTCGAAGCCGGGTCTTCGGGTCTACGCAAAGTCCACCAACCTGCCGAAGGTGCTCGGCGGCCTGGGTGTGGCGATCATCTCCACCTCGCACGGGCTGCTCACCGACCGGCAGGCCAGCAAGAAGGGTGTGGGCGGGGAAGTCCTCGCCTACGTCTGGTAACGGAAGGGAACGGAGGTAGAGGCAATGTCGCGTATCGGCAAGCTCCCCATCCAGGTTCCCGCCGGTGTGGACGTCACCATCGATGGCCGGACGGTCGACGTGAAGGGGCCTAAGGGCTCCCTCTCGCACACCGTCGCCGAGCCCATCGAGGTCGCCAGGGACGAGGACGGTTCGATCACCGTCACCCGCCCCAACGACGAGACGCGGAGCAAGGCCCTGCACGGGCTGTCCCGCACGCTGGTGGCGAACATGATCACTGGCGTGACCGCAGGATTCAGCAAGAACCTCGAAATCAGCGGTGTCGGTTACCGCGTCCAGGCAAAGGGCTCCGACCTGGAGTTCTCGCTGGGCTACAGCCACCCGATCCTGATCAAGGCGCCCGAGGGCATCTCGTTCCAGGTCGAGTCGCCGACCAGGTTCTCGGTAGTGGGGATCGACAAGCAGCAGGTCGGCGAGGTCGCCGCCAACATCCGCAAGCTCCGCCGCCCCGACCCGTACAAGGCCAAGGGCGTGAAGTACGCGGGCGAGACCATCCGCCGCAAGGTCGGAAAGGCTGGTAAGTAAGCGATGGCATACGGCGAGAAGATCGCTAAGGGCGACGCCTACAAGCGCACCGCTGCCAAGCGCCGGCACATCCGCATCCGTAAGAAGGTCAACGGCACTCCGGAGCGGCCGCGCCTGGTCGTGACGCGGTCCAACCGGCACATGGTGGCCCAGGTCATCGACGACATCGCGGGCCACACGCTGGCCTCCGCCTCCTCGCTGGACGCGTCGATCCGCGGCAGCGAGGGCGACAAGAGCGCGCAGGCGCAGCGGGTCGGTTCGCTGGTCGCCGAGCGTGCCAAGGCCGCGGGCATCGAGGCCGTCGTGTTCGACCGCGGTGGCAACAAGTACGCAGGGCGGATTGCCGCTCTGGCTGACGCCGCCCGCGAGGCCGGGCTCAGGTTCTGAGCCCCGGTTCCGTGAGCTAGCGGACAAACGAGAGAGGTATTCCAATGGCTGGACCCCAGCGTCGCAGCGGCGGCGCCGGTGGCGGCGAGCGGCGGGACCGTAAGGGCCGGGACGGTGGCGCTGCCGCCGAGAAGACGGCGTACGTCGAGCGGGTCGTCGCGATCAATCGTGTCGCCAAAGTAGTCAAGGGTGGTCGTCGCTTCAGCTTCACCGCGCTGGTCGTGGTGGGCGACGGCGACGGCACCGTGGGTGTCGGATACGGCAAGGCCAAGGAGGTGCCGGCCGCCATCGCCAAGGGCGTCGAGGAGGCCAAGAAGCACTTCTTCAAGGTCCCGCGGATCCAGGGCACCATCCCGCACCCGATCCAGGGTGAGGAAGCCGCGGGCGTCGTGCTGCTGAAGCCGGCCTCGCCCGGTACGGGTGTGATCGCCGGTGGCCCGGTGCGCGCCGTGCTGGAGTGCGCGGGCATTCACGACGTACTGAGCAAGTCGCTCGGCTCCGCGAACCCGATCAACATCGTGCACGCCACGGTGAGCGCTCTGCGCGGGCTGCAGCGCCCGGAGGAGATCGCCGCCCGCCGTGGCCTGCCGCTGGAGGACGTCGCCCCGGCCGCGATGCTGCGGGCGCGTGCGGGAGTGGGTGCGTGATGGCTCAGCTGAAGATCACGCAGACCCGTTCCGTCATCGGCGCGAAGCAGAGCCACCGGGACACCCTGCGGACCCTCGGTCTGAAGCGGGTGCACGACGTGGCCGTACGCGAGGACCGCCCCGAGGTGCGCGGCATGGTGCATGCCGTGCGGCACCTCGTCGCGGTCGAGGAGGTCGACTGAGATGGCTGACTCGTCGGAGAGCAAGCCGCTGAAGATCCACAACCTCCGGCCGGCTCCGGGCGCCAAGAGCGCCAAGACCCGTGTGGGTCGTGGTGAGGCGTCCAAGGGCAAGACCGCGGGTCGTGGCACGAAGGGCACGAAGGCGCGCTACCAGGTGCCCGCCACCTTCGAGGGTGGGCAGATGCCGCTCCACATGCGGCTGCCGAAGCTGCGTGGCTTCAACAACCCCAACCACAAGCGGTATCAGCCGGTGAACGTGGAGCGGCTGGCTGAGCTGTATCCCGAGGGCGGCGAGGTCACGGTCGCCGATCTGGTGGCCAAGGGCGTCGTGCGCAAGAACGAACTCGTCAAGGTGCTGGGCAACGGTGAGGTTTCCGTGGCGCTGCAGGTGACCGTGAACAAGGTCTCCGGCTCCGCCAAGGAGAAGATCACCGCCGCCGGTGGCACCGTCACCGAAGTTGGCTGAATTCGTTGACTGATCGGCCGGGGATGTCCCAACGGGGCGTCCCCGGCCGGCTGTTTCGACGGCCGGTCATTTCTCGCTGGTGCGGTCGCCGGTAAGGTGGCCCGCGCTGTTGGTATCTGTCGATCCTCAAGACCGTCACCTCTCGCGTGCATCGCGGGGGGCGCAGGAGGCACCGTGCTCACCGCGTTCGCCCGGGCATTCAAGACGCCCGACCTGCGTAAGAAGCTGTTGTTCACGCTCGGCATCGTGGTGCTCTTCCGGCTGGGTCAGCATGTGCCGGTGCCGGGGGTCAGCTTCCAGAGCGTTCAGTTGTGCATGAAGCAGGCTCAGGGGAACGCGGGTCTGTTCGGGCTGGTCAACATGTTCAGCGGCGGTGCGCTGCTGCAGTTGACCATCTTCGCTCTCGGCATCATGCCGTACATCACGGCGAGCATCATCCTGCAGCTGCTGGTGGTGGTGATCCCGCGGCTGGAGAATCTGAAGAAGGAAGGCCAGGCCGGTCAGGCCAAAATCACCCAGTACACCCGGTACTTGACGATTGCGCTCGCGATCCTGCAGGCGACCGGGCTGGTGTCGGTCGCGCGTACCGGAAGCCTCTTCCCGCAGTGTCCGCAGCGGGCCATGATCATCCCGGACCAGTCGATCTTCACCACCATCACGATGGTGATCTGCATGACGGCCGGTACGGCGTTCATCATGTGGTTCGGCGAGTTGATCACCGACCGCGGTATCGGCAACGGCATGTCCATCCTGATGTTCGTGTCCATCGCCGCCGGCTTCCCGGGCATGCTGTGGTCGATCAAGAAGCAGGGCAAACTGGCCGACGGGTGGATCGAGTTCGGCATCGTGATCGTCGCCGGGCTGGCGATCGTGGCCCTGGTGGTCCTCGTCGAGCAGGCGCAGCGCCGTATCCCGGTGCAGTACGCGAAGCGCATGATCGGGCGGCGCAGTTACGGCGGCACGTCCACGTACATTCCGCTGAAGGTCAATCAGGCGGGTGTGATTCCCGTCATCTTCTCTTCGTCGCTGCTCTACATCCCCGCGCTGATCGTCAAGTTCAGTAACTCGCAGGCGGATTGGGCGCAGTGGATTCAGACCAACCTGACCAAGGGCGACCACCCCATTTACATCGCGGCGTACTTCCTGCTGATCGTCTTCTTCGCGTTCTTCTACGTCTCGATCTCCTTCAACCCCGAGGAGGTCGCCGACAACATGAAGAAGTATGGTGGCTTCATTCCGGGCATCCGTGCCGGCCGGCCGACCGCTGAGTATCTGAGCTACGTGCTGAACCGGATCACGTGGCCCGGGTCTCTGTACCTGGGGCTGATCGCCCTGGTGCCCACCGTCGCGATGATCTCGTTCGGAGCCGGGCAGCAGCAGAATTCGTTCGGCGGGACGAGCATTCTGATCATCGTCGGTGTCGGGCTGGAGACCGTGAAGCAGATCGAGAGCCAGCTCCAGCAGCGCAACTACGAAGGGTTCCTCCGCTGATGCGTATCGTCCTCGTCGGGCCGCCTGGCGCTGGCAAGGGAACGCAGGCCGCGTTCCTCGCCGAGAATCTGTCGATCCCGCACATTTCGACGGGCGACATCTTCCGCGCCAACATCAGCCAGGGCACACCGCTCGGCCGGCAGGCGCAGGAGTACATGCACGCCGGCCAACTCGTGCCCGACGAGGTCACCATCGGCATGGCCACGGACCGGATGAACGAGGAGGACGCCGCGGGCGGTTTTCTGCTCGACGGCTTCCCGCGGAACATCACCCAGGCTCAGGCGCTGGACAGCTATCTCCAGGATTCCGGTGAAAAGCTGGACGCCGTACTGGACTTGGAGGTTCCGGAGGACGAGGTGGTGCGCCGGATCGCCGGCCGCCGTATCTGCCGCAACGACAGCAGCCACGTCTTCCACGCCGAGTACGGGCCGCCGACGCGGGAGGGCGTCTGCGACCACTGCGGCGGTGAGCTGTACCAGCGCGAGGACGACCGCGAGGAGACCGTGCGCAAGCGGCTCGCGATCTACCACAGCGAGACCGAGCCGATCATCGACCACTACAAGGCACAGGGTCTGGTCACCACGATCTCCGCGCTCGGTGAGATCAGCGAGGTCACCGAGCGCGCGATGCGTGCGCTGAACCGGGACTGACGCCGGCCGCGTCCGGGGTGGGATGAGGGAGCGTCGGCTCCCGCTGCCCGGTGGCAGACTTGTGGGACAGGACGGTCCGTCGGTGAGGAAGGCGACAGCGGCAATGGTGGAGATCAAGTCCCCGGAACAGATCGCGAAGATGCGCGAGGCGGGGCTCGTCGTCGCCGCCATGCACGATGCCTGCCGGGAGGCGGCGGTGCCCGGCGCCACCACGAAGGATCTGGACGAGATCGCCGCCAAGGTGCTCGCCGAGCACGGTGCCAAGCCCAACTTCCTCGGCTACGGCGGCTTTCCGGGCAACATCTGCACGTCCGTGAACGATGTGGTGGTGCACGGCATCCCGGACAGGGAAACGGTCCTTCAGGACGGCGACGTGCTCTCCATCGACGCGGGCGCCATCGTGGACGGCTGGCACGGAGACGCGGCGATCACCGTGTTCGTCGGCAGCGGCCACTCCGCCGAGCTGCACGAACTGTCCCGCGTGACAAGGGACTCGATGTGGGCGGGCCTCGCAGCCGTACGCAAGGGCAACCGGCTGGTCGATGTCTCGCGCGCCATCGAGAGCTACGTCCGCCGTCAACCGCGGCCGTCCTCCGGCAAGTACGGCATCGTCGAGGACTACGGCGGGCACGGCATCGGCTCCCAGATGCACATGGATCCGCATCTGCTCAACTACGTGGACCGGTCGCGCGGTCGCGGCCCGAAGCTGGTGCCGGGGATGTGTCTGGCGATCGAGCCGATGCTGACGCTGGGCACTCCGAAGACGCATGTGCTGCCGGACCAGTGGACGGTGAAGACCAACGACGGTTCGTGGTCGAGTCATTGGGAGCACTCGGTGGCGCTGACCGAGCAGGGGCCGCTGGTGCTGACGGCTCCGGACGGCGGGCGGGCCGCGTTGGGTGAGCTGGGCGTCACAGTGGCGCCGGATCCGCTTGGCTGATACGGGAGTTGGTGTGGGGCCGCCGCTCGGCGGGCGGATGGAGCGGAGTACGGCTCGGAGGCCGGATGTTGGTCTCGCCGGGTTCAGGGGTGTGGCCGGACGTGTCCGGAGTGCGGGTTCGGTGCCGGTCAACTGCCCCTGGGCATGATGATCTTGAGCTTTGGGGATGCTCTCTGATTCGTCTTTCCGAGGGCCTTGGCGTAGACTGACTCGTCGGTCCCGGTGTCCCCGTATGCCTGGGCCAACTCCAGGTAGCCGATCCCGGAAGGTGAAGCGCTCAAGCATGGCCAAAAAACAAGGGGCCATCGAGATCGAGGGCACCGTCGTCGAGTCTCTGCCGAACGCCATGTTCAAGGTGGAGCTCCAGAACGGGCACCAGGTTCTCGCGCACATCAGCGGCAAGATGCGGATGCACTACATCCGTATCCTGCCCGACGACCGGGTCGTGGTGGAGCTGTCTCCGTACGACCTGACGCGTGGGCGGATCGTCTACCGCTACAAGTAGCTCGACAGATCGAGTCGTTGCCCCTGCGCGGGGTGGCGGCCTGACCCGGAGAACCTCATCCATGAAGGTCAAGCCGAGCGTCAAGAAGATCTGCGACAAGTGCAAGGTGATCCGCCGCCACGGCCGGGTCATGGTCATCTGCGACAACCTGCGCCACAAGCAGCGCCAGGGCTGACCGACCGCAGTTCCGACCGCGCCTTCGCACTTCGCAGCGCTTCGCGCGACGCCACGAAAAGTACATACGCAGTCACCCGACCCCTCGCTGTGCACGGCTCACCGGAGTCGAGCCGCTGTCGGTGGGGATGACACCCTCGGTCGGAGGCCGGGGACCCGGAGCGTGCGGTGCGTTCGCGCAGGTACGGATCGGGGACGGTGCTGCGACAGACCTCCGCAGAGCAATCAGGAGCCACCGGAAATGGCACGCCTCGCAGGCGTCGATCTCCCGCGTGAAAAGCGCGTCGAGGTCGCCCTCACCTATGTCTTCGGCATCGGTCGCACCCTTGCCCAGCAGACCCTGAGCGAGACCGGGGTCAGCCCGGACACTCGGGTGCGCGACCTGACCGAGGAAGACCTGGTCAAGATCAACAAGTACGTGGACGACAACCTTCGCGTGGAGGGCGACCTCCGCCGGGAGATCCAGGCCGACATTCGCCGCAAGGTCGAGATCGGCTGCTACGAGGGTCTGCGGCACCGCCGCGGTCTCCCCGTCCACGGCCAGCGCACCAAGACCAACGCCCGTACTCGCAAGGGCCCGCGTCGCGCGATCGCCGGCAAGAAGAAGCCGGGCAAGAAGTAGTCCGCTCCGGACACGCAGCAAGCGGTCCGAGTAGCAGGACCGACCACCTCCACGGGAGTAAACCCATATGCCGCCCAAGGGCCGTACGGCAGGCACCAAGAAGGTGCGCCGCAAGGACAAGAAGAACGTCCCCGCCGGACACGCTCACATCAAGAGCACGTTCAACAACACGATCGTTTCGATCACCGACCCCACCGGCAACGTGGTCTCCTGGGCCTCCGCCGGTCACGTCGGCTTCAAGGGCTCGCGCAAGTCGACGCCGTTCGCGGCGCAGATGGCTGCCGAGAACGCCGCGCGCCGCGCGCAGGAGCACGGCATGCGCAAGGTCGACGTCTTCGTGAAGGGCCCCGGCTCCGGCCGGGAGACCGCGATCCGCTCGCTTCAGGCCACCGGCCTGGAGGTGGGCTCGATCCAGGACGTCACCCCGACCCCGCACAACGGCTGCCGCCCGCCCAAGCGTCGCCGAGTCTGACGAGCTGAAGTAGGAGAACGAAGACAATGGCGCGTTACACCGGGGCCGACTGCAAGCGTTGCCGTCGGGAGAAGCAGAAGCTCTTCCTCAAGGGAGCTAAGTGCGAGAGCGCGAAGTGCCCGATCGAGATCCGTCCTTACCCCCCGGGTGAGCACGGGCGCGGGCGCACGAAGGACTCCGAGTACCTGCTGCAGAAGCGCGAGAAGCAGAAGGCCGCGCGCATCTACGGTGTGCTGGAGAAGCAGTTCCGCGGGTACTTCAACGAGGCCAACCGCCAGCAGGGCAAGACGGGTGAGAACCTGCTGCGCATTCTGGAGACCCGCCTGGACAACGTGGTCTACCGGGCCGGCTTCGCCAAGTCCCGTGACCACGCCCGGCAGTTGGTGCGGCACGGCCACATCCAGCTGAACGGGCGGAAGACCGACATCCCCTCGGCGCGGGTGTCGGTGAACGACATCGTCGAGGTACGGGAGTCGTCCCGCAGCCTGGCCCCGTTCCAGGTCGCGGTCGCCGAGGCCGGCGAGAAGACGGTTCCGGCGTGGCTGGAGGCGATCCCCTCCAAGCTGCGGATTCTCGTCCACTCGCTGCCCGAGCGCCAGGTGATCGACACCCAGGTGCAAGAGCAGCTGATCGTCGAGCTTTACTCGAAGTAAGGCGCGGCTTCTCGGTCGGGTGGTGCGTCCGGTTCGTCTCGGGCGTACCACCCGTACCCTTGCAGTACGGCATCAAATAGCGGTTGCCGAAGACTGGAGGCACACACCCCATGCTGATCGCTCAGCGTCCCTCTCTGACCGAAGAGGTCGTCGACGAGTTCCGCTCCCGGTTCGTGATCGAGCCGCTGGAGCCGGGCTTCGGCTACACCCTCGGTAACTCCCTGCGTCGTACGCTCCTTTCCTCGATTCCGGGCGCCGCCGTGACGAGCATCCGGATCGACGGCGTGCTGCACGAGTTCTCGACCGTGCCGGGCGTCAAGGAGGACGTCACCGACCTCATCCTCAACATCAAGTCCCTGGTCGTCTCCTCCGAGCACGACGAGCCGGTCGTGATGTACCTGCGCAAGCAGGGTCCCGGCCTGGTCACGGCGGCCGACATCGCGCCGCCCGCCGGGGTCGAGGTGCACAACCCCGACCTCGTGCTGGCCACGCTCAACGCGAAGGGCAAGCTGGAGATGGAGCTGACCGTCGAGCGCGGTCGCGGCTACGTCTCCGCCGTGCAGAACAAGCAGGTGGGCCAGGAGATCGGCCGGATCCCGGTGGACTCCATCTACTCGCCGGTGCTGAAGGTCACGTACAAGGTCGAGGCCACTCGTGTCGAGCAGCGCACGGACTTCGACAAGCTGATCGTCGACGTCGAGACGAAGCAGGCCATGCGGCCGCGGGACGCGATGGCGTCGGCGGGCAAGACGCTGGTCGAACTGTTCGGCCTGGCCCGCGAGTTGAACGTGGACGCCGAGGGCATCGACATGGGCCCGTCCCCGACGGACGCCGCGCTCGCCGCCGATCTGGCGCTGCCGATCGAGGAGTTGGAGCTGACGGTCCGCTCGTACAACTGCCTGAAGCGGGAGGGCATCCACTCGGTCGGCGAGCTGGTGGCCCGTTCCGAGGCGGACCTGCTCGACATCCGGAACTTCGGCGCGAAGTCGATCGACGAGGTCAAGGCGAAGCTGGCCGGTATGGGCCTGGCCCTCAAGGACAGCCCGCCCGGATTCGACCCCACGGCCGCCGCGGACGCGTTCGGCGCGGACGACGACGCGGACGCGGGCTTCGTGGAGACCGAGCAGTACTGAGGTCACGCCGACCTCGCACGCCCCGTCTTCGGCGGGGAGCCCCGGCCGGGAATCCGCCCGGCCGGGACACGTTCCGGTACCTGATACGGCCGGACTGACGCCGGTACCTGGTACGGCCGGCGCAGAGTTGGAGGAGAACGAAGATGCCGAAGCCCACCAAGGGCGCCCGTCTGGGCGGCAGCGCCGCGCACCAGAAGGCCATGCTGGCGAACCTCGCGAGCGACCTTTTCGAGCACGGCCGCATCACGACCACCGAGGCGCGTGCGCGCCGGCTGCGCCCCGTCGCGGAGCGGCTGATCACGAAGGCGAAGAAGGGGGACCTGCACAACCGCCGGCAGGTTCAGCGCACGATCACCGACAAGAGCATCGTGCACACCCTGTTCACCGAGATCGGCCCGCGGTACGAGAACCGGCCGGGCGGCTACACCCGGATCACCAAGATCGGTAACCGTCGCGGCGACAATGCGCCGATGGCCGTCATCGAGCTGGTGGAGGCGCTGACCGTACAGCAGCAGGCCGTGGGCGAGGCCGAGGCGGCCACCAAGCGGACCGCCAAGGAGGCCGCGGCCAAGGACGCCGCCGCCGAGGAGGCGGAGCAGCCGGAGGAGGCGCAGGAGTCCAAGGACGACTGACGGCCGGCTCCCGGAGCTGTGGACGGGCCCGTTCCCTTCGGGGGCGGGCCCGTTCCCGTACCCGGTTGCCGTTTGCTCGTGCGAGGTTCCGGTGGAGGAGAGGAGCGCACATGACGACCGCGGCTGAGCCGGCGGACACCGGCACGGTGCGGGTACGTCTCGATCTCGGCTACGACGGCGGGCGGTTCTCCGGCTGGGCCCGTCAGCCCGGACGGCGCACCGTGCAGGGCGAGTTGGAGGAGGCGCTGCGGGTGGTGCTGCGGCTCGATCCGGCGACTCGCCCGGTGGAGCTGACGGTTGCGGGCCGTACGGACGCGGGGGTACACGCGCGCGGGCAGGTGGCGCACGTCGATCTGCCGTCCGCGGTGTGGGCCGAGGAGGGCGAGCGGCTGCTGCGCCGGCTGGCCGGGCGGCTGCCCGTGGATGTGCGGGTGTGGCGGGTCTCGGCTGCGCCGGCGCATTTCGACGCGCGGTTCTCGGCGATCTGGCGGCGCTACGTGTACCGCGTGAGCGACCATCCCGGCGGCGTGGATCCGCTGCTGCGCGGCCATGTGCTGTGGCACAACCGGCCGTTGGACCCGGCGGCGATGAATGCGGCGGCCGAACGGCTGCTGGGCGAGCACGACTTCGCGGCCTACTGCAAGCGCCGTGAGGGGGCGACGACGATCCGTACGCTGCGGAGGCTGCGCTGGGAGCGGCGTACGGACGGGGTGCTGGAGGCGACGGTGGAGGCGGACGCCTTCTGCCACAACATGGTGCGTGCGCTGGTCGGTGCGATGCTCGCGGTCGGCGACGGGCTGCGCGCGCCGGAGTGGCCGGCTGCCGTGCTGGCTGCGGGGGTGCGGGATTCGGCGGTGCACGTGGTGCGGCCGCACGGACTGACCCTGGAGGAGGTCGGCTACCCCCCGGACGGGGAGCTGGCGGCGCGCAACGCGGCCTCGCGGAACCGGCGTTCGCTGCCGGGCGCGACTGCTGCGGGCGCGGGCTGCTGCTGACCGTGCGGGCGGCCTGGGGGCCGTTGCGGCGGGGCCAGGGCCGGTGGGACGCGAACTCCCCGCCGCGGACGGCCTGTTCAGCACGCCCAGTTCAGCACGCCCAGTTCAGCAATGCCCTGTTCAGTACGCCTCCGCGCGGTGTGGCGGCAGTCCGGCGGCCTGTCCGAGGGTGAGGTCGAAGCCCTCGCGCCGGATGCGCATGTCGACGTAGAGCAGGCTGTTGGTGACGTAGGTGAACGGGGTCGAGATCAGCGTGCCGAGCACCGGCGCGAGCATCATCAGGCACATCCAGCCGATCACGCTGCCGGGCCCGGGTGCGTCGTGGCCGGCCGCGATGCTGGCCGACATTCCGGTGCTGGCGAAGATCGAGATCGGGTACTGGATGATCTGCTGCACCACGGACACGGCGAACCCGATGATCAGCGTGATGCCCAGCGTCCGCCACCAGGCGCCGCGGATGAGCGTGCCGGAGCGGCTCAACGCGGCGCCCGCCGACTGCCCTTCGAGGGTGGCGGCGCTCGGCGCGAACAGGAGGCGTACGGAGAGGTAGGTGACGCCGACGGTGGCGGCGAGGAAGAGCACGAGCGAGCCGATGACGGCGAGCGCGATCAGCCCGCCGTCCGGGCTCGCTCCGCCGGCGGGGATGGCGGCGACGAACATTCCGACCACGCCTCCGACGGCCACCAGGACCGGACCGGCGGTCATCAGCCCGACGAGGAGTTCGACACCCATGACGGCGCCGACCCGCGGCCGTGCCGTGCGCCACAACTCGCCTGCGGTGAGCGGCGTTCCGGTCACGGCCCGGCTGACGACGACGGCGTGCACCGCGTGCAGGGCGGAGAACACGTACAGCCAGACCACCGCGAGGATGAGCAGGACGACGACGCCCGTGACGATGAGCGTGGTCAGCTGTCCGCCGCTGGGCGAGTAACTCCCGCCGGAGAACCGGTCGGAGGCGGACATCACGTCGTCGACGGTGTCCCAGATGACGGCGACCGCGATGCCGCCGACCGCGGCGGAGACCAGGGCGGCGCCGCCGACGAGGCAGAGCACGAGGCCGTAGATCTGCTGCCAGTAGCGGCCGATGGTGGAGAAGACGGCGCCGAGCACGTCGGAGATCGTGAGTGGGCGCAGGGGTATGACGCCGGGCTGCGGTGCGGGCGGCGGCCCGGGAGGCGCGGGCGGCGGTGGCCAAGGCGCGCCGTACGGGCCGGAGTTGGGGCCGTAGCCGGCTCCGGGCCCGGGCCAGGAGCCGGGGCCCGGCTGCGGGCCCGGGCCGGGCGGCGGTCCGAATCCCGGTCCTGCCGGCCCTCCCGGTCCGTCCGGTGGTCCGCTGCCGCTGCCCTGGCCTGTGCTGTCTGCCGTCATGTTCTCGCCCCTCAGTGCTGCTCGTCGCCCGTTGCGCTGTGCGGTCCGCCGCCGGCTGCGTGCCGAACCGCCGTGCGCCGGCTGCCGGTCGGCCGCTCGGCGGCAGCTACGCCGGCAACCCTGCCGGCACCGGCCGGCCGCCCTGCCGCCAACTGCGCGGGCTGCCCGTGCGGTTGCCCCTGCGCCGTTGTGCCGTCTCTTCGGTTGTCCGTTCAGTCGCCTGATCCGGTCACGGCCGCCTTCGCCTGGTCCTTGCCGCGCTGGAGGATACGTGCGTACGCGAAGTCCGAACCGTCCCGGGCCGCCTGCACCGCCTGCTTGTCGGAGGCGGGCGAGGGCTTGCCGTTCGTGCGGCCCGCGATCGTGAAGTAGGCGTAGCGGCCGAAGTCGTTGGCGGTCGTACGGCAGACCACCGTGCGGCAGAAGTCGGGCACCCCGTGGCCCGGCAGCGCGTCGAGGTTCGGCTCGTAGTCGTCCTTCACTCTGGCCGCGTGCGCGCTGTCCGGGAACACCGCGATGCCGACCGAGAAGGCGAGCCCGTGCCGGGTGTAGGTGGCGCGGTAGAGCTTGTCGCAGCCGTGTTTGCGCAGCACCGCGCCGAGGTCGGAGTTGGCGGCGTCGGCGCAGCTGCCGGAGGTGTCGGTGGCGTGCTTGGCGTACGTACGGCCGTTGACCTTGGCCTCGCCTCCCGGGTACAGGGTGCGGGTGCCGATCGGGGCCTTGTCCCGCTTGGGGTCGGAGATGAAGGCGCGCGGCGGCGGAGGCGGCGGCGGATCGTCCTTGAAGGTCGGGTCCGGCTGCTGGGAGCCGGCCGGATTCTTCGACGCGGGAAGGGACTTGGACGGCTCGTCCGACGCTTCGGAGTCCCCGCTCTCGTGGACGACGGCGACCGCGACGATCCCGGCGACGGCTGCCGCGGCGAGCCCGCCGCCGCCGAAGAGGAGCCACCGGCGGCGCCGCTTGCGGGCCCGTTCGGCCTCCTCGGCCAGCGCCGCCCAGTCGGGTGTGGAAGAACCCCCGGGACCCCACTCGGGTCCCCCGTGCCCAAAGCTCATGGGCGCATCATATTCGGTTGGTTTCGGCCCGAAACCGTGGCGACAATCCCCGGCATGGGACATCTGGAGGCCGCACATCTCGCCTACCAACTGCCGGACGGGCGCCTGCTGTTCGCCGACGCGTCGTTCCGGGTGGGGGAGGGCACGTCGGCCGCGCTGGTCGGTCCCAACGGAGCGGGCAAGACGACCCTGTTGCGGCTCCTCTCCGGCGAACTGCGGCCGCACGGCGGCACGGTGACCGCCAGCGGCGGACTCGGCGTGATGCCCCAGTTCGTGGGCTCGGGTTCGGGCACGGGTCCGGGGTCCGCGGACGGTGAGACGGTGCGGGATCTGCTGCTGTCCGTCGCGCCGCCGCCCGTACGCGCCGCCGCGCAGGCCGTGGACGCCGCCGAGGAGGCGGTGATGGCGTCCGGTCCGGGCGCCGAGGAGGAGTCCGCACAGCTGAAGTACGCGCAGGCGCTGGCCGATTGGACGGAGGTGCGCGGCTACGAGGCAGAGACCCACTGGGACGTGTGCACCGTGGCCGCGCTGGGCCTGCCGTACGAGAAGGCCCGCTGGCGCCGGTTGAGCAGCCTCTCGGGTGGCGAGCAGAAGCGGCTGGCGCTGGAGTCGCTGCTGCGCGGCGGCGACGAGGTGCTGCTGCTGGACGAGCCGGACAACTATCTGGACGTGCCCGGAAAGCGCTGGCTGGAGCGGCAGTTGCGGGAGACCCGCAAGACGGTGCTGTTCATCTCGCACGACCGGGAGCTGCTCGCCCGCGCGGCGGACCGGATCGTCTCCGTCGAGCCGGGCACGGGCGGCGGCGACGTGTGGACGCACGGCGGCGGCTTCGGCACGTACCGCGAGGCGCGGCGCGAGCGCTTCGCCCGGTTCGACGAGCTGCGCCGGCGCTGGGACGAGCAGCACGCCCAACTCAAGCGCCTCGTCAGCACGTTCAAGCAGAAGGCGGCGTACAACAGCGACATGGCGTCGCGGTACCGCGCGGCCCGTACCCGGCTGCGGAAGTTCGAGGAGGCCGGTCCGCCGCAGCAGCCGCCGCGCGAGCAGGACATCAGGATGCGGCTGCGCGGCGGGCGCACCGGAGTGCGGGCGGTGATGTGCGAGGGGCTGGAACTGACCGGTCTGACGCGGAAGTTCGACCTGGAGGTGCACTACGGCGAGCGGGTCGCGGTGCTCGGTCCGAACGGCTCGGGCAAGTCGCACTTCCTGCGGCTGCTCGCCGATCCGGAGGCCGAGGGGGAGAACGCGGTGGCGCACACCGGCGGTTGCCGGCTCGGCGCCCGCGTCGTGCCGGGCCACTTCGCGCAGACGCATGTGCGTCCCGAACTGGTGGGCCGCACCCTGCTGGAGGTGCTGTGGGAGGAGCACGCGCGGGACCGCGGCTCGGCCATGCCGGTGCTGCACCGCTACGAGCTGACGCAGCAGGCCGAGCAGCCCTTCGACCGGCTCTCGGGCGGCCAACAGGCCCGGTTCCAGATCCTGTTGCTGGAGCTGGCGGGTGCGACGGCGCTGCTGCTGGACGAGCCGACGGACAACCTCGACCTGGAGTCGGCCGAGGCTCTGCAGGAGGGGCTGGAGGCGTTCGAGGGCACGGTGCTGGCGGTCACCCACGACCGCTGGTTCGCCCGCTCCTTCGACCGGTTCCTGTACTTCGGCGCGGACGGCGTCGTACGCGAGACGCAGGAGCCGCGGTGGGACGCGGAGTGAGACGGAACGACGGGCGGGCGCCGGCGGGAGGGCCCGCGGGAAGACCGTGCGAGGCCCTGTTTTGACCCGCTCGGGCCCGCGCCGGTACTCTGCTGGTTCGTTGTGTGTATTGGCTTCCTCAATCTCACGTGGGACTGCCTTGCACCGGCCCACCGGCCGATGACCAGCGATCAGCACACGGCTCGCGTCACCGTAGTGCGGTCAAGGCTGTCGTGATCTGTCAGGTGGCCTTGTCCGGATCGTCTTCTCCGAGCGCCCCGCGCGTCCGGCGAAGACCCCACTCACTGAAGAAGCGAAGGCTACGACCGTGCGTACGTACAGCCCAAAGCCCGGCGACGTCCAGCGCCAGTGGCACGTCATCGACGCCCGCGACGTCGTCCTGGGACGCCTGGCCAGCCAGGCAGCGACCCTCCTGCGGGGCAAGCACAAGCCGGTGTACGCGCCTCACGTCGACACTGGTGACTTCGTCATCATCATCAACGCCGACAAGGTGCACCTGTCCGGCAACAAGCGGACCCAGAAGATGGCCTACCGGCACTCCGGCTACCCCGGCGGCCTGCGCAGCGTCCGCTACGACGAGCTGCTGGAGAAGCACCCCACGCGGGCGGTCGAGAAGGCCGTCAAGGGGATGCTGCCGAAGAACTCCCTGGGGCGGCAGATGCTCTCCAAGCTGAAGGTGTACGCGGGCGACCAGCACCCGCACGCCGCCCAGCAGCCCGTGCCGTACGAGATCAGCCAGGTCGCGCAGTAGTCCGGCCACCCCTACGACGAAGAGAAGCTGAGGAGAACCGTGGCCGAGACCACCGCTGAGACCCCCGTCGAGGGCGTCGAGGAGTACACCACCGAAACCCCCGAGGCGCCCCAGGAGTTCACCTCCGAGTCCCTCGCCTCCCGGTTCGGCGAGCCGCAGCCGGCGGCCGGTACGGGGCGCCGCAAGAACGCCGTGGCCCGGGTCCGGATCATTCCGGGCAGCGGCAAGTGGAAGATCAACGGCCGCACCCTGGAGGGCTACTTCCCCAACAAGGTGCACCAGCAGGAGGTCAACTAGCCCTTCAAGGTGCTCGAACTGGAGGAGCGCTACGACGTCGTCGCCCGCATCGCCGGCGGCGGCATCTCGGGCCAGGCGGGCGCGCTGCGCCTGGGCGTGGCCCGCGCGCTGAACGAGGCGGACGTGGACAACAACCGCGGCCCGCTGAAGAAGGCCGGCTTCCTCACCCGCGACGCCCGCGCCGTCGAGCGCAAGAAGTCCGGGCTGAAGAAGGCCCGCAAGGGCACGCAGTACAGCAAGCGCTGACCCGGCGCCGAGCGACGCCCCGGTGGCACGAAACCGTGCTGCCGGGGCGTTCGTCTATGGGGAGTAGGACGCCGCCGCCTCCCGCGCCATGCCCCCGCGAGGTGCGCGGCCGCCACTTCGCGGGCGGCTACCTTGCACGGGCGGGCCGTCCGCGGGCCGTATGGGCCGGGGCCGCGCCGAACTGCCAGGACGACGGGGACGATTCGGGACTCGGGAGGATGCACAAGTGGGACGACTCTTCGGTACGGACGGTGTGCGCGGCGTCGCCAACGACGATCTGACGGCGGAGCTGGCTCTCGGGCTGTCCGTCGCGGCGGCCCATGTGCTCGCCGAGGCGGGCTCGTTCGAGGGGCACCGCCCGGTCGCGGTGGTGGGCAGGGATCCGCGGGCTTCCGGCGAGTTCCTGGAGGCGGCCGTGGTGGCGGGGCTGGCGAGCGCCGGTGTGGACGTGCTGCGGGTCGGCGTGCTGCCGACTCCGGCCGTCGCGTATCTCACCGGGGCGCTCGGCGCCGACCTGGGCGTGATGCTGTCGGCGAGCCACAATCCCATGCCGGACAACGGGATCAAGTTCTTCGCGCGCGGCGGGCACAAGCTCGCCGACGAGCTGGAGGACCGTATCGAGGAGCGCTACCGCGAGCATGCGGCGGGCCGTGCCTGGGACCGTCCGACGGGCGCCGGGGTCGGCCGGGTGCGCGAGCACGACGAGGGCTTCGACAACTACGTCGCGCACCTGGTGGGCGTACTGCCGAACCGGCTGGACGGGCTGAAGATCGTCATCGACGGTGCGCACGGCGCGGCCGCCCGGGTCTCGCCGGAGGCGTTCGCCCGCGCCGGGGCCGAGGTCGTCACGATCGGCACCGAGCCGGACGGGCTCAACATCAACGAGAACTGCGGCTCGACGCATCTGGACGGGCTGCGCGCGGCGGTCGTCGAGCACGGCGCCGACCTGGGCGTCGCGCACGACGGCGACGCGGACCGCTGCCTCGCGGTGGACGCGCGGGGCGAGGAGGTCGACGGCGACCAGATCCTCGCGGTGCTGGCGCTCGGCCTGAAGCGGGCCGGGCGGCTGCGCAAGGACACCGTCGTGGCGACGGTGATGTCGAACCTCGGCTTCAAGCTGGCGATGGAGCGCGAGGGCGTCGAGGTGCTGCAGACGGCGGTCGGCGACCGGTACGTCCTGGAGGAGATGAAGCGCGGCGGCTACGCGCTCGGCGGCGAGCAGTCCGGGCACGTGATCGTGCTGGATCACGCCACCACGGGCGACGGGATTCTGACCGGCCTGATGCTGGCCGCCCGGGTCGCCGGCACGGGCTCGTCGCTGAGTGAGCTGGCCGCCGTGATGGAGCGGCTGCCGCAGGTGCTGGTGAACGTGCGGGATGTGGACAAGTCGCGGGTGAGCACGTCGCCCGAGGTGGCCGCCGCGGTCGCGGACGCGGAGCGGGAGTTGGGCGAGACCGGGCGGGTGCTGCTGCGTTCCTCGGGTACGGAGCCGCTGGTGCGGGTGATGGTCGAGGCGGCCGACGCTTCGCAGGCGGAGGCGGTCGCGCACCGGCTCGCGGACATCGTCAAGAGCGCGCTCGGCTAGGCCCTGTCTCAAAGTCCCGTCTGCACAGCGGGGTCTGGCACGCACGCTCGCTGCGTTGTCGATCGTCGGCGCAGCACTCCCCCTGAGCTTCGCCTGGGAGGTGCCCCCGGCGCTCT
>Ga0164243_10006316_pt1 | contig 17964 bp, 13 predicted proteins | sample OricompcompostOP_FD_108781 | JGI IMG/M metagenome (GOLD analysis project Ga0164243, IMG submission 108781) | Organic Plus compost microbial communities from Emeryville, California, USA - Original compost - Organic plus compost (OP) | ecosystem: Engineered > Solid waste > Mixed feedstock >... | reverse complement strand
AGCCGCAGAAGGAGCTGCTGCCCGGCCGCCGCGCCATGTTCGCGGGCAAGGTCGGCGTCTTCAACCGCCGTCTCCAGCTGGCGCATCCGCAGTACGAGCTGCTGGACGCCGCGGACGCCGAGGAGGGTGCCGAGCGGGTCGACGCGTTCGCGAACAGACTGATGCCGATCTACCCCGCGGTGGCCCAGCTCGCGTCCTGGAAGATCGCCAAGTCGGTGCAGATGGTGCTCGGTTCGCTGGAGGCGACGGGCTGGGCGGGGCTCGCCGACCCGCTGCCGTCCGCCGTCCGCGACGAGCACGGGCTGCTGCCGCTGCCCGAGGCGCTGGCGAAGATCCACCAGCCGCGCACGAGAGCCGACGTCGCCGCGGCGCGTACGCGGCTGAAGTGGGACGAGGCGTTCGTGCTCCAAGTCGCCCTCGCCAGACGGCGGTCGGCGGACGCGGAGGCGCCCGCGGTGCCCCGGGTGCCGGGCCGCGGCGGGCTGCTGGACGCGTTCGACGCCCGGCTGCCGTTCACGCTCACCGAGGGCCAACGCCGGGTCGGCGAGGAGGTGTTCGCGGGGCTCGCGGCCGAACACCCCATGCACCGGCTGCTCCAGGGCGAGGTCGGCTCCGGCAAGACGCTGGTCGCACTGCGCGCGATGCTGGCCGTCGTGGACGCGGGCGGCCAGGCCGCGCTGCTCGCGCCCACCGAAGTGCTGGCCCAGCAGCACCATCGCTCCATCACGGAGATGATGGGCGACCTCGCCGAGGGTGGCAGGGGCTACCTTCCGCGCGCCACGGAGGACGGGGACGCCGCGGAAGGCACCGGCGTCGTGCTGCTCACGGGCTCGATGGGCGCGCCGGCCCGCCGCCGTGCGCTGCTGGAGCTGGCCACGGGCGACGCGGGCATCGTGGTCGGCACCCACGCACTCATCGAGGACGTGGTGCGGTTCCACGATCTGGGCCTCGTCGTCGTCGACGAGCAGCACCGCTTCGGCGTCGAGCAGCGGGACGCCCTGCGTGCGAAGGCCGAGCGTCCGCCGCATCTGCTGGTGATGACGGCGACGCCGATTCCGCGCACCGTGGCGATGACGGTCTTCGGGGACCTGGAGACCTCCGTGCTGGACCAGTTGCCGGCCGGCCGCTCCCCGATCGCCAGCCATGTCGTTCCGGCCCGCGACAAGCCGCACTTCCTCGCGCGTGCGTGGGAGCGGGTGCGCGAGGAGGTACAGGCGGGCCACCAGGCGTACGTCGTGTGCCCGCGCATCGGCGACGAGGACGATGCGGCGGACGGCGTGGTGGACGGCGGCGGTCCGTACGCAGCGGTCGATCCGGACGCGGACGGCGTGGTGGACGGTGCCGGCGGCGCGGCCGGGGCAGACGGCGCGGACGGCGCGGAGGACAAGCGCCCTCCGCTCGCGGTCGCCGACGTAGCCGCCCGGCTGGCGTCCGGCCCCCTCGCGGATCTCCAAGTCGGCGTGCTGCACGGCCGGTTGCAGCCGGACGCCAAGGACGAGGTGATGCGCCGCTTCGCCGCGGGCGAGACCGATGTGTTGGTCGCCACCACGGTCGTCGAGGTCGGAGTGGACGTCCCCAACGCCACGGTCATGGTGATCATGGACGCCGACCGCTTCGGCGTCTCGCAGCTCCACCAGCTCCGCGGCCGCGTCGGCCGCGGCTCGGCGCCCGGGCTGTGCCTGCTGGTCACCGAGGCGCCCGAGGCCGGCCCCGCGCGGGCCAGGCTGGAGGCGGTGGCCGGCACGCAGGACGGCTTCGAGCTGTCCCGCATCGACCTGGAGCAGCGGCGCGAGGGCGACGTGCTGGGCCAGGCCCAGTCCGGGGTGCGCTCGTCGCTGCGGATGCTCACCGTGATCGAGGACGAGGAGATCATCGCCGCCGCCCGCGAGGAGGCCACCGCCGTCGTCGCGGCCGACCCCGCCCTGGAGCGCTCGCCCGGGTTGCGCACGGCGCTCGGAGCGCTGCTGGACGCCGACCGCGAGGGCTATCTGGACAAGGGCTGACCCCGGCTCTCTCCGGCCCCGCGGAGTCCCCGTACGTCAACTGCCCGGTCCGGAGCCGCCGTACGACGCCGCACCGCGCACCGTGAAATCCTCGGACGCACCGCATCGGCCCGCAGCGCACCGGAACGCGGAGCACCGCCCGCGCCCAACCGCCCCTCGGTACGCGCGGATCGGCGGATCCGGGCCCGCCACGGGCGGCGGCCGAACCCCCCAGAACCCCTCCCGGAACCCCGAACCCAGACCCCCGATCCCAGACCCCACCCGAAGGACCGTCACCATGACCCGCGTGATCGCAGGCACCGCCGGCGGCCGGCGGCTGGCCGTACCGCCGGGACAGGGCACCCGCCCCACCTCCGACCGCGCACGCGAGGGCCTGTTCTCCAGCTGGGAGGCGCAGTTGGGCGGCGCGGGCGGCTGGCGCGGCAGGCACCTGCTCGACCTGTACGCCGGCTCCGGCGCCGTCGGACTCGAAGCCCTCTCCCGCGGCGCCTCCCACGCGCTGCTCGTGGAGGCCGACGCCCGCGCCGCCCGCACCGTCCGGCAGAACGCGGCGGCGCTCGGCCTCGCGGGAGCCGAGGTGCGGCACGCCAAGGCCGGCCCCACGGCCGCCGGTCCTCTCCCCGACGGCGCCCCCTACGACCTGGTCTTCCTCGATCCGCCGTACGCCGTGGCCGACCACGAGCTGCGCGAGATCCTGCTCACACTCCGCACCGGAGGCTGGCTCGCCGACGGCGCACTGGCCACCGTTGAACGCAGCAGCAGAGGCGGTGAATTCCGCTGGCCAGAGGGGTTCGTGGGGCTGCGGTCCCGGCGCTACGGCGAGGGCACGCTCTGGTACGGTCACGCCGCCGTACGGGAAGTCAGCCAGCCGTCATGACGAGTGCGGGACCGGGGCGCGGTCCGGCTCGGGAGAGCGAGGAGAGGCCAGTGCGCCGCGCAGTCTGCCCGGGGTCCTACGACCCCATCACCAACGGCCACCTCGACATCATCGCCCGCGCCTCCAAGCTCTACGACGCCGTCTACGTCGCGGTGATGATCAACAAGGCGAAGCAGGGCCTCTTCCCGGTCGACGAGCGCATCTCCCTGATCCGCGAGGTCACCGCGAGCTTCGGCAACGTCACGGTCGAGGCGTACCACGGGCTGCTCGTCGACTTCTGCAAGGAGCGCGAAATCCCCGCCATCGTCAAGGGACTTCGCGCCGTCTCCGACTTCGACTACGAGCTGCAGATGGCCCAGATGAACAACGGCCTCTCCGGAGTCGAAACCCTCTTCGTGCCCACCAACCCCACCTACAGCTTCCTCTCCTCCAGCTTGGTCAAGGAGGTCGCCACCTGGGGCGGCGACGTCTCCCACCTGGTGCCCGAGCCGGTGCTCCGCGCGCTCGGGGAGCGGCTGGCGAAGCCCTGAACCGTGCCGGCGGGCCGCCCGCCGGTGCGCCGCCGCGGCGTCAGCTTCCGCCATCAGGTGTCGAGTTGGCGCCCGCGGGCCGTACAGTCGCCTCCGTGGACGTACAGCAGAAACTCGACGAGATCGTCGCGGCCGTGGACAGCGCGAAATCGATGCCCATGTCGGCCTCCTGTGTGCTGAACCGCGCCGAACTGCTCGCCAAACTCGAAGAAGTGCGCCAGGCGCTGCCCGGTTCGCTCGCCGAAGCCGAGCAAGTCCTCGGCGGCACCGAGCAGATGGTGGCCGACGCGCAGGGCGAGGCCCAGCGCATCATCGAGTCCGCACACGCCGAACGCGACGCCATGGTCTCCGGTACGGAGGTCGCCCGGCGCGCCCAGGAGGAGGCCGACCGCATCCTGAGCGAGGCCCGCCGCGAGGCCGAGGAGGTGCGGGCCGAGGCCGACGACTACGTCGACAGCAAGCTCGCCAACTTCGAGGTCGTGCTCAGCAAGACCATCGGCTCCGTCGAGCGCGGCCGCGAGAAGCTGCTCGGCAGCGGCCCCGGCGCCGAGGAGTGGAACGAGGAGTACGCCGAGGACGCCCCCGAGCGCAGCGCCGACCCCGACGAGCTGCGCCGGCGCGCGGACGGCTACGTCGACGCCCGGCTCGGCTCCGTGGCCGCCGTGCTCGCCAAGACCCTGGAGGCCGTCGGCCGCGGCCGCGAGAAGCTGCTGGGCCACCGCCCCGCCGACGAACTCGGCGCCCACATGGCCGCGCAGGACGAGGCGGACCGCTCCCCGCACACCAGCGACGCCGACTACTACGCCGACCTCGCCGGCGTCGGCCGCCCCCCGGAGCAGCAGCCCGAGGCCCAGCCGCAGCCGCAGGTCCCGCCCCAGCACCAGCCGGAGCCCGGCTACGAGCCGGTGGCCGCCGCCCCCGACCCGTACGCCCAAGTCCCCCAGCCCGCAGGCTTCGAAGGCGGCTACGACCCCGCCTACGACCCCAACTACCAGGCGGAGTACGGCGCTTACTACGCCCAGCAGGATCCGTACGCCGCCTATCAGGCCCAGCAGCAGTACGCCTACTACGACCAGCAGGACCCGTACGCCGCCTACCGGCAACAGCAGTACCAGGAGCAACAGCAGCTCCAGGCCCAGCAGTTCGCCACCCCCGAACAGCAGCAGCTGCAACAGCAGCAGGCGTACTACGAGCAGCAGCATCAGCAGCAGGCCCAGCACCCTCAGCACCAGCAGCCGCACCAACCCCAGCAGCAGTTCCCGGCGCTGGACGAGACGAGCCTGTTCGACACGAGCATGATCGACCTGGACCAGGTGCGGCAGTACGAGCAGCAGTACGGCTACGGAGGCTGACCCGGCGGGCCCCGAGCCGGGCGCGGCCGAAGTGCGTCGGGCCCGTTCGGGCTCGATTGGGACACCGGCGGACGGTCCAGTATCCTGGCTCTTCGGTCGCGCAGAGACAGCGATGACGGCTGCCCGGAGATCATGGCCTGGCGGCTGCGCCCCACCGTAGAAAGCAGGAAGCCCTGAACGCCCGCCTCGACCCCCGCGCCCCTCTCGTGCTGGACACACGCGAGTTGGAGCGGCGGCCTGGTGCGATGAAGCGGCTCTCCCGCACGGTGCCCTCGCCCGGCGACATGGGCACCGAGGTCATCGGGGTGCCGGACGACGCGGAGATCGAGCTGGACCTCCGCCTGGAGTCGGTCATGGAGGGGGTGCTCGTCACGGGCACCGCCCGTGCGCCGCTGACGGGGGAGTGCGTAAGGTGTCTGGAGCCGCTGCAGCGCGAGATCGCGGCGGAATTCCAGGAGTTGTTCTCCTATCCCGACGCCGATGAGCGGATCCGCGTGACCGCGGACCCGGGCGACGACGCCGAGGAGGAGGACACCTTCTCGCTTGAGGGCGACCTTCTCGACCTCGAACCCGTGCTGCGGGACGCGGTGGTGCTGGCACTGCCGCTGCAGCCGGTGTGCCGGGAAGACTGTCCGGGACTGTGCCCCGAGTGCGGGGCGCGCCTGGCCGACGACCCGGACCACCGTCATGAACAAGCCGTCGACATCCGTTGGGCGGCACTGCAGGGACTCGCCGCGTCCATGAGGGACGACGGCGATCAGGACGTTCCCCGCGAGCGCGGGGATGACTCACAGGAGAAGTAGCCGTGGCCGTTCCGAAGCGGAAGATGTCGCGCAGCAACACGCGCCACCGCCGGTCGCAGTGGAAGGCTGCGGTCCCCGCCCTCGTGAAGTGCGAGCGCTGTCGCGAGCCCAGGCAGCAGCACACCGCGTGCCCGAACTGCGGCACTTACAACAAGCGACAGGTCCTCGAGGTCTGATCGGCTGGTGACAGGCTTCATGTCGGACGCTGACACATCCGGTGGCGCCCCGCGTAGCGGCGGGGACGCCCCGGCACCGGCGGATCTGGTGGATGCGGCCTCGTCCCACGCTGTTCTGGAAGGGCGGCTCGGCTACACGCTCGAGTCCGCCCTTCTGGTGCGTGCGCTGACCCACCGCTCGTACGCGTACGAGAACGGCGGGCTGCCCACCAACGAACGGCTCGAATTCCTCGGGGACTCGGTCCTCGGGCTGATCGTCACCGACACGCTCTACCGCGTGCACCCCGACCTCCCCGAGGGTCAGCTCGCCAAGCTGCGCGCCGCGGTGGTCAACTCCCGCGCCCTCGCCGGAGTCGCCCGCGGGCTCGACCTCGGCGCCTTCATCCGGCTCGGCCGCGGCGAAGAGGGCACGGGCGGCCGGGACAAGGCGTCGATCCTCGCGGACACCCTGGAGGCCGTCCTCGGCGCGGTCTACCTCGACCAAGGGCTCGACGCGGCAAGCGAGTTGGTGCACCGCCTCTTCGACCCGCTGATCGAGCAGTCCTCGAACCTCGGCGCCGGCCTCGACTGGAAGACCAGCCTCCAGGAGCTGACCGCGGCCGAGGGCCTCGGCGTTCCGGAGTACGTGGTCACCGAGACCGGCCCCGACCACGAGAAGACCTTCACGGCTGCTGCCCGCGTCGGTGGTGTCGCGTACGGCACCGGCACCGGCCGCAGCAAGAAGGAAGCGGAGCAGCAGGCGGCGGAGACGGCATGGCGCTCGATCCGTGCCGCGGCCGACGAGGCGGCGTCCTCCGCCTCGCCTTCGGGCACCGACTGACCAGCGCCCCGGCCGGGCCGCGAGCCCGGCCGGCGTACCGCCCGAGGAGAACCGGACCGTGCCTGAGCTGCCCGAAGTGGAGGTCGTGCGCCGCGGGTTGGAGCGCTGGGCCGGCGGCCGCGGCATCGCCGACGTCGAGGTGCGCCACCCGCGCGCCGTGCGCCGGCACGGCGCGGGTGCGGCGGACTTCGCGGCGCGGCTGCGCGGCCGCCGGTTCGGCGCCCCGCGGCGGCGCGGCAAGTACCTCTGGCTGCCGGTGAGTTCGGGCCCCGCCTCCGGCGAGCCCGAGCCGGAGGGCGTGTCCGTCCTCGCCCACCTCGGGATGAGCGGCCAGCTCCTCGTGCAGCCGGCCACCGCCCCCGACGAGAAGCATCTGCGCATCCGCATCGTCTTCGACGACCCGGACCGCGGCGAACTGCGCTTCGTCGACCAACGCACCTTCGGCGGCCTCTCCCTCCACCCGGACGCCGCCGGCGGGCTGCCCGACGTCATCGCGCACATCGCCCGCGACCCGCTCGACCCCGACTTCGACGACGACGCCTTCCACACAGCGCTGCGCCGCCGCCGTACGACGATCAAGCGGGCTCTGCTCGACCAGTCCCTCGTCAGCGGCGTCGGCAACATCTACGCCGACGAGGCGCTGTGGCGCGCCAAGCTGCACTACGACCGGCCGACGGCCACCCTCACACGCCCCCGCACCGCCGAACTCCTCGGCCACGTACGGGACGTGATGCACGCGGCGCTCACCGCGGGCGGCACGAGCTTCGACAGCCTGTACGTGAACGTCAACGGCGAATCCGGCTACTTCGACCGCTCTCTGGACGCGTACGGACGCGAGGACGAGCCCTGCCGCCGCTGCGCCACCCCGCTCCGTCGCCGCCCTTGGATGAACCGCTCCAGCTACTTCTGCCCCCGCTGCCAGACCCCGCCCCGCGTACGCGCACCGCGCCCCCGCCCGGCCGCCCGCACCGGCTGAACCGCCTTGCGCGGACGGGCGGTTGACGGGGTTCGGCCGGCCTCCGAGGGAGCGGGCCGAGCCGGCTCGCCCGGCGCCCGGCCTGGCGGTGTGCGCTGTCAGTAGCCGAAGTCCTGCGTCCACCACGGCCCGCCCGGGCCGAAGTGGGCGCCGACGCCCAGCGTGCGGTACTGGCAGTTGAGAATGTTGGCCCTGTGCCCCGGGCTGTGCATCCAGCCGCGCATCACCGAGCGGGCGTCGGCCTGGCCGCGCGCGATGTTCTCACCGCCCAGACCGGAGATGCCTGCCTGCCGCGCGCGCTCCCAGGGGCTGTCGCCGTCCGGCGTGGTGTGTCCGAAGAAGTCCTCGCGGTCCATTTCCTCGCTGAAGTCCCGGGCCAGGCCGCCGAGTCGGCGGTCCGCGGTGACGGGCTTGCAGCCGGCCCGGTCGCGCTCCCGGTTGACGAGCGCCAGCACCCGCCGCTCTGCGCGGGATTCGGCGGACGACGAGGCCACGTCCGAACTGCCGTGTGCCGGGCCGGACTTCGCGTCCCCGGCCCCCTCCGTGTCCGCCCCGTCGGCGCGCCCGGAGGAGTCCGCGCCGGGTATGCGCCCCTGCGCGCTGCCGGCGGAGCCGGGCGTACGGCCGTCGCCGCGCTGTCCGGCCGAGTGCTGCCCGCGGCCCTGCGAGGCGTCCCCGTACGAGCCGCCGCCGTGGTGCCCCGCGCCGCCACCGGCCCCGGCCGACCGCGGCCCGGAGGACGGCAGCGAGGACGGGACGCCCGGGGCCGGAGAACTGCCGGGCGTCCCGGCCTGCACTCGGGCCCCGCGGTCGCCGGCCGGCGGTCCGCCCGGCCCCGGAAGGAGCCCGGACGCCATGGCGACGGCACCGACCGCCACCGCCGCGGACGCTCCGTACAGGCCGGTGCGCAGCGGCAGAGCCGGCAGACCGGAGCGCCTGCGGTGCGCGCCCCGGTGACCGTGCTCGTCACCGGATCCGGCTGCGCTCCCGGCGCCCGCGTCTTCCGCTTCTCCGCCCGTAGACCCGGCGGTTGAGGGCGAAGTGCGCTGAACTCGTCTGTGACGGCCCATCTTCCCCAGTCCTCACGCGGCTCTGTGTCCTCACCGCCACCTCGGCGGGTGAGGCACGTCGGTGCCGGACTGTACGGCATGGGCCGGGCCCCGAAGTGCCGTCCGCCGAATCGTCCGGATAGCGTGCGCGGCATGACGGCGAGCGGCACGACGGCAAGCGATCCCGCGGCGAACACCCCGCCGGGCAACGGCACTTCGGGCGGCGGCGGCACGGAGTCGGAGCGTACGCCGGGTACCGGTGCGGACGCCCCGGCGGGCGCGGCGCCCGCACCGGGCGGAGCCCCCGACACGGCCGCGCCCGAGCCTCCGCAGGCTCCGGTCCGGATGACCGCCTGGGTGCGCGGACGCGTACAGGGCGTCGGCTTCCGGTGGTTCACGCGGGAGAACGCTCTGCGCATCGGCGGCCTGGACGGCTTCGCGGTCAACCTGGACGACGGCCGGGTGCAGGTCGTCGCCGAGGGTTCCCGGCAGCGCTGCGAGGCCCTGCTGGAGTGGCTGCGTACCGGCGACACCCCGGGCCGGGTCGACGGCGTCACGGAGATCTGGGGGAGTCCGCGCGGAGGCTATTCGAGCTTCGCTATTCGATGATCCAAAGCGGTTGCCATCCGCGCTCTGGCGTGCAAGGCTGCCGCCACGAACGAGCTTTGAGAAGGGGTTTCCACGCCCGGCGGGCCGCCGTTCTCCGGTGATCGAGCACCGTTGAGACATCGGCCACCCGGCGCTGCAGGCGTGATCGTGTTGACCGCCCCACCTTTTGGTGAGACTCTGGAACCCCCCGCACCTGGACTGTTTGATCCTAGCGACAAGTGCAGAACAGGCACCGGGGTGCGACCCTTTTTCCCTGACGACCCACCACCGCTTCGGTCGGTCACTCAGTGTGGAGGACCATCCATCATGGCAAAGGCGCTTCTCGGTTACGTCGGCGGCTCCGACCCCCGAGTCCTCGCCGAGATGCGACGGCTTCAGCAGCGCGTCCAGGACCTGGAATCCGAACTCGTACGGATGCAGGCCGAGAACGACGCTCTGTCCGCCGCCGCTCGGCACCACGACTCGGTGCTCGAAGGTATCGATGTCGACGTACCCAAGGCGGAGCCTGCGCTGACCTGACCGGCCTTCGGGCCGGTGAGGCGTGCAGCCTTCCGTCTGCTTCAGGAACTGCGAGGGACGCTTCGGCGTCCCTTCGTTGTGTCCAACTCCCCTCGGTTTTCCCGGAGTTCCCCGCTGGCCTCCGGGGCTTACCGACTGATGTGCCCCCCGCCTCCCGCGGTGAAACCGACGGGATCCCGCCTTCCTCGCGGGCCGGTTCGGCGGGTTCTCCGGCAGGTGTGGGGTCGGCGGCGGCCGCGCGTGGACTAGAGTCCGGCGGCGTGCACCTCAAGAGCCTGACACTGCGGGGGTTCAAGTCCTTCGCCTCCGCCACGACGCTGCGTTTCGAGCCCGGCATCACGTGCGTCGTCGGCCCGAACGGCTCCGGGAAGTCCAACGTCGTGGACGCCCTGTCCTGGGTGATGGGCGAGCAGGGCGCCAAGTCGCTGCGCGGCGGCAAGATGGAGGACGTGATCTTCGCCGGTACGACCGGGCGTCCGCCGCTCGGCCGCGCGGAGGTCTCGCTCACGATCGACAACGCCGACGGCGCACTGCCCATCGACTACGCCGAAGTCACCATCACGCGGATCATGTTCCGCAACGGGGGCAGCGAGTACCAGATCAACGGGGACACCTGCCGGCTGCTCGACATCCAGGAGTTGCTGTCCGACTCCGGTATCGGCCGGGAGATGCATGTCATCGTCGGCCAGGGGCAGTTGGACGGCGTCCTGCACGCCGATCCGGCCGGCCGCCGGGCCTTCATCGAGGAGGCCGCCGGCGTACTGAAGCACCGCAAGCGCAAGGAGAAGGCGCTGCGGAAGCTGGACGCGATGCAGGCCAACCTCGCGCGCGTACAGGATCTGACGGACGAGTTGCGTCGGCAGCTCAAGCCGCTCGGCCGGCAGGCGGCCGTCGCGCGGAAGGCACAGGTCATCCAGGCCGATCTGCGGGACGCGCGGCTGCGCTTGCTCGCCGACGACCTGGTGACGCTGCGCGAGGCGCTGAAGGCGGAGGTCGCGGACGAGGCGGCGCTGAAGGAGCGCAAGGAGCAGGTCGAGGCGCGGCTGAAGGAGGCGCTGCGCCGGGAGGCCGACCTGGAGCAGCAGGTGCGGACGCTGGCGCCGCGGCTGGAGCGCGCGCAGCAGACCTGGTACGAGCTGTCCCAGCTGGCCGAGCGGGTGCGCGGCACCATCGGGCTCGCCGATCAGCGCGTGCAGCACGCGCAGTCGGCTCCCGAGGAGGAGCGGCGCGGCCGCGACCCGGAGGAGCTGGAGCGCGAGGCCGCCCGAGTCCGCGAGCAGGAGGCGGAGTTGGAGGCCGCGCTGGAGGCGGCGCAGCGGGCGCTGGACGACACGGTGGACCACCGCGCCGAGCTGGAGCGGCGGTTGCGCGACGAGGAGCGCAGGCTGAAGGACGCCGCGCGGGCGATCGCCGACCGGCGTGAGGAGCTGGCCCGGCTGAACGGCCAGGTCAACGCGGCCCGTAGCCGCGCTACTTCGGCACAGTCCGAGATCGACCGGCTCACGGCGGCGCGCGACGAGGCGCAGGAGCGTGCGGACGCGGCCAGGCGGGAGTACGAGGAGCTGAGCGCCGAGGTCGAGGGCCTGGACTCCGGAGACGTGGAGCTGGCCGGTCAACACGAGGCGGCCAAGGGCGAGTTGGCGGAGGCGGAGGCGGAGCTGTCGGCGGCGCGGGACGCGGTCACCGCCGTCGAGCGGGAGCGGGCCGCGACCTCGGCCCGGCACGACGCGCTCGCGCTGGGGCTGCGCCGCAAGGACGGTACGGGCGCACTGCTGGACGCGGGCGACCGGCTCAGCGGACTGCTCGGCCCGGCGGCCGAACTGCTCACGGTGGCACCGGGGTTCGAGGTGCCGGTGGCCGCGGCGCTGGGTGCGGCCGCCGATGCGGTGGCCGTCGCGGACGCCTCCACCGCCGCCGACGCCCTGCGGCTGCTGCGCAAGCACGACGCGGGGCGCGCGGCGCTGCTGCTGGGGGCCGGCGGGTCCGGTGCAGACGCTGCGCCGGGCGGCTCGGCGGAGAGTACGTACGTAACCGCTGCGGCGGACGAACACCCGCCGGCGCACGGGCTGGTGAGCGGTCCCGAGGAGCTGATGCCGGCCGTGCGGCGGCTGCTTCGGGACATGTACGTGGTGGGCACGTTGGAGGAGGCCGAGCGGCTGGTCGAGGAGCGGCCCGGAGCCGTGGCGGTCACCTCCGAGGGCGATGTGCTGGGCGGGCACTTCGCGCAGGGCGGTTCGGCCGGTGCGCCCAGCCTGCTGGAGGCGCAGGCCGCCGTCGACGAGGCCGCCCGCGAGCTGGAGGAACTGGCCGCCAGAGCCGAGCAGTCGGCGGAGGCGAAGCGGCTGGCCGAGGAGCGGCGCCGCGAATGTGCCGCGCGCGTGGAGGAGTTGGCCGCGCGGCGCAGCGCGGCCGAGAAGGAGCGTTCGCAGACGGCGGGGCGGCTGGGCACGTTGAGCGGGCAGGCGCGTGCGGCCGCGGGCGAGGCGGAGCGTTCGGCGGCCGCGGTCGCGAAGGCCCAGGAGGCGCTGGAGCGGGCGACGCGGGAGGCCGAGGAGCTGGCCGAGCGGCTGGCGACCGCCGAGGAGGCGGAGGACGAGGCCGAGGCGGAGCCGGACACGTCGCTGCGGGACCGCCTCTCCGCGGACGGCGCCAACGCCCGGCAGACGGAGATGGAGGCCCGGCTTCAGGTGCGTACGCACGAGGAGCGGGCCAAGTCGCTTGCCGGGCGGGCCGATTCGCTCGATCGTGCGGCGCGCAGCGAGCGGGAGGCGCGGGCGCGTGCCGAGCAGCGGCGTGCCCGGATGCGGCGGGAGGCGGAGGTCGCCGGCGCGGTGGCCGCGGGGGCGCGGCAGTTGCTCGCCTACGTCGAGGCGTCGTTGGCGCGGGCGCAGCGCGAGCGGGACGCCGCGGAGCAGGCGAAGGCCGAGCGTGAGCGGGCGCTGGCGGCCCACCGCGAGGAGGGCCGCGAGCTGAAGGACGAGCTGGACAAGCTGACGGATTCGGTGCACCGGGGCGAGGTGCTGGGCGCCGAGAAGCGTATGAAGGTCGAGCAGTTGGAGACCAAGGCGCTGGAGGAGCTGGGCGTCGAGCCGGCCGGGCTGGTCGGCGACTACGGCCCGGACCAGCTCGTACCGCCGTCGCCTCCCGCGGAGGGGGAGGAGCTGCCGGAGGATCCGGAGCATCCGCGGAACAAGCCGGTGCCGTTCGTCCGCGCCGAGCAGGAGAAGCGGCTGAAGGCGGCGGAGCGCGCCTACCAGAAGCTGGGGAAGATCAACCCGCTGGCGCTGGAGGAGTACGCGGCGCTGGAGGAGCGGCACCAGTTCCTCAGCGAGCAGCTGGAGGACCTCAAGAAGACGCGGGCCGACCTGCTCCAGGTGGTCAAGGAGGTCGACGAGAAGGTCGAGCAGGTCTTCACGGAGGCGTACCACGACACGGCGCGCGAGTTCGAGTACGTCTTCTCGCGGCTCTTTCCGGGCGGCGAGGGGCGGCTCGTGCTGACGGAGCCGGAGGACATGCTGGCGACGGGCGTCGATGTCGAGGCCCGGCCGCCGGGCAAGAAGGTCAAGCGCCTGTCGCTGCTGTCGGGCGGTGAACGGTCGCTGACGGCGGTGGCGTTGCTGGTCTCGATCTTCCGCGCGCGGCCCAGCCCGTTCTACGTCATGGACGAGGTGGAGGCGGCGCTGGACGACACCAACCTGCAGCGGCTGATCGGGATCATGGAGGAGCTGAAGGCCAGCTCGCAGCTGATCGTGATCACGCACCAGAAGCGGACGATGGAGGTCGGCGACGCGCTGTACGGCGTCTCGATGCAGGGCGACGGAGTGTCCAAGGTCATCAGCCAGCGCCTGAGTTGAGCCTCGGGGCGTTTCCGTACGCCCTCTCCGCTTCACCGGTTGAAGAGAATCCTGGTCTCAACTTCCGTACTGCTGGCGGGAGTTGATCTGGCTCCGGCTCTTGACTTAGAAGCCTGAAGGCATACTCTCATCAGTAGGCCACTTACTTTCAAGTGGTGGCGCTGCTTCCGGTTCCGGCTCTCGCCCCGTGGGGGCCGGCGCCGGAGAGCAGAGCCTCGGAGGGTGGGCCAACCGTCCCCCGCCGCCCACCCTCGGTGCACACGCTGCCCCGGTCTCGCCACCCGAGCCGGGGCAGCGTGCGTTGTATGCGGGGTGGTGAGCGGGGTGCACGGGCGGAAGCGGACGGCGCCGAGGAACGCGGATACGCGGCGGCGGCCGGGGAGTTGAGGACCCGGGGGAGCCCGCGGCGGCAGCCGGCGGTACCCGACGGCGGCAGTCGCGGCGTTCCGAGGCCTTCCGCGGCGCTCGCGGATACTGGACGGCCGTGACGCCTTCTCGCCGCCTTCCGCGGCGGGACCCCGCCCGTTCCGCGACAGATACTGTAGGGACCGATGGAAATCCTGATCCTTGTCGTAGTCATCGCCGTGGTCGTGCTGGGCGCGATCAGCGGCCTCGTGGTCACCGGACGCCGGAAGAAGACCGCACCTCCGCGCGAGACCACCGACGCACCGACCACAACGGCGCCGCCCGAGCCGCACGTCGGCGAGGACGCCCAGTCCGCGCCCGAGGCGCCCGGCAGAACGGTCGAGGACGTCGATCTCTCCGGAGCCGGCGCGACCACCGCCGAGGCCCCGCCCGTCGAGGTGCCGGCCGCCCCCGAGATCGAGATCCCGGAGCCCACGGCCGGCCGGCTCGTACGGCTGCGCGCCCGCCTCTCGCGCTCCCAGAACTCCCTCGGCAAGGGTCTGTTGACGCTGCTCTCGCGCGAGCACCTGGACGAGGAGACGTGGGAGGAGGTCGAGGACACGCTCCTCACCGCCGACGTCGGGGTCGCCCCCACGCAGGAGCTGGTGGAGCGGCTGCGCGAGCGCGTACGCGTGCTCGGCACCCGTACGCCCGAGGAGCTGCGCGGACTGCTGCGCGAGGAACTGCTCACGCTCGTCGGCCCGGACATGGACCGCACGGTGCACACCGAGAACCAGGGCGCCGTGGACCGGCCGGGCGTCGTGCTCGTCGTCGGCGTCAACGGCACGGGCAAGACGACGACGACCGGCAAACTGGCGCGGGTGCTGGTCGCGGACGGCAAGTCGGTGGTGCTGGGCGCGGCCGACACGTTCCGGGCCGCGGCCGTCGACCAGTTGCAGACGTGGGGCGACCGCGTCGGGGCGCGTACGGTGCGCGGCCCGGAGGCCGGCGACCCGGCGTCCGTCGCGTTCGACGCGGTCAAGCAGGGCACCGACGAGGGCGCGGAGGTCGTGCTCATCGACACCGCGGGCCGGCTGCACACCAAGACCGGTCTGATGGACGAGCTGGGCAAGGTCAAGCGGGTCGTCGAGAAGCAGGGCCCCGTCGACGAGGTGCTGCTCGTGCTGGACGCCACGACGGGGCAGAACGGGCTCGTGCAGGCGCGGGTGTTCGCCGAGGTCGTGGACATCACCGGCATCGTGCTGACCAAGCTGGACGGCACCGCCAAGGGCGGCATCGTCGTCGCCGTCCAGCGCGAACTGGGCGTCCCCGTCAAGCTCGTGGGCCTCGGCGAAGGCGCGGACGACCTGGCGCCGTTCGAGCCGAAGGCGTTCGTGGACGCACTGATCGAAGGGGAGTGAGCGCGCGGTCCGTACGGAGCGCCCGCGCTGCCGTACGGTCCGCCGTCGCCTTCGGAGGCGTCGCCGCCGGAAGACGCTGTTCCGGGCAGAGTTCCGGCTGAGCGGGCCGGGGAGCGTCAACAGAGCGCCGGCGGGCCTGAGTTGCCGCTCCCGGGCGGCTCAGCGGGACGCCGAGCGGTGGCAGACGTACGCGAGCGTGCCCAGCAGCAGCCGGGCCTGCGGCGGGCGGCCCGCGCTCTCCGGAGCCGGGGGCCGGAGCCAGCGCACCGGGCCGAGGCCGCCGAAGTCGGAGGGTGGCGCGGTGATGTGCGCGCCGTCGCCGAGCCCGCGCAGGTCGAGGGCGGCGTCGTCCCAGCCCATGCGGTAGAGCAGCTCGGGGAGTTGGGCGGCCGCGCCGGGCGCGACGAGGAACCAGGCGCGCCCGTGCGGCGCCGCCGCGACCGGGCCCAGCGGCACTCCCATGCGTTCCAGGCGTACGAGCGCGCGGTGGCCGGCGGGCTCGGCGACCTCCAGCACGTCGAAGGCCCGGCCCACCGGGAGCAGCAGCGCGGCGCCCGGCACCCGGGACCACGCCGCGGCGGCGTCCGCGAAGGTCGCGCCCGCGGGCACCTCCAGGGACGGGTCGAGGGGGTGGGCGCCGGGCGCGGCGCAGCCGCGGGCGCCGCACGAGCACTCCGCTCCGCCGTCCGCGGTGCGGACCGCGCGGGCGCCGGGGACGACGGGCCAGCCCCACCGGGCGGTGTACTCGGCGACGGTCGCCGCCGCCGCGCTCCGGTCCCGTCGCCGGGCGCTCCGGCGGGGAGGGAACTCCCGGATGCCGCCGAGGCTGCCGATGGCGCCGATGGTGAAGCCCATGCCCCCTCCAACTGGTCCCGCCTGCCGATGGTTACGAGCGCAGTGCGCAGAGTAACGGCCGTGCCGCGCACCCGGTCCACTGCACCCCCGCTGTGCTGGTGTCAAGTCAATCGTGTGGAGCGATACCCGGGTTCATCCGCAGGGGTGGCGAATGGTGGCGTTTCTGAAAAGGCCCTCGCCCAGGGCGTGTTCGTAGGATTACTTTCGGTGCATGCAGTGACGGGGCGGGGGCCGCAGCGGGGTATGCCGGGGGCAAGAGCGCGGCGGTGCGGGGCCGTTGAGGCCGGAAGGGGAGCGAGGGGTGGGCGATACGGGCAAGGTCCCGGACAAGGTGCCCAACGAGCAGCTCGGCTCGTGGTTCCTGCGCAGCGGCTGGTCGAAGGGCGAGCTGGCGCGCCAAGTCAACCGCAGAGCACGGCAGTTGGGTGCGCACCACGTCAGCACGGACACCTCGCGCGTACGCCGCTGGCTGGACGGCGAGCAGCCGCGCGAGCCGATTCCGCGCATCCTGTCCGAGCTGTTCTCGGAGCGCTTCGGCTGCGTTCTGGCGGCGGAGGACCTCGGGCTGCGGTCCGCGCGCCAGTCGCCCGCGGCGTCCGGCGTCGACCTGCCGTGGGCCGGTCCGCAAACCGTCGCCATGATCGGGGAGTTCACGCGCAGCGACCTGATGCTCGGCAGGCGCGGCTTCCTCGGCAGCTCGCTGTCGGTGGCCGCCGGGCCCTCGCTCATCGAGCCGATGCAGCGCTGGCTGGTGCCCTCGCCGGCCGGCGGGCCGTGGGCCAAGTCCGGTACGGAGCAGGCCGGTTCGGCACTCCCGGGGTCCACTCCTCCGGGGCCGACTCCCCCCGGTTCGGCGGCTTCCGGTGCAGGGCTTCCGGGCCCGGAGTCCGCGGGTCCGGAGTCCGGGGCGGCTCGCCGGCGGTTCGGCGCCGGCGGTTCGGGACGTTCCGGTACGGCGTCGTCGGCAGCCCTTCGACGTAGCGGAAGTTCGCCCTCCGGGCCGGCGTCCGAGCCCGGTTCGCGCGACGGCCGCGGAAGCCCTGGCGACGGCGACAGCGGCGAGAACGCCTCCGGGGACGCCCGGGTGCTCCGGCTGCCCGCGCACGGACGGGCCGGCGGCGCGCGGCCCGGCGGCGGCCGCGGCGCCGTCCCCGGCAGCCTCTCCGTGGTTCCCGATGAGGGCTGCGGCCGGGCCGTGGGCGCCGCCTCCGGTGAGGCCGTGGGCGCCGCCTCGCGTGCGGCCGCGGGCGGCGAGAGCCCCGGACTCTCCGTCCCCGAGCTGGAGTTGCTGGAGCGCACCACGGAGATGTTCCGGCAGTGGGACGCCCAGTGCGGGGGCGGGCTGCGCCGCAAGGCCGTCGTCGGGCAGCTGCACGAGATCACCGAGCTGCTGCACCGCAGCCACTCCGAGCGCATCGCCCGCCGGCTCTTCCGTCTCATGGGCGAACTGGCCCAGCTGGCGGGCTGGATGAGCTTCGACGTCGGGCTGCACCCCACCGCCCAGAAGTACTTCGTGCTCGCGCTGCACGCCGCCAAGGAGGCCGGTGACCACCCGCTGGGCTGCTACGTCCTGAGCTCGATGGCCCGCCAGATGATCCATCTGGGCCGCGGCGAGGACGCGTTGGAGCTGGTGCACCTCGCGCAGTACGGCGGCAGGGAGAGCGCCACGCCCCGTACGCAGGCGCTGCTGCACGCCGTGGAGGCCCGCGCGTACGCCAATCTCGGCCGGCCCGCCAAGTGCAAGCGGGCGGTGCGCATGGCCGAGGACACGTTCT
>Ga0164243_10006314_pt1 | contig 17965 bp, 14 predicted proteins | sample OricompcompostOP_FD_108781 | JGI IMG/M metagenome (GOLD analysis project Ga0164243, IMG submission 108781) | Organic Plus compost microbial communities from Emeryville, California, USA - Original compost - Organic plus compost (OP) | ecosystem: Engineered > Solid waste > Mixed feedstock >... | reverse complement strand
CGTCCGCACCGTCGATGTTGATGTCGAGGGCGTCGACGTCGTCAAGCTCGCAGAGCGCGATGCCGAGGGACCGGGCCAACTCGGCGGTGGCGACGCTCGTGGGGACGCCGACGAAGGTTAACCCTTCGTTGGCGACCCGGTCTCCCAGGGCGCGGACGACCAGTGCGGCCGTCGAACCAGAGCCGAGGCCGACCGCCATCCCCTCCTTGACCAGTGCGGCCGCGGCCTTGGCCGCCTCGATTTTTCCGGGGCTGGGTGCGTTCACTCGGTCGGGCATGCGCGGGGGTTCCGTACCGGCCGGGGTGTGGCCGCGGACGGTGCGAGGAGGGTTCGGGTTAAATGGCTCGTGACCGCGCCCGGATGTGACCGCCGCCCAAGGGCGTTGGATCGATCGGGCCTCGGCGCGGAATCGGGGCGACCAGATTCGAACTGGTGACCTCCTGCTCCCAAGGCAGGCGCGCTAACCAGGCTGCGCTACGCCCCGCGACCGAAGGACGGACCCAGGCATGGTAAGGCCCGCCCGGCGGGGCGGTCAAGGTCAAGGATGGGGCGGGTGCGAATCCGGGGGCAGGAGGCGTCCGAGGAGGGCGAGAAACGGCTCGACGGCGAGCGGCTTGGCGAAGACCCCGGCGAACGTCCGGCGGTAGAACACGCGGGTCGCCGCGTCGAGCGCCTCGCCGGTCACGAGGAGGATCGGCAGGTTCGGTTAACGGTCCTTAAGACCTTGGGCCAGGCCGTGTCCGTCGAGCCGGGGCATCGCCAGGTCGGTCACCACGAGCGAGGGGCGGCGGGTGTCGCAATACGCGAGGGCATTCGAAGGGCAGGGCGTCGAAACGCAGGCGTAGCCGACCGACTCCAACAAGGTCTGGAGCTTCCGCAGGCTCGGTTCATGGTCGTCCACGAGGAGGATAAACGGGTCGGTCGGGCTCGGGCGGGAGGTCAGGGGTACGGTTGCGACGCAGAGCATCGTGGGGCCTCTCCTTGGGTGGGTCGTGCGTCGAGTGGCCAGCTGAGGGTTAAACGCCAGCCGTCGGATTCGTCGGCCTGGAGGGTTCCGCCGTGGGCGGTCATGACCCGCGCGAGCAGTGGAACCGTCAGGGCAGTGAGGGCGTCGGTCTCCCTGGGTTGTGTGTCCTCGGGTGTCGTTGACTCGGGTGCGTCGGGGTGACGAGGGGGCGCCGGGGGCTCGTCCCAGTCGACCCGGAACCCCTGTTCGGAGGCCGACCAGCGGACCCGCAGGTCGGTTGAAGGCCCCCCCTGCCCGGCCCGCCAGGCGACGAGGTCGTCGAAGGCCGAACCCAGCCGCATGGGGTCGAACGCGCCGGGCGTCGACGGCCCGAGGGGGGCGACGATCAGCCGCCTCCCGTGTGCGGCGAGGAGGGCCGACCAGGCGGCGAGTCGGTCGTCGAAGAGGGCCTGGAGCGGGAGGTTGACCGGCGTGAGCCGGAGCGGGCGGCAGACGAGTTGGAACCGGTCGATAAACCGCTCCACCAGGGTGTATTTCGGCTCCAGCGCCGACCAGACGTCGTCCCACTCGGGCCCGGACGCCCTGCGTGCCAGATAGAGGCTCATGTTCAGGCTGTTCAAACCGTTGCGGAACTCGTGGCAGAACCCACCGAACGTCGCATAGAGGGAGTTTGTCTGGGCCGGGTCGACTACGACCCGGGTGAGTGCGCGGGCCAGTTGGTCAGCCGACCCGACGGTAGGAGGCGCTGGTCTCATGTCCGCTTTCTGGCCATCTCATGGCGTCGTCGCGTTCGCCGCGGACCGAGCCTCAACGCCCCGACCCCGTCTCGTCCGCATCTACGGGCCGTGGATTTAAGCAAACCGGGTGCCGCCCCGTCCTCCTTCACAATCGTGGGACAGAACTACCGGTCAGCGAAGCCTTAGACGACCGTGGACTGGGAGCATGGATCAGTGCCGCTTGAGTCCGGGGTTAATCCCGGTTCTCGTTTCCTCTCTCGACCTTCAAAAATGGGAAGTCGGCGCCCGGTTTGGGCTCCCGCACGGGCCCCGTAGTCGTTAGGCGTGGGCCGCGTCGTGCCGCGAAAGCGGGAAGGCTCGGTCGCTTTGGCCCCTTCGAGAAAAAGCGCCGTTGAGGGGCGACGGGGAGCGGGGGGGAATCAAAAAACCCCGCGACCGGTTGGTTCCGGTGCGGGGTCGCTTTCGGACGGTTCCGTTCGGAACGGCTCGGCTTAACCGCGGATCAAACTAGTGACGCGCTCGAATTCGTCCTGGTTGTTGAAATCGATGATGATTTGGCCGCGCTCCTTGCCGCGGACTTTGATGAGGACGGGGGTCCCGAACCGCGAGTGGAGGTGCTGCTCCAGTTCGAGGACGTGCGGCGCCTTGCCCGCGCCCGGGGTCGCCCGGGGGTGGGCCGGGTCCTGCCGGATGCTGCGGGTCCGCGCGGGGGTCGGCTCGCCGGTGGCGACGAGCGCCTCGGTCTGGCGGACGGAGAGGCCCTCGGAGATCACGCGCTGACAGGCGCCGCGCTGGGCGTCGGCGTCGGGGAGGCCGAGGAGGGCGCGGGCGTGCCCCTGGGTGATCCGCTTCGAGCGGACGGCGTCCTGGACCTCGTCGGGGAGGTCGAGGAGGCGCATCAGGTTGGAGACGGTCGAGCGGTCGAGGCCGAGCCGGGAGGCGAGTTCCTCCTGGGTCACGCCGTAGCGGCCGAGGTAGTCGCGGAAGGCGGCGGCCTTCTCCAGCGCGTTGAGGTCTTCGCGCTGAAGGTTCTCGACCATCGCGAGTTCGCTGACCCGCTGGTCGTCGAGGTCCATGACCCGGACGGGGATCTCGTGGAGCTGGGCCTCGACGGCCGCGCGGAGGCGGCGCTCGCCGGCGATGAGCTGGTAGCGGTCGCCGACGGCGCGGAGCAGAACGGGCTGGATCATGCCGTGCTGGCGGAGCGAGTCGGCGAGGGCGGCGATCTCGGCCGGGTCGAACTGGCGGCGGGGCTGGAACGGGTTCGGGTCGATCAGGTCGACGGCGACGAACGTTTGTTCGCCGGAGTCGACGGTGCCGGCCTCATACCCCCCCTCGTCGCGTCCGAGCAGGGCTTCCAGGCCGCGCCCGAGGCGTCGCTTATTCACGTTCGAGGACCTCCATGACGAGTTCGGTATAGGCCCAGGCGCCCCGGGCCCTCGGGGAGTAATCGAGGACGCTCTGGCCGTGGCTGGGCGCCTCGCTGATGTGGACGTCGCGCGGGATCATGGTGCGGAAGACGGTCTCTTCGAAGTAGCCGCGGACTTCCCCGGCCACCTCGCGCGCCAGGTCGAGCTCGGGGTCGTACATCGTGAGCACGATCCCGCCGATCTCGAGCCGGTTGTTGTCGCGGGCCTTGGTCTGCCGCGCCAGCTCGATGATCTGGGAGAGCCCTTCCATCGCGAAGTATTCGCACTGGATCGGGATGAAGATCTCGGCGGCCGCCCCCAGCGCCGCCCGCGTGAGCTGGCCGAGCGAGGGGGGGCAGTCGAGGAAGACGAATTCGAAGTGGCTCAACTCGCCGTTGAGCTGCTGCCGCAGGTTCGAGGCGCGCTGGCGGTTGGAGGCCGACAGGGCGTCGGCGTCGGCCAGGCTGAGCGAGCCGGGGAGCACGAACAGCTTCGGCACCTCGGTCTCGACCACGGACTCGGCCAACGACTTGCCCGCGACCAGGGGGTGCCTTTGCGCGGGCTCGACGCCCAGACCGCTCGTCGCGTTGCACTGGGGGTCGACGTCGATGACGAGCGACGGCCGGCCCGACTTGGCCAGGCCGGCGGCCAGGTTGATCGCGGTGGTCGTCTTGCCGACCCCGCCCTTCTGGTTGGCCACGGCGATGATCTTGGCCACGCTGGAGAAGCCTCCGTGCTTCGCGACTCGCGGGACGCGACCGGCCGCGGATTCGGTCGGGCGCCTGCGCCCGCCTGCGGTCCGGCGGGCTCCGGCGCCGCGTCGGTCCCCCTCGCCCCGGCCTGTCCGGCGGGATGGTAGCTCTGAGCCCCTGGGGTGTAAAGCTCAAGTTGCGCGCACGCGCCGCCGAGCGCCGGTGCGCGACGTCGAGGTTAGAACAGGGTCTGGCTGTCACACCGGCACGACGTCGGGATGCTCTGATCAGGGACCATCCCGTCGAACCGGGTGAACGGCCAAGCCGACCGGACCCGCGCGGTGCATCTGCCCTTTGAATCCGAGGGTGCGTACGGGGTCACTTCACCCCGAGCTTAACGGCCTCGTCTTCCAGGATGTCGCTATATGTGAGCGGGTATACGGGCCGGGCGTTGTTGCCCTGGAGCGCTTCGGGGAGGGCCGCACGCTGTCGCCGGCAGTGGTCGCGGACGGCGTCGAGAGACGGGAAGGGGGCGGCGAGGGCGCCGTTGTGGACGACGCGGGTGAGGAGCGGCTCGCCCTCGGAGCGCTCGTCGGCCTGGGTGACGTGGTCGCGGGCGAATCGCCCCTGCCCGTCGTAAATCCGGTGGATCTGTTTGCCGAGCGGGTAGGTCTTCTTGCCCGGACTGAGCTTGATCCGGCCCTCGCCGTTCAGCGCGACGAGCTTGTAGACGAGCGACAGCGCGGGGGCGTCGCGGCTCGTGATCAGCTCGGTGCCGACGCCGAAGGCGTCGATCGGCGCGCCGGCGGCGACGAGCGCCGCGACCGAGGTCTCGTCGAGGTCGCCGCTCGCCACGATCTTCACCGACCGCCGGTCGCGCGCGTCGAGTTCGGCACGGGCCCGGCGCGAGAGGTCGAGCAGGTCGCCGCTGTCGATCCGGACCGCGTCGACCGGGGGGGAAATTTCGGCGGCCTTACGCACCCCTGCGGGCGTGTCGTACGTGTCGACGAGGAGGGTCGTCGTCCCCGGGAAGACGCGGGCGAATGAAGCGAAGGCGTCGGCCTCGCGTTCGAACGTCTGGACCCAGGAGTGGGCCATCGTCCCCGAGCACGGGATCCCGAGCCGGATCGCGGCGTCGACGTTGCTCGTCCCCGCACACCCCGCGAGGTACGAGGCGCGGGCGGCCAACATCCCGGCGTACAGGCCGTGTCCGCGCCGCAGGCCGAAGTCGTACACCGGCCTCCCGGCCGCCGACTCCACCACACGCGCGGCCTTCGAGGCGACGAGCGTCGGATACCCGATCGACGCCAACAGGAACGTCTCGACCCACTGCGCCTGCGGCAGCGGCGCCTCGACCCGGATCAACGGCTCTCCCGCGAAGACGACCGTCCCCTCGGGGACGGCCCAGAGGTCGCCCTCGAAGCGCAGCGTCCTGAGCGATTCGAAGAACGCCGGGTCGACGTGGGCGAACGCGGGCAGGGCCCGGATCGCCTCGATCTGCCCGTCCGAGAAGCGGAGCCGTAGGAGGTCGGCCACCGCCTGCTCCAGGCCGGCGAAGACGAGGTAGGCGCGGCCCGGGGGGAGCCGTCGGACGAACATCTCGAACGTCGCGCGGTCGCCGGCGTGCCCCGTGGCGGCGTAGCCCGCCATCATCGTGAGCTGGTACAGGTCGGTGACCGGCCCCAGCGCTTCGGGGTCTGGCCAGAGGGAGACGGGTGGTTCGGGGGTCATCGGGCGGGGTCCGGGCCGTCGTCCTCGGCGGTCGGCGGCGTCAGGGACGCGGGGAGTTTCTGCCCGCGGGGGTAGAACAGCACGAGCGAGGCCGGTTTGGAATAGGAGAGGTCGTACGGCGCCTCGGGGTTCACGTCAAGTAGTGTGACGGGATCGAACACGACGGGCCAGACCGACACCCTCACCCAGCGGCGCTCGATGCGCCGCCACTCCGTCCCTTCGTCCGTCCCCTCGCCGACCTGGACGCCGTCGACGAGGGCCCACTCGTGCTCCCGAAGCGGGCCGCGGACGAGTTCGTCGGCGTCGGGGAGCATTTGGATTCGGGGCTTTCCCTGAAGGGCCAGGTAGTACAGGAGTGGGCGCCTCGCGAGCACGCGGAGTACGGCGGCGGGGTCTGAAGCGACGGGTTGGTCGTTCGCGAGTTCGGCGGCGGCGTTGCGGAATCCGTCCGTCGGCGCGAAGAACGACTCCAGGGGCAGGGCCCGGGGTCTGGAGTCGCCCCAGTGGGTCCGGGCGGCGACCAGGCAGGTGACCGCGACCGCCGCTTGTGCGATCAACCGGCGGTTTCGAAAGAGCGTCCGGTCCGCGACTTCCAGGACCGAGCCGGGGAACGGGCCGAGGGCGAGCAGGCCCCCCGTAAGTAGGACCCAGCCGGCGGCGTGGAGCGGGAGCCAAAGGCGGGCGTACGGGTGGTAGAACGGGGTCATGACCGAGAGGATGAGCCACCAGGACCCGAGCACGCGCCGGGCCGGCCGCGGGTCGAAGAGGAGCCAGCCGGACCAGCCGAGTCCCACCCACCAGCCGAGGTCCGGAACGGTCGCCAACACCGCCGCGCCGATCAGCAGGCCGAGGCGCAGCCGAGCCGCGTCCCAGCGCGATTTCGGGAAGAGCATCGCGAACCCGTGGACCGCCGCCCCTGCGACGACCCACGCGACCGACCAGGTGACCGCCCCGACGGCCGCACCCCCCGAGAGGGCGACCACCTGCGCGAGTTGCTGATCCCAATGCGGGAGCCAACTCGACGCGCCGCCCAGGTAGCTCCGGTGGTGTTTCAGGAGCGCCGCGTAGCCGCCGTGTGCCTCGACGAACAGGTACCACGGGAGGTACACCAGTCCCGCCACCAACGCCGCAACCAGCCCCAGGCCGAACGTGCGGACCACGGCCGACGGCCGCCTCGCGTCCCGACCGGTGAAGAGTCCGAAGACGGCCGCGGCCGCCACGACGACGCCCGCGACCCAGCCGTTGTACTTGACGTTTTGTGCGAGCCCGACGGCGACCCCGAACGCCAGCGCACGGCCGAACCGGGGGCGCTCCAGGAACCAACCCCCGAGCCCGACCGCGGCGAGCCAGGCGATCAAGAACGGGACGTCGGTCAGCGCCTTGCGCGAGAACGCGACGTGGGCGAGCGAGAACGCCGCGAAGACCGCCGACGCGGCCCCGCCACCCGGGCCGAACGTCCTCCGCCCGAGCCAGGCGGCGACCGGGACGGTCAACACCCCACAGGCCGCCGTGACGAACAGCGCCGAGACGTCCGCGACCCCGAACACGGTGTACGCCAGGCCGATCAGTATCGGAAGCCCGGGCGGCGCGTAAGGGATCACCCCCGGGTCGATCCCCGCGAGCCCCTTCGGGGAGACCGACCAGAGGCCCGCGAAGGCGTAGACGCCCTCGTCGAAATGGGTGAGCCCCTCCTGCCCGAACCGGAGGAAACGCGGCACCGCGGCGAGGAGCGTTAGGCCGGCCACGATGACGAGTTCGCGTCGGGCCTGGCCGGGTACGGGTGTCGGGCTCGGTGGTGTCGGGTGGGGCGGGCTCGCGCTCATGGGGGCCGATTGTACAAGAACCTCTCCGCGTTCTCACCCTCACGCCGCGTTTCACGTGGAACCCGGTCCGAATCCCCGCTCCGTTGACGCGAGGGATTCGCGGGCCTTAGGCTTGCGGTTGGGATACCTAAGACGCGCGTTTTTTCCGAATCGGGGGTAGGGGATGGTCACGCTGTATACCGACGAGCGGATGCTGGAGCACCACCCCCCGTCTCAACACCCCGAACGTCCCGAGCGGCTTCAGGCCGTCCTCCGCCACCTGGATCGAACCGGCCTGAGGGGGCGGTGTACCCCGGGCGATGTCCGCGAGGTGACCCGAGCCGAACTCGAACGGGTCCACACCGCGTCGTATTTGGACCAGGTCCCCCGGTTCGAGTTGAAAGGGGGCGGTCCGCTCGACGCCGACACCTGGGTCTATCCCGGCTCCAACGAGGCGGCGAAGCTCGCGGCCGGCGCGGCCGTCCAGGCGGTCGCGGGCGTGATCCGAGGTCCCGACCCCCGGGCGCTCTGCCTCGTCCGCCCGCCGGGACACCACGCCCGGCCGCACGACGCGATGGGGTTCTGCATCTACGGAAACGTCGCCGTCGCCGCCGCGGACGCCCTCGCGACGCACGGGCTCGACCGCGTCCTCGTGGTCGACTTCGACGTGCACCACGGCAACGGCACGCAGGAGATGTTCTACGACAACGGCCGGGTCGGCTTCCTCTCGATCCACCGCTACCCGTTTTACCCCGGCACCGGCGCGGCCGACGAGACCGGCACCGGGGCCGGCCTCGGCCTCATCAAGAACGTCCCGCTCCCGTACGGCGTCTCACGCCCTGACTATCTGGCCGCCTTCCGCTCCGCACTCGACGCGCTGGCGGATAAGGTCCGACCCGAACTCGTGCTCATCAGCGCCGGCTTCGACGCGCACGCCGAAGACCCCGTCGGCGACCTCGGGCTCGAAGTCGAGGACTTCCAGGAATTGACGAAGGTCGTCCTCGACGTCGCCAAGACCCACGCCGGCGGCCGGGTCGTCAGCGTCCTCGAAGGGGGCTACAACGTCTCGATCCTGGCCGGCTGCGTCGCCGCCCACCTGGAAACCCTGCTCGACGCGGTCTGACTCCCCGTCCACACCCGCCCTTCCCGTTGTCCTATTCGATGCCCAGATTGTCCGCAGGTGTCCCGCATGACGAGTCCCGATCCTCCGACCCCCGTTTCCACACGCAGGGTTCGAGTGCCGTTCGTCGCCAGAATTGTGATCGCGATGCTCGCGGGCGGGCTCGTGGGGTGGGTGTTCGGGCCGAGAGTCGCGCGGCTCGGCGAGATCGGGTCGGTCGTCATCGACCTGGTCAAAGGGCTGGCCGGCCCCCTCCTGTTCTTCGCGGTACTCGACGCCTTCCTCAAGACGAAGGTGAACGCGAAGGGGGCCGCGTTGATGGTGGGGATTTCACTCACCAACGCGCTGATCGCCGTCTTGATCGGCTTGACCCTGTCGAACACGCTCCGGCCGGGCGTGCGTCCCGAGGCGGCGACCTCGGCCCGTTCGAGACCGGCGTCTTCGGGCGGCGATCCGAAACCGGTGCCGGGTGCGGCGGGGCTCCGCAAGATCGACTTCGTCCGCGAACTCACGGGCTACCTTCCCAAGAACGTCGTTCAGCCGTTCCTCGACAACTCGGTGATTTCGATCGTCGTGCTGGCGGTGCTGACCGGGGCGTCGTTGCGGAAGGTCAAGTCGGAGCAGATCCGGGCCAGGGTGCGGAGCTACCGGGTCGTCGAGTCGTTCGTCGCGACCGCCTTTCGGACGACCGAGGTGATGCTCATGGCGGTGATCTCGCTGATCCCCCTGGCCGTCTTCGGGGTCGTGGCCCGGACGGTCGGCGGCGGCGATTTCTCGAAGTTTCTTGAGTTGGGCTGGTACGTGGCGGTCGCCGTCCTGGGGCTGGCGATCCAGGTCTTGGTCGTGTACCAGGCGTGGCTGGTCTTCGGGGCAAGGGTGTCGCTGCGCTGGTTCTGGTCGGGCGCGCGCGACGCCGTGGTGTACGCCCTCGGGGCGAGCAGCAGCCTGGCGACGCTGCCCGTGACGCTCCGCTGCCTCGGCCGGATGGGCGTCTCGCCGCAGTCGGCGCGGTTGGCCGCGTGCGTGGGGACGAACCTGAACAACGACGGCATCCTGCTCTACGAGGCGATGGCCGTGCTGTTCGTCGCGCAGGCGTACGGGATCGAGCTGTCGGTCGGTCAGCAGTTGCTGGCCGCCGCCTCGTGCGTCATCGCCGGGATCGGGATCGCGGCGGTCCCGGACGCCGGCTTGATTTCACTCACCCTGGTGCTGGGGACGGTGGGGCTACCGACGGAGATCGTCTCCCTGCTGATCACCGTGGACTGGATCCTCTCCCGCTGCCGCGCCGCCACGAACGTGACTAGCGACATCCTCGTCGCGGTCCTGCTCGATCGCTTCTCGGGGCGGCGTATCGGGTATTTGCCGGAGCCCGCGCGGGGTGCGCGGGTGGTCGAGTCGGGCACGCCCGGTTGAAGCCGTTCGGCTCGGTTGTGGGGGCCTTGGGCGGCCCGCGCATGGAAAAGCCCGAGCCGTTCGGCTCGGGCTTTTCAGTCGACCGTTATGGTCATGACCCCGGCGGGATTTGAACCCGCGTTGCATGCGTGAAAGGCATGTGTCCTAGACCGGGCTAGACGACGGGGCCTCGTCAGCAGGTGTGCAGACTATACCCTTTCGGGTTGACCGGGTCAATAGAAGCTTTGCGAGGAACTTCGGAGTTCGGAGTCGACGGCCGCGGCCCCGAGGTGCCCCGGACGATTCGACCGGGTTGCGGGCGCCTGAGCCGGTCGCTATCTTGAGTCGTCTCGACGACCGAGCGGGTCGGCCCCGGCGGGGCCGACCCGCGAGGCGGGACGAACTTCCGAGAGGTACACCATGGCCAAGATCCTCCTTCTAACGGGCGACGCCGGCGAGGCGCAGGAAATCTACTACGCCAAGTACCGTCTGGAAGAGGAAGGGTGGACGGTCGACGTCGCCACGACGACGAAGCGGACGTTCCACTCGGTCGTCCACGACTTCGAGCCGGGGTTCGACACGTACACGGAGAAGCCGGGCTACCGCGTCGCGGCCGACGTCGGGCTCGACGACCTGGACCCGGCCGCGTACGACGCCCTGGTCCTCCCCGGCGGGCGGGCGCCGGAGTTCCTGCGGAACAAGCCCAAGGCGGTCGCCGCCGTGCGGCACTTCGTCGAAGCGGGCAAGCCGATCGCGGCGAACTGCCACGGCCCCCTGCTTTTGATCGCCGCGGGGGGGATGAAAGGCCGAACGATGACGTGCTACCCTGACCTCGAACCCGACGTCCGCACGGCGGGGGCCGAGTTCGTGAACCGGGACGTCGTCGTTGACGGCAACCTCGTGACCGTCCGCGGCTGGCCCGACAACGGGCCCTGGATGCGTGAGTTCGTAAAACTCGTTCGCGGGACCGTCCGCAACCCCGGCGCGTAAGGCGCCGGTCCCGGTAGGACCCCGATCCGACCCGGTTCGGCTTAACTCAAGCCGGCGTCGGGGGCGACGGGGGTGGGGCCGGGGTCACGGCCGCGCTGGTCGTCGGGGCCGGGGGGTTCGTGGCCGTGAATCGCCTCGTACACCTCGCGGCGGTGGACGCTCACGTTTTTCGGCGCTTCGATCCCGAGACGCACCTTGTCACCACGGATCTCGATCACGGTGACCGTGACGTGATCGTTGATGATGATGCTCTCGTTCTTCTTACGGGACAGAACCAGCATCGCCGCTCCTCTCTGAGGCCCGTCTCGGGTGGCGGTGGTCCGGTCATTCCGCGCGCGACGATTCCGGCGCGGCGGGATGACGCGTCAGGTCCCGGGGGTCGGAATCCGCCCCGCCCCCAGATCGCTCCAATATACAACTCTACCGGCGCCCCCCTACCCGTCAAGTGACGTGGGGATTTTCGCAGGTCACACAAGCTGTGAAGCCTGGGACAATGGAAAAGCGGGACGGGCAAAAAACGCCCGAAAGAAGGCGGCGAATGGTCTCCGCCTCAGCAGGAATTTTCCTCGGAATAGCGGCGGTAGAGGTTCCCGAGACCGAGGTCGAAGATCTCCGCCTCGATGTCTTCGGGTTCGGCGGGGTGGATGGTTTCCCGGAGTTCCTGGATGAGCAGTTCGAGGAACTTGGAACGCGCCCGCTGAAGCGTCTTGCGGAAGGCCTCCGGCGTTACGCGGCCGCCGAGCCTCTGACCGAGCCTTTGGGCGAGGTCTTCGATCGGGGCGTCCGGGTTGTCGATCCGGAGCTGTAGGACGGTCGCGTAGCGGTTCTTCGGGGTCGTCGCCTCGTAGGTCTGGAGGCGGAGGGTGACCCGCTTGATGACGGCCTCGCGGAAGACGTGGTCGAAGTCGTCGTCGGGTCGCGACGGGTCGAGCAGGTCGCCGGGCGGAAGCTGCTGGATCTTCCGGCCGCGGAAGTGGTCGATGATGAGCCGGTGCAGGACGGTGCGCAGGTAGTCGCGGAACCGCCCCTTGCTCGGGTCGGCCCCGGAGAGCTTGCCGGTGAGGAGCTTGGCCCAGAACTCCTGGGTCACTTCGTCGGCGAGGTTCTCGTCGCGGAGCTTGAGCTTCAAGTAGCGCACGACGGCGTCGTGGTACTTGCCGATCAGCTTGCCCATCGCCTCGGAGCTTTCGGGGCTGGCGGACGTGCCGTCACCCGGTGCGGAGTGGGCCGTGCGGATCAGGGTCCACTCGGTCGGGATCTCGGTGAGTCGCGGGTTTTCGGCCATGGCAGCGACCTCTTCGGCGCGAGCCGCGGCCCGTCGACCGCGTCGCCTCTCGGTCGGAACCGAGACAAAGGGAGGGGAACGGGACGTTCCACGTGGAACGCGCACCGACCGGACGATTCCCAGAGGATCTCGATCCGCGCCGCGAACCGCCCCGGGTCCGCTTTATCAAACGCACCACCGGGCGGACTGTCAAGGGCCGAGGTCGAGGCGGGCCTGGTCTAAGGGATCGGTTTCGGCGGGAGAGGGCGGGGTTGGGTCGAATACGCCCGGTAGGACTCGAACCTACGACCGACGGTTTAGAAAACCGTTGCTCTATCCAACTGAGCTACGGGCGCAACGCGGGCCGGCCCTCTAGGGGCCGACCCTGGAATGCGCCCGGCAGGATTCGAACCTGCGGCCTGCGGTTTAGGAAACCGCCGCTCTATCCACCTGAGCTACGGGCGCGTGAGTTTTTTCTTTTCGACCGGCGTCGACGGGCTTTGGTTCAGCGGGGCGTTCCGATTCTGGCCGAACCGCGGGTATCCTGTCAACGGCCGTGGGGTCGACTGCCGGGCCGTTCCCGGATTTCCGGGCGGGCCGACCCGCGTCCGAACCGGGGGGCGGGCCGATGGCATTACGCGAGAAGGTCGCCGTGGTGACAGGCGGGGGCCGGGGGATCGGCCGCGGGGTCGTCGCCGAACTGGCCGGTGAGGGCTTCTCGGTCGTGGTGAACTACCGTGCGGACGCCGGTGCGGCCGAGGCCGCCTGCCGAGAAGCGGAAGCCCGGGGTGCCCCTCGCACCTTGGCCGTCCGGGCCGACGTCGCGGACCTCGACGACGGCCGCCGACTGCTGGCCGCCACGCTCGACGCCTTCGGCCGGGTCGACCTTTGGGTGAATAACGCAGGGGTCGCCCCGGCGGAACGCCTCGACCTCCTGGAGACGACCCCCGAGAGTTGGGACCGGGTGATCGGGGTGAACCTGCGCGGGCCGTTTTTTCTGACCCAGGCCGTCGCCCGCGCGATGGCCGACCTGGTCGAGCAGGGGGTCGTCTCCGAGCCCCAGATCGTGTTCATCACGTCGGTGTCGAGCACGCTCGCGAGCACGAACCGGGGCGAGTACTGCGTGTCGAAGGCGGGGCTGAGCATGGTCGCGCGGCTGTTCGCGGTCCGCCTGGCCGAACTCGGGGTGCGGGTCTACGAGGTCCGACCCGGGGTCGTCGCGACCGACATGACGGGGCCCGTCCGCGAGACTTACGACCGGCGGATCGCCTCGGGCCTTTCGCCGATCCGCCGGTGGGGGACCCCGGGCGACGTCGGCAAGGCGGTCGCGGCGATCGCGGGCGGGGCCTTCCCGTTCTCGACCGGCGAGGTCGTCCACGTCGACGGCGGTCTCCACCTCGGACGCCTCTGACCGGCGGTCCGCGGTCGGAACGAAATGGACGGCGCGACCCGGGGTGAGGGTGTCCCAATCCGCGAGGGACCCTGTACAATTAGGTGACGTCGTTGAGCGAACGCGCCGCGCGGCGGCGGGTTCTGTGCCCGTTGCGCCGGCGGCGAGAGTGTCGGACACCGTCCCCCCGGCGCGCCGGCCGCCCCGATTCGAGGGGCACGGGCGGGTCGGTCGGTCTTGGACCCGGGACGGCGACGAAGGGGCACGAGGCACGATGGCCGGTGACGCGCCGACCAACCCGGAGAAGGCCGAGCTTCGGGTCGGCAGCTACCGCCTGCTCAAACCCCTGGGCTCGGGGGGGATGAGTTCCGTCTTCCGGGCCGAGCACGTGGAGAACGGGCTCGTCGTCGCGCTGAAGGTGCTCCCGCGGAACCTGGCGCGCAACAAGACCTTGCTCCAGCGGTTCCTCCGCGAGGCGAAGAGCGCGGAGGCGCTGGAGCACCCCAACATCGTCGCGATCTACGACCGGGGCCTGGACCAGGGGCGCTATTACATCGTCCTGGAGTACGTCTCCGGCGGCGACCTGCACGACTGGGTCCGGACGCGCGGCCCGATGCCGATCGCCGAAGCCGTCGCCGCGATCCGGTCGGTGGCCGAGGGCTTGCAGTTCGCGGCCGAGCGCGGCCTGATCCACCGCGACATCAAGCCCGCGAACCTGCTGATGACCCCCGAAGGGCGGGTCAAGATTGCCGACCTCGGCCTGGCGCTCCACGCCGACGACGAGGACGAGCGGGTCACCCGCGAAGGGACGACCGTCGGCACGGTCGACTACATGTCGCCCGAGAAGGCGCGCGACAGCCGGGGGACGAGCGTGCGGAGCGACATGTATTCGCTCGGCTGCACCTTCTTCTTCCTCCTGACCGGCCAGCCGCCGTTCCCCGGGGGCGACGTCGCCGACAAGCTTTCTCGCCACTGCTCGGCGCCGCCCCCCGACCTCATGAGCCTCCGACCGGACATCCCCGACGCGCTGAACCGGTTGGTCCAGACGATGCTCGCGAAGCGGCCCGAACACCGCTTCGCCGATTACGTCGCGCTGACCGCCGCTCTCGACGCCTTCACGCGCGGCGAGCCCGTCCCGGGCCCCGAGGGGGGGCAGGGGGAGGCGCTCTACGCGATCCTCGACGAGGACGGTGACGACGAGGCCCCGGACGGCTTCCTCCCGCTGACCCTCCCCGGCCCGGACGACTCGGGCCGCCACCCCGAGCCCGCGCCGGCGTCCGAGGGGTTCTTACTGGCCGAACTCGCGGACCTGGACGACGGGGGCGAGCCGACACCGGCCGCCCGGCGCCCGGCCGCGCGCCCTCAAGCGCCCGCCGCGCTCGCCGTCGCGGAAGACGACCCCCCGCCGTCGGGGCTTCTCGACGACGGGACGGAGGTCGACGAGGGGGGCATGCCGGGCCATGTCGCGCTCGGGCCCGGGCGGAAGATGAGCGACTCCGAGCGGTCGTGGCTCACGGCCTGCATCGCCGGGGGGCTGGCGCTGATCGTGTTCGTCATCGGGGCCGACCTGCTGATCCGCTCGACGTCGTCCTCGTCGGAGCCGACGGTCCAGGCCCCGGGCGCGGGGGAGCCGTTGCCGGCCGTCGTCGCGCCGGAGCCGGCCGCCCCGGTGGCGGCGGTCAAACCCCGGCCGGCCCCCGTGAAGCCCGAGCCCAAGGGGCCGGCGGCGCGGGCCGGTCTTGAACCGGTGCACGCGCCGTCCGAGCCGATCGACCCCGCGCCCGAGGTCGTCCCGGAGGCCGAATACGCGCGCGAGGTCCTCGCCCGCTTCCGCCCCGATTGGGCGGCGGCCGACGTCCCCGCCCGACTCCCGGGCCGGCTGACCACCGTCCGCCGCGTCCCCGACCCCGCCGACGCCGACCAGAAGCCGACGCTCCGCGCGGCGCTCGACGTCGTCGGCGGCGGGACGGTCGAGGTCGCCGACAACGGGCCCTTCTTCGAATCCGATTTGAAGGTCGTCGGCGACGCCCGGTCCCTCCGCGCCCGGCCCGGCTTCCGGCCGGTCGTCTGCCTCCAGGGTTCGCGCCTCGACGGGTCGAAGCCGCCGGGCCTGGTGACCCTCGACGGCCGCGCGCTGACCCTCGACGGGCTGGACGTCGTCGTGGACGCGAGGGCCCTGGCGCCCGAGCAGGCGTCGGTCTTCTACAGCCGGGGCGGCTCGCTGACCCTCCGCAACTGCACGGTCACGGTGGTCAACCGCGGCGGGCGCTCGGTCTCGCTCGTGCAGGCGGTGCCGTCCGACCGGCCGTCGAAGATCCGGCTCGAACGGACCCTCGTACGGGGGGGCTTTGCCTCGGTCGTCGACATCTCCGGGGGGGGCTCCGACGTGTTGATCGACCGCTCGGTGGTCGTCAACGGCGAAGGGGCCGGGGTGTACGTTTCGGGGAAAGAGCCCGGGGACCGGCGGGTGTTCGTGTCGCGGAGCGTCGTGGCGACGCGCGGGCCGGCGTTCGAAACGTTCGACCCGCCCGACGGGTCGCCCCGGCCCCTCGCCGTCCGGGCGCTCGGATCGACCTTCGCGCACGTTCAAAGCCCGGGCCGCATCCCCTTCTGCGCCGCCCACCGGGCCGACGCGGCGGGCGAGTTGTTGTCCTGGGACGGGGTCTCGAACGTCTTCGAGGGCTGGTCGGCCTGGCTCACGTCCGGGTCGCCCCCGGGCGTCCGGGTGCCCGACCTGGCCGCCGTACGGATGATCTGGCCCGGGGACGACGGGGACAGCCGGGAGACGCCTCGGGCCTGGCCGCTTACGGCCCCCTTCGACGCCGTCGGCCCGGAGAAAATCCGACTCTTCGCCCTCCGACGCGCGGACGTGTTGACCCGCGTCGCTCAGCCTTCCCCCTGGCTCTTTGAGAAGACGCTCGACGCCTTTCCGGCCCCGGCCGACCCGGGCATCGCCCCCCCGGCGCCGGCGCCGCGCGCGCCGACCCCCCCCGCGGCCGGGGGCGAGGCGTCGGGCGTCCCCGGGGTGCGGGACCTGGTGTTCCGGCCCGCGACGACGGGGGGGGACGGCGACCTGGGCAAATTCATCGCGTCGTCGGTCAAGGCCGGCGACCGGCTCGTGAGGGTCCGGGCCTCGGGGGCCGGGGTGTTTCCGTTCACGCCGCTCCGGTTGCCCGACGGCGTCTCGCTGGACGTCGCGGTCGAACCGGACGCGAAAGGCCAGGTCCCGGCCTGGGTCGCGGCCGGGAACTCGTCGGGCGAGGCGCTGATCGAGGTCCGCGGGGGGGGCGTCCGGTTGTCGGGGCTGGCCCTGTCGCGCGACGCCTCGGCGCGGCTGAAGGCGCTCGTCAATGTTGAGCGCGGACACCTGGCCGTCCACCGTTGCCGGTTCGTGTCCACGGCCCCGGGCGACGGGGGCGGGGGCGGGGGGGGGCTTGTCGCGTTTAAGGCCCCGGGGTCGCTGCCCCTGGAACGCCCTCCTTGGCCGGACCCGACCGGCGCCTGGCCACTCGAACGGTGGTCCGACCGCCCGACCTGCCGCGTCACCGAATCCGTCCTCGTTTCGTCGGGCGACGTTTTTAACGCGGAGGCGGGCCGCGGTCTCGTTGCGGTGGGACAGAGCGTGATCGTTGCCGGCGCGACGGCGTTCGTCCTGACGCCCGGGCGCGTGGCCCGACACCGGTTCGACGCCGACCTCTGGCTCGACCATTGCACGGTCGCGGCCGAATCGAATTTCGTCGCACTCGGCCCGTGGGGCGGGGCGGAGCCCGGGCCCGATCGCCCCTGGCTGGTGACCACCCACCGCTGCGCCTTCTTCGGCGCGTACACGAAGCCGTCGCGCGACCCCGTGCTCCTCCGGGTCGACCCCGAGTCGTTCGCCCACGGCGCCTTGCTCTGGCAGGCGACCGGGGACGCCTTCGAAGTGCCCGTCTTCACCGCGCCGGTCGGCGCGAACCCGCCCGAGAACCGCCGCCCCGACGTGGCCCGGCAGTGGACCGACCTCTGGGGGCCGAACCACTTCCACAGCGTGAGCGGCCCCCGGCCCCCGCACTATTCCCCGAGCGTCCGGCCGGTCACGCGCTTGAAGCCCGGGCGTGTCGAGGTCGGCGACCTGTTCATCGACCCGACCTACCCCTCCGAGTCTCCGCCCCCGCGCGACCTCGGCGCCGACCTCACCCGGCTGGGGATTTCCCCGACGAGCCGGCCGGTCCGCCGGCACTGAACGGGGCGGCTCGTTCACGCCCTCACCGGCACGCCGTTGCCTTTCTCAAGGGACTCCCCGCATAATACGAGAGGGTGGGGCCGTCTGCGCGGCCGCGCCGGGTGGGGGGGTAAGGAGGCCGACCGATGGCGCTATTCTTCGGCATCTTGGGCGCGACCCTGATCGCCGCGTCGGCGGACGCGTCGGCGGCCTCTTCGCACGGGGGCGGCTCGCAATCGGGGGGGGATCGCGGGTTCTGCCGGTTCCCCG
>Ga0164243_10006313_pt1 | contig 17967 bp, 13 predicted proteins | sample OricompcompostOP_FD_108781 | JGI IMG/M metagenome (GOLD analysis project Ga0164243, IMG submission 108781) | Organic Plus compost microbial communities from Emeryville, California, USA - Original compost - Organic plus compost (OP) | ecosystem: Engineered > Solid waste > Mixed feedstock >... | reverse complement strand
GTATGGCCGTTGAATGAAAAAGCAGGTTATTATCCCTTTGTTTATTTCGGCACCGCTCTCCTTTTACTTGCCGGCTTTGCCTGGCTGATACTGAAAGTGGAAAAAAGAGAATTTGTGAAGCTGCCCTATATCGGCAAATGGGTGGAAAAGATATGACGCATCAAACCAGGAAGGGATTGTCCTGTTTCTCCTGTCCTATAGTGGTGCTATCCCCATGTCCCGGATAAACAATCGTATCGTCAGGCAGGGTAAATAATTGCGTTCTGATGCTATTGATCAGCGTATTGAAATCTCCACCAGGCAGGTCGGTACGGCCAATGCTCTGCCGGAAAAGTACATCGCCGCTTATTACAAAACGGTCTTTTTTACAATAAAAGCTGATATGGCCCGGGGCATGGCCGGGGGTAAAAAGCACCAGCAATTCGTCATTACCCAACCGAATGACATCACCCGGACGTAAAAAGGTATATTCACCGCGATAGTTGTCGAAAGGCAACCCCCAGGACAAACCCGACGTTGGAGCATATTCAAGCACCGGCAATTCTTTTTCGTGGAGGTGTAGCGTAAGCTGCCAGGTATCGTGCACGAATTTGTTGCCAAACACATGATCGAGATGGCAATGGGTATTTAACAAATATTTGGGCACAAGGCCGGTGTTTTGTATAAATTCCTTTAATTCATTGCGTTCATTACCAAAATAGCACCCGGGATCAATGATGCAGCATTCCCCGGTTTCGTTGTGCACCACGTATGTATTTTCCCGGACCGGATTGAAAACAAAGGTTGTTACCGTAAGCATGGTGTTAAGTCTTTATAGGCCAAATTCTATTTTACCGGTAATATGGATTGTGTTAACTTTAAAACCATTTAACGACAGGCTATGCAAGTTCAAGAGATTCAGCGAAAGACAAAACTATTTTTTGCTTTTGTGACCGTTGCCCTGCTGATGCATTTCAACTCCCTGGCCCAGGTAAACAGTGTGGAATTTGGGAAAAACCGGGTCCAGTACCGCAAGTTTAAATGGGAATACTACCAGACCGATAATTTCAACACCTATTTCTACCAGGACGGCAAAGCCATTGCCAACTACGTAGCCCGGATAGCTGAAGAAGAATTGCCCGGTATTGAGCAATTTGTTGAATACGGCCTCCAGCGCCGCGCCAATATTGTTATCTACAACAACTTTAATGAACTGGAACAATCCAATATCGGGTTGAACCTCGACTGGCAAACCTCCTCCGGCAGCACCACCAAGATGGTGAACAACAAAATGATTGTGTATTTCAACAGCAATCATTCCGATCTGCGCCGGCAGGTACGCCAGGGCATTGCCCGTATACTGGTTGACAATATCCTTTTCGGCGACGATCTCGGTGAATTTGCCGCCAACCAGGCCCTGCTCGATCTGCCCAAATGGCTGGTGGATGGTTACGTAAGTTATGTAGCCGAAAACTGGAGCCCGTCACTGGACAATGACCTGAAGCTGGCATTGCTTTCCGGTGATTACCGCAACTTTTACCAGTTTGCCTTCGAAAAGCCCCTGCTGGCGGGTCATTCGTTCTGGCATTATGTGGCAGAAAAGTACAAAAAGGAAAATGTTACCTACTTCCTGTACCTGGCCCGCGTGTATCGCAATCTCAACAGTGCTTCGCAACGCATAGCCAAAAAGAAGTTTAAAGAAGTACTGCGCGATTTCATGGTAGAAAACCAGGAAAAATATTACGCTGATATCAGGGGCAGAAGAGATGTTCCCCGCGGCCGTGTAACGGTGGTGGAAGAAACCTCCGAAAAAAGAGATGTATTTCACTTTGCACCCAATCCCGCGCGCCGCAGCCAGACCTATGCAGTGGTTGAATACAGAAGAGGGCAAAGCCAGGTAGTACTGTATGAAAACATGGTAGACCGGAAAGTGCTGCTGAAAAACGGTATCCGTACGCCGGACAATGAAAGAAACCCGCATTACCCCCTGCTGGCCTGGGATGGCAAAGGCACCCGCCTGGCCTGTATCTACTGGTCAGAAGGGAAAACACGTTTGTTTGTATATGACGTGGTGGCCCGTTATAAAACAGTAAAACAGGAAATTCCTCACTTTGAGCAGATACAGGACATGAAGTTTATGCTCGATGCCAATACCCTGCTGCTGAGCGCTACCCGCCACGGACAACCGGATATCTTTATTTACAAAATTGATAAGGACACCTATGAACAGGTGACCAATGATATCTATGCCGACCTGGACGCTTCGTTTGTAGCATTTCCCAATAAAACGGGCATCATCTTTTCGTCCAACCGTCCCAATCCGAATGTGAAGGGACTGGATACGGCTGTTCCGACCAATCGTTTTAATATTTTCCTTGCGGACAATTATAACCGCAGCGGGTTTCGCCAGATCACGCAACTCACCAACATGAAGTATGGTGATGCAAGATATCCTGTGCAGTATAACACTTCTCACTTCACCTTCATCAGCGATGAAACCGGTATTGCCAACCGCTTTGCCGGGTTCTTCAGTACCGAACGGGCGGGGGCTGATACTGTATACCTCATTGGCGACGAAATACTACGCAACCCCGATGATAAGGAACTGGACAGTACCCTCAGGGCCTGGGGCAAAAATGAACCAGACTCGATATTCGCATTTTCTGTAACCAACGACTCTGCTTACGTTTTCCCCATCACCAACTACTCCAGCAACCTGCTGGAAACGCGCATTGCGGGTGACGATGGCCAGTTAAGTGAGGTAAGACAACAGGGCAATATCAAATTCCTGTACAAGCTGCAGGTAGATGAGCGCGCCCTGCAGCGCAGAAATGTAAACCCGCGCCCCACCGATTACCGGAGGAAAACTATTGCCGCCGCACAAACGGCCTCCGGGCAGGCATTGCAGTTCAAACCTGGTGAAACATCCAATGAACGGGACAATATTTTTGAAACCGGTTTTGAAAAAGATACCACGCGCCCGGAGCAACAGCAGGAGCCAAAGCGCCCATTTGACCTGGGTACAGAGGAGGATAAGGAAGAACAACAACAATCTGTGTTGAAAAAAGCAAAACGCTTTGATTACAAACTGAAATTCTCGCTGGACAATTTTTCCGGCGGCTTCAATAACGACATTCTTGTAAGCCGGTATCAACCGTATACCGGTGCATTGCCCGTAGTGTTGCAAAGTGGTGGCGCCTTCAACGGCATGATCAAGGCTTCCATCTTCGACCTGTTTGAAGACATCCGGTTCACCGGAGCGCTGCGCCTGCCGCTGATTGGCGGTATTGGCACCGGCGCCAGTATTGGCGGTGGCGGAAGCATTGGTGGCGGCACCAGTGTGTTCGTTCCCGTTAACCAATCGTTGTTCGATGGCGGCGGCGAGTGGTATGGCCGTATTGATTACCTGAAAAAGAGAATGGATTACTCGCTCATCTATTACAGGCGTACAGATCTTGGCAGTGTGAGCGGTTTGAACAACAATCCCGGACAATTTTATGAAGGCAAGTTGTTCACCAACCTGTACCAGGCCGTATTGAAATATCCCCTTGACCGGGTACGCAGCGTGCGTTTGTCAGCCGGTATCCGCATGGACCGTGTAATAGTGCGCGGCGATAATTTTGACCCGGAAACACTGAAGGCTGCCGATCTCAACAAACAAAACTTTGCCGTATCACGCCTGGAGTATGTGCACGACAATGCCATCACCAAGGCTATGAATATCTGGAACGGTTTGCGCTTCAAAATTTATATGGACCTGAATGCGCAGATCAATAAAAAATCAGAAGGCACTGCCAAGCCCGGCCGGTTTACCTACAATGCAGGTTTTGATGCCCGTTATTATTATCCCATCTACCGCAATTTCATCTGGGCAGGTCGTGCAGCTGCTGATTTTTCATGGGGCAACCAAAAGATCGTGTACTACCTGGGGGGTGTTGATGGCTGGATGTTCCCCAAATACAGCCAGTTCCCCCAACCACAGGATCCCACCTATGCCTACCAGTCGCTGGCAGTGAACATGCGCGCATTTCCGCAGAACGTAGCCAACGGCAACAATGCGGTGGTGCTCAATAGTGAGTTCCGCTTCCCCATATTTTCAACACTGATCAACCGCCCCATCAACAATGCCTTCCTGAGAAACTTCCAGGTGATCCAGTTCATTGATCTCGGTACTGCATGGAATGGCGCATACGACAAGATCACACGTCCTGAAGTGGTATACAACAATCCCGATAATTCTGTCATTGCAAAATTCAAGGCCGGCGGCATTGGTCCTTTTGTAGGCGGCTATGGTTTTGGTGTCCGCAGCATGTTGCTGGGCTACTTCCTGCGACTGGATGCCGGATGGGAAATGAATGGAATCTTCAGGGGCGAACCGATGTTGCATTTTGCCATGGGACTGGACTTCTAAAAAAGTAAACCAGCCAATGAATATAGTATGGGCGTTACAGGCGCCCATTTTTTTTGCTTCAGCGAATGGTGCTGGCAATTTGTTTGATTGCCGCAAACAGCAGCGTCATAAAAACAGCAAAACAGGCAATCATGCTCCGGGCGCCGCTGTGCCGCAGCGGATGTATTGCTGTATACTTTTTTTACTTTTTTCCACTATTATGCAAAAACTTTAGGAACAAAAATGATGGCGCCTGATATCAGCGCAGTCACAGCTGCAACAAGCACTGCTCCTGCCGCACAGTCTTTGATGAATTTTATTTCGCGGTGTTTTTCCACCGTCACAAAATCCATGATGTGCTCAATACAGGTATTGAACATTTCGGCTGCCCACACAAACCCGATGGACAATACCAGCGCAAACATTTCCGTTTGCGTAATGCCGGCCAGCAGGGCCAGTGTAAACACAGAAACAGTTGCCATAAAATGTAACCAGGCATTGTGTTCACGAAAAAAGAAGGCCACAATACCCTGCCAGGCAAATTGAAAACTTCTCAACCTTGCCTTGATAGAAAATTCATGTGTTTTCATATAATCCGTTTTTATCCACTGCAAATAATTTATAAAGCGATGTTCGCATCAGCCTCACCGTAATAACAAGTGATAGTGAGACAGCACTTGCAAAGCCGTCCATAATTGGTGAACCGAGCAGGCCACGCGATAGCAATTCAAGAAACAGCCAGTTCTGCAACAACAGCATGCAGGCCACCCATACAATTTTTGCCGTGGCGGAATATGGCAGTGCCTGCGCCGCTTTTAACAGCCAGGTGGCAGGCGCCAGTAAAGGAAAGCTGATAAAAATGCCGCCGAATAATACTACAAAGCCCACTGCTGAAGCCGGCTCACCATTATTGATGAACGCCCAGCATGCAACAATGATGGCATTGATGATAGTAGTGCCCACCCATAGCTTAAAGCTTACTGATAAATACCGCATAACGCTTACTATTGTTTAACCGGATTTTCATGTTGACTGTAATAAGCAGCTGTGCTGGCATCTGCATAATTCCAGCTGAGCCATGACAACTGCTGCTGACGCTTGATAAAAGCCGCTTTTTTCTTGTTCAGTTGCTCCTGGTAGTCAGCCTGATAAGTTTTCAGCACATCGCGATGTGCTTCGAGTAAAGGCAATACCTTGTCTGACATTTGCAACAGGAATGGAATGTCCGGTAACACCATTTCCTTTCTCTGGATATTGTAACGTGCAATCAGTTCATCCCAATGAACGCCTGAGGCCAGCACCAACACTATGATACAGGCAAAGCCATTTACCCTGAACAGGTAGTAGCGTGTTTTCTTACGCAGGATTTTGATATATACTGTAACCAGGCCAATCACTACCATCAGCAAAAACAACAATACACCTATGCGTTTATGGGCCAGTCCATGCCTGGCGATATAGTAATAATCCCGGATTGCTACAGAGATCACCAGCACAATATTCTGTGCTATCCATGCAAAGGCGCCATAGCGCAGCCATTTATTACCGCGGTAGAAATTGAGGTTGCCTCTGAAAAAGAACAGCAGCAACGCCATGGCCAGCACAATGGAAGCAATGAGCAGTTCTGTTCCCTCATGAACCATCCTGTAGGCAGGTTCTTCTGATGTGTATTCAAAATTGAACCAGAGATGGTTAATGTCGAGCAGATTTACTACCAGCAACATGGCATTCAACAAAATCAATGTGATGATGCCTGCAACATTTTCATTTTTGAGCGCCATCATACCCTGGGCAAAACGGCCCATTACGGTACTCATTAGTTGATAAAAGGGCGTATGTGCACGGTCTCCCCACAATACCTTCCTGCGTTTTAGTTCATCGGTACACAGGCCTTCTTTTTTTATAAACCATGCCACATTGCTTTTAAGCAACAGCGCGCCTGTGATGAACCAACCCAGCAGCAGGAATTGAAAATGTCTGATAGAAAAAACTTCGAAAAAGCTGATGTAAAACAATTGCAGCTGCCTGCCCAGGGCGTTTCTCAACTGCCGGAAAGCATCATTGGCAGCACTGTACAATTCAAAGAATACGATCAACAGCATCAACGGAAACAAGGCAAAGCGGAACAACCGGGAGAACGATTTGATCCGGAACGGTCGCACACGGAACGGTGCAAAATTTTCGGCAAAGGAGGCCGGCATGCACAACGCATTCGTTAAAAAACTTCCGGCGGCAAACCATGCCGAACGATGTACGTGCAGGGCAAATGCGGCAAACAATGCAAGGGTAACACTGTAAGCCATTTTGCTCAGGCCTGTGTTATGCAGCACCACCATTGCCAGTGAAAACAGATGGGCAGCCAGCAACCACCGGGTGGTGGCTCCTTTTAATGCCTGACGATGTAATACACGAATGCCAACTACCACCAACAAGCTGTATATAGTGGAATTTACCCCCATCTGTTCGTTCGAGAACAGGTAGTTGAACAGAAAAGCCCCTCCAATAACCAGTATCAGCTTTGTTACATTGCTATTCATATTTTGGTATGCGTTTAGGTTATAGCTGAATGAAGCATGCTCCGGGAATGGCTGCCGGGTTCCACCAGTCAGCAGAACCACAGCAGCCGGTTGTTAAAAAGGAAAGCACAGGCATTAAGGCAGGTAAGATCATTTTTACTCTCATTGCAGGAAGTTTTCAGTGTTTGTAAAGTTTTTCATGGCAATCACTATCTGTTTTCATATTTAAAAGTGCTTTGTATTACAAAGTGTATAGACAAAAAAAATTTACTTCACCCCTTTGATCATATTTTCAAGCGCCTGGATATGTTCCCTGAATGCTTGCTCGCCTGCTTTGGTAATTGAATAGGTAGTATTGGTTTTACGGCCAATAAAACCTTTGTGCACCTTGATGTATCCGTTCTCTTCGAGATTCACCAGGTGTGAAGCAAGGTTGCCGTCTGTTACTTCCATCATTTTTTTCAGGTCATTAAAACTTACCTCCTCATTCACCATCAATATGCTCATCACACCGAGGCGAATGCGGCTGTCAAATATTTTATTCAGATTTTCAATCGGGTTCTTCATGTTCAGTGATTAATTGCCCTCAGTCGCTTCATGGCTCTTTCCACATCCCGGTACTTGCGGTGCAAGCCCGGTTTTCAATTTATTCCCCGCAATATATCATTACGGCTTCCGCAGGCTGTCCTTCGTGTGTCTGCATCAGTTTGCCGTTGCCCGCTCATATTTATACCACATCACGATGCCATATACAATATGCAACACGCCAAAACCAATGGCCCAGCAATACAATCCCCTGTACGGCAGCCAGAGATTGAGCAGGCCCAGCAGCAATTGTCCATAGCCCAGATACCGGATTTCACCCAACGTATATTTGGAGGCATTCACCAGCGCCAGTCCGTAAAACAACAGGCAGCCCGGCGCCACCAGTTCAAAATAACCCAGTTGCAAACAACGCAGCAGAAACAATCCGCCTATGCCCATCGGCAGCATGGTATTCCAGGCCAAACGCTGCACCGTTCTGTCCCACATAGGCGTACCATTTTTCCGGCTTCTGATCCATGTAAAGAAAAAAGAAGAAACAAAAGCGCCAATGAATGTCAGCGCCGCAATCCATATCAGGTCATTGGTAAGGTCCACCACCCTGCCGGCCATTTCGATAGGAGCCGTCCTGTAATAGCCGGCGACCGTTTGCTTATATTCTTCCAGCCTGAACCAGGCGGCAGTGGCTCCCGCCAGCGCGCATATGCCCGCACTGACACCACTCCACCCGCTCAGCGATATGAACCGGGAAGAACGTTCCATCATTTTTTTAATGTCCTGCAATGTCTGCAGCGGCGGATGTTGAGTATTCATAAAAAGTACTTTGTGATACAAAGTAAATAACCGGATATTATATTTCCAAGCGTGAGAAGATTTTTTTCGAAAAAATTGAGGACAAAGAACAAATCACAAAGGCTGACTGTAATAACTGCCGCAGTCTTGTTTCCTGCCTCAGTTTTTGAAATTCTTTAACGCATCAAAACATCCTTTCTGGTTGTCTTTCAAAAATATAGCGTCAGGAAATGATACCATTTTAACCGAAGCCGGCGTTATAGGCACCAGACAATTGCAACAACTGCAGCGTCACCAGGCCGCAAGCAATGGGGAAGCATGACAAAACATATGAAGCAGACACACGATATCAATTGCTCACCGGCCGGCGTCATTTGCCGTTGCTCCTTGTCTGCCGCCCTTTAAACCGGTTCTACCGTAATTTTGAACGATGAAGCAATTGTACAGCGCGTGTAAATCCATTGTCCTTTTATGGTGCTTACTGGCGGGTCAGGAGGCTGTTTCGCAATCTGTATTACTGAAAGGCGTCATCAAAGATGCACATAGCGACGAACGCATTCCTTTCGCCTCCTTGGAATTCAAGAACAGCAGGAACGGCAAATTAAGTGACTCTGCCGGTCAGTTTGCATTCCGGTTTGCCGACTGGCCGCAGGATACACTCATCGTTACCTATGTGGGTTATGCCACCTTTTTGCTTCCTGTAGATTCTGCGCTCCTGAGCAAAGCTGTCAACAACGTAGTGGATGTAACCATCATGCTGGAACGTGCGCGGATTGAAGCCGTGGTGGTAAAACGCAAAATTGACCGCGGCCTTCTCATGTGGCGACGTATCGTGCGGCGCAAACAATTCAATGACCGGTATCGCTTTGATAATTTCTCCTACGAGTTATACAACAAACTGGAAGTAGATATCAAAAATGTGAAAAAGGAAAAATGGGAGAAACTGCCTGTAATCCGGCGTTTTAATTTTGTCCTGAACAACATTGATACTACGGAAGAAGGCAATCCTTTCTTACCCGTATACCTCACAGAAGCGATATCGGATTATTACTACCAGAAATCTCCGCGCAAACGAAGAGAAGTTTTTAAAGGCGTAAAAACAATAGGCGTAAATAATGAAAGCGTGGCGAAGTTCATGGGCGGCATGGACCAGAACATCAATTTCTACAGCAACTTCATTCCCGTTTTTGACAAGGAATTCATCAGTCCGCTCAGCGATAACGGCGATGCCTATTACCGTTACCAGGTGCTGGATACACAATACGTGAACGGCAGGCGATTAATTCACATGGCATTTACCCCCAAACGTCCGGGCCAGAATACTTTTGAAGGAGATTGCTGGGTACACGATACCACCTGGGCCATCCAGAAAATGAACCTGCGGCTGGGAAAGGATGCCAATATCAATTATGTAGACAAGCTGAGCCTTATCCAGGAATTTAAACTGGTGAATGACTCAATATGGTTCCTTGCCAGGGATAAGTTTGTGGTAGATCTGTCGCTTACCGGAGGCAAGAAAAGTCTGGCAGCCATCGGCCGCAAGACTACCACGTATAAGAATATACGCATTAATGATGAATCGGTAACCGCCGAGCTGGCAAAAAATAAACTGATAGAAGAAACCATCCTGCCGCCGGGCACGCACCAGGTTACAGACAGCTTCTGGGTGGATGCCCGCCATGAAGAATTGAACAAAAATGAAAAGGCGATTTATTCTACCATAGATACCCTGCTGAAAATGCCGGAATTCCGCCGTGTAACCCGCACCATCAATTTCCTGACCACCGGCTATCTTGAAATAGGTAATTACGAAATCGGCCCCTGGTTCAACTGGCTCACCTATAATGTGCAGGAAGGCATGCGCGCACGGTTCGACCTGTGGACCAACCGGCATTTCAATAAAAAATTATTGCTGCACGGATACCTGGCTTACGGGTTCCGCGACAAGGAGTACAAGTACCAGGCCGATGCCATGTATCTCTTCAATCGCAACCCCCGCACCTATATTTATGCTTCATGGAAACACGATTTCGATCGCGGACAGCAGTATTATGATGAGATCAGCCAGGATAACATATTTGCATTGGCCATTGGCAAAATCGGCGTGCCCATCAAGTTTATGAGGATGGACGATAAGCGCGTGGAATTTTTCCGCGACACCAGAATCGGGCTGTCTACGCTTGTTGGCGTAGCGCACAAGAAATTTGAACCGGCGCTCAACCTGCCTTCCAAATCGCTGTTCACCAACGGCAGCAGCGACTCCTCCATCCGCGCCACGGAAGTAACTGTGCGGCTCCGGTATGCTTACCTGGAAAAATTCCTGGAAGGCAGTTTTTACCGCTATAGTCTCGGCAGCGAATATCCCATTGTGGAATTTCGTTACACCGCTGGTCTGTCCAATGTTCTGAAGAGCCGCTACAGCTATCACAAAATTTCCGGAAGCATTTCCGATTACACGGATATACCACCGTTAGGTACGCTTTATTACAATGCCTTTGCCGGTCGCACGTTTGGCACCCTCCCCTACATGCTGCTGGACATTGCACCGGGCAACGAGTTGTACTATTACAACCGGTATGCCTTTAACCTGATGAACCGGTATGAATACCTGCACGACAAGTACGCCGGCATCAACCTTGAACACAATTTCGGCAATGGCATCTTCCGGTTTGTTCCGTTCATGCGCAAACTAAAATGGCGCCAGTTCTGGACAGCCAAAGTATTGTGGGGCAACCTGGGCGATGAGAACCGTGCGCTGAATATGCCTGATACGGCCCTGTATAAATTTGAAACACTCAACGGAAGAACTTATGCAGAGCTGGGCACCGGCATAGATAATATCTTCAAATTATTCCGCGTAGATCTTGTATGGCGCGTATTGCCTACGCCATTACCTCCCGAAAGCGTGCGGCGATTTGGTGTGTTCTTCAGTTTCAGACTGGCGTTTTAAAATTTGCTATTGATAAGGCGCAGGAAAGCCTCGTGCTGCACATCGTTCAACAATTGGCAAGTAGCTGCCTTTGCATGCCGGCCTGCTGTTTGCAGACTTCGTGTATTAATACCAAAATAAAAAAGGGGCGATTAGAAAATCGCCCCGCGGGTCATGCCCTCAAAGCTAATGCAATGACCCTATTTAACTGTAATTATAAGTCAGGTTTGAATTTTATTGATCTTACTCCTCAACAGCCAGCTTAACACCTTTTAACCGTTTAAATTACATTTAATATGCAAATGTTTTGACGACATTTTGTGTTAATTCTGGCTTAAAAACTCAACTTATCTTGAGTGTTTTTACTCTACAGTCACCTCGATGGATGCTGCCAGTGCGCTGCCATAAGAACGATGAATACCATCAGCAAACTGGAGCGTCAGGCGGTGTTTACCTGCGGGCAACGTTAATGTTGCTTCTTTCTGCGCATTTCCGAAATGGCGATGCGTGGAGTCCATCGGTATAACGGTGCCGGCTTCCATAAATTCACCTGCATTGATCAGTATGTGATGATGACCGGATCCGGGTTTAATGCTGCCGGCTGAGTCTACAGCAATGCCTTCCGCCCCCATTTGTACGGTAAAAGGCGACTGCACGGTTTGGCCGTCTTTCAGGTTTACAAAGAATACACGCGCGCCTTCAGGTATGGCAGGCAGTTCCGTAGACTGCAAAGCCATAGTATCAACCAGATGCATATGCGGTTGTGTATCGGCCGATTTCACTTCAGCAGCAGGTACGTCCTGAACGCGGGAACCACTGTCGTTACAAGCTATCAGACCAGCAAGGATCAAGGCAGCAAAAAAATGAGATTTTCGCATAGTTTATTTTTAAAGTTTACGATTAATAGCTGTTGCAGGATAAGAAAGGAGCTGCCGGAAAGTCCACCACATCAGGGCAGCAGGTTTGTAGCAGACAATACTTTGCGAACGCAAAAATAATAGGTAAAGATTAATTTGACCATTTTTGGTGGCAATGAATTATGAAAGGATTCTGGCGATGAAGGGATTTTACCATACAGAACGGTTGGCGCTGCAGGAACCGGCATCAAAAAATGCGTCCGGAGTACACCCCGGACGCATTGCGTATTGAGTATGTATGGCTTATTCGTTTTAGTGTCTTCTCTAATCACTGATACCTGTACTATTAGCCGGTTTTTCAAATGTCCATTCGCTGCGGTCCAGTTTGCGGCTTACCGGGTAGATTTCATCGAGGGTATTGCCGTTATACAGGCGCCCGTTCTTCATCACCATATGAATGGTGTTGCTGTTGCGGATATTGTCGAGCGGGTTTTGATCGAGTATGATCAGGTCGGCCAGTTTGCCCGCTTCAATACTGCCCAGGTCCGTTTGCAGGCCCAGCCCTTCCGCACCCAGTATGGTAGCCATTTTGAGAACATTGTGATTGCTCATGCCGCCGCTTGCCATGGCCCACAATTCCCAGTGATAACCAAGTCCCTGCAACTGTCCGTGGCTGCCAATACCGGCCAGTGCACCGGCCTCCACCATTGCCTTCACGGATCTGGCATGTTTCTTAAACACATGTTCTTCGTCCATAAACCAGCCGGCACGACGCCTTGTTTTTTCCGCCAGTTCTTCATAAGGCGTAAAGAACTGCAGCTTTTTATCATGGTAAGGATTCTCTGTTTCATAGAAATAATTTTCCGCCCAGGGACCGCCATAAGCCACCAGCAAGGTGGGCGTCACGCATATTTTTGATTCGGCAATGGTTGTATACACATCCTTGTACAGCGGATATACCGGTATAGAGTGTTCATGACCGGGATAGCCGTCCAGCAGGTTGGTGATATTGGTTTTATAGTTGAGGCCACCTTCTGTGGTAGGCATCAGCCCCTGTTCCCTTGCTGCGCTGATGATCCATTGCCGTACATTGCGCGGTCCGGCCATATACATTTTGATGTATTTCGTGTCGTAATACCTGCTGTATTGGCGCAGCACGCTGGCAGCATGCGCGGAGTCTTTGATATTGTACATCCAGAAGCCTACCCCGGGACCGGTGGAATACACCCGTGGTCCTGCCATTTTGCCGGCTTCCACCATATCGCTATAGGTCAGTACATCGGTGGCGCCGGTCTGCGGGTCGCGGGTGGTAGTAACGCCATAAGCAAGGTTGGCGGCATAGATCCATACCTGGTTTTTGTGAATGCCCCACTGCGGCCACATGTGCGAATGCGTATCAACAAAACCGGGTATGATCGTTTTTCCGGTGGCGTCAATCACTTTTGCATGGCGGGGTACGTCCAGCGTACCGCTTTTCCCCACAGCCCTGATGCGATTATTTACTATTAAGATATCTCCCTGTTCTATTACTTCGTCTCCTTTCATAGTGATGATCCGGGCGCCTTTGATCAATACCGTACCGTTGGGATAGTCTTTGGCGTAATATACTTTCACCTGCGTTTCTTCCGGTTCATACTTCGGTTCTTTTTTGGGTGTTTTCTGTGCAACAGAATCCTTAGCTTTTGTTGTGGTGTCTCTGGTTACCTGTGCACTATCTGATTTTGCTTTGGCAAGCGAATCTGCTTTTCTTTTTTCTTCTTCTTTCTTTGCAAGTTTTACACTGTCGTCAAACGATTTTGCTTTGTCTACATCATACACAAAATGGGCATTGCCCAGCGACCAGTGTACCGTTTTTCCGTCTGCCTGCCAATAGGCAAATTCTCCCCCCAGTTCCGTCAGTTTCCTGGCAGGAAATGCAGCATTGCCGGCATCTGCCAGGGAGATCGCCGCGGGTTTGCCGGTCTTCGGTATGGTCACTACAAAAATGTCGTTGTTCACCTGGGCCAGCGCCCGATCACCTGAAGGCGACATAGTAATCTGATCGGCAGTGGAAGGCAATTGCACTTCCATGGCCTGCGCCATCTTTTCATTCATCAGGCAGAAGTCTGTTGGTTTCACCACATGACCATCATGATCATGTTCCGCATCTTTCCAGTTGCTGATGCCATAGGTGGTAATACCGGTGATGCGCGCATGTGTTTTTTCATCGGTGCCATCCCAACGGATGGAAATAAGGCTGCCGCCCTGGTTCAGATAAATGCGGTCTTCACCTTTCACAAAATGCGGGTTATTGCGGCCTCTTGCCTTATCTATCACCGTTATATCGCCGCCGTTGGCGCTGATCCAGCAGAGTTCATTTTCAGCACCATTCATGCCCGGCCCGATGGATTCATAAAATCTTTGCAGCGGACCGCGCACAAATACGATGCGGTCATCCTTCCAGCTGTATACCGGATTGGCATACAGGGCGGGCGTTTTGGTGAGTTGCTGCACGGTGGCTTTTCCGTTTACAGCTACTTTGTACAAATGTCCGCCTTCGGGCGCCCAGGTGGTAAACACTATATAGTTGCCATCAGGTGACCAGGTTGGATCTGCTTCGGTGAATTCATGATTCGTTAACCGGCGCGGTGTGCCGTTGGGATAATCCATTACATACAAACGGTTCAATGCTGTAAATGCCAGCTTCTTTCCATCGGGTGAAGGCACCGCACTGCGAATCTGTGTTACCAGTGCGTGGGAAGTGTCTTTAATGGGATAGGTAAAAGCAAGGCGCGGCCCCAATTCCAGTTCCAGATCGGCGGTAAAGGGAATTTCCACCGGCTTGCTACCGTTAATGGGTATGCGATAAATTTTACCGCCATAGGTAGCGATCACCGCTTTACTGTCGGGGGTAAAGCACATGCCGGGCAGCACGCCCATGGTAGCGATGGATTCCTGGTCATCGCGCTGTACCGGCCAGGCCAGCCATTTTTCATCGCCGGTTTCGCGGTTGTGCAGCACCAGCCCGGTTTTGTCCTCATACCGCGATCCGTATACCATCCATTTTCCATCTTTTGACAATACCGGTGTAAAGGCGGAACCATAGCGGGAAGTGATAGTGGTTGTTTTGCCATTTTCCCTGTCGTATACGCCTAACTGGTATTGGGGCATGGGCGCATTGTAGTTCCAGAAACCTGAACGGCGGGAGAAATAGATATAGCGTCCGTCGGGACTTACAGCGGGGTCAATGGTTTTTATACCGGCGGCATCGGTTATTTGAGTACCGGTGCCGGCGTCTTTATGAATAAGCCAGAGCTGCATGTCGAGGCGACCCTTGGCCGCTACTACATAATTTCCATCGGGCGTCCAGGCAGCGCTGGTAAAATTCCGGTCGCCGTCTTTGGTCAGCTGCACTGTATCTTTTTTCTCCAGGTCTATGTACCATAGATTTTCCGAACCGCTGCGATCGGATGTAAAGAGAATTTTCTTTCCGTCGGGACTGTAACGCGGATGGGTGTCGAATGCCAGTCCTTTGGTGAGGGCAGTGGCCTTACCACCGGTAGCGGGCACGGTATAGAGGTCGCCCATGAGATCGAACACGATGGTCTTGCCGTCGGGACTGATATCCACTGACATCCAGGTGCCTTCATTGGTGGTGAATGCAATTTTCCGCGCCGGCTTCAGCGGAAGGTCTTTATACACGGTAAATGTGGCGGAGTCTTTTTTGGCGGTATCGCGCGGCAGAAAATCGTGCTGCCCATCTGCAGCCGTCACGGGTGGCGCTGCAGCCATTACAGTTCCGGCGATCCATACAAACAGCATTACCAGGCCGTGGTTGCCGCGGCGAAGAAACGGGAAAGTCATATGACAGGAAGATTTTTGTTGATGCAGGAAATTACAGCGTTTGCGTGAACATCCGGCAACCGCCTGTAAAATCATTGTAAGTGGTGAGCACTAAGTACAAATCCTTACTGCTCCATGGCTTGCAGCAGGAGTGCGCAGGCCTGGCTGATTTCTTCTTCCGTAATGATCAGCGGCGGTGCTATGCGCAGGCTTTGCGGAGAAAACAGGAACCAGTCAGTAAGTACGCCCCTTTCAACGCCTTCGGCACGCAGGCAGTAATCAATAATGGCTTTGTTTGTTTCGTAGCTGTCAAACTCCACAGCCATCAGCAAACCTGCACTGCGAAGGGCTTTGATCTTTTTATGCTGCAACAGTTCACGGAAGCGCTGCTCTTTTGCCGCCACCTGTGCTGCAAGGTTTTTCTGCAGCAACACTTTCATTGCCGCCATACCTGCGGCACAACATACAGGGTGTCCGCCAAAGGTGGTGATATGGCCCAGCACCGGATTGACCGTGAACTGGTCCATGAGGTTTTTACCGGCAATAAACGCACCGAGCGGCATGCCTCCTCCCAGCGCTTTGCCCAGCAGCAAAATATCCGGCACAATGTCCAGTTGCTCAAATGCCCACAGGGTGCCCGTGCGACCAAAACCCGTTTGAATTTCATCCACCACCAGCAAGGCGCCTGTTTCATCACAGCGTTTGCGCAGCGCCTGCATCCAGGCTTTGGTTGCCGGATAAATACCCCGTTCCGCCTGCACCGGTTCCACTATTACGCAGGCGGTATCGGCAGAAATTTCATTGATGCTGTCAAAAGAATTGTATTCAAGATGCAGGATGCCGGGCAGCAGCGGACGGAATGCATTGCGCCAGTATTCATCGCCCAGGATACTGAGCGCACCCTGCGTAGAACCATGATAGCTTTTATTAAAAGCAGCGATCGCTGTTTTGCCTGTTGCCCGCTTGGCCAGTTTCATGGCGCCTTCTACAGCTTCGGCGCCGGAGTTGGTAAAGTATACCGAATTGAGGGAGGGCGGCAAATGTTCGGCCAGCAAACGGGCATACTGCACCTGTGGTGTTTCCACCAGTTCGCCGTACACAAGCACATGCAGGTAATCGTCCAGTTGCTTTTTAATGGCTTTGATCACTTCCGGATGACGGTGCCCCACATTGCATACACTGATACCTGCTATCAGGTCGATATATTTTTTTCCGTTAGCATCTTCCAGCACCGAACCTTCTGCTTTTTCTATTTCCAATGCCAGCGGTGCAGGAGAAGTCTGCGCCACATGTTGCAAAAACAACTGGTAGTTGCCACCGCGGGCGGCTACTGTTGTTGCAGGTGATGATCCCTTTTGCGTACTCATATGTTCAAATATCGTAACAATTTGAAGATATTTGCGGGAATGGGTTAAAATGGTTGCGTTTCCATGTGACCATTGAACTATACCATTTGTTCTAACCATCTTTTTAACAATTAACGCATACACATGCCAGTAATATTACACGTAGAAGGCACTTACCCTCAATTTGGAAACAACTGTTTTATTGCGCCTAACGCCACTATTGTAGGCGATGTGATCATGGGCGATGATTGCAGTATATGGTTCAATGCCGTTATCCGCGGCGATGTAAACAGCATTCGCATGGGCAACAAGGTGAATGTGCAGGACGGTGCGGTGATTCACTGTACATACCAGCGCACACAGGCCATTATCGGCAACAATGTTTCCATTGGTCACAATGCGATTGTGCACGGCTGTACATTGGAAGACAATGTGCTGATCGGCATGGGCGCCATTGTGATGGACCGTGCGGAAGTAGGCAGCAATTCTATAATTGCCGCAGGGGCCGTAGTGCTGGAAGGGACCAAAGTGCCCCCCAATACGATATTCGCAGGTGTGCCTGCCAAAAAGGTGAAGGATATTGAACCCGCTCACATTCAAGGCGAAATAAACCGAATTGCCAATAATTATGTGAAATACGCCGATTGGTTCCGGGATCAGGTAAACAGTTAAAAAAGGCAGGGCTATTGCATGTACCGGATATTATGATTAGATTTATTTAGGTTTTTATCTTATAGAAAAACAAGCAATTCTTATGAAATCTGTCCGCCATTCTCTCCTGTTTGCTGTTTGT
>Ga0164243_10006312_pt1 | contig 17967 bp, 13 predicted proteins | sample OricompcompostOP_FD_108781 | JGI IMG/M metagenome (GOLD analysis project Ga0164243, IMG submission 108781) | Organic Plus compost microbial communities from Emeryville, California, USA - Original compost - Organic plus compost (OP) | ecosystem: Engineered > Solid waste > Mixed feedstock >... | reverse complement strand
TAGCCATGAACAGCGTCACATGGCCGATGGCGAGCGAATCGGCGCCATGGACATCTGCCAGATAAGGCCCGGCCCAAAGCCCGAGTATGCCGATCAGCGGCGCGTAGTTCATGCCCACCAAGGGAATGAGCGGCCACAATTCCCTTATCCTGGCGACGTGAAAGTAACCGGAAAATCCCTTCGCATCGCCTGGATTTCCTTCCGCGCGCGGCGGGTCGCGCACGAGCACCAATAATGCGAGCGCAGTTAGAAGAGTAAGCAGGCCAAAGACGAACATGACCGGTCGCCAGCCATAGATTTCGGCAATGGTGGCGAGCGGCGTCGTGCCGACGACATTTCCAGCGGAGCCGAAGGCAATCAGCCAAGAGGTAAGCACCGCCAATCGAGCTGGCGGAAAGCTGCGCGCGAATATGTACATGCCCGCCATGAGCACCGGCGCACAGCCTCCGCCGATCAAACCCATGGCCAGAACGATCATCCAAGGCGCCGTTGCGGCTGCGAACAAGAATGCGCCACCTCCCCCGCAAAGACCAAGAATTACGGCCACCGTGCGCTTGGGTCCGTAATGGTCGAGCGATACGCCGACGGCAAACTGCATCAGGGCAAAAGCAGCGAACCAGGCGCCGGAGGCAAAAGACAGTTCTGCCTTGGTAGCACCCAGTTCCGTTATCAATGCCGGCGTCAGAACGGCCAGAAACGAGCGGTAGAACTGCGAAAGTACATAGGCTACCGCCACGGCGGCTATTCCAGCCATGAATGAACCCCTCTCCTCTGGGGGAATCGGTTCGTGCCCGGGAGCGGAAAACGCGCCCGTCGGATATCGGACGACCGGAGGCTCTATCGCAGGGTCAATCCGCTGGCAATGGGCCAGCGGAGGCGAGTTCGCCGGCTCAAATGGTTATCGGAACTTCTTCGCTTGCTGCCGCAGGGAATCCTCATTCGGATTCGCCGAACGACCAGCCCGCCTCACGCCGCCTGTTTCTCGGCCAAGCGGACGAGTTGCGTCATGATGACGGCCGAACCGGCAAGCCGCTTCTCGGCGGTCGGCCAATCGCGAATGAAGACCACGCTCTGGTCGGCCCTGATCTTGGCCAGCGGTCCCTGCTCGCCGATGAAGCGCACCAGCGCCACCGGATCTGCAAATTCCTTGCCACGGAATTGAATGACGACCCCCTTCGGCCCTGCATCCAGTTTCTCGACATTGGCACGGCGGCAGAGCGCCTTGATGAAAACGATCTTCAGCAGATGCTGGACCTCTTCCGGCATCGGCCCGAAACGGTCGATGAGTTCAGCGCCGAAAGCATCGATGTCTTCGGTGGTCTCCAGTTCGGCTATGCGACGATAGAGACCAAGACGCAATTGCAGGTCCGGCACGTAGTCTTCTGGGATCATGACAGCAGTGCCGACGGTGATCTGCGGCGACCAGCCCGTGTCCACGGCCTCGCCTGTGCCGCGAAGTTCTGCTACCGCCTCTTCCAGCATCTGCTGATAGAGTTCGTAGCCGACTTCCTTGATATGACCCGACTGTTCCTCGCCGAGAAGATTGCCAGCGCCGCGGATGTCCAGATCATGGCTGGCAAGCTGGAAACCGGCGCCGAGCGTGTCGAGTGATTGCAGGACTTTCAGCCGCCGTTCCGCCGTCGCGGTCAGCGTACGATTGGCTGGCAGAGTGAAAAGCGCGTAGGCGCGTAGCTTGGAGCGACCGACGCGGCCGCGAAGCTGGTAAAGCTGGGCCAGCCCGAACATGTCGGCCCGATGCACGATCAGCGTGTTGGCAGTCGGAATGTCGAGTCCGGATTCAACGATCGTGGTAGACAGCAAAACATCATACTGCCCATCATAAAAGGCGTTCATGATGTCATCGAGCTCCCCCGGCGGCAGTTGACCGTGCGCCGTCGCCACCTTGAGTTCCGGAACAGATTCCGCCAGGAAGTCCTTGATTTCGCTCAAATCAGAAATTCGCGGAACAACATAAAAGCTCTGCCCGCCGCGATAGCGCTCGCGCAACAGCGTCTCGCGAATGACCAGCGGATCGAAAGGCGAGATGAAGGTACGCACCGCCATGCGGTCCACCGGAGCGGTCGCTATCAACGACAGTTCCCGCACGCCTGTCAGCGCGAGTTGCAGCGTACGCGGGATGGGCGTTGCCGACAGCGTCAGAACATGCACATCGGTCTTCAGCTCCTTCAGCCGCTCCTTATGTTTGACGCCGAAATGTTGCTCCTCGTCGATGATCAGGAGGCCGAGATTCTTGAAAGAGACCGATGAGCCGAGCAGCGCATGCGTACCGACGACGATATCCACCGTACCGTCGGCAAGGCCCCTCTTGGTGTCGGCCAATTCCTTCGAACCGACGAGTCTGGACGCCTGCCGCACCTTGACCGGCAGACCGGCGAAGCGCTCCCGGAAGGTCTTGAAATGCTGGCGCGCCAAGAGTGTGGTCGGCACGACCACAGCCACCTGCAATCCTTCCATAGCGGCGACAAAGGCAGCTCTCAGCGCCACTTCCGTCTTGCCGAAACCTACATCACCACAGATAAGCCGATCCATCGGTCGGCCCGTCGCGAGATCGTCCAGCACGGCATCGATCGCGTTCTGCTGATCGTCGGTTTCTTCGTACGGGAAGCGGGCGGCGAATTCGCCATAGAGCCCTTCGGGCGGCACCAGCTTGGCGGCGGGACGCATTTGCCGTTCGGCGGCAAGACGTATCAGCTGGCCTGCCATTTCCAGCAAGCGCTTCTTCAGTCGTGCCTTGCGCGATTGCCAGGCAACGCCACCCAGTTTGTCGAGAACCGCATCGGCCGCGTCCGAGCCATAGCGGGACAGAAGCTCTATATTCTCCACCGGCAGGAACAGGCGGTCATCTCCGGCATAGCGAATTTCCAGGCAATCATGCGGCGCACCCGCGGCCTCGATCGTCCGCAAGCCGACAAAGCGGCCTATGCCATGATCTGCATGGACCACGATGTCGCCTGCCGAAAGCGCGCCGATCTCGGCGATGAAGTCGGCGGCACGCTTGCGCCGCTTGGCGCGCCGGATGAGCCGATCGCCGAGGATGTCCTGCTCGGCAATGGTGACCAGTTTCCGTGTCTCGAAGCCTGCTTCCAGCGGCAGCACCGCCAATCCGACCTGCTGTTCGGGCAGCTTGTCGAGCTCGGAAAGGCTTTCGACCCGCTTCACATTGCCGAGATTGTGCTCAGCGAGAATTTGACCGAGTCTGTCAAGCGAGCCTTCGCTCCAGCCCGCTATAAGGACGCGGCGGCCGGATGAGCGCAAATCTCCTATGTGCCGCACGACATGATCGAAGACATTGGCATTCGGATCGGCGCGCTCTTCGGCAAAACTGCGTCCGGCGTGAGAGCCCGCATGGCGCAGCATGCCTCCTTCGGTCTCGGGCGCGTCAAAGGCTGTGAAGCGCACGGCCTGACGCATCTCTGCTGCCTTCACCACTTCATCTGCGTCGAGATAGAGACGCTCCGGTGTGATCGGCTTGTAGGGGACGGAATCGCCAAGACCGGAGCTGTCCGACTGGCGTTTGCGGGCCTCGTAGTGATCAATGATCAACGCATGACGCTCGCCGAGGGCTTCCTTCGCCAGATGATCGAAGACAATCGGGACATCCGGCAGATAGTCAAAGACGGTTTCCAGCTTGTCGTAGAAAAGCGGCAGCCAGTGTTCCATGCCGGCGAAGCGGCGTCCCTCGCTGATGGCCGCATAAAGCGCGTCGTCGCGTGAAGGCGCTCCAAAGGCTTCGATATAATTGCGGCGGAAGCGGCTGATCGTTTCCGGTGACAGCGTTACCTCGCTCATGGCCTGCAGGGATACGTCCTTGCGCTGGCCGGTGGTGCGCTGCGTCGCCACGTCGAAGGCGCGAATCGTCTCCAGCGTGTCACCGAAGAAATCGAGGCGCAAAGCCTCATCCCAACCCGGCGCAAAAATATCGATAATGCCGCCGCGCACGGCGAACTCGCCGACATCGCGAACAGTCGGTACGCGTTCGAAGCCGCTGTTTTCCAGCCGCCCGATCAGGGCGTTCATATCGACCTGGTTGCCCGGCCGCGCCGAGAAACCCTGCGCCTCTATCAAATCAGCCGGCGGAATCCGCTGCAGGATCGCGTTAGCGCTGACGAGCACGATTGCCCGATGCGGCTTCTTGCGCAGCGTCACCATGGCTGCAAGCGCTTCCAGCCTGCGAGCCGCGGCATCCGAGCCCGGCGAGACACGGTCATAGGGCAGACAGTCCCAGGCCGGAAGCTCCAGCACCGGCAGGCCAGGGGCTGCAAAATGCAGAATTTCGGCGATCGACGGTATGCGCTGTCCGTCCCGTACGACGAAAATCAGCGGCCCTTCCGGCGCGACCTCGCTTGCAGCAGCGGCGAGTGCGAAGGCTTCGTAACCGTCCGCAACGCCGTCGACGGTCGTCAGCCCGGCGCGCCCTTTTGGCAAACCGATAGGATCGATGAGGCTCATTTCAGTCTTGTTCTAGTCTTGCTGCGCCCGGCTGCCTTTGGCAATGCGGGCAAAAAGAGGTGTATCATAGGCCGGCAGCACCGGTTTTTCGCCAGTGACCCATTTGAAGAGCTCGGTATCGGCCACTTCCAGAAGAGCCTCGAATTGATCGAGTTCCTGAAGGGTCAGGCGAGAAAGCTCCAAATCGGCGAACCTGCCCAGGATGAGATCCATCTCGCGGGTGCCACGATGCCAGGAGCGGAAATGCGCCCGGCGTCTTCGGATATCGAGTTCGGCGCTCGAGCGCACAGTGCCCGTCATTTCTCTGCCTTTTCTGGGTGTGATGCGCATATAGCGTCTGATGCCGGCCTTGTCAGCCTTGCGCAGGCGTTTCCGGCATCTAAGCTGACATCATGCGTCCGTCCATTCTCGATCCGCTGTTTGCGCCCATCATATCCCTCGACGGCATCGGGAGCCGGCTGGCAGACCTTTTCGCCAAAATCGTGCCTGCGGACCTTTCCGACCGCGAGGTGCGCGTCGGCGACCTGATCTTCATCCTGCCTCATTCCGTCATTGACCGCAGTTTTCGCCCAGGCATAGCCTTTGCGCCAGAGGGGGCAGTGGTAACGCTGGAAGTCAGGATCGACCGGCACCAGCCAGTGCCGCGCGGCCGGTCCAACGTTCCCTATCGCGTCTTTGCTCATGACGAAACGGGCGAGATCGCCCTCACCTTCTTCCACGCCAAGCAGGCTTGGATCGAAAAGATCCTTCCGGTTGGGGAAACAGAGCTCGTCAGCGGGCGCATGCAATGGTTCAACGGCCGGCCTTCCATGGTTCACCCGGACTATGTAGTCCCTGCGAAGGATGCCATCTCCCTCCCCCCGATCGAACCCGTCTACCCGCTGACAGCAGGCCTTTCCGGCAAGGTCCTGCGCAGAGCCATCGGGCAGGCTCTGGCGCGGTTACCCGACCTGCCAGAATGGCTGGACCCGCAATTCATGCGAAGCCGCACTCTGCCCCCGCTGCGCGAAGCGCTCTATCGGTTGCACAACCCACGCAAGGTTTCGGATGCCGATCCGGAAGGGTCGGCCTGGCGGCGCATCGCCTATGATGAATTCCTTGCCGGACAATTGTCCTTGGCGCTGGTGCGCCAGCGCGTGCGTAAGCTTTCCGGCCGTCCCCTTACAGGCGATGGAACAATAGAGACGCGGATACGGCAGAAGCTGCCCTATTCGCTGACCGCTTCACAAGAAAAGGCGCTTGAGGAGATTTATGCCGACCTGGCCGAGCCAGACCGTATGCTGAGACTACTGCAGGGTGATGTCGGCGCGGGCAAGACGATTGTGGCGCTCCTGGCGATGGCGCGCGCAGCGGAAGCGGGCGCCCAGGCGGCGTTGATGGCGCCTACGGAAATTCTTGCCCGGCAGCATCATGCAACCATTGCCCCTTTGGCCGAGGCAGCAGGATTGCGAACCACCGTTCTGACAGGGCGGGAGAAAGGGCGCGAACGCGAACGCATCCTGGAGGAAATCGCGGACGGAACGATCAATTTCGTCATCGGCACCCATGCGCTTTTCCAGGAAAGCGTACGCTTCCACGACCTGGCGCTGGCCGTCATCGACGAGCAGCACCGCTTCGGAGTCCATCAGCGCTTGGCAATCACAGCAAAGGGCAATGCGCCCGACATGCTTGTCATGACAGCCACGCCCATTCCGCGTACGCTGGTGCTGTCGGCTTTTGGCGACATGGACGTTTCCCGCCTCACCGAAAAGCCAGCCGGCCGCAAATCGATTCGCACAGTGACGCTGCCCATGGAACGCCTCGGCGAGCTGATATCGCGCATTCGCGATGCCGTCGCCACGGGGCAGAAGGTCTATTGGATCTGCCCGCTGGTCGAGGAATCCGAGGAAATTCGGCTAATGTCGGCAGATGATCGCCATGCCTCCCTACAGGCCGAATTTGGCTCCACGGTCGGTCTCGTGCATGGCCGCATGTCCGGGCGCGAGAAGGACGAGGCCATGCGTGCCTTCAAGGCCGGTGAAACGCGCATTCTCGTAGGCACCACAGTCATCGAGGTCGGCGTAGACGTTCCTGACGCCACCATTATCGTCATCGAACATGCCGAGCGCTTTGGTCTGGCCCAGCTTCACCAGCTTCGCGGCCGTGTCGGGCGGGGCGACCGATCTTCCTCCTGCGTGCTGCTGTACAAGGGACCGCTCGGAGAGATCGCGCGGCAGCGGCTTGATATCCTGCGCCAGTCGGAAGATGGCTTCCGCATCGCCGAGGAGGATCTGAAGCTTCGCGGCGAAGGCGACCTGCTTGGCACGCGTCAATCCGGCTCACCTGGCTTCCGCATCGCCCGCATCGACCTGCATGCCGACCTTCTGGAGGCGGCAAGAGACGATGCGCGTCTGGTCTTGGCACGGGATCCAGAGTTGCAGTCGGACAGAGGAAAAGCGCTGCGTCTGCTGCTCTATCTCTTCGGCCGTGACGACGCCATCCGCCTGTTAAGAGCCGGATGAGGTCCCACGCCGCTTTTGTTCCAGCGAGGCGATATCTATCGGCAAATGCCTCCGATCAGGCAGAACCAGACCGGCCGAAACGAGGAATCGGGCGGCTTCCTCTACAGTCATTTTGATCGGCACGACATCCTTCGCAGAAACATACATGACGTAGCCCGTGGTTATGTTGGGCGAAATCGGGCGGAAGACCGCAATGGTCTCGCCCTCGATTTCGTGCAGAGCCTCGTTCAGTTCCGAGGGCTGCTGCTTCGGAATGAAAACGATCGACCATGCGCCCCGTCGCGGCCATTCGACCAGGCCGACACCCTTGAAGAGCTCCGTCCGGTTGGCCAGCACCGTCTCGAAAATCTGCTTGAGCGCGCGATAGATGTTGCGCACCAGGGGCATACGGTCGAGCAGGCGCTCACCAGCGCTGATGATCGTGCGGCCAATGAAGTTGGCCGTGAGGAAACCCACAAGAGTGATCAATACGAGAGCGACGATCAGCCCAAAACCCGGCACCGCGAAGGGAAGATAATTATCCGGGTTATAGCGGCCGGGAATTAGAGGTTTGACCCAGGAATCCACCCAATGCACCAGCGCCCAGACAAGATAGGCAGTGATCGCCAAAGGCGCGGTGACGATGAAACCCGTCAGGAAATAGTTGCGCAGGCGGGTCATCAAGCGGCGGCCTCAAGATTGATAACGCGGAAATTTCGCAACCGCGAATGCGATGCCGTGTGAGACCTTAATCCAGCATCCAATCGTTTTGAATAACGAATCCGTGAAACTTGAGAGGCGAGACCACGATTATTCCACGGTCACTGATTTCGCCAGGTTCCGCGGCTGATCGACATCCGTCCCCATGATGGTCGCCGTGTAGTAAGCAAGCATCTGCACCGGCAGGGCATATACGATCGGAGCGATGAACTCGGGCACCTCGGGCATGACGATCGTCTCGAGAGTCTTGATCGTGGAGCGTGCCGCGCCCTGTTCGTCCGTGATCAGGATGATCTTGCCGCCGCGAGCGGCGACTTCCTGCATGTTTGACACCGTCTTTTCAAAGATGCGGTCATGCGGCGCTATCACGATGACGGGCATAGATTCATCGATCAGCGCGATCGGGCCATGCTTCAACTCACCGGCCGCGTAGCCTTCCGCATGAATGTAGGAGATTTCCTTGAGCTTCAGCGCGCCTTCCATGGCGAGCGGATAGCTTGTGTCACGACCGAGATAGAGGACGTCATGCACCTGTGAGAGCTCGCGAGCGACCTTCTCGATCTGATCGCCGAGCTTCAACGCCTGTGTTGCAAAGCGCGGAGCTTCCGAAAGCTCGTGGACGAGACGCTTTTCCTCCTCCCGCGAAATATGCCCCCGTTCGGACGCTGCTCGGAGGCAAAGGGAGGCAAGTACGGAAAGCTGGCATGTGAAGGCCTTGGTGGAGGCGACGCCGATCTCGGGTCCAGCGAGCGTCGGGAACACGCCGTCGCTCTCTCGCGCGATCGTCGATTCACGCACATTGACGATCGCGCCGATCGGAACGCCCTCGGTACGGCAGTAGCGCAAGGAGGCGAGCGTATCGGCCGTCTCCCCCGACTGCGAAACGAAGAGCGCTGCGCTGTTCTTCGGCAACGGCATCTCGCGATAGCGGAATTCCGAGGCGATATCGATGTCGACCGGCAGCCGCGCATAGCGCTCGAACCAGTATTTCCCGATCAGCCCGGCAAGATAGGCTGTTCCGCAAGCGGAGATCGCCAGCCGTTCGATCCTGCCGAAATCGAACGGCATGTCGAAAGACTTGGCTCGGCCTTCTGTGAAGTCGAGATAGTGAGCCAGCGTATGGGAGATCACCTCCGGCTGTTCATGGATCTCCTTCTCCATGAAATGCCGGTGGTTCCCCTTGTCGACAAGGAAGCTGATGCCGACCGATTGCTGACGCTTGCGATCCACCGGAGCGCCATTCATATCGTAGATCTGCATTCCGGAACGGCGAACGACTACCCAGTCGCCATCTTCCAGATAGGTGATCGAATCCGTGAACGGCGCCAGCGCAATGGCATCGGAGCCGACATACATCTCGCCTTCGCCATGCCCGACCGCGAGCGGCGGGCCGTTGCGGGCACCGACGATAAGATCCTCGTCGCCGCGGAACATGATGGCCAGTGCAAAGGCTCCTTTCAGGCGCTTCAGAGCATTGAAGGCCGCATGCTGCGGTTCAGCCCCGCGCGCCAGCTCGCGCGAGATCAGATGCGCCACGACCTCGGTATCGGTCTGCGAGGCAAACTCGTAGCCTTCGCGGGTCAATTCCTCGCGCAGTTCGGCAAAATTCTCGATAATGCCGTTATGGACGATGGCAACATCCTTGGAAAAATGCGGATGCGCATTGGTCTCGTTGGGGACGCCATGTGTCGCCCAGCGCGTATGGCCGATACCAATCGTGCCGCCAAGGGGCTCCTCGCGCAGGCGCTTTTCGAGGTTGATCAGCTTTCCCTCGGCCCGGCGACGGACAAGCTGCCCTGCTTCTATCGTGGCCAGGCCGGCGGAATCATAGCCGCGATATTCGAGCCGCTTCAGCGCGTCGACGATCAGCGGCGCGACGGGCGAATGCCCTACCATCCCCACGATGCCGCACATGATTCCCCCTGATATCTCGGTGTTGCCTGAGACAGCCGCCTTCTAGTGGCGGCGGCCTGCTCATGAAAGTCACAAAAGATTACGCCTCATATCATCAGAAACGGCAGGAAGCAGTTGTTTCCGTCTTTCGATGCGTACGTCTATATTCTCATTTTTTTCGTGCAGCCGAAAGCTTCACGCGCAGCAGTTTTCCCCGGCCCTCACGGGTAACCTGTCGGGCGCGTCCGAAGGCAAGTGCGTCGGCCGGAACATCATCGGTGATGACGCTTCCCGAGGCGATGTAAGCGCCCTCCCCGATGATCAGCGGCGCCACAAGCGACGAGTTCGTGCCCACAAAGGCACCTTCCCCGATCTCAGTCAGGCTCTTGCCGTAGCCGTCATAGTTGCAGGTAATCGCACCGGCCCCGATATTGGCCTTCGCCCCTACTACCGCGTCTCCAACATAGCTCAGATGCGGCACCTTTGCGCCCGGCCCCAGCCGTGTCTTCTTGATCTCGCAGAAATTGCCGACCTTCGCCTTTTCCATAATGTCGGCTCCGGGCCGCAGCCGGGCGAAGGGGCCAATGGAGGCGCCAGTGGCTATGTGGGCCCCCTCGATATGGGAATAGGCATGGATTGCCGCACCGCCGTCGATTACGACGCCTGGGCCGAAGAAAACATTGGGCTCGATGACGGTATCTGCGCCAATGGCCGTATCGAAGGAGAAGAACACTGTTTCCGGCGCAACGAGAGTTACCCCGGAAAGCATCATCTCCCGACGCTTGCGCTCCTGCCAGATCGCTTCCGCCTCAGCCAGTTCGGAGCGGTTGTTGATGCCAAGCACATTCTCGTAGGCGGCCTCTACAGCTGAGACCTTGAGACCTCGGTCGTTGGCGATGGAGACGATATCGGTCAGGTAATATTCGCCCTTGGCGTTATCCTTGCCGACCGCTTCGAGCAATCCGGGCAGATGACGCCCTGCAATCGCCATCAGGCCGCCATTGCAGAAGGTGATACGCCTCTCCGCCTCGGAACAGTCCTTGTCCTCGCGTATGGCGAGCAAGGCGCCATCCTTCTCGATGAGCCTGCCATAACCTGCCGGCCGCTCCGTGCGGAATCCCATGACGACAACGTCCAAGCCGGCCGCAAGCCCTTCGCGCATCCTGACGAGCGTTTCGGCTTCCACCAGTGGCGTGTCTCCGAACATGACGAGCACGTCATCATAGCCTTCAGCAATGGCATCTCGCGCAGCCAGCACGGCATGAGCCGTTCCGAGCCTTTCCTCCTGCACGAAGGTCCTGACGCCCGGCATGAAGGATTCGGCTGCCGCGCGCACCCTATCGGCGCCATGCCCCACAACAAGCGCAATGTCGCCGCCCTTTGCCGACTGTGCCGCGCGCATGACGTGCAGCACCATTTCGAGGCCGGCGACCTTGTGCAGGACCTTGGGCAGCTTACTCTTCATGCGGGTGCCTTCGCCCGCGGCAAGGATGATCGAAAGGCAGCTACGTTCGCTCATGAAAGGATCCGTTTCCGTTCTGGATTCTGGCCCCTTCTAGCATTGCGCCGCATGGCATCCAATGTCGTCGGATTTCAGCCAAGGGACCCCAGAGCCGGGAAGGTTTCGAGCAGCCAGAACGAAGCGGATTGAATGCCGCCGGTCAGGAACAGAACACCGGCAACGACAAGAAGGCCGCCAATCACCTTTTCGACGCGCCCCAGATGGACGCGGAAGCGGCCAAGGAAGCGCATGAAGGCACCGGAGAACAAGGCTGCAACAAGGAAGGGTATTCCAAGTCCGGCGGAATAGGCGGCCAGCAGCAAGGCGCCCTCGCCCACTGTCTCTCGCCCGCCGGCAAGTGTCAGGATAGGACCGAGCACCGGGCCGATACAAGGCGTCCAGCCGAAAGCGAAGGCCAGCCCCATGACATAGGCGGCAACGATGCTCGCCGGTCGGCCATTGGCCTGGAAACGCGCCTCGCGAGACAGAAGCGGAATGCGCAATATGCCGAGAAAATTCAACCCCATCAGGATGATGAGGACGCCGGCAACGAGCGCAAGTTCCTGTTGCCATACACGCAAAAGAGCCCCAATGGTCGAAGCTCCTGCCCCCAGCGCGACGAAAACCGTCGAGAAACCAAGAACGAAGGCAAGTGAAGCCGTCAAAAGGGCCCGCCGTCTCGATCCCGCCTCGGCACCTGCCGTTCCGCCGCGGAAATCCTCGACCGTAACGCCAGCCATATAGCAAAGATATGGCGGCACGAGCGGCAAAACGCAGGGCGACAGGAAGGAAAGCGCGCCCGCGCCGACAGCCGTCATATACCCGATATCGAGTGCCAAACTCAGTCCTGCTTTTGGGCTCTTTGCGATGCGCAACCCTATAGCGAACCTGGTGCGTCTGCTCCAATCACCATCGCGTGGCAAACCGTCGCTCTACCTGGCTCTATATGATCAGCATGTCCGCCCCGCAGGCAGTCTCGATGAAAGCCCCACGCGCCTGCTGCAGCGTTTTCATGCAGTGCAAGGTCGGCCGGAGTTGCACGATCAGACGCATGGCCGGGAGAATGTGAAGCAACTATCGTGCCGGGAGTTCTCGTTGTGGGTTCGATTCCAAAAGCCAGGGAAAAAGGAAAGCTTTTTTGCGGTTGACCCTTAAATCCGCTCTCTCTATGTTCCGCCCACTTCGCGGGCAGCATCCGTCCTGCAGGAGCGCGTAGCTCAGCCGGTAGAGCAACTGACTTTTAATCAGTAGGTCCTGGGTTCGAGCCCCAGCGCGCTCACCAAAAAGTCAGGTATAGCCAGATACCTACCGAAAGATGGCAAGCTATGTTTTGCCTCGAACGGACTGCTTTACCTCCACTCCTTGCAAGGAGGGAGCCGCCACGCAAGGATTGACCACTCGCTGAGGTTGCGGCACCTTAATTGCGGGTTGGAGGGTATCGTAGACCGAGGCGCTTGACCAGCGCATCGGCCGCAAGAAGGCCCAACGAATGCCAAAGAAGTTGAAGACTGCGATTGTCGGAGCCGTTATCGCTCTCGTTGTCGGCTTTGCCGTAAGTTACGGCCTCATCAGTCAACAGACAGCCGATGAGATCAAGTCGAAGACGGACGAGGCTCTGACACAGGAAGATGCAGCCCAGTCTGCACCGGATCCTACAGCCACCTCCCCTGCGGAACCAGCACAGCAGGCGCCGAACTCGCCTTCGGGAGAACCGCCGCAAGCACCCGAACAGGATCAAGCGCCAGCAGAGTAATTTAAACCTCTGGCTTACCCTGCCCTTCAAGCTCATGTCACAGCCGGCGCATTCACCGGTTCGGACTGCGTGGGAACCTTCCCGCACCTTGTATCGTTTTACGGTTGATCAGTGGAACGATTCGGGACCGCGCAAACCGCGTCCGAGGAGGCAACATGAACAAGTTCCTGACCCCCTTATGTGTGGCAGCTGTGGCATTATCCACCGCAGGCGCTCCGATGACAGCGTCTGCCATGCCGATGGCTCGTGCTGGTGCAGATCTTGCAGCCACTGTTCCGGTTAACGGCCAGGGTCTCGTCCAGAAGGCGCAGTACAGTGAGCGCCGACGCGGCGGCTATTCGCGGCATTATCGTGGCGCCCGTCACTGGCGGCATCACCATAGCCACCGGCGTCACCACTACAGGCACCGTCATCGTCACAGCGACGCATGGATCGCTCCCGGCGCCTTTATCGCCGGCGCGCTTATTGGAAGTGCCTTGAGCCAGCCGCGTTATCCCGCTTATCGGAGCTACGGCTACAGCCGGTCGCATGTGGACTGGTGCTACAGCCGCTACCGCTCCTACCGCGCGTCAGACAATAGTTTCCAGCCCTATCATGGGCCGCGGAGGGAGTGCCGCTCGCCTTATTACTAAAATTTAACGGAGAGGCCGTTGACCGGTCTCTCCGCCGCGGTCAGTAATCCCCACTACTTGGAGTGAAACCATAGGAAAATTCGGAACGCTGTGGATGGTATCGTTCCGACGGCAAGGGACAGATTTGGAGACGAGGTTCAAAATGAAGCCCCTTTTAGAGAAACTGTGCATCGGGACGGTAGTGCTGTCGGTGATCGGCAGCAGCATTCTGCCGGCGGCGGCCGTTCCCGTCATTACTCCGCCTGTCGCTCAGGCCGAGCAGCAGAATGTGATCAAGGTGCAGAATCGCCGGGACAGACGTCAATTCAGACGCGAATTGCGGCGTGATCGCAGGGAGTACCGCCGCGAAGTCCGCCGGGATCGGCGGGCGTTCTACCGCCGTGGTGACCACTATTATTACCATGGCCATCGCGGTTATCGTCATTACCGTCCAGGTTACCGGCAGTATAACGGCTGGTGGTTTCCGGCCGCGGCCTTCGTCGCCGGTGCGATCGTAGGTGGCGCCGTAAGCAGCACCACGCCGTCTTATGGCAATGCGCATGTCCAGTGGTGCTACAATCGCTACCGGTCTTATCGCGCGTCGGACAATACGTTCCAGCCTTATAGCGGACCCCGCCGGCCGTGCATCTCGCCTTATTCGTAAGGTTGGAGGATCGGGATAGCTGAATTGACCCGCGCGGAAACGCGCGGGTTTCTGCGTTGCGAGAAGTGTTTACTCCTGAAAGTCCGGCAGGCTGCGGAATGCACTTTTCAGCGCATCGGACCAACCGGTTGAAATCGTTCTCAGATAGGGATCATCGACCCCCATCCGCCTTTGATAGCCGATTTTGAAGCTGTCACGCTCGTAATAGAGAAGATCGAGAGGTAATCCGACAGAAAGGTTGGATTTCAAAGTGGAATCAAAAGATAAGAGAAGGAGCTTCACTGTTTCCGCGAAGCGCATTTTGGGATCGTAAGCACGGATCAGAATCGGCTTCCCATATTTGGTTTCACCTATCTGAAAAAACGGCGTGTCCTCGCCGGATTCGATGAAATTGCCTTCGGGATAAATCAGGAACAGTCTCGGCTCCATACCCTTGATCTGCCCGCCAAGGATGAAAGAGGCACCAAAGGCATCCGCCTTTTGCCCGGCCGGGACCGAAAGATTGACAACTTCCTTTACGGTATCCCCGATGAGGCAGGCAGTCTGAAACATCGACTGAGTTTCAAGAACGGACTGAACGCGTTCCGAAGGCGCCTTGGTCCGCTCGTTAAGCAGGCTCACAACGGCCTGCGTGGTCGCCAGATTCCCCGCGGCCAGAAGGACGACGACGCGTTCCCCCGGATTGGTCCAAGTGTACATTTTGCGGAATGTGGAAACATTGTCGACGCCCGCATTGGTCCGGGTATCGGACATAAAAACCAGACCGCAATCGATCTTGAGGCCGACACAATAGGTCATCGCTTCCAATCCGGGTAAGAATCGATATCAGAATTACTGCTCGACAGTAATGTGAACCGCAAGCCGTTCCTGCGCAGCGCCATGCCTTATCCCGGAAACAGGCATGGCTTCGCGATAGTCACGTCCGATCGCCAACCTCACATAGCGTTCGTCCGGGGAGATGCCGTTGGAACAATCGAAGGCGACCCATCCGAGCATGTCCACATGGGCCTCTGCCCAAGCGTGACTGGCTGCCTGCTCGTCCGCCTCATCGAGCTTCAGATATCCGCTTACATAGCGCGCGGGGAAACCAAGATGGCGCGCTGCAGCCAAAAAAACATGCGTATGATCCTGACATACGCCCCTGCCTTGTGCGAGTGCCTGTTCTGCCGTCGTCGCCGAATCGGTCGAGCCTGTCTCATAGGCGACTTTTTCGCGCACCAAGCCCATCAGCCGGTGGAGGCGGTCCAATTCGTTTCCTTCGCCCACCCTCTCAGCCAGATCGACAATCTCCGGGCCGGCAGCAGTAAGCGCCGTCTCGTTCTGAAAAAGCCATAGCGGTGCAAATCCCCGATGCGGGCCGGTGACACCATTGGTTTCGAGCGTTTCCACCTCGCCCGAGGCAGTCACTTTAATTGTTTCCTGCCCATTCTCGGCACTGACCAGCCTTGTGTCATTGCCATATTGGTCATCGAAGCGGACTTCTTCGCGCGCTCCTTCGACGGTCAACGACCAGGAATGAATCGTCTGGGTGCGATCGCTGCGCGGGGATAGACGGAATCGCTGGAGCGCATAGCTCACCGGCGCGTCGTAGGAGTATTCAGTGCGATGAGTGATCTTCAACCGCATTCGGTATTCCGGTCAATAGAAGCGGTAATCCTTGGCAATCTGATCGCCAAGCGCGCTGTTATCCCTGATGAAATCGGTCAGGAACTCATGCAGTCCTTCTTCGAAAATATCCTTGATAGCACAGGTTTTCAGCTTTGTGAGCTTGGTGTGGACGAGCTGATGGCACGCATGCCTCTGACCATAGGCGTCAGCCAGATAATCCAATGCCTCTGCAATACCACGATAGCAGAAAGCGAGCGACCGCGGCATCCGCCGGTCCAGGATGAGGTAGTCGGCTACATTGGCCGGTTTGTATTCGGCTTCATAGACCCATCGATAGGAGCGATGGGCCGAGACCGAGCGCAGGATCGTCTCCCACTGATGATTGTCGAGCGATGAGCCGACCCATGCCACGGAAGGAAGCAGCACGTAATATTTGACGTCCAGAATGCGCGCGGTGTTGTCCGCGCGCTCGATCAGCGTGCCCATCTGCGCGAAATCGAAGATTTCGTTACGCAGCATCGTGCCCTGAAAGGCACCCCGGATCAGCGCTGTCTCGCGTTTGATGGCATCCAGCACTTTCGGTAGTTCCCGCTCATCAATGGGATCGGCAAGTATGCGCTTCAGCGCCATCCAGGCTTCATTGATGCTTTCCCAGGTTTCCCGCGTCAACGCCGTCCTCACCATTCGAGCATTGTTGCGGGCGGTTTCCATCGAGGCCATGACGCTCGATGGGTTGGCGATGTCGCGGAGGAGAAAATCGGAAACGGTTACGGCATCAAACTCGGAATAACGCTCGGCGAAAGCTATGCGGGCACCTGCACTCGTCACTACAGAAGCCCATTCGTCTGCAGACGTGCTCGTCTGGGTAAGCGCAAGGCGCAACCCCGTATCGACCAGGCGCGCCATGTTTTCGGCCCGTTCGATATAACGGCTCATCCAGTAAAGTCCGTTTGCGGCGCGGCCGAGCAACATCAGTCGTCCAAAACCCATGTGTCTTTGGTGCCGCCGCCCTGGGACGAGTTCACCACCAGGGATCCTTCCTTGAGCGCAACGCGCGTCAGGCCTCCCGGAACGATGCGGATGCGATCTGAGACGAGCACAAAAGGCCGCAGATCGACGTGACGGGGAGCCAGGCCGCTTTTGGTCAAGATCGGACATGTGGAAAGCGAAAGTGTAGGCTGCGCGATATAGTTGCTCGGCCGCGCTGAAAGCTTTCTCGCGAAATCCTCGCGTTCCTTCCTAGAAGCGGCGGGACCGACCAGCATGCCGTAGCCACCAGAGCCGTGTACCTCTTTGACCACCAGCTCATGCAGATGCTCCAGCACATATTTAAGGCTGTCCGGTTCGGAGCAACGCCAGGTGGGCACATTGCCAAGAACCGCCTTGCGTCCGGTGTAGAACTCGATGATTTCCGGCATGTAGGAATAGATCGCCTTGTCATCGGCAATGCCGGTGCCGGGTGCGTTGGCTATGGTGATATTACCGGCCCGGTAAACGTCCATGATGCCGGCCACGCCAAGAACCGAATCCGGCAGAAAGGTCAGCGGGTCTAGGAAGGCATCATCGAGCCGGCGATAAAGAACATCTATCTGCTTGTAACCTTCCGTCGTGCGCATGGCCACGTGGCCGTCTACCACGCGCAGATCCTGTCCTTCGACAAGTTCCACTCCCATCTGATCGGCCAGGAAAGCATGTTCGAAATAGGCCGAATTGAAGATGCCGGGTGTCAGAACCGCCACCGTCGGCACCCCTTCGCAACTGGCGGGCTTCACGGCAGAAAGGGATTGGCGGAGCAACTGAGGATAATTCTCGACCGGCATGACCTTCACTTGCCGGAACAGCTCGGGAAAGAGCTGCATCATCGTCTCACGGTTCTCCAGCATGTAGGAGACGCCGGAAGGCGTGCGGGCATTGTCCTCCAGGACGAAAAACTCATTTTCGCCAGTGCGCACGATATCGGTGCCTATGATATGGGTATATACGCCCGCCGGCGGTCGCACGCCGATCATTTCCGGCAGAAATGCTTCATTGCGGGCAATGATGTCCTTAGGTACCCGCCCTGCCCGCAAAATTTCCTGCCGGTGATAGATGTCATCGAGAAAGGCGTTGAGCGCCTGCACTCGCTGCTCGATGCCTTGGGTGAGCTTGCGCCATTCGGAGCCGGAGATGATGCGCGGCACGATGTCGAAAGGGATGAGACGCTCGGAGGCTTCTTCCTCACCATAGACGGCAAAGGTAATGCCGGTCTTGCGGAAAACCCTTTCAGC
>Ga0164243_10006311_pt1 | contig 17969 bp, 17 predicted proteins | sample OricompcompostOP_FD_108781 | JGI IMG/M metagenome (GOLD analysis project Ga0164243, IMG submission 108781) | Organic Plus compost microbial communities from Emeryville, California, USA - Original compost - Organic plus compost (OP) | ecosystem: Engineered > Solid waste > Mixed feedstock >... | reverse complement strand
GATAGTGCGGCTCAGCGGCGTCGGCACTGGAGCGAGTCAGGTGTCGAAGGACTCGACCTGGCGGTTGTAGTCGACCAGGTAGGCCGGCTCGACCTCGAGCGCCTCGGCGAGTAGCCAGACGACGTCGAGGGTGGGGTTCGGAAGGCGGTACTCGCCGGTGGCCGGGTCCTTGTGGCCGCCACGGCTGTTGAGGAGCAGTTGGATGTAGCCGCGGCTCAGCCCGGTGCGCTCGATGAGCTGCATCTCGGTCAGCCCGAGCTCGTGGCGGCGTTGACGGACCTTCTGGCCGAAGAGCCGTGCCCGCGCCTCGAAGTAGGGCGACGAGACGTGCGCGGGCATGAGAACAGGCTCTGAAGGATGACTCCCCGCGACGCCTCATGTATTGAGCTGCGGCCGAATACGTTGAGCCCTCTGCACCGGCCCGCCGACGTTGAGGCTGCCCACAGCGATCGAGCTGCCGCGCGGCTCAGGTCCGGCCAGACTGGCCCACAGGTGGGGTCGCGTCGTGGTTGTCCACAGGGGCCTGCGTCGGCGGTGGCATATCTCCACGCGGCTCCGTAGCGTTGCGTCGTCCGGTGAGCGCACACTAGGGGAGTGATCGAGATGAGCTTCGACACCTGGGTTTCGGTCGGCGCGCTCCTGGGCGTGGGCGTGACGGTGGTGAGCGTTCTGGTCCAGGGGCTGAAGTCAATGCGCGCCGAGATGGCAGGCATGGAGCAGCGGCTGACCCGGCAGCAGGCTGCCTCGGAGGAGCGCCTGACCCGGCGACAGACTTCCTCGGAGGAGCGCCTGACTCGGCAGCAGGCTGCCTCCGAAGAGCGGTACGCGGACCGGCTTGACCACGTGCGTGCGGAGCTGCGCAGCGAGTCGGTGGCCTCCGAGGAGCGCCAGGGGCGGCGGATCGACGCGGTCGCGGCGAAGATCGCGCACCTGACCGAGGTGACCGATGTGCGACTGCGCAGCGTCGAGGAAGACATGCACCTGGTGAAGCAGCGACTGCTGGGTGATCCGCCGGCGGCCTGAGGGGTGACTCGGAGCGGCTCGCCGGCTCCGGGAATGGACCGAAGATCCGGCTCTGCAAAGGTGAGGTCACGGCAGAGCGGGGTCTCTTCGACTGACGCTGCCGAAGATCAGCGAAGTGGCTTGCCCTGGTCGCCGCCTGGCTTGGGTAGTCGGCGCAGCAGCTCCGAGGGCTCCACCTTGAGCACCGACGCGATGGCCCAGAGCGTCTCGAGGGTCGGATTGGAGAGCCGCTGGTGGCCTTGGGCATTGCGGTTGCCGCGGCCGTTCTCGATGTTCTGCACCTGGTTGCGGCTCAATCCGGCGAAGTGGCCGAGCATCTCCTGGCTCATCCCGCGTCTCATCCGCAGCTCGCGAACGCGATCACCGAGTGCCCGGGTGATCTCCTCCCAGCCGTCGGGATGGGTTCGCTCGGGCACAGAGGGATCGTTGCTATGAGCCGGAGGAGTTTCAGCCCAACACAGTAGGCAATATTCAGTGGGCCTCCTCTGGCGCACGGACCGAGCCAGGTTCGATCCACAGACGAGTTCCGCGCTGTGGTTGTCCACAGTGACCTGCGAAGGGGGTGAGGCCGGCAGTGTGGCCGCCTAGCGTGTCGGTGCCCGGTGGCGAACCAACTCGATCGCTGGCGGGCACGGGTGCTGACAAGCAGGCGCGGGAGGAAGCAGAATGACGGGCGTGAGCGGGTGGGTCCAGGTGCTGGTCGGTGTGGTGGCGCTGCTGGCTGCCGGCGCCGGTGGTATGCGGTGGCTGCTGCAGCGGCTGTCGGCGATGGTCACCGGGATCGTCTCCGGGGTGGTCACCGACGCGATCGACGCTTCGGAGCAACGTCAGGGCGAGCGGCTGGTTGCCTCAGAGGAGCGGCTGGCTGCCATGGAGCGGCGGTTCGTGGAGCGGTTGGTTGCCTCGGAGCAACGTCAGGATGAGCAGCTGGCTGCTTCGGAGGAGCGGCAGGGTGAGCGGTTGGCGGCTCTGGAGCGGCGGTTGGTTGCCTCGGAGCAACGTCAGGATGAGCGGCTGGCTTCAGTGGAGCAGCGCCAAGAAGAGCGGCTGGACCACCTCAGCACCGAACTGCGGGTCGCGATCGCAGCCTCGGAAGAGCGACAGGCGCAGCGGATCGAGACCGTGGGCGCGCAGGTCGCTCACCTGGCCGAGGTGACCGACGTGCGGCTGCGCAACCTCGAGGCTGACATGCACCTGGTCAAGCAACATCTGTTGGGGAATCCGTCGGCGGCCTGATCGAGCGAGCACAGTTGCTCACGGGGAATGGAGCTTGCTACGCGGTGGCCGTGCGCGTCCCTCGCCCCGCGACCGTGGCATCACGGACGGAGGGCCAGGCCGGCGGCAACGGCGAGGCCGACCGCGGCCACGGCCGCGGCGGACACCGGCGAGAGGATGCCCGCGGCCGCAGCCAGGCCGGCGGTGCCCGCATAGGCGCCGGTCAGCATCCGGTTGCTGCGCATCGCCGCGTACAGGCGTCGGGCACGCGTGATCCCCTCGGTCGCCAGACCTACGCCGCCCTCGGCTAGCCCGATGGTAGGCGAGTGCTGTGCGGCCGGACTCGCGGTGAGCACCAGCGAGGCGTCGAAGACGACGTCCGGGCGAGCGAGGACACCGAAGCGGCGCTTCTGGTCGAGCAGCGTGGTCGCCAACTCCGTGGCAGGGATTCCCTCGACGCGCTCGACGCCGACCCGATTGGCGACGGTCCGGGCTCGCTCGCAGGCGCCCTCGGCGGCCAGGATCGGCGTGATCTTGAGCGAAGAGAGTGCATCGAGCGCGCCAGCGGCATCGTCGCGGACCTGGTCCACGACGTCGATCGTCCCAATCACCCGTCCGTCCACCTCCACGCTGAGCCGATCGACGGCCGGGGCGGGAGCCTCAGGTGTCGGCGAGCCGAGCCACTCGGCGGAGCCGACCCTGACCGGGTGTCGGTCCACCGAGCCGCTGATCCCGCGGCCGGGATGGTGCTCGACGGTCGTGACGTTGCCGCGGGGAGCCAGGCGGGCCACGGCTACGCCGAGGGGATGGTCGGAGTGGTGCTCGAGCGCACCGGCGAACCAGCGCAGGTTGCGCAGATGCTCAGGGTCCACCGGGTCCACCGAGCTGACCGACTTGCCATCGACCAGCGACCCGACGCCGTCGAGGATGAGCGTGTCGAGATGGGCGGCGGCGGCCAGACAAGCTTGTCCGCCGAGATGGATCCCCGACCGCCGCGAGCGACGGACCGCCACCGCCCGGGTCAGCGGTCCGGCCACGACGACCGCCACGATCCCGCCGGCCAGCACGACGGTGAGGGAGAGAGCAAGCCGTGCGGCCGTCACCCCCCGCGTATGCGACCACAGGAGCGCCGCGGCGACCCCGATCAGCCACACGACGGCCAGGGCCAGGGCCGGCAGCAGCGTCCGACGGCGTACGTCGAGGTCGCCGGCCGCCCGGCCCACGAGCCGTCGACCGGGGACAGCCGTCACTGTGCCTCCCCCTCCGTGCTCAACCGGAAGTCATCCTGATTGCCGGTGGTCCACAACGGCACACTAGCTTTGAGGACCATCGTCAGCTGGAGTGCCCTCTCCGGGTCTTGGAGTACGTCGCCGAGCAACTCGTTGATCCGCTTCCAGCGGTAGCGGACGGTCTGCGGATGGACGCCCAGAACGCCGGCGATGGCGGGGGCGCTACCCCGGGTCTCGAGCCAGACGAGCAGCGTCTGGGAAAGGATCTCCCGAGAGTTGGGGGACTCGTCGAAGAGCGGCTGGAGAAGCTCTTGGGCCAGATGCCGGCGCAGCGAGGGTTCGGAGTGGAGCCAAAGTTGGGTCAGGTGCTCGGCGCAATCGATCACCGGAGCCCTCGGGATAACCCCCGACTCGACCAGCTCCAGCGCCCGGGTCGCCCATCGTCGCGCTGCCGGGACCTCGCTTGGGGCGACTTGCCAGCTGCGAGCCACGCGCACCGCCGGTCCGCTCAGCCGGAGGCGCTGGGCCACGGTGTCGGCGTCGCCCACCGCCGTGATGGCCAGACCGGGCTCGCGGTCGAGGGAGAGCAGTGCCGTGCCTTCCAGCTCGTCGGTATCGGGCCAGGCCACCGTCCCCGTTGCGCTGGCGGTGAGTACGACGACCGCCGCCGGCAGCGGCCACCCGGTCGCGGTGGCCTTGGCCCTGAGCGTCTCCAGCGGTACCCCGGTGACGAGTGCGTCGATCAGCCCCTCGCGACTCGCCGCGACGTCGCGTTCCCGGGCCCGAAGGCCGAGCTCGTGGCCCAGGGTCACCTCCTCGCGCAGATGGTCGATCAACTCGAAGAGCCGATCGGCGAGCTCGCCGAGGATCGCCGCCGGCAGCCCGAGGTCGACCGCAGAGGTGCGCAGTTCCTCCCAGGCCGCGCGGGTGGCGATCCGGAGCGCGGCGTACATCGCGGTGAGGTCTTGGCTCTCCCGGCCTTCTCCGTACCCCATCCGCCGGAAGAGGTCGTCGAGCATCGCGTTGGACGTCTTCCCTGTCAGCGCCCGGAAGAACTGCTCGATCGCCTCGTCGACCGCTCGCGCGATGAGCTGATGTCGCCGACCGGATTCGGGGCCGGCGTACGGCGTCACCTCGGTCTGGATCTGCTCGGTGATGGCCCGGGCCACCTCGGCGGAGCGCACCCGCAGCCGAGGGGTCACGGCCGCGAGCGGCAGCGCGACGACGTCCTCGGTCCGCGCATGGCTCACGAGCTGAGACTCCTGCTGTGTGGACTCCGCGTCATCGCCTGCTCCCGAGCCTCGTCTGTCCGGCATCACAGTCCCATCGGCCGGCCGGTTCGGCAATGACGCCGAGACGAAGCAAGGGTCGTCGAACCGGAGCCAGGCACGGCGCCCCTTTCTTCCTAGGCCGAATTGCATAGCCGCGGTCGTGTAGGGCGACGCGATGGGATTCCCCGATGAAGCCACGGCGATCAGCCAGCCGCAAGGGCTTCGGCGCTCTCCGGGCCAATCGGCCTGAATCAATGCCAAAAGTTGTCATGCGCATGACAAAAGCCCGGCCTGCAGGCGCGTGGTGCGGGCGCCGAGCCCAGGGGTCCAGCAGCGGGCTCCGCCCACTTGGTTGGGTCCAGTCCGTCGGCACCCCTAATCGCGAAAAGTTGTGATGCGCATGACAAGTAAAGGTAAAGAAACGGTCACGACGACGGTTCTTCGGCCTCTCCCCCTGCCCTGTGAGCGCGACCACATCTACGTTCTCGGCTCGGCACCGGAGAGCTGTAGGGGGCGACCCGGTGCCACCTAAGACCTACTGCGGTAGACAGCCGCAGGATGACCAGGAGGACGCATGGGCGGCACAGTCGAAGTGCGGGGTCTCACCAAGAGCTTCGGGAGCCAGAACATCTGGAGCGACGTGACGCTGACCCTCCCGCCGGGAGAGATCACCGCGCTGCTGGGGCCCTCGGGCACCGGCAAATCGGTCTTCCTCAAGTCGCTGATGGGGTTGATCCGGCCCGAGGAGGGTGAGTGCCTCGTCAACGGCATCGACATGGTGAAGGCCCGCGAGTCGCAGCGGCTCGACCTGCGCAAGCGCTTCGGCGTCCTCTTCCAAGACGGCGCGCTCTTCGGCTCGATGAGCGTCTTCGACAACGTCGCCTTCCCGCTGCGACGGCACACTCGCAAGTCGGAGAAGGAGATCCGGCAGACCACCATGGACCGCCTCGAGATGGTCGGTCTGGTCGGGCAGGAGCACAAGCTCCCCGCCGAGATCTCCGGGGGCATGCGCAAGCGCGCCGGTCTGGCCCGCTCGCTGGTGACCGATCCGGAGATCATCCTCTGCGACGAGCCGGACTCCGGCCTCGATCCAGTGCGTACGGCGAACCTCGCCCAGCTCTTGCTCGACGTGAACGCTCAGACCGACGCCACCATGCTCGTGGTCACCCACAACATCGAGCTCGCCCGCACACTGCCCGACAACCTCGGCATGCTCTACCGCCGCCAACTGGTGATGTTCGGCCCGCGCGAGGAGTTCCTCTTCACCGACCATCCGGTGGTCTCGCAGTTCATGTCCGGTGACCCGGTGGGCCCGATCGGGATGAGCGAGGAGGTCGACCACTCCACGCTCGACGATTACGGCGAGCCGACCTACCCCGGTGACACGGCGACGATCGCCCGCCCCGCGGCTCGCGCCATCGAGGTGCTACCCAAGCAACTGGTGCCCAGCGGCGGCATCCGGCGGGAGAGCGGCGAGCGTCACGCCGAGCGGCTCGCCTCCGGCGCGGCGACGCTCTACGTCGTCGACGACGATGAGGAGGCAGACCCGGCCCGTCCGGTACGCCGCCCAGACCCGGTCAGTCGGGCCCTCAACCAGGTCGGTGAGCTCTTCGCGCTCGGCCTCGACACGATCCGGGCGATCCCGAAGCGCCCGTTCCCGGCGAAGGACCTGCTCGAGCAGTTCTGGTTCGTCACCAGCGTCTCCTGGATCCCCGCGATGCTGGTCGCCATCCCGTTCGGCGCCGTCATCGCCCTCCAGCTCGGGACGCTCACCGTCCAGGTCGGCGCCCAGTCGTTCACGGGGGCGGCCAGCGTGCTCGCGGTGGTTCAGCAGGCGGCGCCGATCGTGACCACGCTCGTCATCGCCGGCGCCGGTGGCGCCGCGATCTGTGCCGATCTCGGCGCGAGAACCATCCGCGACGAGATCGACGCGATGAAGGTGATCGGGATATCGCCGGTGCAGGCGCTGGTGGTGCCACGGGTGCTCGCCTGCACCTTCTCCGCGGTGCTCCTCAACGGCTTGGTCTCGGTCGTCGGCGTGCTCGGCGGCTACTTCTTCAACGTCATCGTCCAGGGCGGCACCCCTGGCGCCTACCTCGCCTCCTTCACCGCGCTCGCCAAGCTCTCCGACCTCGTCGTCGGCGAGGTCAAGGCGCTGGTCTTCGGCTTCCTTGCCGGAGTGGTGGCGGCCTATCGCGGACTCGGCACGCGCCCGGGACCGAAGGGGGTCGGCGACTCGGTGAACCAGTCGGTCGTCGTCACCTTCCTGCTGCTCTTCTTCGTCAACTTCGTGGCCACGACGCTCTACCTCCAGCTCGTCCCCGGAAAGGCGGCCTGACATGACCGACCAGCCGCTGACCCGGACTCAGACGGTCCGGCCACGCCGACACACCCCCGTCGTCCGCAGGAAGCGCGCCTGGGAGAAGCCGGTCGACGCGCTCGCCCAGGTCGGCACGGACCTGCGCTTCTACGGCCGGGTCATCGCCGCGATTCCCCAGACCGTCAAGAACTACCCCAAGGAGATCCTCGACCTTCTCTCCGAGGTCTCCTTCGGCCGCGGCGCGCTCGCCGTCATCGGCGGCACCATCGGCGTGATGGTGGGGATGTGCCTCTTCGTCGGCACCGTCGTCGGCATGCAGGGGTACGCCGCCCTCGACCAGATCGGCACGGCGACCCTCAACGGCTTCATCTCCGCCTACTTCAACACCCGCGAGATCGCCCCACTGGTGGCCGCGCTTGCGCTCTCCGCGACGGTCGGTGCCGGGTTCACCGCCCAGCTCGGCGCGATGAAGATCAACGAGGAGGTCGATGCGCTCCGGGTGATCGGTGTCCCCGCGGTGCCCTACCTGGTCACCACCCGGGTCGTGGCCGGCTGTATCGCGATCGTTCCGCTGTACGTCATCGGTCTTCTGACGAGCTACGCCGGATCACGGATCGTCACCGTCTACTTCCGCGGCCAGTCGGCGGGCACCTACGACCACTACTTCCATCTCTTCTTGCCGCCGATGGACATCCTGCTCTCGTTCATCAAGGTGCTGATCTTCGCGGTCCTGATCATCTTGATCCACTGCCGGCTCGGTTATCGCGCCAGCGGTGGACCGGCTGCGGTCGGGGTCGCGGTCGGCCACTCGGTACGACGCACCATCGTGACCGTCGCGATCCTCGACCTGGTGCTCTCGCTGGCGATGTGGGGCTCCACCACCACGGTGAGGATCGCGGGATGAGGCGCGCGCTCGACGCCGCTCTCGGGATCGGCTACTTCGCCTTCATCGCGGCCTTTCTCGCCGCCGCGATCCTGGTCTACAACAAGGCGTTCACCGACCGCACCGAGGTCACCTTGGTCACCACGGTGATGGGCAACGCCCTCCAGAAGGGCTCCGATGTGAAGCTCCGCGGTGTCCCGGTCGGGACGGTCACCCACATCACGCCGGAGGGCGCGGAGACCCGGCTGACGCTCGCGCTCACCCCGGAGGTCGCCGGTCGGCTCTCTCCGAAGACCAGCGCGTTACTGCTGCCCAAGACGCTCTTCGGCGAGCGGTACGTCGCCCTCGAGCCGCCCACCGGTCAGAGCCCGACCGGGCTCCGTGACGGCGCGGTGATCCACCAGGACGTCTCCGCGAGGGCCGTTGAGCTGCAACAGGTCTTCGACAAGATGCTGCCGGTCCTGCAGTCGCTCCACCCCGACAAGCTCGCCGCCACCATCGGCGCGCTGGCGACGATGCTGCGCGGCCAGGGCGCCGACATCGGCGACACCATGGCCGACTGGGCGGGCTACCTGGAGCGGCTCAACCCGCTGGTGCCGCAGATGGCCGACGACTTCGAGCGGCTCGGCACGGTCGCCGGCCAGTACGCCGACGCCATGCCCGATCTGCTCGATGCGCTCGACACGATGACCAAGACCTCGCACACGCTCGTGCAGGAACAGCGCAACCTGAAGCAGGTCTTTGCCAGCGTGATCGGCACCGCCGACACCAGCCGTGGCTGGATGCAGGACAACTCCGGCACCATCCGGATCCTCTCGGCCAAGAGCCGGAAGGCGCTCAAGGCGGTGGCGCCGTACGCCACCGAGTTCCCCTGCCTCTTCAAGGCCGCGAAGGACTTCATCCCGGCCATGGAGAAGAACCTCGGCAAGGGCACCGACGAACCCGGCCTGCATGTCGTCTTGAACGTCGTCCCGAGCCGCGGCAAGTACGTCGCCGGGAAGGACGGCCCCACCCATACGCCGGCGGACGCACAGCCGCGCTGCCCCTATGAGACCGGGGATTCCGGCACCAAACCGGCGCCGAAGGCGCGGCTCGCCACGAGTTCCTCGGACTCGACCGGCACCACTCCGGCAAGCATCCCGGCGCCGCCGAGCCGCACCGTCGAGGACCAGCTCACCCAGATCAGCGCCGGACTCGGCCAGGCGAACTCGCCCGCCGAGAACCAACTGATCGCCGAGCTGATGGCCTCCTCCGCAGGAGTCAGCCCGGCGGCGTACCCGAAGTGGTCGAGCCTGCTGCTCGGTCCGGTGCTGCGCGGCACGGAGGTGATCCTCAAGTGAAGCTCACTTTGATCAAGGCGGTCGTCTTCACGGTCGTGACGGTGCTGGCGACGGTCCTCCTCGCGAGCGTGATCGCCAACGGGACCTCGGGGCCGAGCCGTAGCTACACCGCGCTGTTCACCAGCGCCACCAGCCTCAACGAGGGCGACGACGTCCGCGAGGCCGGCGTCAAGGTCGGCAACGTCACCAAGATCTCGCTCACCCACGACAGCCTGGCGCGGGTCACCTTCAGCGTCGCCACCTCGGCGCCGTTGCCGCGGGGTTCGACGGTGCACCTGCGCTTCCGCAACCTCGTCGGGCAGCGGTACGTCGACCTCGAGCCCGCCGACACCCCGGGCGCGAATCTGCCCAGCGGCTACACCTTCGGTACCGACCAGACCCAGCCGGCGCTCGACCTGACGCTGCTCTTCAACGGCTTCCAGCCGCTCTTCAAGTTCCTCGATCCCAAGGACGTCAACGCCCTCTCGGGGGAGATCATCGCCGTCTTCCAGGGAGAGGGGCCGACCGTCTCCGACCTGTTGAGCAGCACCGCCGACCTCGCCTCGACGCTTGCCGACCGCGATCAGGTGATCGGCGAGGTGATCACGAACCTGAGCTCGGTGATGAAGACGGTCAACACCCATGCCGACCAGCTCGGCACCACGCTCGACACGATGCAGCAGCTCGTCACCGGGCTCGCCCAGGACCGGAAGACCATCGGGAACACGATCGGTGGACTCGGCGACTTGACCACCAGTGTCTCTGGGCTCCTGAAGGACGGCCGGGCGCCGCTGAAGGCCTCGATCCGCGACCTGGGCCGCCTCTCCGGCAACCTCGCCGAGGCCGAGCCGCAGCTCGACGCGTTCTTCGACAAGCTGCCGACCAAGCTCGACCGGATCGGACGTACGGCGAGCTACGGCTCCTGGCTCAACTTCTACGTCTGCTCCATCCACGGCCGGATCCCGAAGCCCGAGGGCTACTACGGCGACCTCGGCGCCAATCCGATCGCTTCGAGGTGCCGCTGACATGGCTCGCTATCCGATCTCCTTCGCCGAGCGCAACAAGGTCGTCACCGCGATCGTCGGGCTCGCCGTCCTCGTCGGTGCGTTCGTGGTCACCATGAAGGCCGACGCGCTGCCGCTGATCGGCGCCGGTGACGTCCATCAGGCCTACTTCGCCGAGGCCGGTGGCCTCAAGAAGGGCAACGAGGTCCGGGTCGCCGGTGTCAAGGTCGGGAAGGTGACCGGGATCGCCCTCGCTGGGAAGAAGGTCAAGGTCAGCTTCCGGACCAAAGGCGTGGAGCTCGGCAATCAGACCCGGGCATCGGTCGAGGTCAAGACGCTGCTGGGCCGGAAGTACCTCGCCCTCGACCCCGCCGGCACCGACTCGCTGGACGGTCCGATCCCGGTCGACCACACCACGACGCCGTACGACGTCAATGCTGCCTTCGAGGATCTCTCCACGACGGTCGGGAAGATCGACACCGACCAGCTCTCGACCAGTCTGGATGTGCTGTCGAAGACCTTCCAGAACACGCCGGCGTCGGTGCGCTCGATGGTCACCGGTCTCACCGCGCTTTCCAAGACCATCTCGAGCCGCGACACCCAGCTCGCCGAGCTCTTCGCGGAGAGCAAGTCGGTCACCCGGACCATCGCCGACCACGACGCCGATCTGGCCGACATCGTCGACGCCGGCGACAAGCTGCTCAGTGAGCTGGCGACCCGGCGCAAGGCCGTCCATCAGATGCTGGTCGGGACCCAACAGCTCGGCACCCAGGTGCGTGGGCTGATCCAGGACAACCAGAAGCAGCTCACCCCGGCGCTCACCAAGCTGGACGCGGTCGCCACGATCCTGCAGAACAACCAGCGGAACCTCGACACCTCGCTGAAGATGCTCGGTCCGTACTACCGGATGCTCGCCTCGACGATGGGCAACGGCCACTGGGTCGACGCCTACCTCTGTGGGCTCTTCGACGACAAAGACGCGCCGGTGCTCGAGAACGACGTGGCACGCAACTGCCACCCTGGAGGTGCGAAGTGAGACTCCTGCGCCGACTCGTCCTCGCGGTCGTCGCGATCGGACTCGTCATCGCCGCCGGTGGCGCGGTGGCCAGCGCCGCCCTCGCCAGCCATACGACCTTCAGTGCGCTCTTCACCTCGGCTGTCGGGCTCTATCCGGGCTCCGACGTCCAGATCCTCGGGGTCACCGTCGGCCACGTGACCGACGTCGATCCCGATGGGGCGAAGGTCCGGGTCACCATGCAGCTCGACCACGGCCAGGAGGCCGACGCGGACACCGGTGCGGTCATCGTCGCGCCGACGCTGGTCAGCGACCGCTACGTCCAGCTGACCTCGCCGGCCGGCGACGGGGACAAGCTCGCCGACGGGGCGACCATCACCAAGACCGCCGTCCCGGCGGAGATCGACGACCTCTACACCAGCCTCGATGACCTCACCAAGCAGCTCGGTCCCGACGGTGCCAACAAGACCGGCGCGCTCTCCCGGTTCCTGAAGGTCGCCGCGGCGAACCTGCGCGGGAACGGCACCGACATCAACACCATGATCAATCAGTTCGGCAAGGCGACCGGCACGCTCGCCGACTCCGGCGACGACCTCTTCGCCACCATCGGGAACCTGGAGCAGATCAGCTCGGTGCTGGAGAAGCACGACTCCTCGGTCGCCGGCGTCAACAACCAACTGGCCACGGTGAGCAGCTATCTGGCCGACGACCGCACCGATATGCGGAAGGCGGTCAGGAACCTCGCCGGAGCGATGGCCGATCTGCAGGCCTTCATCAAGGACAACCGGGCCCAGCTCAAGAGCAGCGTCACGAAGCTGCAGGGCCCGACCCAGGTGCTCGTCAACGAGAAGCAGGGACTCGCCGAGACGCTTCGGACGATCCCGCTCGCATTGCAGGGTTTCCTCGGCGCCTACGACGCCGGCTCCAACACCGTCAACGGTCGCGGCGACCTCAACGAGCTGACGCTCTGGTCGAAGGACGGTCTCACCGCGAAGTCCTCCGCCGATGCGCCGCCCACCCTGGTGCCGGGCGTGACCGACGATTCCAGTACTGAGAAGGGGGGCGACCAGTGAGCCGCTCACGATCGTCGTCGCGGCGGGTCCGGTCGAGGCGGCCGCTCCGCGGCGTACTCCTCGCTGGGGCCGGCCTCGCCCTGACCACTGCCCTCACGAGCTGCTCGCTCTCCGGTGTCGTCTACAACGCGCCGCTGCCGGGTGGCGCCGACGTGGGTGCGCACCCGCTCACGCTGAGCGCCGACTTCGACGACGTCCTCGACCTGGTGCCGCAGTCCGCGGTGAAGGTGGACGATGTCGCGGTCGGGCGAGTCTCCAAGATCTCCCTCAACCCCGACGGCCACAGCGCGCACGTGACCTTGGTCGTCAACAGCGACGTCACCCTGCCGGCCGGCACCACCGCGCGGCTCGACCAGACCTCACTGCTGGGCGAGAAGTACGTCGCGCTTCAGGCACCGACCACGGCGGTCGCCGGTCGGCCGCTGACCACCGGTGCTCACATCCCGCTGGCGAAGACCAGCGAGGCCGCGCAGATCGAGCAGGTGCTCGGCGCCCTGTCGCTGGTACTCAACGGTGGCGACATCGGCGAGTTCAAGGAGATCTCGGAAGAGCTCCAGGCGATCGGCAAGGATCGTCCCGGCCAGATCCGGGCCTTCCTGGGTCAGATGGACCGGTTCGTCTCCACCATGGCCGACCGCAAGGGAGCCATCACCGATGCTCTCGACGGTCTCGACCGGCTCGGCACCCAGCTCCATCGCAACGAGGCCAAGATCTCGACCGCGCTCGACGACCTGAGCCCGGGGATGAAGGTCCTCGCCAACCAGCGCCCGCAACTGGTGAAGATGCTGAAGGCGCTCGACCGACTCTCCGGAATCACGGTCAAGACCTTGAACGCCTCGCAACGCGACATCGTCAAGGACCTCCAGCTCCTCGGCCCGGTGCTCAAGCAGCTCGCCGACGCGGGCTCGGCGCTGCCGGACTCGCTGCAGATCCTGCTGACCTATCCGTTCCCCGACGCCGTCCTCGGCGCCATCAAAGGCGACTACTTCAACGCCTTCGTGACCACCAACTTCCGCACCTTGCCGGCAAATTGTGCGGAAGAGGGCTGCGCGTGGCCCCAGGTGGGTAGTGGGTCGGCGGACTCTTCGTCCCCTGAGCTTGACAGCGGCACTCCCTCCGCCAAGGTCAAGCTCGACTCGGTGAGTCCGCCGACTCTGCTGCCACCCACGGACACGCCGCTCCCGGGGATGCCGAGCTCGACCATTCCCGTGCCCACCACGTCTGGACCGGCTACGTCCGGTTCGTCCACGACCGGTTCATCGAGCGGCTCCGAGAGTGCATCGGGCGGCTCGTCCGGATCCCACTCGTCCTCCCCGACACCGGGCGGTACGTCGTCGGCGGCGCCGAGCGGCTCCAGCGACACCAGCGACGCCGGGTCCGAGACCCATGGCTCCTCGACCGGCCCCGACAGCGACGAGGCCAGCGGCCCCGCGGAAGGAGAATGAGCATGCTTGCCCGCAGTGCTCGGATCAAGCTGGTGGCCTTCGTCGTCGTCGGGCTGCTCGCGACGGCGTACCTCGGCGCGAGGTATGCCGGGCTCGACGCCTTCAACTCCGGCTATCGAGTCTCGGTCTCCCTGCCCGACGCAGGTGGCCTCTTCGTCAACGGCGAGGTCACCTATCGGGGCGTGCCGGTCGGCAAGATCGAGAAGCTCGTCGCCTCCACTGACGGAGTGAAGGCGACCCTGAAGATCAACTCCTCGGCACCACCGCTCCCCGCCGACGTCACGGTCCATGTCGCGGATCGGTCGGCGATCGGGGAGCAGTACCTCGATCTGGCCGGCTCCTCGACCAAGGGGTCGCATCTGCGCGACGGCGACCGACTCACCGCGACCGCCGCCGATCTGCCGCCCGATCTCAATGCGCTGCTTTCCGACGCCAGTGACTTCGCCGGCTCGGTCCCGACCGACGACCTGGAGACCGTCATCGACGAGGGTTACAACCTCGCCCAGGGCACCGCGGCCGGTGACCTACGGCGGCTGCTGTCGACCTCGAAGACCTTCGAGAAGCAGGCCGACGACAACTTCCTGGCCTCCTCCGCGTTGATCCGGAGCTCCGACACGGTGCTCGCCACCCAGGAGCGGTCGGCGAAGCAGATCCGCAGCTACAGCGGTGACCTCTCCCTGCTGGCGCACGCGATGACCGACTCCGACAAGGATCTGCGCACGCTGCTGCAACGTACCCCCGGCTCGGCCAACCAGCTCACCAAGCTCGTCCAGGACGTCGGCACTCCGCTCGGGTTGCTGATGAACAATCTGGTGCCGACCGCGACCACGTTCGGTGACAACGCCACCGACCTCAGAGACTCGTTGATCCGGGCGCCCGAGGCGTTCAGCATCGGCTGGGCGATCAACACGCCCAAGGGGCTCAACCTCGGTCTGGTCCCGACGTTCTTCGACCCCTTGCCCTGCACCGCCGGGTACGCCGGCACCCAACTGCGCACCGGACTCGACACCAGCGCCGGACAGCCGCTCAACCTCCAGGCCGGCTGTCAGTCCAGCAGCGACGTGCTCGGTCCGGCAGCGCTGGGCAAGGTCTCGACAACCGGCACCACGCGAGGCAGAGTCTCGACCGCCGACTCGCTGGCCGACCTGATGGGAGGCAGCAGTGAGTAGGAGCACCGCGGAGGTGGGAGACGAGACGATGGCTGACGATGTCGACCCGGCGACCTCGACGAGCGCACCCGTCGTCGAACGCGACGAGCAACCGGCGCCGCGCCGCCGACCGCTCCGCCTGGTCGCGCTGCTGCTGGTCGCAGCCGTGGTGATGGCGTGGGGGCTCCTGAGCTGGCATCGGGCGGCCACCGACCAGCAGACCGCCCTCGCGCAGACCCGCGACACGGTGCTGATCACCGCCACCAAGCACATCGAGACGCTCAACACCCTCGACTCACGGAAGGTCGACGCCGGGCTGGCACGCTGGCGGGCCGTCACTACCGGGACGCTCCGCGACCAGCTCACCCAGGTCGACGCCGACGAGCGCAAGCTCCTCTCCCAGCAAAACACCGTGACCACCGGAAAGGTCATCGACGCCGCCGTGCTCAGCCTCGACGACGACACCGCCACCGTCATCGCCTCGGTGGAGGTGAGTGTGAAGGACCGGTCCAAGCCCAAAGAGAAGCCGAGCGTCAAACGGAACCGGTTCAGTGCCGACCTGGTGCGGGTCCACGGTGCCTGGCTGCTGCAGAACCTCCAGCAGGTGGCGGTGAGCCTGTCATGAGCACTCGTCTGCTCGGGCCGCTCACGGCAGCCGCCGGCGGCGTACGACGGGATCTGGTGCGGTCCGTCGTGGTTGCTGTCGCGGTCGGCATGCTCATCGTCGGCGCCATCGGCTTCTGGCGTGCGCACGCCGACGAGTCCGTCCCGGCCCGTCAGAACGCCGCGCTGACCGATGCCACCACCACGGCCGGGGTGCAGTCCGCCGTCACCCGCGAGCTCGGTCAGATCCTGAGCTATGACTACAGCGACCCGGCGACGACACAGCGGGCCGCGAAGAACGTGCTCACCGGCAAGGCGCGCAGTCAATACGACGAGCTCTTCGCCGCGCTGCAGAAGCGCGCGCCGGGTCAGAAGCTCACCCTGACCGCGACCGTGCAGGCGGCGGCGGTCAAGGAGCTGACCGACCGCTCCGCCAGCCTGCTCGTCTTCCTCGACCAATCTTCGAAGCGGGCGAGCGATAAGGAAACCAGTGTGTCGGCGGCGCAGATCTCGGTCACCGCACAGAAAGTCGGCAGCACCTGGAAGATCTCCGCCCTGCGTCCTCTCTAGAAGAGCGCCAAAGGGGTGTAGACAAGAGCCAGGATCAGCGCAAGGGAGGCGGCCGATGGTTCGCAAGATCGGGTCGGGTGAGCACCACGTGCTCTGTCTGCACGGGTGGTTCGGCTCCGCAGAAGGCTGGGGATTCTGGCCGGAGGTCGCAGATCAGGCGCATTACACCTGGTGGTTCCCGGAGATGCGGGGGTACGGCGAGCGGAAGAGCGAGACGGGTGCCTTCACCATGAAGGAGTACGCCGCGGACGCGCTCGTCCTTGCCGACGCCGAGGGGATCGACCGGTTCTCGATCCTCGGGCACTCGATGGGCGGAAAGGCGGGCGCGGCGCTGTTGGCTCAGGCCGGTCCCGAGCGGGTCCGCGCGCTGGCGGGCATCTCCCCGGTGCCGCCTCCGCCGACGCAGCTGGACGCGGACGGTGAGAAGCTCTTCTTCGGTGCCCCGGAGCGCGACGAGAACCGGCGGGCGATCATCGACTTCACCACCGGGGGGCGCTACGGCGCCGGGTGGCTCGACGACATGGTCGCCTTCTCCCGGCAGGCCTCGACCGTCGCGGCCTTCACCGGTGCGGTTCATTCGTGGGTGCGCGACGACTATCTCGCCGACGTCGGGAACCCTCAGGTCCCCGTCGCGGTGATCGTCGGTGAGCATGACCCGGCGCTGTCGGCCGAGGTGATGAGGCAGAGCTGGTTGCAGTTCTGCGCCAATGCGGAGCTGATCGAGCTCGCCGCGTGTGGCCACTATGCGATGTATGAGGTCCCGGTGGTCTTGGCGACGGTCGTCGAGAGGTTCCTCGCCGACAAGTGACTCAGGACATGAGCCAGGCCGCGACCCGCTCCGCCACGCCGGGCACCGAGGTGGTGCACGATCCGGACACCTATGTCCGCGGCGCTCCGCTGGCGGTCCTCGACGAACTGCGCGAGACCGGTGACGGCATCCATTGGGTCGAGGAGCCGCCGCTCGACGGGCTGCCGGCTGGGCCCGGGTACTGGCTGGTGACCAGGTACGACGACGTCCGGGCCGTGCTGCGAGACCCGGCCACCTTCTCGTCGTACGCCGGCGCTACGCAGGTGCGCGACCCGGCGACCCCCGCGGACCTGGCCTACGTCCGCCGGATGATGCTCAACATGGACCCGCCCGACCACAGTCGGCTGCGCAAGCCGATGACGCGGTCGTTCACGATGCGTGCGGTCGCCCGGCTCGAGGAGCAGATCGGCGGCCATGTCGACCGGATCCTCGATCGCGCCCTGCGCGAGCCGGGGGTGGTCGATTTCGCGAAGGAGATCGCCGCCGACTTGCCGCTGCTCACCCTGGCCGACGTCCTGGGGGTGCCGAGGGAGGACCGACTGCTGCTCTTCGACTGGTCCAACCGAGTGATCGGCTTCCAGGATCCCGATTATGCGACCAGTGCGGCCTTCGACCCGGCGACCGGCACCGACATCGCGCGGCAGGCGTACGCGCTCCGGCCGGAGCCGGACGCCGAGGGCCGGATGCCGGACCCGCGCAGTCGCGAGGGGATGCCCGACCTCTATGCCTACGCCCACCTGCTCGCCGAGCGGAAGCGGCGGCAGCCCGGCGACGACGTCATGTCGATCTGGCTGCGCGAAGGACTCGACGACGGTGACGAGGTTGCCACCGAGGAGTTCGAGAACATGTTCTGGCTGTTCGCGGTCGCCGGCAACGAGACGCTGCGCAACGGCTTGCCGGGGAGCTTGTATGCCCTGCTTACTCATCCGTTGGCGCAGCGTCGGCTGCGTGCCGAACCCGCACTCTTGGACACCGCGGTGGACGAGCTGCTGCGCTGGTGGACGCCGGTCATGGTCTTCCGGCGTACGGCGAGCGCCGACCGG